>ERZ857785.7-NODE-7-length-330971-cov-46.718572_pt1 | contig 330971 bp, 299 predicted proteins | sample MGYA00519763_ERZ857785 | MGnify/ENA primary metagenome ERZ857785 (study PRJEB31778, sample SAMEA3449365) | human gut metagenome | biome: human gut; feature: human-associated habitat; material: faeces | place: United Kingdom | collected 2010/2012 ...
CCGTCCCGACCAGTTGACCCTCCTAAGCAAGAAAGGGGCGGAATGACAATGACAAACCCACCTGCCACAAAAGCGGGTGGGCTCATTTCCCCTGCATGAAATCCCGTTCTTTATTTTAATCGGTCTGCCCGGTTGTCGCTCACGCACTCTATTCGTGCGGTGATTTCCTTTTCTATCGTCTTTATCCATTTATATGTAAATATGGTTGTAATTATCCATATATAGATTGATAAACTCTCTTTTTTAACTTCCACCCGTCCTTTTCTACCGTTTTCAGGTCTCCGCATTCTCTCCCGTCAGGCTTTTCCTGTCCCTCACCGTATCGGTTTTACCGGTGCGAATATGGGCTGTCGCGCCTGATTCCGTCGTTTTGAACTGCATTTCCTGCAAATTCTTCCTTCTGCGAAGCGTAATTGGCAGGAAAAAACGTCGGAAAGGGCTTCATCGACAGCCCTGGAAAGCACCGCAAAACCCGAAGCGGCTTCGGTAACAGAGAAGCCGAACAGAGGGAAGAAAAAAACAAAATGGATAATAAAAATTAGTGAACTATGGTACAACAGATTTTAGATGACATGCGGACGTATTTCAAGGCAAAGACCACGATGACGCCAGAAGAGCAGGCTCTCCTGCAACGGTTGAACGACGATTTCTTTCCTATTACCTCCGTCAGCAGGGAGGATTTGCAAGCCTACGGCTTCGACACACGTTCCGTTACAGATGCCCAGATGTGCAGATTGGCTCAAAAAATGGCAAATGATTACTGCGAACAGCTTTTCTGGTCGAGCATGGAAATTATCGCCGAAGGGTTGGAGGTTCCGCGTTACCCCGAATGTCCGGTTTGCGCCAGCCGACAGGTTTGCCTCAATGAGCAAAAAGGAACGCTTCGTTGTGAAAGTTGCGGGCAGGAATGGCATGAACATTTGTATGTTCTGGTCGAGTTTCCTGACGACACGTCTTTCTTCGAAAAAGAACATATCGGCTATCCTTCGTTTGGCAGCAGGGACAACGGTGCACGCTATGTTCCGGAATACGATTACATCGCCCGTTTCAAGAAACAACCGGAGTCGGACAGGTATTTCAAACCGCTCCGTTGGCCGGAATCGCAACCCTATCTTTTCCCCGACGAGCCTAACGACGCTCTCGATAGCCTGAACGAGCCGATTCAAGACGAGTGCGGCATCGAGGATTTCGGGGAGAATGCGATATGGGTTCCGCTCTGCAATCTCAAGGAATGATGACACAAGGCAACTCCGGAAAGGGTGTCGTATGAACGGGAAGAGGGCGGAAAATCCGTCCTCTCTCTTTATGTCGCATGTTCCGGTCGGCTTGTTTCACTTGGTACGGTCGTCTCGCACGCATTCCACTCGTGCAGCGATTTCCTTTTCTATCGTCTTTATCCATTCCGCTCCGACACCGGCCTCCCGGCCGTATTCCGGGTAACGCAAGACGATGCCTATGGCCTTTTCTATGAACGGCTCTGCGGCCTTTATACCGTACCGGCGGGCTACTTCCAGCAAATCCTCTGCTGCAATACCCTCCGTTTTGTTGTTAACCGTCATGCTGTGGCGGTTGACGTAGTACGGTGCGTCCGGATCGACCGAGAACGTGTAGTCGTAGGCCGGAGCAATGTGCCAACGCCCGTCGTCGTCCATCAGAAAGCTGAAATTCTTGCTGTGGTCATCGACGTTTCCGCCCAACACGTTCAACACCATCGAGCGGAACAGTTGCCGGAGTTCCCCCGGCGGTACGCTGATACGGCAGGCCGTGTCGAACAGGGCTTCGTAAGAATCCGCCGAGGGGTTCATGGCCGCCAACGTCTGGATATGTACCTTCTTACCGTCCCGGCGGTCGAAACGCTCGGTCAGGAAATGTGCCACATGGTCGCCTTCGAGCAGACGGCTCGGCATCATCTGAAGCCCGGCATCCACGGCCATCAAGTAATAGCTGTACTCGATACGTGTCGTCGGCATTTTCTGGTGTTCGTCGAACTTGACGATCATCGGTGTGTAACCCGGATAAGGGGATGCCACCTGCCCAGAGTAACATTGTCCCTCCTCGAAATTGACATTGACTACCGCCTTGGGCCGCCGTCCTCCTGCGGACGTTCCCACCTTGAACAGGCTCTCGACCATCAGGTTGCCCGACACTGGGACGTTGAACCGTCCGGCTTCCTCGAAAGCCTGCCGGGCCAGTTGGTAGAGGTCGGCGATCTCTACCTTAAACGGCGTCTCCAGTTCTTCGGCAGTGGGCGGGACGAACTCCAACGCCCCCATACCGCGCCGTCCGATATAGGCGAGACGGTCGAGGGCGGACAAGTCCCTCATGCGGATATGATGCACTTTGGCCCACTCGTTGAACACGGTATTTCCCCAGTGGTCGGGCAGCGAGTCGGCGATGAATGACGGCAGACCGCCGAAAAGCCGCTCTTCATCGGGATAGACCGGCAGACCGCGCTGTGCGGCAATCCCTTTTATCGGCGCACGAAGTGGGGCGATGTCATAACCGTCGCGGACATAATCGCTGTCGAAGTAGAAACAGGCTTTGCTGCGGTGTCCTTCCCGGCTGGCGACAAGCGTGCCGACCTTTTTATCCCATAGGATTACATCGAGACTTTTTATCATTTCTTGGCCCTCCTTACTCGTTTAGGTATCAGTTTTTCGATTTCCCGAAGAGCCATCGGCGGCATGGGCAGTTCCGGTAGGATTTCCGCGAGCTGCTGTTCCTGACCGAGCGCACGCAGCAGGGAAATGAAGTTGGCTAAGGTCAGGTTACGGTTGACACCCTGTTCAAAATGGCTGATCGTCGTCTGGCTCACGCCCGACTGTTCGGCCAGCTCCTTCTGGCTCATGCGGGCTGCCAGACGGTACTCCTTGACTCGCGACGCCAGAAGCGTCAGCATATCGCTGTTTGTGGTATAGTTTGTTGCTTCCATAATATCGATATATCACTATTTATATGCAAATATAGCTACAATTATCCATATATAGACAGATAAATTCTCTTTTTTAGCTTCCACCCGTCCTTTTCTACCGTTTTCAGGTTTCCGTATTCTCTCCGTCTGGCTTTCCTGTCCGTCACCACATCGGTTTTTATCGGTGCAAATATGGGCTGTCGCGCCTGATTCCGTCGTTTTGAATTGCATTTCTTGCAAATTCTTCCTTCTACGAAGCGTAATTGGCAAGAAAAAACGTCGGAAAGGGCTTTTTCGCCAGCCCCGGAAAGCACCATAAAACCCGAAGCGGCTTCGGTAACAGAGAAGCCGAGCAGAGGGAAAGAAAAACAATCATTAAAATTTAACAAATGAAGACGTTAGAAGAATTATTGCAAGAACTGGGCTGCGAAGGCAACGCATTCGACAGTTCCGGAGAATTTACAAAAGCGGGAGAAAAGGCGTATGAACGCTTGGAGTACTTGCTGTATGACATAGAAAGTCTTACAGGCAAAGAGGTGACACCCATAATTGAGAAACTTGACAGAATATGCAACGAGAACTATTAAAATTCAAGAATATGGACATTAAAGAAAGCAAAGAATATCGCCTCGCCAAAGACTGGGAAATGGCGGTAAACAGTTTCAGTTTCAACCCCGAACGGTTCGCAGCGGCAATTCCCGACATGCACCCGACGCTTCAGCAAAGCCTGTACCGCCTGATTAAGGCGTGTATCAAGGTCATGGCGGACGAAACGAGGCACTATGACGAACGGAACCAAGCCTCGCACGAGGAAGCGAAACGCATCATGGAATACCTCAATGAACACGGACGTAATATACCATTAAGATAAGGAGAATAATATGAAAACAAATGAAATTCAGTTTGACGGCAAGAGCTATGTATGCCGTGTTGTGGAAGCCAACGATGGCGAAGAATTGCTGATTGCCCCGACCACACTACTGGATGCCTTGCAGCCTGGCAGTTGCAACGACGAGAACGAAGGTTTCGCCAGTAAAGAAGCCGAAAGCATTTATGACGAAGTTTTTTACTTCACCAACGAAAGAACCCTTCAGCTCCCCAAAAACGAACTGATAGCCGAACTCAAAAAGGACAACCCGGACTGGTTCGAGTGAATCATAGAATAATAATTTATAAACTTACAAACTTAGAGTTATGGAAAAAGAATATGTAATGCAGATCGCACAGACCGCCAAGGAACAGTTGGTAACGTTAACTCCCATGACCGTCCTCATGTCATGGGGTATCGAAGAATTTGCCGCCACCCTGTACAGGAATCTGCCGGCACTCCGTATCAAGGTGAACGGACGGCTGCACACCGGATATGTCATCGTCGTGCTCAACGGTTCGGATTATTACGAAGTCTATCTCGTGAAGGGAAAAGACGTGGTATGCGTGAACGACGAGGTTTGTTTCGACGAGCTAGGAGACGTTATCGACCGGGCTATCGAGAGCGGCACGGACAAAGCCGAGTACGATAAATTCTGCGAACAGGAGCGGATAAAACTGTATTCAGGAAGTTTCTGACGATCCTTTGCCGGGACAGGAACGCTGCCGATACGCTATATCGGCGGCATTTCCATGTTTATGGGCAATGAAAGTGTCTTGTTTTCCCGCGCAGGCGGAGTCCCTTTTCCCTCATACCCTTTTGTACCTTACCAGAAGACATCAGCCGTTTTTCATTTCGTCGAACCTCGCCTGAAGGACCTTTTTTAGATTACCCGAGGATTGCATCCCCAGTTTTACACGGATGTGGCGGCGTTGGTTGGTGATGTCGCTCTCCGCCTTGCCCAGTATCACAAGGCGGCAGATCTCGATTTCCGACGGGGTGAATTCGGGAAATATCTGCGACAGGTTCGCATGTTCCATCTCTTTGGAGCCCACGACCTCCTTCACATTGCCTATCGCGTTCTGCCGGACTTCTGTATCCAGCATGTCAAGCATGTTGGCGGTTTCCGACGGCTTCTGCCGCTGCTGTGCCAGCCGTACACACACCCGCATCTGCCCCTTTTCCATTTTCAGTACATCAAGGAGCTCCTTTTCCTCCTTTCTAATCTCGGTGTTCTCCATATCCATCCTTCGTGTGCTCCTGACGAACAGGCTGCGCAGATTTCAGCCAGAGTGAGCCGCCCTCAATAGCCTGGGAGGCTTTCTACTCTAAAAAATTGATAATCAGATAAGCAGGCTCCTGCTTATCAAATAGCACCCTCTTGGTTGAACACTTCTGCCAGCAATTTTTTTATATCCTTGTCCACTTGAATAAAGTTGGCATACAAAATACGTTCTCTCGCTTCTTTCGATGCAAATGTATAGAATTTCGGAAGCGGCACATAGCTGGCTTCTTCTTTCTTGATTTCCTCCATGTCGAAATCCGTCTTGCAGAAGAACTTGGTGGTCTGAAACTCTTCAGACTCCAAGATGTTGATGCTGCCGCGCCTCCCGGTCTTTGTTTTGACAAAGTCCCTTGCCGTCTGCCCGCAAATCCAGCCGGTGGACATGTCGGCGATTTTCGATGCGGGAACCAGATTGTCCAGATTTTCATTCAGGTTGATGCTCGTCTTGTCGCGGTCTATCGTAACCCCTTTCTTCAGCTGCACCACCTTCCCGAAAATATCATTCGACAGCCATTCCAGCGTTTCCTTGGCACGAGCCGACCCGGAAACCACATTTCCCACTGTCGTAACAATCTTCTGCATGCCGGTTTTACCATAGTCGGCTTCCAGCTGGGGCAGTTCCTGAAACCCGAGCGCCACCGACACCTTATTGGAACGCGCCGTACCTATCAGGCGGTCTATCTTGTGGAAGTACAGGGTAGGCAACTCGTCCACGATAATGCTTACCGGCACATTTTTCCCCTGCCCCGTATTCACACGTGTTACCAGTCGGTTCAATATCAAAGCATTCAACGCGCCGATAATGCTCTCCATTTCCGGATCGTTCGCTATCAATAGGTAGCTGGGATGCTCCGGATCCGACACTTTCAGATCGAAGTCATCCCCGTCCTTGTGGAAAATCCAGTAAGACTCCTTGGTAGCCAGACGCGAAGTGTACACACGCAGTGTACCGATCATACCTTCCAATTGTTCCATCGCCCGGTTCTGGAAGGCGGTCTTGAAAGGTGCCAGCAAGGGAGCCACTTCATTGTCCGTCTGCAACACATCGAAAATGGTCTGGTAGCCCTCGTTCAGAAACGACAGGATATGCGGCATGTCCGAATACTTTCCCAGCCAGTATTCCGGCTCCACTACATTGCCGTGTTCGTCAAGCGCCCTTCCCGTAGGCACTTCACGCTTCACATCTTCACTGTATTTCATCTCGCGGCGCAGTTTCTTCCCCTTCTTGTCATACGGCTCTTTCTCGTAATTGACAAAAAAGTAAATGCACGCCGCCAGAAAGTTCACTGCCGAAGTCTGGAAAAACTGATCAGAACCTCCCCCGCCCTCTTTCTTCCCTTTCTGCAAGGATTCCAGCAATGTTTCTGCCGTCTCCGAAGCGGCAGCCAGATTGTCTATGTATTTCTTCTGTATCGGATTCACCCTGCGCGAATACTCCACATTCACAAAATTGATTACATTGAATGTGCACCCGTCCGGCGTATTGCCCGCTTTTTTGTTCTTCAGATAATGGTAATACAGCTTGGTAGCAAGGGTCGGAAACTTGTAGTCATACACCACCATCGCAAAGCCTTTCGCACTGTGTTGTCGGATAAAAGGCTCTATCAGCGAGAACGATTTTCCGCTACCCGGCACGCCCACAATCCATGAACCCTTGAAAGGATTCGTAATGTTCACCCAACCCCTGCGGAAACGTCCTTTATAGTAGAAGCGCATGGGAATATTGACCGAATATTTATTTTCCTCCAGCTTCTCGCACTGCATAAATGATTCGTTATCAATATTGAATCTGTCCTTCATCAGTCCTTCCTTCAGGAATTTCGAGATATTGTCCAATGCCACATGCACCAGTATCGTACCGACGACGGACACCAGCATATAGCAAATGATATTTGACTGCAAGCCGTAAAGCATCAGTTCCCAATCCTGCCCGAACAGCCACACGGAGGCCACCAGCAGCCCCATACCGCACACAAACGGATAAAGGACCTGTCTTCGGGCATCAAATTCAAGATGCTTCTTGTTCCGTGTTCCCACACAGGTAATACAAATGACAAAAAACGTGGCTATCTTACTGTACATAAGATTCCCGTCACGGTAAATAAGCCACAGTTTGATGCGGTCATGAATATCGCACAAGATGCCATTCCACGCATCCAGCCGTGCAGGATCGATAGCATATTCGAAAAACTCCATCAGGACAGAAATATAAATCACCGCCCGGAATATCTTATAAGCCCCTTGCAATTCTTTACTCTCTTCCATTTTATTCGTTGTTGTCCTGAATGATTGTAACTACTGCTCTTCCCTTGTGCGAAACAGTCTTGTTTGTCCCGTGGCAAAACCCACCGGCTACAGAATACAGCCATGCACGATTTTTTTCCTGTTCCTTTACTTCCGTCGAAGTCCAGTACCAGCAGGCATCAGCCTGCAAAGACAGCGTATCACCTCCACAGGCTTTCAAGACCGGGTTAATCCGGCATTGTTCCCGGGACATCAGTTGCATTTGCCTTACAGAAGGGATATAGGCAGATTGGTTGTATATCCATATATCTGCTACCTGCAAGGCCAAAGGAGACGAAACCTCTTCACAGGCTTGCATCGCATAGGTATTCCTATTCCCGTCCAATGCCGACATATCAGCCGATGTTCCTTGTTCCACTCCCAGAGAATCCGCAAAGGAGGAAGGCTCCAAGTCTTTCAGATACACGGCATATCCGTTCCCTTCCACCGATTCATCATGGTTCACATAAAACACAACGGCAATAGGCTTGCGTCCTGTCGCTTGTACGGAATCAAACGGCAAGATTCTTCCATCAGTGCACAGAATCTGCCCTACAGCCAGCGAGTTGTCAGGAATCTCAATGTGTCCATCACAGCCCATAAGCCCGGCTATCAATAAAAAGCACCATATTATCTTCATCATATACACAGTTTTAGTTTATAGGGAATTTCATGCCCAGCACGATACCCGTGCGGAACAGGTCCTTTCCGTTTATCATCAGGTCGCTCTTCACTTGCCAAAACAGCACCAATCCGCACCGTGTCTTGTAGTCCTGTTCATATCCCGCATGGATTCCAGCCACGAATTCTTTCCCGTCCGCACCGGCAGAAGCACCAAGACGGATACGTCCGACGGTATTGCGTCCCCGTACTACGGCAGGCTTATAGGCTGCTCCGACTCCCCATGTACGATAATTTTTCCAAAAGGATTCGGGACAGACATGCCCGCATGACGGACACTCATCCCATTTCAGATACACATTACCGAAATACTCCCATGCGTTATGATACCGTGTCTCCTGCTCCACGCTGACAGTCAAGTCCATCCCACGTTCATAGAGCAACCCCATGCCAATCTGAATCAGTTTGTCCCCGTCAGAAGCCCTGACGGCTACCGGTATTCCCAACAGGAACAGACACAAGAGCATACTTATTCCTTTTCGTGCTATAACTTTTCTCATACTCTTCTCCTCCTTTATCTCCTATCGGAAAGGTTTTCATCATAGCTGTCTGCATTCAGCACATCCGCATAGTCAATGTTCAGCGTGATGGTCCGTCCCGAAATCTGCTTTTCACTGATTTCGATAGTAAGCACTTTGTCGTTAGGGAAAGTCATCTTCTTGATGACAATGACATTCCTATACCCCCGTCGGAAAGACTTTGCTTTTTCCAGTATCATTTCAGGCCGCAGTTCCACAGTCTGAGTATTGGTCGCCTTCGTTATCTTCTTGTCCGATAGCTTCACACGCATCTCATCAATGTCAAAACGGATATTCGACCGGTTCAACACACTGAAATCGATAAAGAAATATTCTCCGACTGTATAAATATTGTTCAAATGCATTTTCAGGCGGTTTCCACGTGCACTCACATCACGGTAGCGTGGAGCCGAGTTCCACACCCTGCGGGCATAAGCATACATATCTTCCGTCGAAAGGGTTACGGCAGGATTGTTGTACGGCTGCATTTCTTTCCGTTCCACTTCCTTGTCTGTCACGGCCTCCTGCATCCGCGAAGTATATACCAGCCCATACTGGACACGGTATCGCTCGGCTACAATAGTCACGATTCCCAATATATCCCCGTCGGAAGCCCCTTCCTTGGGCTTCAGGCGTATTACATTGTCTATAGGCTGATCCCCTGCAATCTTGCCGGTGGAAATATCTACAAAACGGATAGGTTCGCCGGCAGTTATCAGGGTAGTCACTTGTTCGTTCACCGTCAGCATCTCCATTTCTTCAAAGGTTGTCTGGGCACAAACCGGCATAACTGCCGACAGCCATCCCGCCACAATCCCCAGTCGTTTGATGTATTCTATCATATTATTCGATATTTGATTTATTATTTTCTTTTTTCCCTGCCGTTCACAAGATACACGAAACTGCCGTACTTCAGCTTGGCACGATTCTTCTTCATGGATGACGACAAGGCATTAGCCGTTTTCTGATAGGCATTGTTCAGGGCTTGCATTCCCCATTGTTGCAGCATGTTGTCACTACTACCGGAAGTGTTCAGACTCATCGAACCGCCCACGGCTCCGCTGGCCACATCTTTCGCCGTTTCTCGAAATTTGCTGGAAGGCACATACAGTCCCTCCAACCCATCCGTATCGTAAATGGACAAGTTCACCTTGACGAGTTCGTCATCCACGAGCACACTCTCCACCTTTCCTTTCACCCGTTGGGAACTGAATCCCGAAACGGTAGCGTACAGATAAGCTCCCTTGCCCAAATGGCAGTCCCCTATCAGTACATCATCCAACAGCCGTAGCCGCACCCGCGAACCATCCACTGCCTTTATGTTTTCGTCAATAATCGCTTTAATCAAGTTCGGTTCAGGAGCATTTTCCGCAATGGTATTGAAATAGTCCGACGGCTGTATGAGTTTCTTGACTACTTCTTGTGCCGGAGCCTTCTCATCGATATTCCTCACGGCATGGCTGTCAGAATTTATGCTTCCTTCCACTGCCCGTTCCCGTTTCTCGGTCGAAACGCCCTTTCTGGAGCGAGCGGTATCAGCCGGCAAGTTTCCCAAGCCTTTCCGTCCCTTGTTCCGGGCTTCGTCCAAAGCCTTGTTCAGTTCTGCCAACGCTTCATCCTGCCGTTTCCGGCTACGTGCCAAACGCTCATCCTCCGTCGGCACTCCATCGGCTTCACCGCCGGCCATGCCTTCCCCTTTTGCCTTCCCTGATCGGATACGCGCTTCCATATCCCTCAGCCGTTCCAACTCCTGTGCTTTGTCCGCCACATCAGCGTCCAGCAAGGCCAAATCCTCAGCCGAATATTTCGAAGCGTATTTTTCCTTTTCCTGCTCGTTTTCCTCGCGGTCGATGCCCTCCACCGCACTGTAATCCTGTATTCGACCAAAGGATTTCAACATATTCTCATAACGGTTCCCGATACCGTCATCCTTAATCTGCGCTTCCGGAAGATTGGAGTTGAGATATTCTGTCGTTTCCAGTTTCTTGTCTTCCGTTTCACCTACCGAAGTGCCGAACAAGTCGAATATGAAATACCCGGTTACCAGCATCGGCAGATAGATAATCAATGGAAGCACATATTTAGGCTGCTTAAAATCGATCTTATCTGTTATTGCCATCTTCCTTTTCTTTTTTCCGTTTGTTTAATTCCACTAATTGTTCCAGCAGCAACTTCATCCGAAGGGAATCACTGTGCGTCATATCCTCCTTCTTGTGCATAAGGGTGTTCACTTCGGCTTCAAGCAGAGTGCGCAAATCTTCCGACGCAGGCCGAACCTTTCCCCTCGAACCGGGCATTGCCAGCCCGTGCCTTTCCAGCCGCTTGTCCTGACGTTCCACCGCAGTTTCACGGTCAGGCCGATTCTGATAGTCGTTATAGACAAGGTAAACCCTGCGCACGTTGTAGCAGAAACAACACACCACAAAACCGAATACAAGCACGAGGAATGTCTTCGGATAGTTCACGGCAAACCGCTGTACGCTCACTACCAGTCTGTCAATACGCAAGGCTTTGGCTGCCGCACGCCCGGCTTTCATTTCCTTTTCCCTGCGCTTCCGATATTTCGGATCGTCCTTGTCCGGCATTTTATCACCGAAAATCATTTTCTTCCATCCCATAATCAATAATTACTTTTTATCCGTTGTTCTATGTCCTTGTTCAACAGGGTACGCCAGCCTGTTATCAGCAGACCGTGCGGATTGTTCTCCGTACGCGGAACCCGTTTCAGCTTTCCGGCTGTCACCAGTTCCCGTGTCAGGATACTGGTACGCCGCTCGATACGCTGCCGTCCGTAATAGGTGAACTCCATTTTGTCAATGTCCAGCTTGATGCTGTCGCAAAAGATAGAGAACACAGCACTCGTCCCCATGATATTGTTATAAAACCCCTTTTCTTTTAGGGTGTTATACTGCGCCAATCCTGTTTCATCTACCAGATACATGGCTTTTTCCATCGTATACTTGATATACTTGTCGTCCGGCGCAAGGGTAAAGAAGTAATGGTGGAACATTTCCACATGCGAACGTGCCTCTACCTCTGTCGTTTCCTCCATTGTGGTCCGCGATACAAGGATAGGCACATTCCCGTCCAGCACATAGATCTTTTTCTGCGAGTCGATGACCATATTCGTTGCCGTGACGAAAGCACCGATGCTGATGACCACGCAACCGACAATAACCGCCGTTGTAATGATAGTCACCAATTTTACTTTGTCTTCCAGATTCTTGATTATCATATTCCGTCTATATTATATGTATTCGTCTCCCACGTCTACCTTATCAGTCCGCCTGTAACGGATCCGGCAGCCATCTTTGCCTGCTGGGCCACCCCCTCACCGAAGTTTCGCGTGCTGAAAGCCGTATCCCCCTCGGGAATCATCCATGCCGCCAAGTCCGGCACGAGGTTCAGGCACTTCAGTGCGACAATGCTGGCTGCCATCAGATAGCCCGCTGAAAAGAAACTGTTCTGCAGATAGGCCGCCATCGTCCCGTCCGACTGCGTGATAGCCGACAGGTTTTCGTACTGGATGCACAGCACAATGTCGAACAACAGAAGCACATAAAATCCCACGAAGTAGAGCATCGCTCCATAGAAATGCACCGTCAGATACCTTGTAAGCCATTTCGCCCACGAACTCTCCCATTTGGGCAGTATCGAGAACGCCCACTGGATAGGGCCGAAAATGGTCAACATACCCAACAGAATCTGCTGGCAATAGATAGTGGCCCACCAGCCGATGCGGAACACGATAAGCGCTACCACCATCACTATCTTGTCAATGCACACCGTCAAGCCGCCTACCAGCGAAGTAAACCAAAGCTTGGATGCATCCTGTTCCATTTCTGTCACGCTCTCCACGCCGGTCTGTTCCATCGTGGATTCCACAAGCGTGCCTTCCGTCGTGCCCGTATGAGCGACATCCGCCTGCGCCTGCAGCTTGTTGTACATTGTATCGCGCACGAATATCAGTTCCTGCACCTTGGCGAAACGGTCCTCTATCTGCGCCGCTTCCGCTTCGTACAAGTCATGCGTGTAGGAACCTATACAATTCGGGATATAGGACAGAAAGTCAAGCACGCACCAACTGCCTCCCCGCGCCATGCCCGTGTCCGCCGGAGGATACCACCAGCACATCACAATGGCAACAGCCAACGGACGGAAGAGTTTCATCACGTCCAAGGGCTCGTTCTTCACCATCATCTTGTAGGCCATGCTGCCTGCCACAATCAGTGAAAAAAGTGCCGCCAAGGCCATGCACATCTGAAGAATCCACCAGAACGGTCCCTGCGAACCGGTAAAGGTGGCATCACACAGGAACTCGTTCGTCTGAAATATCACGTCGTCAATCTCCTCTTCCAGAAGACCGATTCCGAAGTCTGATAATATACTGTCTGCCATACGGGTATTTATATCGGTTTGGTACTTGTTTTCATGCCGGCTGCTTTCCATCGCGACAGGGCGGCACGCACTATGTCAGGCTTGTCGGCAGTCAGATTGCCGACAGCCTGATCCAGCAGCTCATCCACCTTGCGGGAATTGGAAAGCCGCACAAGGTATTGCACGAGCAGTCCGTTCTTCCGGGACACATCCTCATAAATGCGCAAATACTCCCGCTTCCGCTGGGCATTCGGCATATAGGCATCCTGCGTAACACGCACCGCAAAGGAATATACATTATAGTATTGAAGCCAGTAGTCATATTCCTCCCCGCTCCCCCCGGCGCTGCGTATCCGCCCGATGTTTCCCATGAATCCGCTCAGGGCTTCATTCAGTTTCGGACCTTCCGCCGCCCACGCCACGTCCAATGCCCCTCCGGAGCGGTCTGCCACATTCAGTGCCTCGATAGCTGCACGTTTCACGAAAGCCGAGTCTATCTGTTCGGCTTCATCCTTCTGGTTGTAGAGGTTCACACCTGCTGTCGTCCGGTACAGCGTCTTGTTCTTCGAGGCCGCACCGGACTGGTAATTGTTGTGCAGCGTGTTATAATACCATGCCGGAGACAGCGTCCCCGTACCGGATTCCATAACGGTAATCTGGTTCATCTTGGCGGCGTCATGCTCATAAGTCACTCTCATGCCTTGCGCCTGCAAGGACAGTGCGGCCAGTATCGCCATTCCTGTCAATACGGTTTTCTTTTTCATCCTTCGTTCACTTTTATGCTATGTCCCGATGCCCTCCACCGATGGAAGGCATCTTCTATCATTTCTTCCAATGTCCTCGCCCGGTACACCTTCTCCTTCCAGTAGCCGGTGCGCACCTGCACGTACCGCCATGTGGAGAGGTAGGCGTTGTTCACCAGCGTGCGGATGCGGTCAAGAGAGGTATTGATACTCTCCAGCACCACCATCAGGTCAGCGGTGGAGCACGCCGCCACTCCCGTGATGTAAAGCACGAGGTCATAGACCGATTTGTACAGATACTCGCACTCGCGGCTCAACGAACGGATTGCCCGGTAGTTGACCGAGAGCAGCAACGTGTCGGCCAGCTCGATTTTCCCGCGCTTCACCACCTTCTCGTTAAAAGTCTCCAAGAGACTGCTGTACCCCTTCAGCCGTTCGGACACGACATCATACGTGTCATACACGTTCATCCCCAAGCGCAAGGACTGGTAAATCATGTCGATGACGTCGAACGCACGGGTGTAGCGGTCGAGGTCAAAGTTCAGCGTCTTGTAATCCTCCGCCTGGTCGCGGCTGTAATCGTGCAACAGCTGGTTGCCGTATTCCAGCGTGGCACGGGCTACCAGCAGGCTGCGCTGCTTCTTGTGGTCGCTGATGTAGCTCTCCACCGAAGTATAGTCGAACTTGAGCTGCGCCCGTCCGGCCAACGGGAGAAGGAGCAGCATCGCCATTCCCGCCACAAGCCGGACCGTCCGCAGTGTGGGTGTTCCGATCGTTTCTTTCATTTTTCCTTGTTCTGTTTCATTTTCCCTGCCCTTCCGCCGTCTGCTTTTTACCCTTCGCGCAACTCGTTTCCGTGAGTCGGGCAACTCAACTTGGCGAGTCGGGCAACTCAGCGCGGCGAGTTGAGCAACTCACGACAATGAGTCGGGCAACCCTCCGAAGGCAGTCGCCCAGGCCGTGTCTGCCGGATGCGGAAGTCATTCTTCCGTTTCATCATATTTGCCTCCGTAATGTGAGGAGTGCATCTGCTCTGCGGCAGACTTCAACCAACGCTTCCGACACTTCTCGGCGATGGTCAGCTTCCGCCCCTCGTCCCCGGGCACATGCGGCAGGATGTCGCGGAACACATCGAGAATACTCATCTTATAATCCAGCATCTTGTCCAGCGACACGAGGTCGGCATAGATGTTCATCAGGCGCGCTTCCACCTGCCGGGCGATAGCCAGACGGTCCGACGCCCACAACAGGTGGTACGTATCCTCCGTCGTGTCCTCCTCGAAATCGTCCGTCCGGACATACTCCACCGAAGTGCGGCAATCGGGATAATCCCTTGCCAGTTCCGCCAGCTTGTCGTTCACCAGCTTCTTCTTCTCTGCGTCCGACAGTTCGCTTCCCAATGCGATATTCTCCACCACCTGCGTGTCCGAGTAGGTCGTCCCCATCTTCCACGTGATTTTCAGGATGGCGCGGTGTATCTTGATGCCGAGAAAATATTTCGGCTGGCGGGCAATAGACAGGCTGGCGCTGAACGTTACCGTTCCCTTGATGTTCGGGGCGGTCGCGGTACGATAATAGGTGTATCCGCTCCACCACCCCTCCCCCTGCCATGTCAGGTTGTAAGCCGCCTTGCACTCGTTCATGATGGCTGGAATGCGGTAATAGGCATCCGCTTCCGGGGCGTTGTCGCTCTCCGCTTCGCTGCGTGCCTGCTCCAGTTCCTGAATATCCTGACGGACGGCTTCCATCTCCTTGTCCTTTTGGGAGATTTGCCGGTCCAGCTTTTCGATTTCCGTCCGGTATTGCGCCGCTTGCTCCTCCCCTGCTCCGGCCAGCAGTCCTTCCAGCCGTTTCCGCTCCGTTTCCATTGCGTCCCGTTCGGATTGCAGGGATGACAGATGCGAACGGTATTCCTTCTCCTTTTCGTCCAGTTCGGAAAGGTCGAGCGAATCATCCCCCGAAGCGGTGGTCTGCATGGCGCACGCCTTCGAGTGCTCGTCCAACGAACCGCCGCAACCCCGGCACTTATATTGGGTTGCCCCCTCCCCCAGATTCACGTCGTCCGTACAGGTCATGCTGACAATCACGCTCTCGCTCCCCTTCAGCTTGGCATCGTCGGCCATCTGGTAATACTGCTTCGCATCGCTTTTCAACTGGTACACCTTACCTTCCTCGTTATCGTTATACTCGTTCAGCAGACTCTGCATCTTCATTTTGAAGGTCGCCAGATCCATGGTGTACGAATCAAAATATTCCTCGTACACCTCTTCGCTGATGCGCCACGAACGGCGCACGGTGATGCTGTACGCATACGCCTTGTGCGTCTGCCTCCCCCCTTTCGATATTTTATAGGCTTTCATCGACTTCTGCATGGAGTAGGTGTATCCGTTGTGCTGCGCATTGAGTTCCTCGATACGCTTGCGCGACCATCCGGCATAATGCTCCGAATTGGCCAGAGCCTGCTCTTGCTGCGAAGCGTCCGGCCAAAATGCCGCATCCTCCGTCGCGAAGCGCGTCCATTCCGGCCCGCTTATCACGCTGTTGTCATCCTCCGGCGGATGATACTCGGCCACCGTTTCCGAACCGGACTCCACCCGCCCGATATACCACCGCTGCGTATAATACGTTCCTTTCGTCTCGTTCAGGTAGTCGTCTATCCATCCGGTCATGTTATAGGATGAAAAGTCGAAAATGTCGGCAGCCGTCGGATTATTCCCCAAGTATTGATTGAACAGCCCTTTCACCGTTCCGTCACAGTGACGGTACACGTCATTCACATTACCGACCAGTTCGGCCACGGCCAGCGCATTGTCCTTGAATGTTCCCCCGAACGAGGAACTCCCGAGAATGTCCAGCTTCAGGTTGTCGAAACCCGAAGTGGCCAGTTTCGTCCCCAGTTCATACAACGTACCTATGTCTGCCGTCAGGTTCTCCTTGGTAAAATTGCCGGGTACCGAAACCACGTCATTAATCAGCCCTTCCCAGTCCGCATTGCCGAATTGGGAAAACTGCATGATGGCAGCCAGACGCGGCGAAAGTTCCAGAAAGTTGATGTCGCCGAAAGACAAGGTGCCGTTGGTCACTACCGATTCAAATTGCATGCACAGCGCCTTGACCTCCGCGCATGTCTTCGTCAGATACGAACCCCAATACAAAGCCTTATGCGGGTACTTTAGCAGCCTGCCCGACACGTTCCACAGTTTCGGAATAATTTTCGAGGCTGTCAGGTTATAAATCCTGCGATAATAATAGTTCTCCGTCGGGCTGTCCCACAGCCCGATGTCCGTCATGGCCTTCCGATCCAGGAATTTCGAAGAAAAAATACCGGCCACAGCCACTTCCGCCACTCCGTACTTGCCAAGAATATCTTTCACCTGCTCGTCATAATACCTCTCGGCTGTGGCTGCTGCGGCATATTCACCGGCCATGGCCGCCACGGTCTTCGTATCGTAGTTCATCTTCACAAAACTCTGTGCCGATAAAAATCCTATGCTCCCCACCCATGCCAGCAGCACAGGCAGCACAATCTTCGTTACGTCCATCCGGCATCTCATTCCTTCCCTGTGTTTCTCCGCCTTTCCGCGCGTTCCATCAAAAATATCAGCAGCCCCAACGCCGCCACCAGTGAATAGTTTCCCCACCAGAAAGCCAAGTCTTCCTTCAGTCTCTTTATCTTTCTCATACCGTCTTATCCTTTAGGTTCAATACTTTTCCTTCCTTATGCACCAATTGGGCAAAATGCAGTGCCTTCTCAATCCCCGACCGGTTCCAGTCGCGGCAATAAGCCTCCAGCGCCTCCTGGATGCTGCAATTCAACTCTCGTTTATACAGCTTCAAGGCTTCCTTTTCCGCCCGTTCCGTTGTATAGGTCATATAGCATTCGCGCGACTCTTCCACTCCGTACACATTGCCGGTCGACCCGCGGCGGATATACACTTCACGGAAGAACGAACGCCCTTCCTTGTTGTCCAGTCGGTTAATGGTAAATATCTTTTTCACCTCCACATCCGTCAGGCCAAGAATAGCCTTGATATCCCCATACCGCTCTTTGAATTTCGACTGGTCCAGCAGAATTGTCACGTCCGAATTGTTGATAATCGCTTCCTTCACGATTTTTGAGCCGATAATATCCTGTATCTCCTGTGTCACCACTCCCACTGTCGCCCAGAATTTACGGGCCGTTTTAAATAAATATTGGATATATTCCGCCATCAGCGGCGAGGCGATGGCCTTCCATGCCTCTTCGATGATCAGGGCCTTCCTGTTCTTCTTGATGCGCATCTTCTGCTGGAATACATCCATGATAATCAATGTCGTAATAGAGAACAGCAGCGCATCGTCGCTGATGGAGTCTATCTCGAACACGATGAAGGTTTCATCGAACAAAGAACCGTCAAACTCCTCATTCAGCGTCTTTTCATAAGCTCCTCCATGATAGAATCCGCTCAGTACGAACCGAAAATTGGACAGGTTGAACCCTATTTTGTGCACCAGACAAATGTCCGGTATACGCTGTATGGCATATTCATAGAAGGTGTTGAATGACAAGGAAACCACCTTGAGATTTATCCGGCGCTGCTCGATTGCCGAAATTGTTTCACGCACCGCCGACAGATCACTGCGCTCCTTGTCTATCCGATAGGCTTCTTCCTCCGGCACCGACAAGTCTTCCGGGAGCAACTTGCTCTCACTCATCATTTCTTCGCGCAGGGCAGCCATCGCCTTTTCTTTCCCTTCTTCACCTCCGGCGGTTTCTTCCGGAAGCAGCATTATCCGCTCCAGCCGTTTCTTCCATCCGGCAATATCCTTTATCTTTCTTGCCCGTAGCTCCTTCTCTTCCGCCGTAAGTGCAGCGTTGTTCCTTTCTGTCAGCATACTCTGTTCCATATATTTCCGCTGCTCCTTGGAAAAACCATGAAAGCCATAAAAATAAGCATCGTAATACTCCGACACGACTGTCTGGACCAGCAAATCCTCTTCCTTCGACACATTCCCTTCCGGTCCTTTCCAGATCAGGAATATCAAGTTCCTCAGGAAGTTCAGCTTCTCCACATTCAATTCCTCCTGATTGATACGGAAAGGGTTCATCGTAATAGGATTATCCTTGGTATAGGTGATATATTTTCCACCAAGATATTCACATAACCCCTCGTAAGAGTGTCCCGTGTCCACCATCACAATATCCGTGTTCTGCTCATGCAGCTGGCGTACCACGGAGTTCATGTGGAAAGACTTCCCGCTTCCCGAGGGACCCAGGCAAAAGAAATTTGAGTTGTCCGTCAGTTTCACTCTCCCCTCTTTCCCGGTAATGTCGATAGCTACCGGCACGCCTTGCCGGTCGGTATAATACACTTTCAGGGATGAATCCTCGCTGAATACCGAATGTTCCTTATACATTAGGCAGGTCGCAGCATCCGAAAGGGTCAGGAAGCGGTCATACTCCGGACTGATCTCATAACAGTTCCCTGGGAAGGAACCTACAAACAGTTCCATCTGATTATAGGCATGTCTGGACAGACGGATGCCCACGCGGCTGAAAGCATTTTCCAGATGGTTCGTCGGCTTTTGCATGTCGGCAGTCCGATTGCAACATACGACCAAGTTAAAGTGGGAATACACCAGCTGCTTGTTCTCACGGGCTATCACTTCCTGTACCTGCTTGATGTCCTCTACGGCAATCATATTCGACGGATCCGGCATGGAGGCATGGCGGTTTTTCTTTTTGTCCAATGCGGCAAGTTCCCTTTTCTGGTTAGGCACATAGATGATCTGATTATACACTACTGTTTCAGCTTCGGGAACTGAGCTGATATGCGCCATAAAGTCCACCGGCATTGAGGCATTATTGACCGTTATATCCGTGTAAGGGCGTACACAACGGGGTAATGCCACACTATCCACATCCACCAGTGAGAATATCTTAAATTTTCTGTCCCCCATGTAAATACAGTCTTCGTCTGCCTTAAAATTGCTCATCGAGTAATTTCCGCGTTTGAAATGCATGGCAAAATACCGGTCTACATACTCACACGCCTCACTTTTGTTCAGGAAACTGGCTTCTACTCCCCCATCCCGCAACAAGTCCGCCACTTTACGGATTTTAAGTAAAAAATCATTCCATCGTTTCGAGTCGTACTGATAAAGCCTTCCTTTCCTCACTTCCTGAGTGATGGTCAGATAAGTATGTATTTCTGTATATTTACGCCCATTGAAGTATTTGAAGTAAGAATCACTCAGGTATTCTCTGGATTTCTCCGGACGCATCTCAAATCCTTGCATACAAAATACATCCTGTTTGTGCAAAGCATATCCTTCTCCCAAGATTTGCATCAGCTTGGTAAACAGATTAGCACATTCATAGTAGGCTTCCACATCTGCGCAGAATTGTTCCACAGGATTCTTCATACGCAATGCAACTGAAAAATCTCCTTTTTTGGTATAAAACACACCGATGCCATCACTTGTCTCTTCCACAGAATAATAGATATGCTGAAAAATCCTCTTTCGTTTGTTTCCTTTTCCGAATACAATCACAGCAATGCTTATTCCTGTAAACAAAGCCATCAAAAACAGTATTACGTACAAAACCATACCACCTTAGTTTTAAAACACATAAAACAATCGGAGTTTCAACCGGGCATACTGTTTGGAAAATGTTCCCGTAATTACTCCATGACTGCAATCAAACATGTAAAAAGTGGAAGCAGAAGCCTCACACGAGGTCAAGTACTCCCCTTCCGGCATTTCAAAATAATCACCCTGAAGAGGATTACCTTCATAGGCTTGTAGCAAATAGTATAATTCAGCCCAATCAGCCACTGAAGGAATGAACGAGCCTTTTTTTATTTCCATCTGCAACAGCATGTCATCCGTGTTCTTCTCCAACTGTTTCTTCAAAAGTGCCATACTCAAAACGCAGCCTCCTTTATAGCCGAATGCACAACTCTCCGGATACAGAAGCGACGGTTTATACACCAGACGTTCTGCTTCATCCACCCCATCCGAGGAAAGGGGATTGATAATTCCTTCCGTCCGCTTTCCATCTACGGTGGGAAATATTTTCCCCGAAGAAATTTTCCGGGAAGAAAAACGCCAGATACCAGGTTCATCGGTCAAAGCAACAGCAGTTCCATGTCTTCCGTCCGTATGGAAGACAAGAGCTACCGAAGCGGTATCCCGTTCGTGACGTACCGTTCCGTCACGCTGCAAATAATCCCCCACCCTTACACTGTCTTCTCTTCCGGTTTCCGGAAAAAGAATATCTGTACGCTCTTTTATCCAACTGGACAAAATCTTTAGTCTTCCATCTTCCACCGAAAGATTCAATTGCGTCATTTCTCCCCTACCTAACCGGGGAAGGGTCGTTTGTAGGTAATAATTTCTTTCGTTCATCCTTACCGCCAATGAAATATCATTCGGACGGTTCACCGGGGGCAGAAACATATCTACATATTGATAGTTGTTCATCATTCGGTCGAATGCATACGAAATCGGAACATTCTCTCCCGACAAGTTTGCCCATCTTCCCTGGTAGGGGAAATAGTCAGCTCGTGTATAAATACCATCACCCGAAAGGCTGATATGATGAAGAATATCCGTCAATGAAGTAGTTTCCAAGCGCAACCGCAACAGAGATACGGCATGATTCAGCCGCATATGCACTGCATAACGCTCATTCAGACGACGCGAAATTTCCGTTCCATACAGCATTTCCCCGAACGGCGCACGCAATGCCAGAGAATCCTCCACCCCTATCCCCTTTACATAAGGATAACATACATACCATGTAGCTAAAGAATCTCCCGTAAGGACAGTTGTGTCCTCAGGTAAAAAACGCTTTTCCTCTTCAAAGCAAAAAGGAATGCCCGAAAATACGGCCTGCTCGTCCAATGTCGCGTCACCGGGAAGCGAATACACACCCACTTGTCCCATCCGCTGCAATGAAGCAGACGATATATTCTCTATAAATATTTCCGGCAATTTCCGGCTTCTGTGCCATTGCTCCCGCACAGATTCCACTGTATGAATAGCCGATGCAGGCATATCCTTCTGCCGATCCTTCCCTGAACAAGCGACCTGCAGCAAAACCGTAAATACAACTATGATATAATGTAATGCATCCATCTGTTTCAATAATAAAGGCTCATTGCACCACACATGGAGAATGAGCCTTGACGACGTTTAAATCCTTACTTTTCCGTCCCGTTTCCTCTCATGCAGGCAAATTGATTATCTCTTTTTTACATCTTTTTCGAATAGGTATACACAAACACGCCCTTATCTATTCTTTTAGTATGGAGTCCTCTCCTTTGTTTCAAAAGGATAAGGGAGGCTCCCCCACCTACGCATACCACCAGAGTGATTAATCCGGCGATAAACCCTGACAGACAATAGGACAAGATAAAACCGACGATAGCCAGTCCCACTGTTCCTGCAGCCCAAAAGATGTATCGTCCCTGCAGACCCATAAACTCAAGTGGCCTTTGTAAGCCCTTGAATATGGAATATTCGGGATACTGTTCTTCTTGTTTCTGTTTCGTTTCTAACACTTTTTATTACTCTATACCGAAGAACAAAGGCAATGCCTGTGCGGCAGCCACAAGGAAAATACAAGCACCAACTATCATCATAATTGATTTCTTGACATCCTGTTCTTCATTATTCATTTTGATATACACACTGATTGCGCCCACCACAGCCACCACTCCAGCTATGGCGTAGCATAGTTTCACCACAATAGGCACGTACTTAGCAATCTCTGTAGTGACTTCACTCAAAGCCTCTGTTCCGGCAGAGTAGTCCCCTGCCCCATTTTGGGCAAACGCAGACACGGTTCCAGCCAGCAACAGTATCCCGAGTGTCCTTGCTCTTGGCGAAACCGCCAGACATTTCAAGAATTTCTGATACTTCGTTTTCATCCTTTCTTTTAAATAATTAATGAATCATATACTCATCTGCAGTCGAGTTCCTTTAAATCCGATAACCGAAAAAGGCGGGAAAAACCACGGAAGCCCCTATCAGGAAAAGACAGGCTCCCAATAGCATTTGCACAGACTTCTTTATTCCCTCTTCTCCATTGGTCATCTTGATATATACCATCACGGAAGCGATTACGGTTACAATGGACGCTATGGCATAAATAACATACAGCGTATACAGCATCATCGTGACCACATAGTCATGCATCGTAGCCAACGAATTGGCACCCCAGCTGTAGTCCACGCCCCCGCATCGGGCAAAGAGGCTTGGTACATTCAGACATCCGTATAGCATGGCCAGCATGCCGATGCGCAACATTCTTGTTTTCATTTATTGGTGGCAGGTGCATCGTTAAACAAGGAACCTTTTTTGTCCGCATCAAGAAACAGACTCACCAATGCTTCCCTTGTCAGCATCAGACTTCTATTCGGAGTGATACTCTCCATCTCTCCCTGCACCCTATTGATGGTTTGCTGTATAACTTCCTTACCTTTGGGCAAATCGTTCTGTTTTGTCTTCACTTCGGAAGCATTCACTTGCTGTTCAGCCTCAGATATACTCCTATCGGGATTCTTTTCCCCTTCTACAGCCTTGTTTCCCAGCCCGCTTTGGACAAAACGCCGATGTTTCTCATCCCGCTCTCCATTATCCGGCATCGGTTCATTACCGTTAGATACCGAAGCTACAGAAGAAGGCATAGAACTTAATTCAAAACCATTTTCCGTTTCTTTCACTCCTACAGCCTGCTCCGATGTATCTTCCATGGAAGACACATCAAATTCTTCTTCATCAGTCTTCTCTCCTTCTTTTTTCGTATACAGATCTCTTATTATGATTATTGCATAATACAATACATAAAGGACTGTCAACGCTATCGCGAATCTTCCAAATGCTGTCATATACAGAACTTATTAAATTGTTTTAGTATCCATTTCTGGAAAAACCATTTTAGTCAGAAACTCAAAACATGGTGATAGGCAGACTTCCTCGTTCGGTGTCAGAAACAGTGTATTTCTGCGCTGTATGCATGCCCGCAAAGGGATACGCGGTGATTTGATTCCTCCTACGGATTCTATGCGTTCATCCCACTTATCCCAGGCTTTTCGGTCTGAAGCCCTCCCTATTCGTGTATCAACCATATTCGGTACATATATTACTGTGCGATGGTACTCCGGAAAAGCCTCTTTCAGCATCTGTAAAGCTCTCCCATATCTTCCCGTCGTATCAAGTGAATAACTTTCATATTGAAAAGGCACGATTACAAAATCAGATAAAAGCACCACATGCATGAATATTTCATTCTCCACACCGCCCGGAACATCAAAAAGAATATGGCATCCAGACTTTTTTTGAAAACGGAGATATTCAGGAAATTTTTCTACGTTATTCATCAAGTCAAACTTCAATATATCGTACTTTGGTATCTCCTTATACATTTTCAAATCCTCGCATCTTGCATAAAAAATAGACTGCTGTGGATCTACATCTATCAAGCAAACAGACAATCCCATATTCGCCCAGTAATTAGCTAAAGCGACACATAAACTGGACTTACCAACTCCTCCCTTCCGATTTGAAAACGTAACTACCATATCACAAATTTTCCGCAAAGAAAAGCCATATTATTCGTATAGGAATAAAAATTCGCACAAAAAGTTCGATTTTTATATTTATTTTTCATATTCAATTTAAATCGAACTAAAAACAGACTATTTTTCAACACATATTATTGTATGATAATTATTTATATTATACGACATTAATAGTATGGGAAAATAATATCAAACAAAATATTATAATTTAGAACATATAAGTTTTATAAATTATAATTTATATTGAAATAAATAGTTAGATAAAACAAATGATATCCACTTACTTCTTATCCTGTATTCGCATACACTTTTTTTCTAATACAAAAAACAAAAATCACATTTTCACACTAAAACAATATTACACTAAAACATATAAACAAAAACAAAATTAAAAACAAAACAAATAACACACCATCAATCGAAACAACATATACATTTAAATGTAAAAATGCAAAAACACTATTACTCAAAATAATAAAAACACACAAAAGTAAAATACATTCAGAAATAGGATACATGAACAAACAGGCAATCATCGTAACGATGCATCCACATTTATACATAAACACTTTTTCAAAAGAAAAAATAAAAGCATGTACACATAAAAACATTTATACTTGCAGCAATAAACATATAAAAACAAATAAGCACTAACAAATTAATACATAAACACATTTTACAATTTAAACATATATACATTTAAACACCAAGATTTATAAACACAAAAGAAAATACAAACAAATACATATAAACATTTAAACATTAACAAAAACAGAAGCAAATACACTTACACACAAAAATGTATTTACCTAAAAAAGTAAAAGTAACAATACATTTAAATATAAAAATGTATTTGCATATAACAAATTAACAATATATGCATAAAACATTATAAACATATAAACACTAAACAATTAATACATAAAAAAGCTAAGATTTAAATACACTTTAAATCCAATACATATTTACTTAAAAGAAAATATACACTTATACATATTAAAAAAAACAATATTTCACATATAAAATTAAAAGAGCATTAGCATAAAACAACTAAAGCACGAATAAATAAATCATCTTTCACATAAATAATTATTTGCACAAAAAAAAATAAGCACATTCACATTTTTTATTTCACTGATAATAAACACTTTATCTTATAGTAAAAGCAAAATGAACTATAAATCATTTCATTATTAATAAAAAACTACTATATTTGCGATACGGAATAATAACTAAAAAAGTATGACAAAAGAAATTATAGCCATTACAAATGACAAAGGTGGAGTAGGGAAGACCACTACTGCACAGAACCTCGCAATGGGACTAATCCTAAAAGGATATAAGGTTCTAGTAATAGATGCCGACCCGCAGCGGAATATAAGCTCATGTTATGGTTGGGATAGCAAACGTGAAAAAGCAGGAGAACATACCCTTTTCACAGCTATGACAGACAAGAGTGACCTGCCGGTTTATAAATCAGAACGTGGAGTTTATTATACTCCTAGTTCCGAGTTTATGACAAGCATAGATCCGTTCCTTAATACACACTTATCCCCTAACATGGTATTATCCGATATTTTTAAACGACCCTTTGAGAACAATACCAATGATGAAATTACATCAATTTCGGACATTGATTATGTTTTTATAGATTGTCCGCCCAGTCTTGGTCTAACGACTTTAAATGCAATGGCTGCAGCAACAGGGTTGATTATACCAGCACAATTAGAAGCATTTTCCATTCGAGGATTAGGAAACATAACTGCAAAATTTACTGATGTAAAACGCTCGCTGAATCCCCATCTGACTATCAGAGGATTCCTTCAAGTAATGGCAGATGAACGTCTGCGCAGTTCAAAGGTGTATTCACAAGGACTGCAAAAGTCCTTCACTGATCTTGTTTTTAAGACAAAAATTAGAAGAAACATAAAACTGTCGGAAGCACAAGATTCTTCAAGCGACATCTTTGAGTATGCACCTGAATCGGCAGGAGCGAAAGATTATATGCTATTTACAGAAGAGTTTTTAGAAACTTCACCCATAAAAGAATGAAGACATGCCACAAAAAACATTTGGAGCTAAAGCATTAAATGACGCTGTGAACACTGTTAGTGATGCATTGGAAAACCCATCCGTAACTCCAATGGAATCAACAGCATCCCCACAAGAAGAGGAAGTATCCCTGTCTACAAAAGAGGAAAATACTCCCAAACAGGCCATAGAGACATCTTCATCTGATTCTCTCCAAGAATCAGATGAAGAAAATAAGCAGGAAAAAACTCCCCAACCATCTGTTCAAACCAAAGTAACTAACCGCCGCATCCGAAATAAAAAAACAAAAGCTAAAGAGGAAGAGGTGGATTTTAGCGGAGAAAGAACAAAAATAATCAATATTGTAGTACCTTTATCTATCTACAAACGGTTATTTGAATTAAAAGCAGATGTAGAAGGAGAAACCCTTAAATCTCTTTCCTTGAAGGCTATCATTAGGTACCTGCAGGATGAAGGGTATTGATGCAAAAATAGAGTAGGGGAGAGGAAAGGATAACTCCTTCCTCTTCCCACTTCATCCTAGGTACACAAATCACCAACAATTCTAATTACCCATCAGGAAATATGAAACAAAATTCTGTTGGACAATTGTACCCAATACAGAATGAGTATCCAACAAGCGTTTTTTATGGAGGATATTACCCTAATAAATTGGGCAATTGTATACTGGGCCCTCTATAAGAGTCAAATCTACAAACAGTGATATATCAGCACTTAAACTTCAAATATTGACTATATTATATATATAACGAAATTCTCTGAAACGTGGCTTCCATTACTTTTTTATAAAGTTCATTCAACTAATAAGTCTTGGTATTTTGTATACCTTAAACAGAAAATCACTACCAACTCTTGGGTATTTGTGCACCTAATACCAAGTCTTTTAGCTTTATATAAATACGCAAATATATCATTATCAAATAATTACCGATTATATTAATATATAACCCAACGTTGGTACACAAATTACCAAGACTATACTTTATTCCAAGAATCTTGCAGGTGCACAATTTCCCAACAGATTTAGCAACAATAAGTTCCGTTATATAACAGCATACCTTTTGCTGTGGATTCATACATTAAAGTATAATATCCCCAAATGGATATCTGCTGTTGAAAAAGTCTTGGTAATTTGTACACCAGATAAACAATAATAAAGACATTCCAATACTAATAAACTATATTTCAATGAAATAAATAATATTATATATGCAAAATACCAATATATGCAATGAAATCCACAGCAGAACTTTTATCCAAACAAGAAAACGGTCATATTAACACTATCTTCCCAAAACTGATCATTTCGAAAAAGTCTTGGCATTTTGTATACCAACTACAAATCAATCAATGACAAGTCTTGGAGTTTTGTATACCAATTTTTTCTTATTAGCATACACTAAAACAATAATAATGCATTGTTTATAAATAAGTTATAAAAACAAAATAACTAAAAACTGATAATTACAATAGGATCTATAATAAAGCTGGTACACAAAATCCCAAGACTTGATTTCTCGGATTTCCTTATGGTACCTAATTCCCCAACAATCCCTTCTGCTTGTCTTTTAATTCTATAGCTATCGAAAAAAGTAAAGCAAACGAAGAGTGTGATTGAAATATGTGATTACTTCTTTTATATTTTTATATAGTCTTGGTACTTTGTGCACCATCAGTTGGCAATATATTCACTGAATATTGGGATTTTGTGAACATTCTTTTAGTAATTTGTAGACATAATCTTGGGATTTTGTAGTCCAAGTCTTGGTATTTCAATCACCTATCTTACAATAAATCATTGTTTATCAATTAAATATAAGCTATTATATTTCTATATTCATTATTTCAACATAAAATAATGAATTACTGATAGATTAATTTTTTATTTTATTAAATTCAATAATAATCATTCATGCAAGTATCTTAATTATTGATATATAAGAATATAAATATATTTGGCTACATAAATAATTTAAAATCAGATTATTATTATATATAAAGTATACATTTTCCCAAGAGTAAGTATACAAAATGCCAAGATTAGGAATACAAATATCCAAGATTAGATTACAGATTTTCCAAGAGTAAGTATACAAATACCCAAAAGCAGGTATATATATTCCCAACACTTATTTTTTTTGTTGTTTTTCTTATATGGGAAATTATTGTTTTTTTTTGTCTATGAAATTTCTTGTTTTGGAAATTGTTTGTATATTTGCCACAAATTATAATAAGTTATGAAGGTCAAAATCAAAGAATACTTAAAATCCAATGGCATACAGCAAAAAGAATTGGCTGAAAAACTAGGTATATCACAAGTGGCTTTGACAAAGAGATTAGCAAAAGGGATAGCTTGTAATGTCTCTTTTTTGGGACAAGTAGCTTCGGCATTGGATACTTCGGTGCTAAACCTGATAGAAGATGACAGATCTGTCGTGGTGAGTTCATTTCGGACTGAAGAAGGTATGTTCGAGGTCAGAAAATATAATTAATATTTGCGTCATGGGAAGAAAAAAGAAAGAAAATCTGTTGGTTAAGGGTGATAACAAGTTAATTGCAGAACTGGCAAATGTCAAATGGATTAAGCAGCCATTGATTTACACGCTATTGAGTGGAGACTTCTCATTGATGCAGATGAATATAATAATTAGTATTTCTAATGCCTTGCAAGAACGTATCAATGATTTCCTTAATCGGAAAAAGAAGGGGGAAAGAGGACAGCTGTCATTGTTCACTGAAGAGGAAATAGATAAAGAGGCTATTACTTTTCAGATTGATTTCGCTTCTCTTAATATTCGTCCGGATGCTTATGATGAATTGGAGGAAGCTTGTGAAAACCTTATTCGGATGAATATGTCATACCCTGTATATGGGGATCAGAAAAAAATCATAGAACGGGTGTATGTCAATTTGTTTTCTAGAATAGTTGTTCCTGCCAGTAAGGAGTACAGTAACGGAAAAGTGTATAAATACAAGGGAGGGAAGCGCAGGAAGGGATGGATTGAAATAACCATGCTTACAAAGAATCTGGCAGATGTTTTTGACATGAGTAGGGGATATGTTAATCATATAGCAACTATAGCCCAAATATGTTCTAAAAAACGTACACCTCGCATCTATATTTATCTAGAGAGATGGAAAAATTGTGGTTCTAAAATAGTGAACTATTTGGAATTCAAGGAATATTTGGGACTTTTGGTATGGGAGCGTAAGACCAATACAATAAGGGAGGATGTATATCCTAAGTTCAGCGTTTTTTGTACTAGGGTACTTGAGCCTGTGAAGCAGGAAATGGACGAGCTTTCCAAAGCCAATCTGATAGACATTTCGTTTGATTATGAGCCAATATATAAGTCGAACAGGAAAAGGGGTAACCCTGATGAAATAAAGTTTATCATTCATTTGAGTAGTATGGGTAAGATGATTACCCAAAAAAGTGCGGTAAACAAAGGATTGTCTGATTTGTTGGATCACTTGAAAAAAGAGTATGGTTTCACGGACAGCGATCTGTTTTTTATCACAGAAGGATTTGTTAACGAGATGCTTCCTGCATTGGAATGTGAAGTGGCCTCTCTTAAAGAAAAAGAGGAAAAATATAAGCCTTTGAACAGGAGCGGCTATGTATTGGCTTGTTTGAAGAAGTGTATTAATGCATGTAAGCCGGAAGTAGAAGATGCAGAAGTGATAGAAGAAGAGGCATCGCTGCAAGAAAAGAAGAATGAGAAAAAGAGCATTGTTGAACCTCCTTCGCTAGAAGAGATAGAATTGTTTGGTAAGGTATTGAATTTGATGAATGAGAAAACGAAATATAAATTTACTCGGCTATTCAATTATCTTAAGTTGATTGGTTTTGATAGAAAAAATCCAGATCAGACAGTGATGTGCTTGGCTGTTCCAAGTATGTTTTTTTACTCCGAAATAGAGTCTAATCATGTGGAAGTCTTTCGTGATTCGTTATATATGTATTTTCCTGCAAATATAAGGGTAAATTATGCGATTGAACCAAAATATTTTCAGAATGTAGATGAGAATGTTCCTGAAGGAGTGATTTTAAATGTATGAAAAGGATAGGAGAGGGACTATTCTGTATTATCCTTCTTTGCCTGTTGGTATAGGGCAGTTGTATCAGAGAATGGGTAACGGGCAGTGCGTGCCAAACATACAGCACCGAGTACTTGTATTCCATACCGGGCCAGTTCTTCTGTATATTCCCGGATACTGTTGCCGGTCGTGATGACATCATCTATCAAAATGACTTTTTGGCCGACAATATCAGCCCGGATGGCAACATTCGATTCTGTCTTGATTTCATTTCTTTGTGTCGAATGGTGTTTACTGTTCCTATCTTTCAGATAGGTGATGCTAAACAGATAGGGTTTTAATCCTCTTTCATTGGAAAAGGCTTGGCATAAGGACGTGTAGCGGGATATATAGCTCCGTTCGGAGCTGCAGGGCATAAAAAGAAGTATGGTTGTTTCATCAGGCAGATCCAATTTACTCAAAGCTTGTTTGAACAACGGGAAACAATTGTCCTTTCCGTCTTTAAAGTTAAAGACGCTTTGTATAAAATTTCGCTGTTCCCAGCTTATAAAGCCATGTTCACTCTTAGGAATGTAGTAGTTGAAGAATACACAAGGAATGCTCTTTTTTGCATTGATTTCGAGTGGGAAAGGGATTAACGGCTTTTCATTCATAAACTTTTCTATGGCAGAATAAAAATAGTATTTTTCCGCTTTTTGATTTCCGGCAAGTAATGCATTTCGATAGCCCCATTCCCGCTCTTCTTTAGTTCTGCCACGTTGCCCCACGATGAAAAATGCCGTTGCCGCTTTTTTCTGCCAGTCGTCAGCCAAAGCCCATGAACCAATGGCGATGATTAATGCTATGATGCATAGTCCCAATAGTAATGTGTTGATTGTCATTTTAGTTCTATTTGTTAATAGGTGAACCCTATGTTTGCAAAACATAGCAAAAATAGTAAAAAAAGAGGATAGATACCATAAAAAAAGTAGATACCATAAGTTTAATGATTTCTGGTATGGAGCTAAAAGGTTGGATGGGGAATGAAGTGGATTGTTGCTGTTTTTTGTTATTTATCACTACAAATTAATGTTTAAATTGATAAATCTAATATTTTTTGTTAAAACCATATTACGATATGGTATGCTATTAAATAAAACTTCTATCTTTGCAAAGACCGAACAGTCGGTTTGTACAATTGTTGTTTAGATATGCTAAAAGAAGAAATATTAAAAAAAGCCTTGTTCCTCTTTCTGACAAATAGTTACAGGGATGTTACAATCAATGAGATACAAAATGCAGTTGGTTGTTCAAGAGGGTGTTTGTACCATCATTTCAAGAGTAAGGAAAAAATATTTGAAAGTGTTGTTACGGATTATGTACTTCCTGCCTTTTCAAATTTTTCTCTTAATTCTGAAAATGACCAAATTGCTTTATTAGAAGCTGTAGATATTTCCATAAAATCAAGGAGACAATACATCAAGTTTCTTAGGAGCATTTTAGGTGAAAATGTTAGAGACATTGATTTTTTAAAGTTCGTGTTTCAATCAAGTGAATATTACCCAGGATTCTCATATTTAGTTAATGAATTAATAAACAAAGAAATAGAGAAATGGAAAAAGGTAGTTGCTTTATCTATTAGCCTTGGAAAAATAAAGCCTGACATAGACATTGATTTTGTAGCAAAGTATTTTGTCATGTTGCCGTTTGGTATAGGTTTGTATAAAGCATTTAATGAAGGATTAAATGAGAATGATATACGCTCTTATTATTTGAATTTCTATAATATGATAAAGAAGGAAGCATGAAAAATGTTATGGTCGTATATTATTCACAGACAGGACAGTTGAAAGAAATACTAAAAAATTTTTGTTCCTGTCAGGATGAAAGTTGCAAATTCGACTTTGTGGAAATAAAAGCATCTCAATATGTATTTCCTTTGACATGGAAAAGTATGCTTAATATGTTTCCGGAAAGCGTCATGCAAATGCCTTGTGATATAACCTACAGTATTCCAAAAGAGTGTAAATATGATTTAATTATCTTAGGATTTCAGACCTGGTTTTTACACTTGTCCTTACCAATTCTATCATTCCTCAAGACTGAAGATTTCAATGAACTGGTCGCTGGTAAAGATGTTTGTCTGGTCATGGATTGTAGAAATTCTTGGCAAGAAGCCATGTCAAATGTTGAAAACTCCGTAATCAGAAACAATGGCCGTATTGCAGGAAAATATGTATTTGCAAACTCTAGCGGAAATATTATGGGTGTGTTACCCATATTAAATTGGTTCTTTACAGGCAATAAAAAAATCGGTTGCTTACCGGATGCAGGGGTTTCACAAACTGAAATAGAGAAAGCGTATGATTATGGCCAATATTATTGGAAAAACGGCTGCAAAAATCATAAAGTTTTAATATTTCCTTCAGGGGTCAAATTAATGCCTCATGAACTTGAGACATATGCAAAGGGGAAATTTCATAAATGGGCTGTTTCTATACAGGCCACTCCCAATCACCGTAATATAAAGTTGTTAATCTTTGCGGTTTGGCTTATTGGAACATTGCTTTTTATAGCACCTTTCAAATCTTTGAAGCGTGATAAGGATAATAATCATGATCTAAATAATTTCTAAACTTACATACTATGAACAAAAAAGTTTTTATTAGCAGAACGGCAAAATTCTTGCCTAATAAAGTCGTTAACAATGACACAATGGAAAAAATTTTAGGAATGATTGGCGGAAAGCCGTCTCGTGTCAGACCTATCATTTTAAGGCAGAATCGCATAAAGGAAAGATATTATTCCGTAGATGAACAAGGAGTAATAAGATTTTCCAATGCGGAACTTATGGCAAAGGCAATTGAGCAATTGTTTGATGACAAATTCTCTGCCCAAGATATGGAACTGCTTTCTTGTGGTACTTCAACTCCGGATCAAATGCTTCCTTCCCACACATCAATGGTACATGGTCTGATCGAAGGTGCAAAGCCTATACCGATACTTTCACCATCAGGAGTTTGTTGTTCGGGAATACACGCATTTCAATACTGCTATTTATCTATCCTATCAGGAATTTCCAACAATGCAGTTTGCGGAGCATCCGAACTCGTATCTCCGTTGATGCTGGCTAAAAATTTTGAGAAAGAATACGGAACACTTAGCCAAATAGAACACAATCCTTATATCGCATTTGAGAAAGACTTTCTTCGCTGGATGTTGTCCGATGGTTCTGGTTGTATGCTGCTGTCATGTAATCCTTTGGATGAAATATCTTTGGAAGTGAATTGGATAGAGTCGGTTTCTTTTGCCAATGAACTGAAATCCTGTATGTACCAAGGAGCAGAGAAAGATGAGAATGGTGACTTAAGAAGTTGGAAAACTATGACTGAAGAAGAATGGCTTTCCAAGTCTATATTCTCTGTAAAACAGGATGTGCGTCAATTAGGCGAATATGTCGTAAAAAAAGCTGTGGAGCATATAAAAAACAGCAATGAAAAACATGGATTGTCTTTTTCCGAAGTAAAATATTTTTTGCCTCATATCTCATCTATGTTTTTCTATGATTTACTCATGGAGGGACTAAAAGATGCTGGAATACCTTGCTCCCCTGAAAAATGGTTCACAAACTTGTCCTATGTAGGAAATGTAGGTTCTGCATCCATTTATATCATGCTGGATGAATTATTTCATTCTGGCAAATTGGTAAATGGTGATAAAATTTACCTCTTTATTCCTGAAAGCGGTCGTTTCTCTTATACAACCGTATTATTAACAGCTGTAAAAGCTTGACTTGTTTTTTTGCTCCAGCGCAGACCGAATAGTCGGTTTGTGCTGGGGTGAATATATTATAGTTCGTAAAATATAATGACATGAAATTCTATCCTTTAATTATTGTTTTATTTTTTTTAAGTTGTTCGGGGCGCAATGACAAAACAGATAATCCTCAACTAACTCTTGTCAGGACATTCCTTGTGCAACAAGAAGGAAAAGATATTTATCGTGATTATGTAGGCACGATAGAAGAGACAAGTGGTGTAATGTTAAGTTTTGAGATAGGAGGTAATATCCAGCAGATGCACGCCTACACTGGACAGAAAGTTGAAAAGAATGAACTTTTGGCCGTATTGGAACCATCGGAGGCACGGAACGCTTATGAAGCCACACGCACCGCCTTGTCGCAAGCGGAAGATGCTTATAAACGGTATGGGGAACTCCATAGGAAAGGAAGCCTGCCTGACATACAATGGGTGGAAGTGGAAAGCAAGTACAAGCAAGCTGTTTCGGCGGAAGCGATTGCACGAAAGAAATTATCGGACTGCAACCTATGTGCCCCATTTAGCGGAGTCATAGCAGAAAAGACAGCCGACATTGGAATGAATGTCATGCCAGGACAACCCGTATTAAAACTGGTTGACGTACAAAAGGTAAAAATCAGAGTATCTGTGCCTGAAAAGGAGATTTCATCCATACAGGTAGGTAATCCCATGCGTTTTACTGTGGATGCATTGGGTAATAGGACATTCCGGTGCAAGGTTACTGAAAAAGGCGTAATGGCAGACCCTGTATCCCATACATACGATGTGAAGGGTGAAATGATTAACGAAGACGGTTTGCTCATGCCCGGTATGGTATGCAAGACTTCTTTGGGGGCAGGACATGAGAAAGATTGCGTCATCGTACCGGTACATGCGGTACAGGTAAAGGCGGACGGTGGGCGGTTTGTGTGGCTGGAAGAAAATGGAGTGGCCAAAATGCGTACCGTCCTGACAGGAAAACTTTACGAAAACGGGGTAGCCATAGCCGACGGCCTTCATGCTGGAGACAGGATAATCGTCGAGGGAGGTCAGAAAGTGAGTGAAGGAATGAAAGTGAAAGTGCAATGAAAAAGGAAACAGGTGTCATAGCAGGTGCAATGCGCTATCATAAGATAGTGCTGCTGATAGTAGGCATATTGGTGCTGATAGGAATGTACGGCTTGTACAAAATGCCAAAGCAGGAGTTCCCTACGTTTACCATCCGCCAGGGAGCTGTGGTTGCAGTCTATCCGGGTGCCACGTCTTCCGAAATGGAAGAACGTGTGGTAAAACCTTTGGAGAACTTCATATTCTCATATAAGGAAGTTGATAAGAAAAAGACATATTCCCAAAGCCAGGACGGAATGGTAGTCGTGTTGGTTGAATTGAAAGACGACATCATGGACAAGGACGCTTTTTGGGCAAAATTCAAACACGGGCTCTCCGCCTTCAAAACGCAGTTGCCTTCGGGAGTAATAGCCCTGCAAGCCAAAGATGATGTCGGTGACACTTCGTCCATACTGATCACACTGGAAAGTGAACAGAAGACTTACCGGGAATTGGAGAAATACCTTGAAGAACTGGAAGACAGGCTACGGCGTATCGATGCCATATCGAACTTGCGCAGCTTCGGGTTGCAGAAAGAGCAAATAACCGTTTATCTGGATCAGAACAAAATGGCAGAATACGGAATAGGCTCATTTTCCCTGTTGACCAATCTGTTCGCACAGGGTTTCACCACTATAAGTGGCAGCATGGACAACAAGAGGCTGGTGGCTCCTATCCATGTGGCAAATTCTTATAATGGCGAGTATGAGATAGGGCAACAAATTGTATATGCCGATCCGAAAGGGCGTGTAATACGTCTGAAAGACGTGGCACGCATTGTCCGTGAATATCCTGAAATGGACAGCTACATAAAAAACAATGGTAAGAAATGTATCCTGCTTTCCATAGAAATGCGCGATGGAAACAACATTGTGGAAATGGGAAAGGAGGTCAATGAGACATTGGATAAATACAAGCATGAATTGCCTGAAGACGTGCATATCTTCAGCATCACCGACCAAAGCAAGGTTGTGAGCGATTCTGTAAACAACTTTTTGCGCGAGCTTCTGATTGCGGTTATTTCCGTTATCGTAGTCGTGATATTGCTGATGCCCATTCGGGTAGCATACGTTTCTGCCATATCCATCCCTATTACCATCTTTTGTGCGCTTGCCTTGTTCTATCTTTTTGGAATAGAGTTGAACACTGTAACATTGGCCGCACTCTTGGTTACGCTTGGCATGGTGGTGGATGATTCCATTGTGATTATTGACAATTATATGGAAAAACTTGGGCAGGGGATGACGCGATGGCAAGCGGCCATAGCCGCGCCCAAGGAGTTTTTCATGTCTGTATTGTCAGCGACATTGGCCATAAGCATCACGTTCTTTCCTTTTCTTTTTACCATGCACGGGATGCAACGGGACTTCATCCTTTCTTTCCCGTGGGCCATATCCATTATCTTGGGAATATCCCTGTTGGTCGCACTGTTGCTCACACCTTGGCTGCAATACAGTTTCATACACAAGGGGATGATGCCCGAAAAGGAAAAGAAGCGGAGAACTCCTCTCGACTTGCTACAGGCTGGCTACGAATGGTTGCTTTCCAAATGTTTTGCACATCCATATATGACATTGGGTGTCGTAGGGGTGTTGGTCTTGACCGGAGGGAGCCTGTTCTTGCATCTTCCACAGAGGTTGATGCCCATTGCGGAACGCAACCAGTTTGCCGTAGAGTTCTATTTGCCCAAAGGCACTGCCATTGAGCGGACGGCGGCGGTAGCCGATAGCATGGAGCACATTCTGCGCAGGGACGACCGCGTTGTTTCCATCACGTCCTTTTTAGGGCAAGGATCTCCTCGTTTTCATGCCACTTATGCTCCCCAGCAGGGCGGAACCAACTTTGCCCAATTTATCGTCAATACGAAAGGGAACAAGGAAACGGAAGAGTTGCTGGATGAATATGCGGACAAGTATGCGGGTTATTATCCTGATGCCCATGTGCGTTTCAAGCAAATGGATTACAGCGATGCGACATATCCGATAGAAATACGCTTGACAGGCAGCAATATGGCAGATTTGTTCCAAGCGGCAGACTCCGTAAAGAAACGTATGAATGCCAATCCGGGCTTGAGCTTGGTACGTACAAACTACGAAGAACCTCTTCCGGGTGTCTGTGTGCGTCCCAAAGAGGATGAAAGCGCCCGGTTGGGGATGAACAAGGCGCTGTTGTCCGCAAATTTGGCTCTCCGTTTCGGGCAAGGCATTCCGCTTACGACTTTGTGGGAAAAAGACTATCCTGTCAATGTCATGCTCAAATCCGACAGGGGTGGGGAAGCAAACTTCACGGACTTGTCCGACGAGTACATTCCGGTAATGGGCGGTGCCGCTTCCGTTCCGCTCAGGCAGTTGGCGGACATTGAACCCGACTGGAACTTCGGTACAATTGTGAGAAGAAACGGGGTGAGGACTTTGTCCGTTGTGGCAGAACCGAACCGGGGATACAATGCCACCCGGATCACACAAGAAATCGTGTCGTCCCTCGAAGATGTACAGATGCCGGAAGGAGTGGAGTTGAGCGTCGGCGGAATGGCTGAAAAGGATGCGGAAACATTGCCTATGGTCTTCAGCGGCTTGTCTGCGTCCATATTGGTCATCTTCTTCATCTTGCTTTATCACTTCAAGCGTATCAGCATGGCCCTCTTGAACCTTTCTTCCGTAACCTTGTGCATATTCGGAGCCGCTGTCGGGATGAAAGTCATGGGCTTTGAGGTAAGCCTCACGTCCGTTCTCGGCTTGGTAAGCCTGATGGGCATTCTTGTACGAAACGGCATCATCATGCTCGACTATGCCGAAGAGCTGCGCAGGGACGAGGGTATGAGCGTACGGGACGCGGCTTTCCATGCGGGAGTCAGGCGTATGCGGCCTATATTCCTTACTTCTGCGGCTGCGGCGGTCGGTGTCTTGCCGATGGTCATGGAGCGGAGTACCCTGTGGGCACCTATGGGAACGGTGATTTTCTTCGGAACATTGATTTCAATGGTCTTGATATCGACCGTGCTTCCGATAGCCTACTGGCTTTTATTCAAGAAACAAAAAAGTGCAATTTAATTTATTGATATGGTCATGAAATATAGGATAATCTTATTGATGATGCTCTTCCTGCCTGCATTGGGCGCTTTTTCGCAACATGCGCTTACGCTTGACGAACTCCACCGGTTGGCTTCATCCAATAACGCAAGGATGAAGACGGCAGAGAACAATCTGCAGATGGCGCAGGAAGAACGTAAAAAGGCCTTTACCAATTATTTCCCCGTTGTCAGCGCGACAGGAACGGCTTTTCAGGCAGACAAGGGGATGGCTGCATTGTCCCTGCCGCAAGGCATGGAGCTGAGCATGTTGAAAAACGGCCTTGCCGGTGCGGTAACAGCCGTGCAGCCCGTCTTTGCCGGAGGAGAGATAGCCAACGGCAACCGCTTGGCAAAGATCGGGGTGGAAATCAGCCGGGAGAAACAGGAACAAGCGAGAAAAGAAGTCTTCCTGTCTGTCGAGCGTTATTTTTGGCAGATTGTCTCCTTGCAGGAAAAACTGAATACCGTGCTGGCCGTCGATACCATGCTGAAGAGTTTGTATAACGATGCGGAAGCGGCGGTATCGGCAGGTATCAGGAACCGCAACGATTTGTTGCAGATACAATTGAAGCGGAACTCCATCACGGCAGATTGCATGAACATCAGGAATGCCATATCCGTTGGCAAGATGGCATTGGCGCAGTATGCCGGGTTGGAGGACGCCGGTTTCGAGCTGTCGTACGAAATGGATTATGACACGCTTGCCGTCGTTTCGCCCGAAGACCTGCATGTCTCACCCCATTCAGCCCTCATGCAAACGACGGAATACCGTCTGCTGGAGAAAGGTGTCGAAGCCGGAAAAGTAAAGACCCGGATGGCCATAGGAAAATACCTGCCCAAAGTCGGCATCGGTGCAGGATATGTCTATCACGACTTCTTGGAGAGCGACCGTTCCTTTGGAATGGTGTTCGCTTCCGTCTCCATACCGCTTTCCGGCTGGTGGGGAGGAAGCCATGAAGTCAAGAAGCGGAAACTGGAACTGAAAAATACGGAAAACGAGATGGAGGACTTGTCCCAAAAACTTGTGATTAAGATGCAGCAGACTTGGAATGATTTGGAGAATGCCTACAGGCAGGTGGAAATAGCCCTCACGTCAATCGGCCAGTCTGAAGAGAACCTGCGTCTGAATACCGATTATTACCGGGCAGGAACGGCCAGCATGAGCGATCTGCTCGAAGCCCAGACGCTTTACCAGCAGAGCCGCGATAAGTACGTGGAAAGCTATGCGCAGTATGAGGTGAAGAAATGGGAGTACCTGCAATCGACCGGCCGGTAACGGTAAGTGGGGGAGGGGAGTGCGAACGCCTTCCGCAACCCGTTTCCGTGAGTCGCCCGACTCGTTTCCGTGAGTTGCCTAACTCAGAACTTTGAGTCGGGCAACTTGGAAATCCGAGTTGCCCGACCTGCGTCTTCGGCCATAAGGCATGCGTATTTTTGTGGAGGTGGAGACCGATTGCCATGCCGCCGGATAGGATAATGCTGCCATGCGCGGATTCGGGAAGAGGGTAGGGGGGGAAGTCCATTGAAATAGTTAAATTAGAATTTTTGAGAATAACAATATTTGTTTTTATTGTAACTTTCCAATTGTTAATTTAAAACTAAAAATTATGAGGAAATTATTTTATTTATGGACTATTGTCTTGTGTTTGTTTTCTTGTCAGCAAAACGAACATGTTGTGAATGAAGAAGAACAAGACACTGTTGGTTCTCGTGCGTCAAAGAGTGATATTCAGGATGCGGCAGAATTGAATTTGAATATCATTGATTATATGAAGATGAATGATGAGATTAAAAGTATGAGGCGTGCTTCTATCATTATGTCACAGTACATAACCTTGGATAAGGCTAATAGAAAATATTCTGTAGATATATCTGAGGATAAGGCTCTTGAATTGGGTGTAAATAAGGAAAATTATGATAGAGTCGTTTCTGAAATAGAAAATTTGAATAAGGCTTTGGTTGATAATCCTGATATTGAATTGATGGATTTGAAGCAGCAATATAAGCGATATGAAGAAAAGTTTTGAAATGGGCGCCGTCCCAATGCACCTTGAAGAAGGAAAAACTCCATTGGAATAGTTAAATATTATATTTTAGGATAATAGATTTATCTTTTTTGTATTTTTATAGTCGTTGAAAATTTTAAAACTTTTAGTATGAAAAATCTGTTTTTGTCTTTTGCTTTTTTGGCATTCGGTTGCTTTGCGTTTTCCTCATGCCAAGATGATGATGTCGTTTCAGAAGTTCCAGTAACGAGGGACTATCAGACTGATTCTGAAATTCTTTCTAAATTTGTTGATGTAAACAAAGCGAGTGGTGAGTATTATATCAATGAAAGGAAGAAGGTTACTATGATGTCTTATTTGACGGATAAAGATTGGCTGGAATTACAGAAAGTTAATCCTGTCAATTATAGGCGATATGAGAAGGAATTGGCAGAATTGAATTGGGAGCTTACTAATTATGCCAAAGATCCGGAGATTAGTAAGATTGTTTACTCTACGTATGGGAATGAGCCTTACATCAGAGATTTGAACAATGATTGTTCTATTCGGGTTGAGAAGGCAGAGAACAATATCCCTTTCAGTAGAGCTACGTATCAGACTTTAACTTTTATGAAAGGTGGTTCACCAGCGTATGCATCTTTTAATGCTGGTTCTACAATTCATTCAAATGTGCGAATTAACTGTAATGGATATTATTTATGTGAATTGAAGTGCAATACTAAGGGTGCGCAATGTGTAAATAATCACGCTACAGGAATAGTATTATCTGGCACTAATTATGAAAATAATGTTTATACATGGACAAGTGGTTCTGCTTCTACTCTTTGGGACTTTACAGGAATAGGAAGAACTTTGCCCTTTGGAGCTTATGCACAAGTAGATTTCACTGATTAAGTTGTATTTAAAGATAGATAAACAAGGAAGTGTGTCAAAATTCGCTTGAAGCGAAATTACCCCTGCTACAAACAGCTGTAGTAGGGGTAATGTTATGAGTAAGGCTGTTCTGACTAATTGTTGTAATGATACTCTTGATAGTCTCGGTAATGTTGTCCGGGTACTGTTATTGGATCGTCCCAAGTTTCGTAGATACATAGCTCCGTTGGGGTTAGTTTCTGAATTTCCCAAAAACAGTCTAAATCCAAGTATATATATTTGAAATTGGGAGTAGTGAAACTCCAATGAAAATAAGAAGTCCTTTCTTCTATTTTTCCGCTTTTGTATGTAGCTATTTCTTTGTAGCTTCCATTGCCGTTATCTTCAAATATATAAGTTACATCCATATCTATTTCTGTGCCATTATCTAATTTTGAATGGTATTTTCTGTTCCATTCTTTTTCGGTAAGGTTTTCTATAATAGTGTTTCCACTTTCTCCGTAATATCCTTCTTTCTCTACGCAGCTTGATAGTAATGTTAACAATGCGATAAAGAAATTTAGTTTAAGAATTGTTTTCATAATGAGCTTTTTTGCAAAGTTAAGAATAAAAACTGAATCCATTATTTATTTAAATGCTTTCTGCAGTTTGTTCTATTCTTTTTGTGTACTTTTATGGGTGGAAAGCGATTGACCGCCGTTTGGTGAAAGTATCATGTCGGGCATCAATATAAGAACTTAAAAAAATTATATCTATGGGCAAATTGATATTGTTTCTTTCATTTTTAGGATTATTTTTCCTGCAATCTTGTGTGGAAAAGGAGGATTGTTATGAGCCGGGGCAAGGAGAAACTATCGCCTTACTGGTGGATAAAACGTGGGAAAGGGAATATCCGGTAGACCTTAATGGAAAAAAATTCGTGACGTATGAATTTTGGCGTTTTAGTGATAATGGAAAAGGTTCCTATAAAACTGTATCGATATATGAGGACGGACATAAAGAAGAAATAGTAACTTATTTCCAATGGGCTTTTACCACACCGAATTTTAAATATATCTATATGGACTACCCCAAATACTGGGAAATTGAAAAGCTGACAGAAACGGAACTGAATATTTGCGAAACAAACGAAGACCCTATAACCGTTTTGGATCAAACCAGACTTTACCGAGAACTCATTTGCATTATTAACGAATAGATAGAACATAGCCTATAGGCTAACAGATTAAACTAAACCTTTTCCCAGACTTCATAAAACATTCCGGTTCCCATTGTACAGCGAAAAGAAAAAACATTCCACAGCATATTTTTCTTTTCGTTGCCCCCCTTTTTATAAGCTGTCAACCTTTTTATACGAGATCTTCCCTTTCCTGTATTCGCACATCTGCTTTTGGGTTGCTTGATATGAATTGTGTCGCAAAGGTACTTGTCATGTCTTTCTTGTATGCAAGGTCAATGTCTGACGGTTCACGGCAAAATCTCCACCCTTCGCTCCGCCGGGTAGTATTTAGCCGTGAAACCTTGCATAAAGAGCCATGACACCTTTCGAGGCGACATAATTAAATCAAGCCCGAAAGTAACTGATGCTACAAAAGGGAAAAAAAAGAAAATTCAAAAATTTATAGATTATGGCAAACAGTGTAACAAATTCAAATGGAAGAGTAACGATAGATGAAGTAATACACCGGGATTCGGTTTTCAGATACCAACTGTTAGACCGCTTGCGGTCAGACTGCGAGTATTACCTTAATTACGGTAACAGACATCCTAAGTCCTTATGGGCTGGCGATGAAAAATTACAAATTGAGTTTATGATAAAACTGCATAATAGTTTCAAAGAGGGAGAAAAACCTGAGTGGCTCACGATGGATAAAATTTTGGAATACAGCAAGAGAATGATTGCACAAAAAGAATAAAATTACCACTGATAAACAGATTAAAATGTAGTATTATGGCATGGTTAGCAGTAAATAAAGATGGAACAGAGTGGATAACGCCCGGAAAGCCCGTTAGGGACTGGGGAGACTATTGGGAGTTCTTTGAAGAAGTGTATGTCGAGGGAGAATTTGGAAGCATGTCAATCAAAATAGAACTCCCCAAAGGGTCTATTTACAAACTTCTCGGCAAGGAGCTGACATGGGATGACGAGCCAGTAGAATTGCAAGTCGCAACAGAAAAGAGGTAAAATGCAAGCGGGTTGAACGTACTATTGGTTTCAACCCGCTTATATCGGCTAAATAGATACACCGATGGGAACTCCTCTTTTATTTCTGTACGGTAACGGATGCCCGTACCGTTTTCTCCGGATCAACCTTTTATACCTTTTGGTTGTTTTTATATCATCTAGGATTCCCCCTTTTACTCCACTATGGTGTCCTGTACTTTCCCTTATTTCGTTTCCGGCACTCCTTTGCCGGTTGGATTTTCCCATGCAAAGGTACAGCGGTCGTCCGGCGTCAAGCACCGCCATGCTAACGGTTCGTGGATTTGCCCGGCAGCCTTCCCAAATCGGAGATGTCCTTTCAGTCCCCCGTCTCGTGCCTCGGCGGGTTGGGTATTCCGTGAAATCCCCGACTGTTTGCTTGCCTTTCCGTCCTTTTCCCCGCTGTGCTGGCTTGCATGTAAAATCTCTCCCGGCAAGGAAAGCCGAAAAGCCTCCGAAAGAAGGGAAAAGAAAAAATAACCTAAAAAGATATGAGTATAATATGTACACGATGTGGCGGCACGCATGTAGTATGCGAAGCCACGGTAAACCCCAACACCCAAGTGATAACGGAAATTTCCGACGATGCTTTGCAATTCGGTCAATGCGAAACCTGCAAGGTACGAAGCGTCCTGACGGATGTAGAGAAGACAAAAGCTGCCATCAAGAGCGGATTTGCCGAATTTGTCAAGATGAACGGCAGGAAACCCCATTATGCGGATTGCCGTATCGTTTGGAAAGACACAAACGGCTCGGAGGATGTACAAATCAAGTTGTCGGACGGCGGTGAAAGTGCCCGAAACGGCATGTTCTTTTCTTGCAACAGCCTTCATGCTCTCGAGTCTTTGGCGAAGTTCGGAAAAGAACCGTTTATCGTAACGGAATGTTACGGGTTCAAGACCTTTACGGAAGAGGAAATCTCCGATGAAAAGACGTATGAATATGAGTTCGGAGGAGAGAAAATCTCTGTCACGGGCAAAGAAGTACGCGCGTTTTACCCGGAAGAATACAGGCTGACGGCACAGGACATCGAATTGTTCGCGGCCCATACTATGGCAGAGCGCAAGTATTATCGGAAAAATGATTGCCAGCTCACTCCGGAACTTGTCCGACGGCTGCTCGATAAGGAACATTTGATGAAAGCAGGTGAATCCGACGGCTTCACGCTTCAGCTGTCCTTCCTGTGGCACGTGCGTATTCGGAAAGAACCTGAAAATCTTGCACCGTTTAAATACGCTTTGGAAGCCTGTTGCTTGGATAACATACAGACTTTCAGCCGCCGGCACATCACGCTCGAAGAAACTTTGCTCCATTGCCTGAATGGATTCAATGAGAATGCGTTCATTCGGAGCCGTTACCAATCCTTGCAAGACTATTTTCACAGGCATACGCATGGCAAATGCTAATATTCCGGCAGAGATATGCACATAAAAAAACGGTCCCGGAACAATTGTCCGAGACCGTTTCCACCAAATACATATTTTGGTATAATATTAAGGGAGACACTTTTCCCGCACTTCCTCGTTATAGGCAAGCAATGACGCAATCATCGTATAAAGAAACTCCGGCCATTGTTAGTTAAATCGAAATGAACGGGATTTTTCCAGCACCTTTTGTAGCCGTTTTTTGGCCGCCACGAACAACTGCGGAGTTACCTTTATAGCATTCTTGTCGGTACTAAGTACAAAATCTTCTGCTGTAGCACCTTCTAAAACTGGAATATTCTTGATTGTTATAGCCATAGTCATTAATTTTATGCAAATGTACTACTTTATTGTCGCCATACAATAAAATGGTGTGCTGTCTATTTGCAGATAGTAGGCAGGTTTCTTTTGTTACCGAGAATACAACGTATTCAAGGCAAAAATTGCTATATTATGGTTGCAACACTTTTTAATATATTGCACATTGTGCCAATCGTTGTATTTGGCAAAGGTACGATTATTGCAGAAATAAGGCTCAATTAAAATGTGGAAAAACACGGATTTATCGGCAAATTTCCTCTCTGCGAGAGGATATTGCAAACGGCACTTTTTGTTACATAATCATTCTTATGTTTAATTAGATGAGTTTTCCTTTTCTACTTCATTCCGTCTGGTTTTTCGCTATTTCAGAATTAGGAAACTATATTGCTTTGCCAATATAGAATACATATCCATAATGCTGATGGTACTTTGAATACAATTCTGTTTCATAGCGATTTTGTTCAGCATATTCGATCACAGTTTCATTGCCTTCATATTTTTCTAATAATCTTGTAATTGCTGCTTTTCGTGGAATAAAATAATTATCAGTCCAACAATTTTCAGGTAAGGCGAAAGCGCCTATAAACTGGTAACCGCATGCTTGCATAATTTCTATATTGCTACTCACATGATCCAACTGGCTTCCTGCATTAGTCCAGAATCGTTCAACTTCAGCTGGATGCTCCGTTGTGAGCCACGATGGGCATGTTACTGCAACAAAGCCGCCTTTTTTAAGAAAGCTATGCCAGTGGCTCATCCCTTTTCTAAAACCGATATTGTCAATCGCTCCCTCTGACCAGATTAAGTCCAAGTAATTTTTCTTGAACGGCAGTTTTTCCATAGAGCCCACGATGCCTGTTACCCTTTTTTCATAATTAGACAACTTTGCATTCTTGTTAAATACATCTATAAAATCAGGGAACATATCCAGTCCTGTAATAATACCTGGCAGGTGTTGCGCGAGAAGCATTGTCTGTCCACCGGTGCCGCACCCTAAATCTGCTATTTGAGAAAACTGATTAAGGGGAGGCAAAAATTCGAGCACCCGTTCAACAACTTCAGGGCTTCCGGGGCCCTGTCGTTTCAGCCCGATATGGGTTTCAATCAACAAGTCTAACATTGATGGTTGCTTAGTGTCCATTTCTGTTTCCTCCAAAGTCTAATTGTGTATTCTAAGTTTCCTATTGGGGCATAGTCTGTAAAGTGAAAATATGCCCAAAATTCTGCTGCAAAGATAGAAACTTTAAGAGGAAAACCATCTTGTTTTATGCTTTATATGTGAAACAGTTTCATCCTTTACTGATTTTCAATACTTGTTGTGAGAGGAGAAAAACATCCTTGTTGAGAAAGATTCTCAAAATAGAAATGAGAATGGTTAAAGTTAAAAGGAAAAGATTTGTTTTTAACTATATGTTACTAATTAGAGCGAATATAGGATAGGAATTCTAAAATATTAATTGTTGGCAGTCTGTTGCAGTTATGATGTTCGCCAAACGGGAAAAAGACATTGGTTGCATCATACTTTCGGCTATTTTCTTAAACATCAGTTTCAGGGCAAATGTGTTTTCTATCGAGTGGCGTGCCGCAATATCCCCCAAATATATTTTTTGATATACGCTTGACAGGTAATCACGTTTTGAAGCCAATGATGCACCTTCGGGAAAACCACCATAGCTGAAATAATCGTTAAACAGTCTCAGTAATTCTGCACGAGTTTCTGTTCCGTAAATAGTTGAAGGAGACAGCACAACGCCATTTGCGGAAAGAAATTCTTCAAAAGAATACGGATATACGTTTACAGGGATGTATCTTCCCCCTAATGTAGTTTGTATCTCCTTGCTTAGCATATTGGCATTACTGCCTGTGATATATACATGATACTTTGAGTCTGCAAGCCGTCTGGCAAACTTTTCCCAGCCATTTATATTCTGTATTTCGTCAAGAAACAAGATAGGGCGTTTCGCATACATTTCCATGTGTATTTCAAGAAGAAGGTTCAAATCCTGTGCAGTCATATTCTCCAGACGCTCATCTTCAAAGTTTATGTAAAGAATTTCATCCCAGCCTGTTCCGGAAGCAAGAAGCTGTTGGATGCGCTGATAAAGAAGATATGATTTTCCTGCACGTCGAATACCGACAAATACGTAATTCCCAAACTTTTCAAAATTGAATTTTCGTGGCATTACTTTATGGCGTGGTATTTCGTTCTGATTGTCCGCCAAAACCGATTTTAAAATTTCTTTGTTCATATATTGTCTTGTTAATAGGATAATATTATGCTAAAATTATGTATGCGCCTAAGATAAATGTTTTATGGGAAGTGAGAAATTGTATTTTCCAATATATAAAAAAACATCGGAGCGATTTGAAAGCCGCTCCGATGTTTAAGTTTGGCTGCAACTAATCTGAATTTACTTTACCAATATTCAATACGTCTTCTCTCTATATACTTTTTGGGGGAAGTCCGCTTTTTGCCGATATAATTCATATCATCGTCATAATCATCATATTCTTGGGTATAACTGACTTCTCGTTCCGTCCAATTCAACTCGTCATCCGCCTGTGTATAGATGTAATGACAGGTGGTTACACCATCCTCAGGATGTTCTTCTACCATGACGGATGGAACCCGGTTTTCGCCTTTGTATTGATATGAGCATGTAACATATGCCATAAAAGAGGTGAACTTGTGTTTTATCAAACGGCCTTTGTCGTCAAACGTGTATTCATGATTAAGTTCCTCGCTGGCACTTGCATTCGAACATACATCAAAACGTTTGCCATTTTCAATTTTAATGTTTACGACGGCATCCTCCCATCCGCTCACATGGTAAGACATTGGAGTGATGTATTTGTAGCTAATAGGGCTATTGGCATAATGGTCATCTTTATAAATGAGATTGCCGGCTTGGTCAAATTTTAGTTGGGAACGGTCCCCCGTGGTGTTCTCTTGTGTCACTGTTTTCACTTTACCCGTGAGCCAGTAGATATCTGTACCTTTATAGCGTGTTCCATTGTCCGATTCCGTTTTCTCATTCCTGTCAGCCTTTGTTCTGTCCTGTGAGGCTATTGCATCATCAGCCCAATAATCTATGGAACGTACAATTGTCAGAACAGGCTTTTCTCCGGCTTTTACAGAAGAGGAACGGTCTTGGTTGGATGTAAATACGTTTTTTGTTGCCTTATAAAAAGTACGCAAGGCAGGTATCTCATCGATATTAACTGGCAATGTTATCTTTGCTTGTGTCCAGTTCCCTTTGTCATCGTACTCATAATCGTAGGTAATTGTGAATGTCATGTCATCCACACGCCAACTGTTGCCTTTATTCTTATACACTACACCCGAATAAGCCCATGTGGCTAAGTCGCCATGCGAATTGTAAGTGAAGGTGCTTGTGCAGGTCAGCGTTTCTGTACCTTGATCAAACTGAACGGGAATTTTTTCCACGGCTTGCGTGCACAGATTATCTGTATAAGTAAAGGTTAGCACCGATTTCCCCTTCTTATATTCGCTGATGTCTTTTAAGAATATATTCGTAGTCTTAGGGGTTTCGAGACGATCCATATGGGCAAGAGAATCAAATTCGAGTTTATAAAGTGTTACACCGGCTTCACTGGCTAAAGAGTTCTCTTTTTCCGGCTGTATGGATTTTAAAGCTCCATTTTCATGATATTCATAGAGATAATTCCATGTGCCCGGGTTTCCTCCCCGGTCTCTTTCCCGCCGGGTTAGTCTGCCTGCGGTATCATAAATAAAACCGCAGTCGCTGTACCGGCGTTTATAGCGGCCATCTTCTACGGATTTGATTTTAACAAGGTTTGAGTTGCTGTCATATTCAAACGAAATCACATCAAATCCGGTGGCACCAACGTTGAATGAGGTACGTCGTTGTTCGGACAGGCGGCCGTTGGAGAGGAACGCATACTGCGACGAGCCTGTGATTCCCCAAGCAGGATAGCTGTATTCGTAAGTTACTGTCATCGGGTGGTCTCTCAATCCCATTTTTGCCCAATCGGTAGGATAATTCACAAAGTATGGCATTAGAGTTTCCATACTCATATCCAATTGCAGAGGATTGAAATAAACATATAACGGAGTATGCGGTTTGTCATTGTGCTTATCGCAACTTATCATTATACCTGACATGAAGAAAAACACACAGGCATAGCCTATATAGTTTTTCAATGTTTTCAGTCGATTTGTTATTTCTCTTTTCATTTTGTTCTTTAGTATCAGCTTGTTCAGTTTATTTTCCGAGTATCTCGTAGTAGAACGTGGCGGCCAGTTCGTCATCCTTATAGGCATCTTCCCTGATGCGCTCGCCGATGTAGTCGTCCTTGTCAGGCATGGAGGGGTCTATCAGTTCCTTGTAGACATTGGCGTACCACCGGTCGGATACGTGACCATTGTCCGTGTCGGCGCGTTTTTTCCACAGAGTGCACACGCAGTCAGGCACTTGATTGTAGCCGTCGAAGTAGCTGACGGTGCGTCCCTCCACTTCCAATTGGATGATGTTGGTGCGGAAGTCATACTCATTCAGAAGCTCGCTCACGGGCAGGTCATCCACTTTCCGGGCGGAAATGTCGAAGGCAGAGTTGAAGGTCATCGACGCGTCTGTGGTGACAGACGAAGAGAAAGGTTGGTCTACCTCCAAGCGGTTGCGGCTCATTATGCTGCCGTATTGGTCGTCTTTCAACAGCAGCCCGAAAGTTGCGGACACCTTGTCTACCCGGCCTTTCAGGGGCGTGAGGCGCAGGCGTACCTTGACGTAGCCGAGGAACACGTCTGTCTTGTCCACAATGTCCTCCAGCTCTATCTTCAGGTAGTTCGTCGTCTGGTATCCCTCCATGAACTGTGTCCAGTGGCGGTCGATGGAGTCCACTTTGGCACGGTAGGAGCCGTACATTTTCTCCCATTCATCACCATAAGTCGCGCCCTTCTTGCCTAATTCCTGGATGCCTTCGTTCAGGAAGTCGTTCAGCCGTTTGTAGGTCAACCCTTCCATCGTCTTCTTCTCCGAGGCAGTCAATGTGCGGGTTCTTTCCAGTGCGGTGAAGGTTATGGAGTAACCGTCGCCCCTCCCCGTCAATTCTTCTCGTTCTTCCATCGACAGCGGTTCGGTGATGGATTTGTTTTCAGGCCCGCAGGCCGAAAGCGTTAAGACGATTGCAAGCCCAAATGTAAGTTTCTTCATTCTCATATTCATATAGTTTTAATGATTGTTTGTTACTGAAAAAGCGAGCCGGGCAACCCGTTTCCGTGAGTTGCCCGACTTGAAATTGTGAGTTGCCCAACTCACGGAAACGAGTTGGGCAACTCAGGAAAACGAGTTGGGCATCCCGCCGGGAGCGGGTTCAGCCTGCCGTGCCGGGGACTTCCTCCCCGCCGGTTTCGGACAGTTCGTCTTCGCTGTCATCCGTTGCAGGTTTTCCTTCCATAATCTTGTCCAGCCATACGAAGTCCGCTTTCTGCATGGCGGCTTTCATCTCGTCGCCGGGCTGGAAATTGACGTTGACGCGCTTCACGTTGCGGGCGGTCAGTTCTTCTTTCGTGTCCGTGCCTTCGGTAGCGAGGGTAACGTTGAATGTGCCCCAGTCGCCCAGCTTCACGCTCTTGCCGTCTAAAAGAAGACGTTCCACCACCTTGCGGAGCTGGCGGATAGCCATAGCGGCTTCCATCGGGTTGAGGGTGGTTTCATCGGCCATCAGCATGGCCACTTCGCTTTCGTCCACCAGCTTGGTGGTGTACTGCACGGGATACCATTTCTTGGGTGCGTCCGGGTCTGCCGGGTTGATGCGTTGCACCGCTTTCAAAAAGATGCTCATAGTTTGTCCTTTTTTAAATGAATATTAAGGCTGTTTTGCGCTGCTTATTGCTTGCGTTGCCGCAAGATAGGCATTTCCCCCGTTTTACCCCCCCCCCATTTGTTATATTATGTTAACAGATAAATGTTTGAGTCCGTTTGTTGCATCGCCCCTCCCGGACTTGCATCGTTCCTTGTCGGGTATATGTTCCGGTGATTGGCGGCTTCTATGCCGGCAGGTTCCCCTCTTCTACCCTACTCCGTTCCTCCTTTTTCCCTTGTGCCCGGAGGTGCTTTTATTTGTCTCTGCAAAGTTGGGCCGCGCATCTTTGGCTCCTGCAAGGTACGCTCCGGCTTTTCCTATAAAATCTTCCTTCCCGTTCCGGCAAGCGTATTTTATCGGAAAACCTTGTCGGGAAGCCGATGCGCGACCCTGTGGGCAGAGAAAATAAAAAGACTTCCGGGCTTGAAGGAAACGGAAGGGAAATGAATAATTAAAGTTTATATCAGTATGAAGAAGAACAATGCAGAAGAGTATGAGCCTTTGGATGTGTATCTGACACCGGAAAAGATGCCTGTTGCCTATCGGAACAAGGTGGAGTGCCTGAAACTTTCCGGCATGTCGGAAGAACAGGCGTGTGAAGTGGCCTTGGAACCTGTGGAGCTGGAACTGTATTACGAAGTCGGTCATGGCTTGTTTGCAGTGGAGTCGGAAGCGGTGGAAAGCGGCTTAATCCGTTCCCCTTACACGGGCGAGGAGTTGGAGGAGGACGGGAACGAAGACGTTGCCCCGTGTAGGACAGAAGATGTGAGAATCAGTGCTCCGGCAGGAATGCCTTTGGTAGAATTGGCATATCGCCTGAAAGCGGAAACAGACCGGATAGCCCGGAACGGTCTGATTACTTGTTTTGAAGGAAAGCATGGCACGGTCGAAATTCCCCGACGGGGTGATGACGGATATTACTCTTTGCTTGTCTTGGACATGCCTTATGACGTTTTCTATTTCCGGTATATGCGGCTTGACGGCGGCAAGCTGTCGTTCTCAGGCGTGAATGAGGACGGATGTGAGGTGTCTATGGACGAGTCGGAACTGCCGGACAACGGTCTGCTGTATCTATATGACTTTATGCAGACAGGTTGTTATTGATGGCAAATGGTTTTAAGCCACAAACTCACAAATTTTTAGTGGAATTTTCAATTTTCAATAGACTTTGTTTATTTTTGCACGTATGAAAGACCAGTACAGATTATTGAGAACATGTATTTGCAACGACATTCCGGCCGTTGTTTTTCAGGGAGACGACCAGTGTGCTCCCGAAATTTTGGAAGCTGCGATAAGCATTTACAGGAAACACGGTTGCTCTCCGGAGTTTCTGTATGATTTCCAGTTGCTGTTAGATGATGTGAAAGCATATCAGAAAGAAAGCCCCCGGACAGTCAAACTTCCGGGACTGTCCCCGACGGAGAAAGAACTGATTCGGGGAGAAATGGCAAAGCGTATAGAGTAGAAACAGATTATTACCAAAAACTAAAAGATTTCTTAATCTATGAATTTTGATACAATTAGTCGAAGTATTATTATGAGATTTATTAAAATGAAAAAAGTTTCAACAATCATTCTGTTCTTTATAGGAACTACAGCAGGCATTTCTGCACAAGAGGTGACAGTACCCGAACCTGAATTTATCAACAGCTATTGCATCCTTACCAGTGACAGTACGATAGAGTCGCTGCCGAAAGAGAATGGTATGATAGGTAAACACGAAACCAAGACCAAAGGTTTGCTTAATAGAATTTCCAAAGTTGCTGATGTGGCGGGTTCGGCAGGTGCATTAGGTGCTGTAATCGGTGCCAACTCCGGCAATGTTTCCGGTGCCGTGACAGGCATCAAGGTACTGACTACAGCAAGTAGCGTAGGTGATGTCGCTTCGTCAGCCAGCGTTTTGGCAGGCTCCGTCGGCATGGATGTCATTTTTTCGGGAAAGTCGTCCAGCTATGTCTATAACTACGATAATAAGGATGTGCGCTTGCTCATCAAGGCAGACAGCAATGAAGAGGATCCGCTTGGCATTTATCGCATTGTAAAATTCAACACACTGAAAAAACAGCGCCGCATCCAGTGGTTTGAATTTGAACCGGCAGTTTTAGCTTCTGAAGAAGCACAGAAAAGTGGTTTTTTAAATTTCACAGGACACAAGTACGGAAAACAGTCTTATCTGCTTACCATTCCCGCTTCGGAAATTGAGAAAGGAGAATACGGAATATTTTTCATGAGCATTGCCACAGCCACTTCCATTCCTGTGGGAACATTCAGCATTCAATAAATTAATTAGAAGGCTGTTTCAGAAGAGAATAGCTCTGCTTATGATTTATAAGCTTAGAAAAATCCCCCTATTTTAACCTTGTAACTATGGTGAACAAGGTCAAAATAGAGGGATTTGTCTATTTATAAGCTTCAAACTATAAGTTTTTGATTTTCAGATTCTTTTTTTGTAACATCTTTCTGTTTTTCAATGTTTTGGTATAATTATTTTGCAGGCTATTATTCTTTCACCTTGATTTCTATTCCTTCGCGGACATTGATAGGAACATCATCATCCTTCTGCTTTTGAGAAATGAGCACCGTTGTTACCCCTTGCTGGTAAATATCATATTCAGGTGCTTGCGCTTCTGATATGTCGATTGTCAGAAGTGTTCCTGCTGCGCCGTTGAACTGTATTACAGAAGTATTTTTCCCTCCTTTTACCGTTAGTTTAGGAACGGATATAGGGAAGCTGAAGCTTGGATAGGGAATAGCATTGTCTCCCAAATCCATTCGGGATAAAGATATTGCACTGATGGAAGACAAATCTACTTTTGTAACCTTATGCAGTCCGCTGATGTCGAACTCTTCGAGCGTGGAAACGAAGCCGACTTCTACCGAAGTCGCATTTTCAAGAGCTTCTATGCCCTTCAAGTTCTTCATACCGGTATATTCGCTGCCCCATATACGCACTTGTGTAGCCGCTTTGGCTGCGTCAAGGACAATGCATTTAGTACCTTCCTGTTCCATGACCCATCCGTTGGACACCATAATGCTGCGGAACATGTCGTCCGGGACATCAATGATTTCAGCATCCGGGTCTACTTGCTGGATTTCGATGGCCAGCAGGTTTTCTCCCTCATAAGTGAACTTGATCTGCCCGGAGCGGTTGATTGTTGCCTGCGAGATGTGGAGTCTGCAGGTCTTTTCCGTCAGACCTTCTTCGCACGTCTCCCCTTCATCTTCACCGACGAGGGTGATCCATTCGGGCAAGTCGAGCGTATAATTCACGTTGGTGCGGATGTCAAAACTTATATCCTGCTCGTCCAAAGTGTACGGCTCAGGTTCGAAATCGGTCAGCACGACGTTCTTCTTGGAGCTGCGCAAGACAGCTTCCACTTGCTTCCCGTGTCCGGTGATGCGGATGCTGGCATCTTTATCCTTGTATGTGCTGTTGGCTGCGACATCGAATACCAGCAACGTGTTGCCGAACAGGTTCTTTTTCTCCTTAAATGTAACCCATCCGTTTCCTCCCTCGACTTCATATGAAATTTCCTCTTGCGGCACGTTTGTATCTAATTCAAGCTTTGCTTCCCCGCCTGAGGAGCTTACTGCGGCTTCAGGTTCAGAAACCAGTTCCATTACGTAGGCCCAGCCGGACGAGATGGTAAGTGTCTGCGTGCTTGATCCTGTAAAGAACTTGAATGTGGCTTCCCTGTCTTTGTCCGTATTGTTGGCTTCCACGGTAAAGGTCACCTTGTCCCCGCTTTTTCCTTCCTCGGCAGAGGGTACGGCCCAATCGCAGTTCCCGGCCATACGCCAGTTCCCCGTACTGGTCACGCTTACTTCACACGTGCCTCCATCGGGGCCGACTTTGAAGGCGTTGGCAGACAATTCTATGGAGCTTGCAGACAGGGACTGCCCGTTCGGTTCGTCTTCCGAGCATCCTCCCAAGAACAGGGAGATGGCTGCGGCTATCAGTATTTTTTTCATCATTTATTGCGTTTTTTAGCTTGTTAAACATATCAGTTTCCACGCCTTTCTATAGGGTAACGGGTGGTGTCGTTTTTCCGATAGAAATAGGTAGGTTCCTGCACTCCTTGGCCGTACAATCCTTTCGAGATGTTGTTCAAATAAGTATATTGGGCAATCACTATCGGTTTACCGGTATCGGTTACCTGATCTTCGAAATAGCTTTGCGGGTTCAGAGCATACCACATAAACCATCCGAAGCCCCGTTCCCTTACGCTTTCCGCCTTTTCTTGGGTTGCCCCAAGGGGGTTCCCCATGTCTACCGACCATCCGGCAACTTGTGTGTAAGCGAAGTTTCCGATGTACGAAGGATCACTGTTATAATCGGGGACGGCAATATCTATGAATTCGTTGGAACTTATTCCTTCGCACTCGGGCATGAACATGGAAAGCTTGCCGGAACGTGCCGTATAGATGACAATGTCTTTGTCGGGCATCGCATTCTTCGATTCATATAACAGTCTCGATCCTGCCATGTCGCTTGGCGTAGTGAGCAGGGGATTGCTTCCGTCCGGCATGTCCGACCATTCGTCGTCGAAAGCCGCCCCGTCAAGCCCGTAACGGTTGCAGGTGATGGCCAGTTCGCGGGCAAAGTCTTTGGCACCGATGTCCGACAGTTGGCAGACACCTGCTGCGTCGTGGTTGCCCATCACGCACAGGTAAACTTTAATTCCTCGGTTCTGCAACGGGCGTAGGTAGCTTTCACTGTTGTCAAGCAGGAATTGTATGTTTTCGTTGTTGTAAAGGTATACCCTCCCTGTTCCGGCGTCATAGTTGACATTGGCGGAGAAAAGTACCAGTGCGTCGAAGAACAATTTCCCGTCCTCGCGCAAGATTTCAAGTAAGTTCAGTGGGTTATCCCGGTTTACTTCGAGGAATTGGATGTTCTTGACGGCGTTTTTCCCTTTGTCGCACAAGGCTTCATTCTGATAACTCCGCACGAGATAAAGGCAATGGGAGCCGGAGACGTCTATGCCCTCCGTGGAAGACAAGACTTTCAGGGGGAGCAGGTAAACTTGCCCGTCCTCCAATGTTTCCGATGCCTTGATCGTCAGTTCTAAAGCGTACGACTTTGTCTGGTCGGGCGCCATTACTATTTTGCCTTCGTGCTGGATGACGCATAGTTCTTCGGGGAAAAGGAGGTATTCCGTGCCGTGCTCTTGGTTGTAAGTCTCCAAATAAGTGGCATCATAGGTAACCGTCAGGTCAACCCCCTTCATCGCGCGTTTCGTAAGCTGTGCATATACTGCCGTTTCATAGTCTGCTTTTCGGATTTCCACCGTGTTCTGTGCACGACCGAAGGCTTCGTCTTTCAAAGACACTTCCGGGTTTCCTGGAATGCCGTAGATGCTTTCGTCCGACTTGCTGATTGTCAGGTCATCGGCGCATGAGCTTGCCAACAATGCGCCGATGACCAGCAGGATGGCGAAAAAGTTTTTAAATCGTAATTTGTCCATAGTCCATAAAAATTTACAGGTTAATACTCTCTTGCAGGAAGTTCCACCTTAGTCCATGTCGGTTCCTTTTGCAAGGTCACATCATTCCCGTTTCCGGAATGGTCCTTGATTTCCGCCCCTTCTCCTTCGTTGAACTTCCAATAGGCTACCAGTCCCGGCGTTTCCTTGTCCACAGAATAGATGTTCGCAGCAATTTCATCTGCCGTCCGTGCCACTTTCCACACGCGCAGTTCGGCAAGGTCGCCTTCCAGCCAGCGCTCGTTGTTGTATGAACGCCCTATCTGGCAGCCCATACTTCCAAGGCTCATGTTCCCGGTGAATTGCTGGGTCAGATCGACTTGCCCGGACGCTCCGGCATCACTTGCCACGGCTTTCCCGTCGTAATAGACCGTGCGGTTCCCGGTCTGCGCGTCCCAAACCACAGCCACGTGCGTCCATTCATTCGTAGGAAGCCCGAGTTCGCTGTTCGAAGAAGGGAACGTGCCGTTCGGGTCCACCAGCTGCAATTGGTTTTGCGGCAGCGCGGCATCGCCGAAACGGATTAGAAAATGTCCTTCCACGCCGAACAACGTGCTCATCGCTTCCGACTTTCCTTCTGCCTTGCCCCAGTTCCGCGAACGTATCAGGGCTTCTACCGTAATTGCTTTCATGTTTCTCACGTCTTCCGCATTCTGCCAGTTGACTTCCGCGTAATTCTGCGACATGTCGGCCACCACATTTATCAGCGAAGCGCCTTTGAACACGATGTACTTCCGGCTTCTGGAAGCCAGCAAGTCTACGCCAGTCACCTCGCTCACCTCGACAGGCATCACATACATTGAGTTCTCATCCAAGGTTTCCAGCCCGCTGAACTTGATTTCCACTGGTTCGGAAGACGTAAAGCCTGCCTTGATGACGGCTTCAGGGTTAGGGATTGCGTACTTGTCTTCCGGGAGAGGCAAGGCTTTTTTCCCAAAGAGGTTGTTATACGCATCCACAGCTCCCAAATTGGTGACGAACTTGGCATGGATTTCCCCCTCCGCTTTCAAGGCAGTCGATACGGACAGCTTGACGGTCTGCTCGGTGGGGTCTCCCTCCTCGGGATGGTTTTTGAAATAAAGTTCCTCTGTGCTTGACTCCGTGTCGATATACAACATATTTTCGAAGTGATGTTCATCGGCATCGTCGGTCTTGCAACCGCCCAACAGCGTGGCTGCAACTCCCAAAGTCAGTATATTCAGTTTGATAAAATTCATAACTTTCTGTTTTTAAAGATGACTTATTGCATACAAAGCCGCCCGGATGTTCTTGTACACCCTGTCGGCATAATAATAATCGTACTGCGCATGGTTGACACATATCCCCCGTAAGTAGCCTGCTTCCTTCCGGCTAAGCACCTGTACGGCACCTTGCAGGGAAGTCAGCAGGCCGCCGTTCCCGTCCTCGACGTCCAAGAAGCCTTCCCCCTCCTTGCTTCCGGCCACGATGGCGCTTACGCCCAGCAGCAGGCGGCTCTCAGGCACTCCTTCCACCTTGGCCATATCTACCGCAATCAGTTGCTCCTCCATCGTGGAAGCCGCTTCCACGTTCACGATAACATAGTCCGCCTTTTCCAGCCAGCCTGTATTGCCGAACAGGTTCTGCGGCTTGCCTTCGAATAGGAGCACGGCTTCCGGGTTGGCGTCTGTCCACGTTTCTATTTTGCCGATGAAGAATTCCTGTCGCTTCTTCAACACTTCTTGTTCTTCGGACGGAAGGCTGAAGGGGAAAGTGCCGTTGTAAACCACGTCTATTCCCGCGTATCCGTAATGGGTGCAGGCTTCCATCGCTGCATCCATCTGCCGGTTGCAGAAATCGATGAACGGGTCGGTTTCTTCCGTCGGTTCTTCTTCTCCCTCCTCCTGCAAGGCCGTTTCCTCAGATGCCGCTTCCTGTTCATAAGCGGCCTCTATCTGCTGGAAGTCTATCGGTAGCAAAGTCTTTATCCCTTTGCGGTCTTTGGCTTCGCCTATCTCGGCTGCTACTTCCGCGCTGAGGTTGTCGTAAGTGTTCAGTACCACATAGTCCACACTGTCAGGCACGCTGGACAGATGGTCTGCCCGGCTGCCGGGAAGTGCCTTGTTATCCATTTTTATAACCATGATTTTATGGTCTCCCTCTTTGTAGGCTCTCACTTCTGCCAGATGCGCCTCGTAGCGTGTTTTGTCTTGGCCTTGGAAGTTGATGCCGAGACTCTCCGGATCTGTCCAATCCGAACAGGCGGAAAGAGATGCCGCAGCCATTGCCAGCAACACGGCGGCCTTTCCTGTCTTTCTATTGCATGTCATATTCATAGCTTATAAAGTTTTTAATATCAGATTCCGGGTTTGCATGCCCACCATACGTCGCTTCCCATATCGTCTGCGTCCTTCAGAAGGCTTTTCACGGCATACTGCACGTTTTCCCCGTTATTGGTATATTCCTCCTGCGGGTAAGGCATGCGCCGTGCCCCCTTTACATTGTCTACCGTACCCCCGCTGTTGTTTACAAAGGCAGGCATCAGTTTGGGGTATCCCGTGCGGCGGTAATCGGCCCATGCCTCGTTGCCCAGCATCCAGTTGGCAATCCATTTTTGGGTGATGATGCGTTCCTGCTTTTTCTCCGGCGTGTCGGCATCGTTCCATTTGATGGTGATGTCGGACAGCCGCTGGTTATAGGTGGCTTTTCCCGATGGGTCGGTGTATTCGGACGGCGTGCTTCGACCGTCTTCCTTGTACGATTCCCAGCCTTGCACGCCCCATTGCTCGAACGAAAGCTGGATGCCTTTTTCATAATATGTGCGGGAATCTCCCAAGTTGAATCCGAAGATTTCCGTTCCCTCTGCGCGGAGGAAAGCCACTTCTGCGGCGTTCATCCATTGGATAGGGTCGGTCGCACTGATTTTCACCTTGGAATATTTTGCGTAGTTCGGCGAAATCACCGGGTCCGCTTGGTCGATTCCCCGGCGCAGGCCGACGTAGTCTTCCCCTCTGTTCCATGTTGATTTCTCAAAATACGCTTCACGGCGCGGATCTTTGTAGCCGTTCATGTAGCACACGATATCGGCCGCCACATGCGTGTCGCCGCCCGTGGCGCTTTCGTTGTAGCGCACAGCTGTAAAAAGCGGGTTAGTAATCGAAGTGAAGTTGTTCCATGCCGCGTTGTCGGCGTTCGATTCCATCACCCCGTCCTGTACGGCTGCCATGGCTATTTCCCCGGCCTTTCCCTTGTCCGCATAGGCCATGCGGATGGCAAGGCGCAGCTTTAGTGAGTTGGCGAACTTGACCCATTTTGCCAAATTCCCGTCGTAAATCTTGTCCACGTTGGCCACTAATTGCACATTCGGGTTTTCTTTCAACGTCTGTATGGAGGCGTCCAGTTCCTCGAAGAACTTCATATATATATCCTGCTGCGAATCGTAAGGCGTAACGATATTGCCGTCCTCCCCGATCTTGGAATAAGGAATAGGGCCATACGTGTCTGTTATGCGGCTCATGGCAGCCACCTTGATGATCTGCGCCATCGCCCATGGTACAGGATTCCGGGAACTTTCCGAATAAGCCTTAATGCTTGTCAGATTACTGTACAGGACGGGAATCACTTGGTCGCTGTTCAGGAACACACGAGTCCAGTCGTTTTTGGCATCATACTTGGAGATGGTGTTGGCCCATCCCGTCTTCGACTCCGCAAAGTAACCGCCCAACGGGCCTCCCAGCAGGCAGTCTGTAAATTGTGCCGTATTGACATCGGAAGAAACCACGCTGCTGGCCACGTTATTCATGGCCGACAGCAGGGCATAGCCGTCAGGATTCAGGCTTCCCGGCTCGTTCTGGTTCGTATTGATGTCTATGTATTTGGCCGTACACGATGAGAATGCCACTGCCATCGCGCCCAAAACTATTTTTGTCATCATTTTCTTTTTCATACTGCTCGTCATTAAAATTTGAAGCTTACGTTAAAACCGATGTTACGCAAGGCGGGCATCATGAAGTAGTCTATGCCTTGGTAAAAATTATCCGTAGATGCCACGCTTTCCGGGTCAAACGGAGCCTTGTTGTAAATCATCCAGAGATTGCGGCCCACCAGCGCTACCTTGATGTCGCACAGGCCGTGTACCCACTTGCGAGGGATGGTGTATCCGACAGAAGCTTCTTGCAAACGGACGTTCGTAGCCGAATAAGTATAATACTGGGGCACGGCCGTTCCCGCTCCGATTGTGGTATACCATGTCTCGGGCGAAACATAATCGCCGCCGTTCAGCCTTATGCTACCAGCATCGCGCGCATCGGCACTCGCTTCAGACACGCCGTAAGCGTCGAGAATCCCTTGTGTGCTGGAATATACGATGCCGCCCAAACGTGCGCTGACCAAGAAGCTTACATTGAAATTCTTCCATGTAAAGCTGTTCCGCCAGGACAAGTTGCCTTTGGGAAGCACACTTCCTAACTTGATGTAGCTGTTCACGTCCTTGATGTTCTCTGTCTTCAGTTTTCCCTCGGCGTCGATGTAGATGTCGCCGTTGCTGTCACGCTGCAAGTCTATCGTGGAATATAGGTCGCCCATGCCTCCTCCTTCTTTTAGCAGGAAGCGTGCTTCGCCAAGACCTCCCATGTCCAACTGGTCTTTCGAGAACTTTTCTCCCGTAATCGGGTTGATGGCATTGTCGGCCAGTTCCAGAATCTCATTTTTATTGGTGGAAAAGGTAAGGCCGGTATCCCACGTAAAGTTTTTCCATGTATTCTTGTAACCCAAAGACAGCTCGACGCCCGAGTTGCGCACAGCACCGGTCTGGATATACATGGCCGACCATCCGCTTACAGCCAGTTGCGGGTTGAACGTCTGGTTCATCGTTTTGGCGTTATAGTAGGTCACGTCCAGATCAAAGTTTTTGAAGAATTTCATGGCCAGTCCTACTTCGAACGAAGATGTGCGTTCCGGCTTCAGGTTGTAAAGCGGATACTGGCTCAGTACGCTCCACGACATGTTCTTGTCATCCCACGTATAACGTGGATTGGCCAGATATCGTTGGAAAGCCGTGCCCACGGAAGCCCACGATCCCCGCACCTTCAGGTAAGACAGATAATCCCGGTTGAGATTAGGCATCAACTCTGTCAATACGACGGAGCCGCCCACGGAAGGATAGAAGAACGACCGGCTGCTTGAGTTCGGTCCGGCCAGTTGCGAAGGCCAGTCGTTACGTCCGGTCAGCGTCAGATAATAGGTGCTTTTGTAACCTATTTCGGCAGAAGCGAAAACAGACTGCGTCTGCTCCCTCCATGAATCGCGCACATGTTTTGTTTTGGGACCATTGCTCAAGTTGCGGATGTCGAAGAAATTGGTCAGCCCCACAGGTTCCCCTTCGAAAGCCGCGCCACCGTCGGCAATAGGTCCACGGACGGTAATGGCGTCCGAGCGCATATCGGAAAACGAACCTCCCAAGTTGGCCTGCAACGACCAGTCTTCTCCGAAGCTTTTGTTCACGTTTATCAGAAAATCCGCATATAATTGTTTCTCCATCGTGCGGGAAATTCCATGAAGCCCGCGGGTTGACAATTCTGTCAATTGCGTGTTTGTGCTGGCATAAAAGTTCTCCGTATAGTCATTGTTGGAGTTGTCAAGGCGGACACGCCCGGAAATGCTCAGCCAGTCTAATATTTGGTAACTCAGGCTTGCGTTCAGCATGTAACGGTCTTTCTTGTTCATCCGAAGGTTGCGGTAGTTTACCCAATAAGGATTCTGCATGGTCATGCCTTCGTCGCCGACGGGCCAGAACTGGGTGTAAATATCCCGTGAACTGTCGTAGCGTTCAAACATTTTATAGTCCGACCAGTCATAACCTCGCGGAAACAAGTAAGCGCCGACCAGCGGGTTGCTGTAAAGGCCTTGGTTGGTCATGTTACGGTCGTTCTGCAGGATATAACTTGCACCGATGTCGAATGTCATCTTTCCGTCCATGAACACCGTCGTATTGCGCACCGTGAAGTTATAACGGTTGTACTTGTTGTTAGGGACAATTCCCTTGGAGTTTACAGCCGACGCGGAAGCATACGTCTGGTTGTTTTCCGTGCCGGTAGACATTGAGATGCTTTCCGTCCCGATGATGCCCGTCTGGAAATAATCATCCTGTGGGCTGTAACCGTAATTGTTCTCAGGCAGCAGGCGTGCCCCCCAACTGCGTGCCCCGCTTTCGCTCATCACGCCGTTTACCCCTGTCCCGTAACGGTTCTGGAAACGGGGCATCACAAACGGGTTGCTGAATTCCGTATTGCTGTTGACTGTTATGCTCAGTTTCCCGGCCTTGCCTTTTTTCGTCGTGATGACGATGGCACCGTTGGCGGCATCCGAACCGTAAAGGGCGGCCGCCGCTGCGCCGGTCAGCACGGACATGGATTCAATGTCGTCAGGATTGATGTCGGCTATCGGTTCGGATGCGCCTTGCGAATCCATTTCGGTCCCGCCTTTTGTGGAACGGCCGGAAAAGACAGGTACCCCGTCGATTACGTACAAGGCGTTCGACGATTGCATGATGGATTTCGTTCCTCGCATCGTAACCTTGGAGACGCCACCCACACCCGACGACGAGGAATTGATATTCACACCGGCGATCTTCCCGTTCAGCGCATTGATGAAGTTTGCATCCTTATTGGCCGACAATACATCGGTATTCACCTGCTGCACATTATATGACAAGGCTTTTTCTGATCGCTTGATACCAAGTGCAGTAACAACCACCTCGTCTATTATTTTCGTGTCTTCCACGAGTGTAACGTTGAGCGAGGCTTTTCCTTCCAAAGGGATCTCCTGCGTTTTGTAGCCGATGTAAGAGAAGACAAGCACAGGATTGCTGCTGTTGGAAACAAGTTGGTAGTTGCCATCCATGTCGGTGATGGTTCCCTCTGTGGTTCCCTTCACGGAAATGCTAACCCCGATTAAGGGCTCTCCCTTGTCGTCCTTCACTCGACCTGTGATTTGCTTTGGCATGAATTTTTCCTGTGCTTTCCTAACAGGAACAATCATGACGTATTTCCCCTTCAGCTGGTAAGTGCATTGCGTGGTTTCGAGGATTCTGTCCAAAGATGTTCCTAGGCTTTCCCCATCAAGGGTCAGGTTGTCTATCATCTTGCCGCCGAGCTGGGACTGGTTGTATCCGATAGGCAGGCGGGCCTGCTTCTCGACTTCTTTTAGAGCCTCGATGACTGATATGTTTTTCTTGTGGAGTGTGATCCGAATACCGCCGGCTTGGGAGAAAACCTGCGCAGGCAGGAAGGATAAGATGCAGAAAAACAATAAGAAGCACCTCGTCCACAGCGGATTGCTGACTGTAATTTTATAATTTTGTTGCATTTTCATTAGTATTTAGTTTATGCAGATAATTTTTAATTGGCAATATTGCTATTACTTTTGTCTTTGATAATCATTTCTGATTTCATATCCTGATATTTTTGTATCGGATACTTTTTTATATAGGCATCGGTACGTTTAAGATTAATAATTGACGTGAATTCGATATGATTTTTTAATTCGGGCTATTCTTTGAATACCATGTGTCCGGTAATTAATTCATCTTGATTATCAAAAGCACCGAAAATTACCCATACTTTGCCCTCTTTATGTTGTATGACCTCAAACTTTATGGTCTCTTTTTGGTCAATATAGTTTTTACCTTTAATTTGATAGCTTAGTTTTCCTCCTTCTTTATTGCCTAATTCATAGTTTATCTTGTTGTCAAAACAGGCTACAAGCATCGTAGTCATGCCTAATTCATAGATGCCATAAGCGCGTCCGCTTTTCAGTGTTACAGGATTGAAATCGTCTTTCCCGTTGACATAGAATTTCTTTTTTGTACAATAATCTTCTGTGTTTGATGTTCCTACCATATAGCGAATCTTGCTATCTTGTTTTATGCTTTCGATTTCTTCGTCTGTGAATATTTCATCACTTGTTTTACATGTAACATGCACAGTTTTTTTCAGTCCTCTTTCATCGGATATCTCAAGTTCGGTATTACCTTCTTCAAGCCCTTTAATGATAATCATATTAGGATTATCCGAAGAAATTTGAGCGTTCGCTATTGAATTGTCTTTACAGCTGACTGTGTAATTGTCATTGCCTTTTAGTATATTGATAGCAGCACTTCCCGGTTTGCCGAAAGGCAAGTTAATAGTTATATTCTCTACATCCACCACTATCTTGTCGGAAAGATATACGTCAATCTTTATATTCTTGTAGGCGCCGTTTTGGTCTGAAATGATTATTTCAGTCATGCCTTTTGTCAAGCCTTTTACCGTTATGACATTATCTGTCAAAGAGGCTTCCGCTATATTCTTGTCCAAAACGGAAATATGGTATTCTCCTGTTCCTTCAGTAATTTCAATAGTCTTGCTTTGTTCTTTTATGAGTTCCAATTTTTCAGTATCGGTTTTAATTTCGGTTCTGTTATCTGGAACATCTACCACTTCATCATATCCGTTAGGATAAGTAGGAATTTCACTCTCGCTGCATGATTGCAAGGCAGATGCTTGTGCAAAAAGCATCAGGCTTATATATAGAAATGTTGTTTTCATACTTTGTGTATTAAAATGTTAGCTAAACTGTGTATTAATAGTCTTTCGGGTATGGCTTTTCGTTATAAACCACCTCTTCTCCATAGAAAATTTGGCCAATCTTTTGCAAGGCTTCCTGTTGAGTTTGGCGGATATTGCTGCCTGTTGCTTCGTTGAACGACTTTCTGAAAGGATCCATGGCAAAAATAAAATGCGAAGCTTTCGTGTCTTTTATCTTTTGTAAATACTCGTCCTTAGCCCAGTATCCACGGTTAAACTCTTGGGAATACATTCCCCATCTGCATTGGTCCACTCCCGGATAGGCAGATCTGAAATCAATATTCCAATCGTTATAATCGCACATGATATAATCTACATAATACCGGACACTTTTCCCGTCAATGGTACAAGCTTCTGAACTCATATCCTTCAAGACGCCTAAAGCATAAGCGATATTAATTTTGTCGGGCATGATCCTTTTCATTTCATATAATAGCTGAGCAGCATATTCTTCTGATTTATAGTCCCAAAATCCGGGAGGTGTAGGAGATTCCGGGCTGTCATATTCGTCGTCATAGAAAAATCCATCCAGTCCGTAAGTATCACTTACAGTCTTCATGTAACGTGCAAAAGCTTGCGCCGTTTCCGGCTTAAGATTACCGATGCTGGCATGAGTATGGTCTGCCATAATACCAAGAATTATCTTTATGCCACGGTCTTGCAGTGGTTTCAGATATTTATCCCTGTTATTCAATAATTTCACCACATTGTCATTATGCAGGGCATGCACTGTTCCGGTTTCCTTATCAAAAACTATATTATCACTAAAGAACACTACATAATCGAAAAGATACTTTTTAGAATTTTTCAATGTAAAGCACAAATGATTTAGGGGGTTGGTATCATTGGTTTCTATCACGCTAAAAAGCTTTACCGCATCTTCCCCTTTAAAGCAGTCTCCCATGTTTTCCATTATCTTGACAAAAATCAAATAAGAACCGCTCTTTCCCGAAAAATTTAATGAGCCTGAGATGATTTTTGCCTGCAGAGGAATCACATAGGTCTTACCCGGCTCCAGTTGTTTCGTGGTGGTGAAACTGACTTTCATAGCCTCTGATACCTGAGAGTTTTCCGGCAATGTCATCGTTCCTCCGGCTTCCAAAAGCACATTTCCCGAAGGAAAAGCCTCAAAGTCATTTCCTGTCTCCGCATTATAGTTCCTTAACACCTCTTCCTCATATGCCAAAGAAACTTCCGAAACGGAAGAAGAAGGTTTCGTAGCCTTCAAATACAGAGTTATATCTTTGCTGTATCCTGCCTGTACTTCCAATGACGCCAGCTCTGTTTTGCCATCCATATCAACAAAATATCCCATCTGCTTATCCGAAACTTCAAACTGGCTTTCATTAATTGGTTTTGCATCAAATTCCGTATCATCACAAGCTGTAAACAATCCTCCATAGAAAAAAAGCAGCATTGTGGCCAAACCGGCTTTATAAAAATTATAGCTTTTCATATATTCGTTTTTTATAGTCTTATTAAATTACTTATTTATGGAAGTTCCACATAGCTCCACGTCAAACTCCCGGAAGCAGTCGCATTGTTTCCGCTTGCCGCATAGTCCTTCACCGTATTGCCTTGTCCGTCATTAAATTTCCAATAAGACACCAGACCTTCCGATTCTGAAGATATACGGTAGAAATGGTTTGCTGCATTGATTTCCTCTTCCGGCAACACACGGTTCCAGATACGGCATTCTGCAATAGAGCCATCCAGATAGCGCTGGTCATTGTAAGAATAGCCTATCCAGAAACAACGAGGCTGTCCATCTGATTCATCAGAGTGCGGAACACCCCAGTTTACAGGTCCGGCAAACTCCCGGAACTGCTGCTCACTCTTTTTGCGCCCGTTTATATAAACCTGTACTGTCTTGGTACTTCCATCAAAAGTAACCGCAAGATGAGTCCATTCTCCTGATTTTATCTTCCAGTCGGAAGAGGTAACATTGTCTCTGTTTTCTGCCGCAATCTGCAACTGATTAGACGGTATTGAATTATCTCCAAGACGAATCAGAAAATGATCTTCAATTCCCATGATTGTGGTGATTTTAGAATCTCTGTCATCCGCAAAGGCATCCACTTTAATCAAAGCCTCTGCGGTAAGCGAATGCAGGTTTTCAACAACAGAAGAATTCTTCCAATCCACATATACATTATTATTGCTTAAATTTGCCACCCAATTTACAAGGGCAGCTTTTTTTATTACATAATATACGGTACGCTGACTGTCCAAAATGTTCACATCAGATGAAACGATTGCAAGAGGAAGAACATAAGTATGCGTAAAATCAAGCTCATTAAGTTTTATAAAATCTATGTCGAGCTCCGAAGCGGTTACTTCACCAGCCTTTATTCGTACTGTCAGATCTGCTATCTTATAGAAGTCAGGGGGCAGTAATTCAGCATGTTCTCCATACAAAGAGTTGTATCGGTCTGCTAATCCCGCATCTACTCCATAAACAACATTGACATCGCTGGAATGCGGTTTGGCAAGATAAGTCTTTATACCTCCTTCTTTTGTTGTTTCTCCAGCTTCCACATCAACTAATATCATTTCAACTTTGTCTGTTGTTCCCAAATAGACACAGTTTTCGTAATTCTCTATGTCGTCTTGACAACCTTCTAAAAAGCTTGCACTCAATAAGGCTATACATAATATGATAAAATGTGTAAATTTCATAACAGTTATATTTTAGACTTTATTTAACAGATGGATTCAATATGGAAATCATTTCTCGCACATTTTTATAATTATATCCGGAAGAATAATAATCAGATGAAACATCATATACACCTGCCGCATTCAGTTCATTTCCTGAATGTTGCTGTACAGCCCACAATCCGAATTCCTGTAAAGTCAAGTTTGCATTGCTTACATCAGCAACCGCTCCATATTTTTTCCCATAATCAGGAAGATAGCTTTGCGACAAGAGATATGACAATTCGCTTCCGCTTGTCGCTTTTTCACCCGAAATAAAAATTGTATTGCATTTTTCAAGAATAAAAACCCCTTCATACAAGTTTTCCGGATTCCCGGAGAAGATCAGGGTTTTCTCGTCATTACGCTCTTTCCAGTCGTTTATCATATTGATGAAGTTGTTTTCGTTTTCCTTATATTCTTTTTTCTCCTTATCGGTCATATAGATTGGCAGTTTTCCTTTATATTTAATGCAAATACCATCATAATGGTATTTGTTGGCTAAAGAAAGCGAATAAGCCAACGTATCAGTCAGGAACTGACGGAACTCTACGGCAACCGGTTCATCTTCCGGAACTCCATTTACCATTTCATTGTATGCAGCCTTCAACAAATCAAAATCAACGTCAAAAATCACTTTCATTCCCTTATCCTTGCGGATTTGGTCTATCTCCATGACCTCTGATTTCACCAGTTTATCTGGATACATTAATGATACGATATCAATACTATCCGGAATATCTGTCAAATGATGAGCTCTTGAGTAAGGTCGCTTCTCGCTGTTGTCAAACCAGGCGTATACTATCTTATGATTAGTGTTTCGATATTCACGCAAGTTTTTCAGATATTGTGTGTATAGCTCTGGGTTCTGCTGTTGGATATTTGTTTCGTTTACAGTAAAGGCTTCTGTATCTGTCCAGTCGCTGCAAGCTGTAAAAAAAGCGCCGCATGCGAGGCCGGTTCCTATCATCAGTTTTGAAAAAGAATTCATGTTACAATATTTTTTATTCATAAATGTTAAATTTCAGGTTTACAATCCCACCACATACGAGTGCCCATTTCGTCTGGACCATGCAGATATCTGGATACGGCTTCCTGTACATTTTGCTTGTTGCTTACATACTCGTCCGATGGATAAGGCATACGGCGTGCGCCTCGCTCGGAATCAACCTTTCCCCCACTTTTGTTCCCGGCTGTGGTTGCAGGGATAAGTTTCGGATAACCGGTCCGACGGTAATCAGCCCATGCTTCATTGCCAAGTGTCCAGTTAGCAATCCATTTCTGCACAATGATGCGTTCCTGTTTTTCTTCTTGTGAAGCTCCTTCATTCCATTTTACTGTAATAGAAGAAAGAGGCTTCTGATAAGAATTTTCACCTTCCGGATCATTATATAATTCAGGCTGCAGTTCACTCTCAAGGTAAGAGCCAATCTCTGCATTCCACTGTTCAAAAGACTTGGCAATGCCTGTTTCGTAAAGAGACTTGGCTACAGCCGTTTCATAGGAATTGGCAAACCCTTGTACTGCTACAGCTTCTGCTCTAAGGAAATAGACCTCTGCGGCATTCATCCAAATTACAGGGTCAGATTCTGATATGTTAATGCCGGAATACTTACGGGCATTCTTCCCGAGTGTGCTTAGTTCTATTCCTCGGCGGACACCTACATATTCGGGCCATCCGTACTCAGATTTCACAAAGTATCTTTCACGACGGTTGTCCGAATAGCCATTCATATAGCATATGATATCAGCTGCGGCATGGCTGTCTCCCCCCGTCATACTGCCTTCCGCCGAATTATATCGGGAAGCTACATAGATGGGATTTGAACTGCTGCGAAAGTAATTCCATTGAGCATTTTGGCTATTGTCTTCTATATATCCTCCATTGGCAGGATTCATGGCTTCTGCAAACATAGCTTCTGCTTTACTTTTATCTGCATATACAATTCGCATGGCAAGACGCATTTTCAGGGAATTCGCGAAACGGATCCATTTTCTGATATCGCCTTCATACACATAATCGGCAGAAGAAGGCAGACGGTATTCCGGATTGTCAATGAGTTTGGCATTCAGTTCTTTTACTGAAAGTGTCAGTTCCTCAAAAAAATTGTCATACACCTTGTCTTGAGGGTCATAAGGAGTCTCCACCTTTCCATCTTTACCTATTTGCGAATAGGGAATAGGACCGTACGCATCGGTTACACGACTCATGGCGGCCACTTTAATTATATTGGCAACCATCAAAGGTATGTTGTCTCCAGATTCTTCGCATAGTTTTTCCACTACCGTCAAATTGGTATAAAGCACAGGGATAATCTTGTCTGATTTTAAGAATACATTGGTCCAGTTATCAGTAGGATTATAGTTGGAGATGGTATTATCCCATCCGCTTGACTTCGAATCGGCATAATATCCTCCCATAGGGCCTCCGAGCAAACAGTCGGTAAACTGCGCGGTATTTACATCCGGAGAAACTACACAACCGGCAATATTGCTCATGGCAGAACTCAGGCCATAACCGTCCGGTGTCAGATTCCCGGGTTGGCAAGGGTTGGAATTTATTTCAAGATAATCACTTGTACACGAAACACAAGCAATGGTTAGGATTCCTAATAGTATTTTATTCATTAAATGTTTCATGGCTTTTTCAAAATTTTAAGGTTACATTGCATCCGACATTACGAGTAGAAGGCATCATAAAATAATCTATACCCTGATAAAAATTATCAGTGGAAGCCACACTCTCCGGATCGAATGGGGCTTTGCAATAAATCATCCAAAGATTACGTCCTACTAAAGAGATTGTAAGGTCGCATACATTACCAAGCATTTTACGAGGGAATGTATAGCCGATGGAAGCCTCCTGTAAGCGTACGTTAGTGGCAGAGTAAGTGTAATACTGAGCAACTGCATCTCCACTGCCGATTGTGCGATACCAGTTTTCTGGAGCAACACGGTCATTTCCATTGACTAATACATAACCCAAATCACGTGCGGATGCAGTACTTTCCGACACTCCGAAATCATCCAGAATAGCTTGAGTTCGAGAGAATACTACTCCTCCGAGACGGGCTGAAACCATAAATCCTAAATTAAAGTTTTTCCATGAAAAGCTGTTGCGCCATGCCATATTTGCTTTCGGCAATACACTTCCAAGCTTTATATAATCATCAGAATTAGCAATCTTTTCGGTTACCGGACGTCCATTTTCTGCAATATAGATATTTCCCTTATCGTCATGACGCAGATTCATATTGGAATATACGTCTCCCATCGATCCTCCTTCTTTCAATAGGAAACGAGTAGAAGCAAGTCCTCCCATATTAAGTGTGCTGATTGAAAAAGATTCTCCCGTTGCAGGGTTGATAGCGTTGTCTGCAAGAGTCAGAATCTTGTTTCGGTTTGTGGAGAATGTATAGCTGCTGTTCCAGGTAAAATCTTTCCAGTTCTTTTCATATCCTAAAGACAATTCTACACCTTGGTTACGTACTGCCCCTGTTTGGATATATAGTTTGGAATAGCCGGATACGCCAAGTTCAGGATTAAATGTCTGGTTTTTCGTTACGGTGTGATAATATGTCAGATCCAGATTGAAATCCTTAAGAAAACGTATGCTAAGACCCGCTTCCCAAGACTCTGTGCGTTCTGGTTTCAAATTGTAAAGAGGATACTGTGTGGTATTACTCCACTGTCCGGTACTTTCATTCCATTCATAGCGGGGATTCGCAATATATCTTTCAAAAGCAGTACCTACGGAAGCAAACGAAGACCTTATCTTCATATACGACAAATAATCCTTATTTACATTCGGCATCAACTCTGACAAGACGACAGAAGCACCTACAGAAGGGTAGAAAAAAGATTTGCTTGTAGAGTTAGGTCCGGCCAGTTGAGAAGGCCAATCATTACGTCCTGTCAGTGTCAGATAATACGTACTTTTATACCCAAGTTCTGCCGAAGCAAAAAGAGACTGAGTCTGTTCTCTCCATGCATCTTCTAATTTCATAGTCTTCCTGACACTCAGGTTCTGGACATAAAACCCGTTTGCCAAGCCCGGTTTTTCTCCTTCAAAATTCTCATCGGCAATAGGTCCCCTGTTTCTCAGAAGCTCATATCGCAAATCGGTAAAAGAGCCACCTATATTCGCCTGTAAGGACCAGTCTTGCCCGAAGTTTTTATTGATATTGACAAGAAAATCAGCATAAAGTTGCCGGTCTGCACTCTTCTCAACACCATACAGACCACGAGTGGACAATTCGGTCATTTGGGTATTGGTACCCGCATAAAATTTTTCAGTATAAGTATTATTAGAATTATCCAGGCGTACACGTCCGCTCACACTCAACCAGTCCAATATTTTATAATTGAGACTGGCATTAAACATATAGCGGTCTTTACGGTTATTACGAAGCTGGCGATAATTAATCCAGTAAGGATTCTGCATTACCATTCCCGCATCTCCTACCGGCCAATATTGGGTATTCAGCTTGCGGACAGCATCATAACGCTCATACATTTTAATATCATTCCAATCATTGCCACGAGGGAACAGATAAGCCCCTACAATCGGATTGTTGTAGATTCCCTGATTCACCATATTTTGATCGCCTTGCATGATATAGCTTGCAGATACATCAAGAGTCATCTTGTCATCCAAAAAAGAAGTCGTATTACGGAAAGTAAAATTGTATCGGTTATATTTGTTGTTAGGTACTATTCCTTTGGAATTGACGGCAGAAGCTGAAGCATAAGTCTGGTTTTTATCAGTTCCGGTAGACAATGAGACACTTTCTGTTCCGGTTACTCCCGTTTGGAAATAGTCATTAACAGGATCATATCCATAATAATCATATTGGTTCAGACGTTTTCCCCAACTGCGTGTTATGTCAGCAGAAGACCAGGTGCTTCCGGTTCCATAACGGTTCTGAAAATCCGGAGATACAAAAATTTTGGAAAATTCCGTATTGCTGTTGACTGTAATTCGGACTTTCCCCTCCTGCCCTTTCTTGGTTGTAATGACAATGGCTCCGTTGGCCGCATCCGAACCATAAAGTGCTGCGGCAGCGGCGCCAGTCAAAACCGACATTGATTCAATATCTTCTGGATTAATATCTGCAATTGGCTCTGTCGTTCCTTTTGAATCAAATTCCGTTCCTCCTTTATTATTGGCAGAAGACATAGGTACACCGTCAATCACATACAAAGCATTGGAAGATTGCATGATTGATTTCGTTCCACGCATCACGACTTTAGATATTCCCCCTACTCCGGAAGAAGAAGCGTTAATGTTTACTCCTGCTACCTTACCGCTTAATGAATTTACAAAATTCACATCTTTGTTAGATGTTACATCATCTGTTTTCACCTGTTGTACATTATAAGAAAGAGCTTTTTCCGAACGTTTTATCCCCAAAGCAGTTACCACCACTTCTTCCAGAACTTCCGTATCTTCTTTCAGCACAAGCTTGAGAAGGCTTGGATCGGTGGAAGCTAAAGTTGCGGTCTTATATCCGATATAAGACACATTCAATGTAGCGTCCTCGCTCACATCATTAAGGACAAAGTTTCCATCAAAATCCGTAATGGTACCATTTGTAGTCCCATTGACAAGAATACTCGCTCCAATTATCGGTTCTCCTTTTGCGTCAACCACCGTGCCGGTAATTGTTTTGCGGATGGGATGTTTGTCTTGTTGCTTTTTCGGAACAATTATGACATATTTCCCTTTTATTTGGAAAGTGTATCCGGTATTCTCAAGCAATTTTCCCAAAGAATTTTCTAATGTTTCTTTTTCAAGGGATAGTTCGGGTATGGTTTGATTTTTGAGTTGGGATTGGTTGTAACTGATAGATAGGTTAGACTGTCTTTCTATTTCTTTTAAGGCTTCAATAACCGGTATGTTTTTTGAGTGGATTGTGATGGTGTTACTGCTTTGAGAGAAAACAGGTGTGGCAAAGGTCGAAAAAAACGTAAAAAATACCAAAAAACATTTGATTATTAGTTTGTAAACTGTAATGTTATAAATTTGTTGCTGCATTTTCTTAGTATTTAGTTTATACAGATAATGATTGTAATTTTAAAATTTTACTGATGTCTGTGTAAGACTAATGATAGGATCTTATTTCATCCCCGAATGGAAACTGGCCCTTTCTATTCGGGGGCTTTTCTACATAGGCTTTTATTTTTTAAGGTTAATGATGGGATATTTAGATATTATGGGCTTTGTTGCTGGTGGTGAATACACGACACTGATCATCCACGATTTCATAGTTGAGATATCCTGCTACGCTGGAAATAATATCCATAATTTCTTTCAGAGAAGCATTTTTCCCGAATGTGAAATTGAACTTGTCGTTTTTCAGACTGTGAAAACTATAAACAAATGTATAGGGGTAGCAGCGTTCCAGCTGGGTGAAGATTTCTTCTAAGGTTTTACCTCGAAAGATTTTTTCACCTCGTTGCCATGCTGTTATATCCTTAATGCTGACGAGGTGTTTCTTTGCTATGCCACTTTGTTTGTTATAGGTGAGTTGCTCATGAGGTTTTAATAGATCCTCTTTTTCTTGTTTGTTATATTTTATCAATACCTTTCCGGAAATTAAAGTTGCCTCTATTTCCTTTTCTTCAGGGTATGCGGTTATATTGAATTCCGTCCCTAACGCAGTAATCTGAAAATCTGTCGTTTTTACGACAAATGGGTGCTTTTCATCATGAGCGATTTTGAAATTGGCTTCTCCAATCAGATAGACAGAGCGTGTGTTTCCTGTAAATTGTGGTGGATAAAGCAATGTACTTCGTGAATTCATCATCACTTTTGTGCCGTCAGGCAAAGTAATGTTTCTCAAGTCGGCAGTAGGAATGTAGACTTGTAATAGCTCAGAAGTTCGCTGATGTTGGAGGATGAAATAAATGGTAGTGGAAGATACCATAATCAGCAAGATCGCGGCAACTCTATAGAAGAGAAGATGAGTGTGCAAAATTCTGTTCTTTTGCCTTTCCTTTATTCCTGTTAGTTCTTTTATTCGTTCTAACGAGCGTTGATAGCCGGGAGTTTTCGTTGATTCGGTATTCTCCCATAGTTTATTCAGCTCATATTCCTTTTCTTGGTTGTGCTCTCCGTTTGTGAGCCAGGTGCGAAAATCATGGTTTATCCTTTCTGGATAATCATATTGGGTAAAACGATTGATAATGTCGTGGATATAATTTCTCATATGAAGTAATATTTATATTTCGCTTATATAAATATTACTGTTTAGCTGTAGCATCTACGTTATTAATCGGATGCAAATAACAATAATTAACGTTTTTCGCAGTGTAACGAGCGCTCTATATATGTGATTTTCCACTGTGCGTATAGGTATTTGTAGTTTTTCCGCTATTTCTTTATGTGAAAGCCCTTTAAAGCGACTCATTTCAAATACTTGCCTTCTTTGTGCAGGCATTTGAGCTAACGCCATTCTAATTATCATTAGAATCTCCTTATAATATAAATGATTCAATAAGTGAGTATCTTCATTACTTAACTCATTGATTAATTGTTCTTTTATAAAATTATCAGCAAAGTCTTGTTTAATTCTTTCATGCTTAAACAAATTAAAAATTTCGTTTCGGGTAGCTGTATACAGATAGTTTTTCATGTTATTTCCCTCTTTCCATAGTTCAGGCGACATCCATAATCTGAGAAATATGTTTTGAGCAATATCTTCTGCGTCTTCTTCTGACTTTGTTAATGATTTTGCAAAATTCTTGACACGAGGAAAGTTTATTGCATAAAATTTTTCAAACTGTTGGTCTAGATCTTTTTTCCCTTGATTTATTATCATAATATTTATCTTTTAGCAAGAGAACAAAGATTGTTTATTTGATAGTTGTTCGGTGTTAATTTGCTTAATCTTGATTTAAAATATATTAATAATAGTGGGCTTCCCCGGATGCATAGCTTGGATAATCACTGATGATTCGTTGAAGGAATCCGTAGTAGTGGCTGAAGTTACATGTATTTGGGAAAATCATACAATCAGATAAATCATGCAAGGAAATATGTTTCAGGATTCATGAGGACGAAATAGCTGCATGCCGGCTATCCGTTAGTTTTCTTGATAAGGAGAGGGTTTTCTTTTGTCTCTGATGTATGTCGGGGGAATTATTGCATGCCTGATTGTGATTGGATAATAATTGGAATCCATACCTGTAGCATATAGGTATGGATTTCTTTATTTTTTTCTTTTTCTTCGCAATGGTTCTATTCCATTGTCTCTTAATACACGGAAAACAGTACTTCTGGAGCGGTAACCGCTTATTTTCATAACCTCCTCAATTGAATGCCCCCCCTTATAGGCCATTATGCAAGCTATGACTTTTTCAGGGCTTTTCCCTACTACGTCTTTTCTGTTAACTGCTTTTTCTCTTGATTTTTTTGCCTTGTTTCGTGCGCAAATCTGGCGCTCTATGGCTATTTCGCCTAATAACGATCCGATGGTATTTAGCCATTTGAGCGATATTTCGTCTGCAGAGTCGATGTCATCCTGCAAGGAGATGAGCCGTATGTTTTTTGTTGTACAGAATCGGAATAAGATGGCCAGTTCCCGTAATCCCATTGTGGCATTACTGAAGGAATAAATGACCAGTTCATCGTATCTTTTTAGAAATTGCAATGTTTTGTTCCATTCACTGCGAGTGGTATTTGTTTCCAATGTGTCTGCAAAAATCTTTTCGCAGCCAGCTTCTTCTAATTTTTGAGTCAGACAGTTTTCCCTCTCTGTTGGAAAGTTTAATTTTATATAACCAATTCTAGGCATAAAGCATTTATATATTGGGGTGTTACTTAAATATCGCAAATATACAATTTATTTTGTGATATTTGTAAATCGAACTAATAAAGTTTCATTCGTTATTTTTTCTTATGGAATAGCACATTCTATTAACATCATTCTCTTTATTATTTATCTGCATTCGTAACGAATGCTTCTTTTGTTGTATCTTTATGAGTCTGTCATGATGAATAAGCCTTCAAAGTGTAATAGTTCTATTTTTTGATTATATAATATTATCAATGCATATGAATTATTTTTTATTTTATATAGTATTGATTGATAATAATATATTTCATATTATTGATTTCTACCTTTTTTTATTAGTTCTATTTTGTATGAAAATTAGTTCTATATTTTAAATCTAATTAAACTTGTAAACTCAATTTTACGGAACACGTCATTATTAATATTTTTGCACACAGGAAATAAAAAAATCATCTTTTTTCAAACTTTCGGAGTGATAGAATTGCATGGTTTATATTTTCTGAGCCTAAAAAACAAGAATTATAGTTTGATTATTCTAAGGATAAATCGAACTTGTAAAAAGCCTGTTGATGAAGAATAATATGTATGTGCAACGGATGTTTATAAAGGTTTTATTGACTTTTTCAATATTTTCCATTTCATGCTCATCGCCACACAGAGAAGAGAAAAATCCTTTTTGTACTTATAGAGCTTTTTGCGATAGTTTGCGGAATCTGGAAGACTTGTCTGTGAAGGATATGGGGATAGTCGTTAAGCGGTTTTGGTATTTGGAGAATGATTTTTGGGCACATACTATGGCAGATACGCTTGTTTCTGACTCCATGATGCTGCAAAACTTGGCACAATATGCTTTTTATAGGGCTGCTTTTTCCGGTCAATTGGCTCGGCTTACAGATAACAGGTTGCGGAGCTATCGGGACGTGGTTGATTTGCAACATACTGTTGTTTGTAAAGGTGCTTCGCTTCCTCAGGAAGTAGCGATGTTTTTTGATAGTATGGACTCTTGTAAGGTGAAAGAGTTGGATGTTAAGGAAATTATGGAATATTGTTCCTCTTGTTTGGCTGTATGGGAGCGGGCAGAAATGCATGTTGATGATGATGTCTTCCAGTTTTTGCGTGAAGAGGATTATTTATTCAGGCTTTTTCTTACCCATCTTTATGATTATCCGGTTGCGTTTCTTCATGAAGTCATATCTAAGACAGACTTAATCATGGGGAAGATGTGCCGGTCAGCTGAGGATGGAAGGATTGATACAGGCTTATTTCGATTGTATATGGGGATTAGGATTAATCGTAGGATGCTGCAAAATGCTCTTAGGTGTATAGATGCTATTGAGCGGGATGAAATCAGGAGTGCAGAACAGGAAATTATGACCATGGCTATGTTGGTTTCTCCATTTATGAACTGGCAGAACGGTTGCTGTACCCATCAGCAAATGAATGAGCTGTATAGGCTGGCTGGAAAGATGGAGAAGCTGATGCCTGTCTTTCAAGGTCGGTACAAACAAAACATCTTTTCTTTGGATAGTCTTCCCAATATGATAATCAAGAGGTATTTAGGCATTAGCAATTTTAATGTGGGCAATGCCCACGATCATTTCATTTTAAACGAATATAATTATGGAATCAAGTAAATTATCGCTTTCAGAGAGAAGACTGGCTTTTGAAAGCATCGCAAAATTGACAATGCCTGAACTGTTTGATGTAAAGGAAGTTTCAATCGTTGAATTTCTCGATGGGGAATGTGAGAAGTATACCTATCACTTGGACGCACCGCTTCCGATTGAGCATGTGGTAGATATATTGCAGAAGCAGAAGGATTTGCTGCTTTTGTATCATTTTGTCCCATCGGAAGCAGTGATGTGCGGACGTAGCTGTTGCGTTGTTTCCGATCCGGCGCACAATTATATGGTGCGGATCTCTGCGGTGACAAATGACGTGGGATTGTGTACGACAATTCATCTGACCCTTTATCACTCGCTGGATATCATGATAGGTGAGGTTGATAATGAGCGTAAAAGGATGCTGAAACGCTATCATTTTGGTTTTGATGATGCTTTTTGTCGTTTTCTGCTTTTGGTTTATCCGTTGGAGCGGATGAGTTAAATATATTGTAATCGGAGAAACGGCTCTGCCAGGTAATCCGGTAAGTTGTCTTAGCTGCCGGAGACCGTAGCTGTCTTGGCACTTATCGGATTCATGGGAATACATTCTATAGTTTTTAGGGAAAGCCTGTTTCCTTTTATATGGTGGCTCCCCACCCTCTCCCCTTTTCTACACTTACGCTTGGCTACAATCACGTAAAGCCCATTCATTTTTTCTGCAAAGTTGGTTACAGTCTGAATTTTGTTTCAAGGTACGTCAGAAGTCTTTCCTTATGAAAAATCTTCCTTCTCATTTCATTCCAAGAGTATTTTTCATGGAAACCTTGCTACAAAATCAGAACTGTAACTGGTAGGCAGAAAAAATAATTGAACTTTCCGGTAATTGAAAGACTGGAGGGTTAAAAAAAACGTATATGAGCACAGCTTTACTTTTTGATTACTGGTTTTCACGTAACTACCAGAGGTTGCGTAACGTATTCGGATATTATCTGAATGAAGATGCTTTTCATGATGCTTATTTGGCGATGAGAAAGGAAGTGTTGCTTTCAGAATTGCCAGCTGACATGTTTGAGCCTTATTTTTTTGGTATATATAAAAAATGCAAGGTGAGGTGCATTTATCGTGATGAACGCTATTGTCATCCTGATGAACATTTCTTTTTGCTGATGCAGGAAGAAGAAACACGGTCAGCCGATATTTTAACGGCTTTTGACAAATTGGTGTACGATATTTTGTCTTTTGTAAAAGAAAGGTACTCTTCGTCAGATTATGAACTGTTCAGGCTGAAAGAGTATGAAGCGGATTGCTCCTATAAGAACTTGTCCGATTATGCAGGTCTGCCGGTAAGTACAGTTTACAGGAAGGTCAATACCATAGCCTGTTCTATCCGTAGGCATACAGGTTTTGCCAGCAGGTATGCGTATGTAATGTGTAATAATGTATAACCCCTAAATAAATCCAAACATGAAACTTATAATTTATAATTGCGAGAATACCCGCATGAAAGACCCTTCAAAGGGTAGGAGAAGCATCAGATTTAATCGCATGAACGGTTCAGTATATATTTCCGTTGCGTTAGTGAGGGACTTGGGTATTACCGAGGCCGACCGAATAGAGTTTGCCAATGATGAAGAAAATCCCAAAGAATGGTATTTGCGGAAGACATCGAATAAGCAAGGCTTCCCTTTGCAGTTGAACAAAGGAGGTACACGCATGGTTAGCAAATTTGTTAGTAAGGCGGTTTTGGATAGTGTGAAACTCAAGGACAGTAGCGCCACGTTTTTGGTGTCAAAAGAGGCGGTAGAAACAGAGAACGGCAGCTTTTATAAAATCCTTGTTACTTGTCCTATTGTGCCAGGGTATAAACCGAAGGCAGCGAAGTAGGCAAATGATATGGCACCTTGTCCGGGTTGTGAAACCGTCCGGCCAAGGTGCTACTTCATTCTTGTTCCCCTTTTATATGTTTTTATTTCTTCCCCTTTTTACCTTTTGGAGTTCTTTCAGGGCTGGAAAGCCTTATCATTTTTCCGCAAAGCTGATTGTCCGGCTCTGTTCCATATAAGCCCCGTTTCGCTTTCTTACGAAAAATCTTCCTTCTCATTCCATTCCAAGCGTATTTTTCGCAGAAGTCTTGTATGGATCGGTCCGGACAATCTAATAGGCAGAAAAATCATTAACCTTTCCCGGATATGAAAGACCGGAGGGGTATTTATAACAAAATAATATTTATTTCATTATGGAAAAGAATGATTTGAACTGTCAGAAACGAGAAAAGATCCTTCAGAAACTACGCAAGTTGATGAACTTAAAAGAGTCCGCCGCTGAATTGGGCAACGAAGGAGAGGCACAGGCTGCCGCTGCCGGTATTACACGTTTGTTGTTGGAATATAATCTTTCGGAAACGGATATTCCGGAACAGGAAAAAATGGATAATCCAGTGGTTGCTGAAGAAATTCCTTATAAGGCAGAAGAGAATGACGGGGTATGGTTCGGTGCTTTGGTTGGTCTTGTTTGCCAGCATAATATGTGCCGTCAGTTGATTGTACGTTCGTGTGGCAGTAATGGCAGGCTGAAACGGAGCAAATTCCGGATTGTGGGGCGTAAGAAGAATGTCGAGATTGTGCTATATTTGATTTCGTTTCTTTCACATCAGTTTGTAAGTATCGGCAAGCATAAATATCCAACTTTTGTCAGAGAATATGAGAGAATGAATCCGCCTACATTGCATAAATTCCTGAAGTCCTTTCTTTACGGTTGTGTGGTAGGTTTGAGCATGAAATTTGAAGAAGACCGGCGTGCGTTGGAAAATGATGACACAAATGTTACAGCTCTTGTTGTCACGATGCAACATGAAATTGATGACTTCCTGCAAGGAATGAAAATCGGAAAAGTCAGAACCCCTCATGTTTCAGTTGATAATTGCTGTATGAAACAGGGGATAGATGTCGGACGCAATATTGAGATAACAAAAGGAGTTCATTCTGACCGGGCTGACAAGCAAAAAATGCTGTTTTGATTATATGGATGTGGGGCAGTACGGAAGGCTTGCCCCTTCCTCTTACTATGCTACCTTCCCGTATTTTCACTCCCTTTTATATTACATCCCTTTTATACCTTTTCATTTTTGTGCCGGTCGGTACTCGTTTTTTCCGCGAAGTTGGATATTCTGCCTTTGTCTCTGTCAAGGAACTGCTGTGCCTTGTGATGGAAAATCTTCCTTTTTCAAGGCTTCGCTTTGAAAAGTGTATTTTCCGTCACATCCTTGACGGAGAAGACAGCATATCCTGAAAGCAGAAAAAACAAGATATCCTCCCGGAATAGATAGAGGAGGGAAAATAAATAAAAATGGTATATGATGAACCAGGATGAACTGTTAAAAGAAAAAGTGGAGGAAGCCTTTCGGCTGTCTTGCTTCATGTACGATGAGCAAACAGGTCGGTGCACTTATAAGGATATGGTGCGTGAATGTGATTGCAAATGTGGTGCGATGCGGCGTTTCAAGCGGATTTTGGATAAGCAGTTAAGTCGTCCGAATGACGCGCAGAGTGAAAAGAAAGAAAAATTGCATGAGTTGTTGGACGAATTGAGAGGATGTTATGATGAACTGCACGATGATATTGAATGGGCAGGAATGACAGATAGCTATCCGAAGGCTTCTGCCGTCTATCGTGCAATGGAGCGGCTGGCACGTGCAATAAAGGATTTATAATAGCGTTAGTCTATGGCAAGAAAAGTAGTTACATGGGAGAATATTCCCCAGTGGGCGATTTACGCATTGGAATATGGTACAGGTGAGGATGGTAGCCTGAATAATGAAGACGAGCGGTTGATAAATGATTTTATCAGCAAGAATTTTCCCAATGGCTATTGTATGTCTGTCCGTTGGGATAGTTATACAAGTTTTTGTTCTTTTCCGGCTTTTGGCAAGGCATGTGATACATATACTGTGGATTTTCTGGTGGATGAGTAGCGTGATAAAATCATTCTTGTAGAAAAATAGAGAGGAGACGGCTACCCTGATTTTTGTCGGGTGGCCGTCTTTGAAGCTGTTCCTTTTTTATTTTCTCTATTTTTCCTTTAAAGGGTGTACCCGGAAATGAGGTTGATAATTTGATGAAGAAGCATATTGCGAGCGCGCAATGACTGTGCTCCCATCAACGGAAGGAAATCTTACCTTTACATCGGTTTTCTTGGTGGCGACAGATAGATTATAGACTTCGCCATTGATGGTGAAATGGATTGCAGGCTTCATCACAAACAACATGAGTGTGTATTCGTTTTCTACAAAGTAATTGGGTATCAAGAGTACCTAAAACAATCGAGCGGGAAGTTAATAAATGAAGTCTAAATCAATATTTTTAATATAGTATGCTAAGTCGTCAAACGAATCGGAGAACCTCATGCTGGTTGGTTTATTCGTTAGCGGATCATTTGCAGAGTTTGGGAAGTCTTCTTCTGGTATGTTAAGATTAGCTATATAGGGAAAAGTGCCTAAAAATTCCTTCCCGTATCTGCCTTTTATATATTTAATACCTCCATTTAGAAGTGAAACATTCCCTTCATATTTATTAAATACATATCCTTTAATTAAGGATAAAAAACTGTTTTCCAATAATTCAAAAGTACCAACGATAGAAGCGAATCCCCCTCCATATTCCATATTACTGACTAGAATAACAGGTATTTGAAAATAATTTGCGAGCCACATATTTGATATGTCATCACCGCTCCTGTTAATTTCCACAGGAGAACCTGCTCCTTCAATTACAATCAGATCGTATTCTTTGTAAAGTGAAGTATAAGATTCTACAATAGCTTCTTTCATTAATGGTAAAAGCATGTTATAATCATCGAAACCTCCACGGTGTAAAATTTTTCCCTTAACGACAAAATCTACACTTGTACCTGTAATGTTTATTACGACAGGATTCATTCGGGCATCGGGCTTTATGTTGCATGCCGATATTGCTTGCAAATATTGTGCATATCCAATAGTTTCATTATTGCCTATATCAATTAGATTAGAAGTGATATTTTGTGGCTTGAAGGGACAGACCCTAATATTTTTTTTAAACAAGAAACGACAGATTGCGGAAACTAAAGTTGTTTTTCCTACGTGACTAGCCGTTCCTTGTATCATTAAAGATTTTATCATTGTCCTATTAAAGTTGCAAGATCAAAAGGTTGGTATCTATTCAAATATTTAATTCGGGTATCCGATGCGTTTAAATCAATTTTAATTGCATCTTTATCAGATTCTGTCACATAAAATTCTGCAACAGATCCCCATTCACTTCTTAATCCTATTGCCATTCCTAGATGGTCAGACATTAATAAATGCACACAATGGTTTGATCGTGTTAGCATTAAACTTTTTAATTGCTCCTTTGTCCAAGAAGAATTGTCACTATTCACCCCCTCTTCATTTCCTAAATCCGATGACACTAAGATAACATCTGCCCCATTTTTCGCAAGACTTGTGGTTATTTCAGGAAAATTAAAATCAGTGCCTGTAACTATTCCAACACGTGCATGGGATAAATCTATATAATAAGGAGCATTTCCTGTTCCTATCCAATTAAGTTTATCATGTGTTTGAGGGATTATTTGAGCTTTTTTTGATTCTTGTACAACGAGTAGTCCTATTGTATTTGGATTGCCGGAAAGTTGAACGGTGGTAACAAACAATGCTATATGTTTTTCATCTACAAAAGATTGAAGTTCAGATATATCTTCATACCATCCGTTGTCCTGAGTATTAAAGAACTGTGTTCCTATGCCTAAAGCTGGCGCCACAACAACATTGCCTGTAATATGTTTTGTATTGAAGATATCCCGTATAGTTTCTACGTTTTCATTAAGGCTTGTACGAGGTATATAGGATAAAGATACATAGGAAAGTTCACCCGCTTCTGGCAATCCTGGTATTTCCAAATTTCCATTATCTGGATTATAATATTCATTTCCTATGGCCTGATATGCACTTATCTTACGATTAGTGATAGAAAAGGCATTTGTACGTGCATTGCCAATCCTTTCTACTGGAACCGTTGCTGTTTCGTAAAATATGGTGTCTTTATTGGAATTGTCATCTTTGGTCATATAAGAAAAAGATACATTGCCTGAAGGATTTATGGCTGCACTGGGTGCTGTATTCATATCATACAAGTATGAATATCCATTTCTATTATCGGTTTCTGTTCCCCATCTGTTAGCAATAAAATTCCAAATTTTATTATCATGAGCATTTGTTCTCCAAATATCTAACTGGGTAGCAGAAACTCCTTCTCCCCACCAGTTTGCAGGGGATACGATTATATCGGCTCCTTTCAATGCTAATATTCTGGTTATATCAGGTAGATAAGCATCTGAACAAATGAGGAAACCGATATCCCCGTAAGGGGTTTCCATTACATTGTAAGGAAGGTTACCCACTTCGTGCCACTCAGACTTTGCCCGTTTGCGCTGTTTCCCTATATAGCCTTCAGGTCCAAAAACAGCAATTGTATTGTATGCAACATCATTTACTATTTCAGGCAGTCCGACAAATACATATCCATTATTATGAATAGCCATTTCTTTTATTGTAGCTAAATCATCAAAAGGTTCTGTCATGCCTAATCCGTCAAATACTTGTTCTTTAGTTATGCAATAGCCACTTGTTGCCAATTCAGGAGTTACTATGATGTTTGCACCATTCATAAATGCTTTAGTAACCAATGATTCCAAGAGGTTAATATTTGTATTTTTGTCACCCAAAACCGGATTCATGTGCAATAATGCAATTTTGGAAGATACATGACCATTCCCTCGTGTTGCTATATTGCTTGAGTATGATATTGAAAAATTAGTCCTTTCAAGTTCATCTGAGCACCCATAAGAAAGTAAGATGCTGAATAGCAACACAAACAATGGTAAAATTTTACTTTTTGTTTTCAAAGTCGTTTATATGTTTAGATTATAGCTGCTCAAAGATACATGAATTACATATTGAATACTAATTTTATCATGCATAAATTTTAGGATTTCGTTATGTGCGGAAATATCAATTCCTATCAATTCTTTGTTTTTTGCTGTTGGCTGGTGTAAAAAGGGAGTTGATAGCGTGGATTCGGATACATATCTGTGGGGCGGCATCATCGAATGGTCGGATCGTACATCGACTTTGAGATGAATAGAATGCTATCTGCTGGTGATGAAACGTTCTCTGATGGGTGTTGTCTGATATGTACCGTCCGTAAACTTATCCCATTGAGGTTTGCGGGAGTTTTTCTTTGGTAAGCCAGATGGCATTCATGCACAGAAACAGATTCGTTTCTTACTAAGTATCCGTCATATTCCTGATAGATACACAGGAATAAGTTCACGCTTAGTAAGGAATGTTTATGCCGGATTCGCTTTAAAATAATTCGTATAAGGTAGCGGGATATGACTGGTTTTCACTATATTTGCAATTGAGATGTGCAGAGTGCCAGCTCTGCTTCTCCGTATATACATTTGATTATTGAAGAAGCGTTATGCTTATCTTGTTAATGGAAACCTGAGAAATTTCTAATTACGAACAAGGATAGCATAGTGGTTCTCACGCATATAGCGTGGGCTGCTATTCCCACATCTGTTCGTAAAGGTTTTCTCAGGACCTCCATTAAAGACGTGGTATAGTCAGTTCCACGCTTTCTTGGTTGTAATAAATACCTTTAGGAACTGAGAGGTAAGTATTCATACATATTGATTATGAAAAAATTTATTCGTTTAGCGGGATGCTTGTTATTGACAGGAGCATTGTGTTGGTCATGTTCGGATGATGACGGTGATGGCAATGGCTTAGGGAATGGCGGTGTTGTTTTGGATAAGGGCACACAGACAGAACAGGTGGTATATGCCAATGATAAGGGGGTAAAGAATGAAGGCATTAAATTCACTACCCAAGGACCGTGGAAGGCTGAAGTGGAAGAGGTGACGACCAGGGCGACTGTAGCCGAGACTGTGGACTGGTTGGCATTAAGTCAGTACAGTGGTGACAAGGCGGGTGTTTACACAGTTACGTTGACCTTAAAGCAAAATTTCACTGGCAAATCCCGTAAGGCTGAGATTCGTATCATTTGTGGCGATACAATGATTACTATTACCGTGGAGCAGAAAGCAGAAAAAGAGGACGGTGTGAAATTGAAAAGAGTAAAATCGGTAAATTTTACTGAGACCTACGGAGCCGGGTATGCGGAGCATGAAGGCAATGGTGCCGATAAGGCTACTTATACTTATTCTTATGATGAGCAGGGCAGAGTGGCGAAAGTGGTGGATAAATGGAACGTTTCTGATACTGAAGGGAGTACGGATATTTATATGTTTGATTATCATATTGTGAATGAGATTGTCGTGGATCATCATCGTGAATCCTTTTATACGGATGGTAGCGGTCAGCAACATACATCTGAAAGCAATGATAAGTATTTCCTTGCTTTGAACGCTCAAGGGAATGTGGTAAATATTAAAGAATCTGATGATTATGACAAAACTGACACCAAAGTGGGATATACCGAAGATGGCCGTTTGGGGAAATTATGGGAAGATACGGACAAGGACGGTTATGAATGGTATGAAAAATTCTTTTATACCGGTGGCTTGATGACAAAGGCTGAAATTTATGAGTCCGGCTACGATACGGATGTTCAAGAGTTCAAAATAGATGAGTTATATCCCAACCGTTATCTGGCTACCGGAACGAATATTGATTTCAATGCGTTTCTTTTTGAGGTTGGAATGGACGATATTGAGTCGATTCTATATCAGATAGGATTATTGGGCAAGGGTTCGGATTGTCTGATGGAGATTGGCGGTTACAGTGAGAACGATGAGTGGGCTAGCCCTGCTCCTTGGTACACAGAACCGGGAAAAGTGTATAAAAAGACGGAAAGGCGAATCAAATATCCGGAAGGAGAAATAGCTCTTCCGGTGAAGTATGAGTTTGACCGAGATAAATATGTGCAAAAATTTTCGTATGCAGACCCGTATGAGTTATATGAGTATTATTATGAAATTCATGTAGGGTATGAATTGATGAATCCTAATGACCCTTCTATGGGATATAAATACCAGATTAGAAATGAAAAATGGACAAAATTACGCGATGAAGAGAATACTTACACTTATGCTGTGGTTTATGAATAGTCGTATAGCAGTATGTCAGGGTAAAGTCTGGGTAAACGCAAAAGCATAGGCAATAAACGGCAATGCCTCTTTATAATAAATGGTAGGAGCCATGTCCTAACTTCTTGTAAAGAAGTCGGATATGGCTCTTTTCTGTTATTGTAGGCGATGGTTCAGACCTTTTGATCCAAAAGCCGGATTTTCTGGTTCACTTCTGCCTGTTTCCCTTTTATAGTATATTTCCCTTCCCTGTTTTATGGCGTTTTCCGTTCCATGCTTTCCTCTCTCCTATTCCGGCAGCCCGGTTATTTTTCTCTGCAAAGTTTGATTGCCGGCTGTCAGCCCTGTCAAGGAACACTTCGTTTGCTGTCGGAAAATCTTCCTCCCCGACGTGTCGGGGAGCGTATTTTCCGCATCCTCCTTGTCTGGGCTGGCCGGCAATCCTGTGGGCAGAAAAAATAATCAGTCTTTCGGTACAGGATGATGTATCGAAGGGGAAAAGTAACAAATTTATAAATCATATTAGAAATGAATCGGACAATATCTCGTGGAGTAATGACAGTAGATGAAATCCTACAGATGGATTCAGCCTTTCGGTATATGCTTTTGGCGCGTTTGCAGTCAGATTGTGAATATTATCTTAATTATGGTAATGGAAATGTGAAACGCTTATGGGCTGGTGATGAAAAACGACAAATTGAGCTTATGGTAAGACTTCATGATAGTTTTGACGAGAAACCGGAATGGCTGACGATGGAGGAAATTATGGAGTATGAAAATAAGATAATAACGGCAAAAGGATTATGAAACAGATTATTTGGACAAGTGATGTTTTTTTCGATGCTGATGCCCGTATGCAATACGAAGAATATCAACGTATGTCGTTGGGGGATAATGAATATAAAGTCAGTGATGAAGAGTGGAGTGAAGCGGTAAATGAAGCGCTTAATGATGAACGGTGTAATCTCAACAGAGAGGTTAACGGTATAATTGTGGCTTTTGCCGACCTCGGTTTGTGGGATGGGCGCAAACAAGGTTATCTGTTGATAGGTAGGAATATTGGCAATATTTTGCATTCCAGTTATGATGCGGAGTGGTACGGAGATACTTATAATATACGTGGTATTGAACGCCACCATGATGGTACGAATTACATTCTCTATCGGGTAGCAAAAGACGAGGAAACAGCTTTGCGCATTGCTGGGAAAATTTATAATGGGGATATTGATGATGTGAAATTCCGAAAGATGACACATTCTCTTTATCCGTATGTGGCAAAAATATATGGATGGAAATTAAGGATGAAAGCAAGTAAACATGCGTGCAGATTATATTGATAATGACAATAGATTAAATGTAAGCTTATGAACTACGAATCTGAAGATGACAATTTTACAGAATATGGAAAGCAATGTGAATTATTGACCCCGTGGCATGGTTATCACAGAGGTACTGTTACACAACAGACAGAAAGAGGATTTATCGTGCAGTTTAGCAGTGGTGCCGAAATCGAAGTGTATCCGGACGAAATAGAGTTTGATTAACTTTGTATGTCTTGCTGCATTTAATCCGTGTCGGGGAAAGTACCCTGATACGGATTGAAATTACAACTTTTTGAAAATAGAAAATATAGGAATTGATTAAAGTACATAGAAGATATGAATATCAGAAACTTTGCGACCTTTGGTTTATTTGCCGATGGTGAGATGATAAGTTGCGGAAGCATTCCGAGAATGGAAAACGAGGCTATTAGAATCATCATGCGCGGGCAAGCCGAAACTCTCCGCATATCCGTTTACGACCTTAAAGATGATACGGTTATTGAGGGAACTCCCGTTTTAGCATATCGGAAAGTTAAGGATAGCATTATTATCGTTAATATGCTGCTGGAGGGAGACCGTGAAAATGATGTGCCACCCACTGATTGAGATTAAAATATCATTGATGATAGGATGGGTCTGAAGCCGGTAGGCTATAGATTTTTACCCGTACGGCTATGAATTTGTATCCATACGGCTGTGAGTTTGCATCCGTATGGATATGGATTGCCGTTAATTGCCAGTAGCGGAGCATAATGTGATTGAGTGATTGATAAATAAGATTAATAATAAAAGGTTCAAGCAATGGTTTTAGGTAATAATAATCAGAATGCGCTTTTGCGTAAGGAACAGGTGAATTGGAAGAAATATCGTGAAAATCTGCTTGCCTCGTTATCCAACGAGCGCTTGTGGGCGATGGGCTGTGATGATGTTTATAATTGTCATTTTCAGAATGTAGCGGAACTGGAGGAAGAACTGGAATCGGTTGATAATGCCTGCTATGAGCTGGTATTATCTAAGTATGGTGATGCACCGGAACATTTTGAGGATTTTCTCTTATAATCTGATGTCTGTTCCGGAACTTCGGACAGAAGCAAGAGGAATATTTCGGATGGATAGATGAACGGTCGTTCTTATTTTGATTGGTGGGGTACGGTATATTCCCTTTTATGAATAATAGGCTGTCCTTTTATAATCTTTTCGTTATCCTGTTCTATCATTCGGCATGCATTTCCGTTCCATTTATTCCGGAAGCCCGGTTATTTTTTCTGCAAAGTTCGATTGCCGGTTGCCAGTCTTGGCAAGGCACGCTTCGCTTGCTGTCAGAAAATCTTCCTCCCCGACTGTCGGGGAGTGTATTTTCCGAACCATCCTTGCCCGGTACTGACCGGCAATCCTGTAGGCAGAAAAATAATCATCCTTCCGGCATAGAATGTACTGGAGGGAAATAAAAATAATTCAATATTAAATTTTAGATGATATGACATTTGAAGAATTAATGAAAGAGAACGGTTATGAGTTGCAAACGACTTTTTGGAATGATTTTTCGATAGCGGATTTATTTGGTTTGAAGGCTATTCAGGATACTTTCAACCGTGCATTCAAAGAATGGAAGGACGATTATAAGTTTCTCACAGAGTTGGTTCTGGTACTAAACCATAAGATATGGCAACATTATGAAAAACGACCGGAATTTGCAGCACTTTATAATTCTCTGTGGGAACAGGCAGACCAATATGCTGTGGAGAATCTGAAAGGTGAGGAGTTTAGCTATTTTTATGATGTGACTGATTGATTGTTCCATCGGGGATGTGGAGAGCCGGTCTTTGCCGGTTCTTCTTTGAGATTATCCCCTTTTATAAATTCCCATGATCCCCCTTTCTATATTTTTTAAGATTCGTTTTCGTTTCATCCACTCCGAAAGCCAGTTGTTTTCTCTGCAAAGTTTGATTGTCGGCTGCTATCCCATCCAAGGGCCGCTTGCGCTTGCTGCCGGAAAATCTTCCTCTCGGACATGCCGGAGAGCGTATTTTCCGCTTCTCCCTTGTCTGGTTAGGCCGACAATCCTGTAGGCAGATAAAATAATTGCTCTTTCGGGGATGTATAAATCGAAAGGGAAAAAGTAAAACAAACTAAAAAATATTAAGATGAGAAAATTTAAAGAAGGACAGAAAGTCTATTGGAATGATCCGGCTGGGGAAACATCTGGCAAATATGAAGTGCTTGATCCGAAGGACGACTACAATATCGATGTGACGGAAGCCGATATTGCTGACTTTGACAGCCGTATGATATTGATTGGATGCAATGGAGGCGAAGCGGAAGTTTATGCGGAGGAATTGGATATAATCTGTCCGCTGTCTGCGTCAGAACTTGGATTGCTGCAGATTCTGAAAGATAACTTTGCCTGTCAAAAAGAAAATATGCTTCAGGCAATAAAGGAAACTGTTTCCCAATGTGAGCGTGGCGAGCTTGTTCCCCTTAAAGGACAAACGTATAAGGCTTGTGACGAGAATTATGAGCCTTGCCGTGTACTTGCCTTTTCTCTGGAAAGTGGAGTGCCGTATGCTCTGTTAGGGTATGGAGAGGAGGAGAGTGTTCGGAAAGTGCCTGTCAGGGAGTTGCAGATACCCCATTTATTTGAGATTTTTTGTCTGATAATAGAATCCTGACAAGATGTGTTATATAAAAGATGAACCGAGACATTCAATCTTGTTAGTCAAGCAATTTTACATCACTCCGGGGACGAGCTTCTTTAAGATAAATTTCCTGAAGAAGCTTGTCCTTACTTGTTACCTCATAACGATACAACGTTTCCCCAGTTTCCATATTGAACCAGTCCGCAACACGGCCTTTTACGAACATATACCAAGTGTAAACACCATCCTCCACGTTAAGACCTTCCACATTCAATTCCAAATCCTCATCCCGGAACTCATTCAACGCTTCATCTCCTATCATTTTCCGGAACTTTCCGAAACTACTCATGCGTTGCATACCATGCATGACAGTATATATCATATCCAAAGCCTGATAGTTGATTTCAACTTTCTCTATCCTCGTTTTCTTTCCCTTCTGTTTCTTTGATTTCGTTACAGAAACAGAAGCCTTTGAAGAATACTTAAAAAGCTCCAGTGCGCTATTCTCCAAATCTTGAACCTTGACATACTTCTGAAAGCGTGAATCCGATTCACTGCCCTGCAGCTTCTTCCATTGAGCAACTATATATTTGGCAGCTTCCAACGAATCCACTATCACATGAAAATGGCAATGGAAAGAATATACACCCTTCTTCTTGTCCTTCACATGGTAAGTACACTCCTTCTTCATCATATAGGAACATCTTAAAGGATTAAAGAACGAAACGCGTGTCTGGTTCTTATACCTTCATGACCACAACTTATTATTTCTAAATAAAAAACGCACGTAGTTCATCCACATTTTCCGTAACACAGTTCCGGCAAGTAAGCGTTACAAAATAAAAATTCCTCCCCTTACTTTGCAAAAACTCTATTATAGGAAGATTAGAATAAAAACAGTCTGATTTTTATAATTCAAGAAAAAGTGTATCTTCGCAAGATTAATAATCTTAATATGTGTAATATTGATAATGTGATAAGGGTAAATATGTGAATTATGAAAAGGAAAATATACGATGAACTATTAATATTATTATTCATTCTTTTATTTAGTGAAACTTCATTTTCACAGAATATAAACAATGAGACCTTGCCAGAAATCATTATAAAAAGCGATACAAAAATTGAAAAGGCTGACAAATCTATATTGATACCTACCAAACTGGAAAAGAAGCACACGGTCAATGCCATAGATCTACTAAATTTGATAGAAATTCCTGAACTTGAAATTTCTTCGGATACAAAAAGGATTTCCACAAAAACAGGTGGGGAAGTTATAGTTTGTATCAATGGCATAGAAGTGCAACAAGAAGAAATGAAGACCTTGTTATCCAAGAACATTCAAAAAATAGAATACATTCGTACTCCAAGTGGAAAGTACGCTGGAAAAGCGGGAATGATTAATGTCATTACCAAGCAAACGGACTTCGGTGGAAATATCTATTTATCAGCAAAAGAAGGACTCTTTTACAATAGCGGAGATTACACAGCCTTTGCAGACTTTACAAAAAAGAGACTGACATTCTCTCTAACAGCATCAGGGGATTGGTTTCATAATGCAAGCTATACTGAAGGAACTGAAGGATTCGTATTTAGCAATGGGAAAGATCTATCACGTGAAACAGTCAATAGCAATAGCCTACATAAAGAGAATAGTCAAGCCTTACGGTTCAAAATAACTTCCATGGGAAACAAATATAAATTCAATTCATATATTACCCTAACAAGGAAAGAGCAACCCCTAACAGAAGTGTCAGAAAGGATAAAATATTCCGGTTTATATGAGAATAAGGCTGAAAAAAATATTTATTCTACCGGAAAAGACTTATCGCCATCTTTTTATGCCAACTGTTCTATCAGTCTTCCCAATAGTCAGAATTTAGACTTATCAGGCTCCGCTTTTTGGGGGAACAATGAATATTCAAGCAGATATACGGAAACAGCCCAATCTACCATAACCTCTATGGTGAATGAAGATAATTATGGGATAAAGGGGAATATAGTGTACGCCAAATCCTTCACAAATAAGATGAAACTGTCAGTAACGGGCTTACATAACCACATAACTTATAAAGATACCTACAACGGTTCAGCTACAGGTTACCAGAAATTGTCAACCAATATCAGTCAAGGAGTATTGCAAGTAAGTCAATCAGGAAATAATTTCTTTTACTATTTATCCGGTGGTATATCAAATTCTTTAATTGTCCTGAATGGAACCAAGTACAATTATTGCAATCCAGTAGCCTTTTATGGTGGTAATTATGCCATAAACAAGGCACATTCATTTAGCCTGAACGGATATTATGTACATACTTTGTTTGATCCATCAAACAAAAATTCTATGACTATACCGGTATCATTCTTTGAAAGTGTAAAAGGAAATCCTGATATAACCCCATTGAAGGCGTTTGGAAATGTCATTTCATATAATGCTCAATTTGGAAGTTTTTTACTCAACGCATCTTATAATGGCTATATGTATTTTGACAACATTGTCCACCATTTCTATGTTGACGACAATACCATATACAACACACGCATCAACGATGGCACATTCTATGGAAATATGCTTACAGCGACATTGTCCTATTCAACATTTGAGAACCATTTACGGCTTAGTGCAACTGCCATCGAAGAATATAACATGATGCGTGGGGAAGTGTATAATCTGTCAAAAAATGTTTTTAGGGTCCAATTGTCTGCCACATATCTTTTGGATAATTGGATGTTGAAGTTCAATTACCGTACTCCTTATAAGGTTCTTGATATTCGTGAGCCGTATTATATGACACGCAAGCCTGTATATGGGCTGTTAATCGGCTGGAATCATAAAGCATGGCATATTGAAGCTATGGTAAGAAATCCATTTAGCAAATATGACAAAAACCAGATCACGATGGATTATGGTTGCTATAATAAAGATGTTTGGGATTTCAATGAGCCTGGTGGGAGAAATTTCAGCTTAAAACTAACTTACAGTTTCAGTTACGGCAAAAAATTAGAACGCGGTGATGTAACAATAGACAAGTCAATTAAAAGTGCAATATTGAAGAATAATTGATTAGAACAACTGCAATCAGTTCTTCATAAAGTATTAATTTTGTATAGCAGGTGTTATATAGATAAATTATATGATTTGTTTTGTGGCCGATTCTAAAATTGTATAATCTATATGTAATATGAATCACCATATTTCCGAATCCGAATTTGTGGTATCTAATTTGTTCTTTGACAATACGGCATTGTGGAACTCAGCCACACAATGCTAAGATCGCAGGTATATAACAGTTTGCCTTGAAAGAGGTATAACACTGTTTTTTTTAAGAAAATTGTATCCTTAATAAGTTATTGGTGCTTTTAAAGATTTTATAGATAGTAATAAATAATTAAGTCATTTCAAGGTAAATAATGTTCCTGTCCGTATGGCAATGGTCGGTGCGGTTGCGTCGGATGGTTGTGTGCATACGAGAAAATGTAGCGGAATATCTCTTTCATTGGCGTATATGCATTCCAGCAGTTCTTTTACTCCATTATATATATAAAACATTGTTCCGTTATGAATCAGATGTTCCTTTTCTAAGAATTTATCAAAAGGACAATAGTCAGAATATACCGGGCAGTTGGTAGGCAATCGAATTTCGATTTGAAGTCCTAAAGTTCTTAGGTCATAATATTGGTTTCCCATCCCCTCTCCTTCTATTTGGTAGATTTTCAATATAGGTGCAGTTAATTCTTGGTCAGATTTTAGTTCTGGCAATAGGTCTTTCAACTTGTATCCCAATGTTTCTGTTATTCTTAAAAGAGTTTTGGTTGTGGGATTACGTTTCCCATTTTCTATTTTAGATAAATTCCCTTTATTTGTTCCAATAGCTTCGGCCAGTTCTTGTTGTGTCATGCCCTTTTCTATACGTTTTTGTTTTAGGATACGCCCTAATTCTGTAGCATTGCTTCCCATGATGTTCTGTTATAAGTTTTTCACAAAAATAGTTGTTATATTCGACAACTCAAAATAGCAACGCATAAAAGTTGTTGCATTCGACAACTCATTTGTATGTTGGAAAAACCATATAGCGATGGAGAACATTATTTTTCTTATTGTTACCCCCTTTTTATAAGTAGCTCTTGTGCAATATCGGTTCCTGTCTCTGTGATATTTTTATGCGAAGATACAGCGATGGCCGGTCGCCAAGTATCGCTGCGCTAACGGTTCTCGGATAAATACGGCAGCCTTCCCAAATCAAAGATTGACTTTCAGTCACCTGCCTCATTCCAGGGCGTAGACGGACAAGTCCGTCTATGTTCTTGCATTCGTCAGGTTGGGTATTCCGTTTTATCCGTTCACTGTTTACTTGTCTTATCCGTCCTTTTTTCGCTGTTGGTTTGGCATAAAAATCAACCCCGACAGGGAACCGATGCTCCATGAAAGGGAAGATAAAAATAATTTCAACTATTAAAAAATTACGATTATGCCGAATTGGTGTTCAGCATCGTATGTCATAGAAGGCGATGCAAACGAAGTGAAAAGCTTGTATGAGACTATGAAACAGTTACAGGAAAGAGAAACTCCGTCTGTGGAGAATGGTTTTGGAACAGCATGGCTGGGGTGCCTTGTGGATACGTTAGGTGGTGATTGGCATGAAGTCCGCTGTCGGGGAGATTGGAGCAATTTGGAAATGGACAATGATGTCCTGAAATTTACAACAGAGACGGCATGGGGACCATGCAATGAGACTTTTGAACTGGTCCGTGAGAAATTCCCGACACTCCGCTATTTCTATCAGTCTGAAGAGCCGGGAACGGGGGAATATTGGACGAATGACCGGAAAGGCAAATATTTCCCAGATAAATACGTTGCTGATTTATGCACGTCTGATGGAAAATGGTACAAGGAGTTTTTTCAGACGCAGGCGGAGTTATTCAAATGGCTCGGAGTGATAAGCGGTCATATAGTCAGCTCAGAACAGGAAATCGATGCAATTGTAGAACAATGGCAACAGACGAATGCAGAGGCTTTCTGCAACATCTATGAGTATGTAGTATTGGATGAAGAATAATATTTATTATTGTAAAAGCGGTTGTTTATTGAATTATTTATGCAGGGGAGTATCCTCTGCATAAATAATTCAGAATCTGGCATTAGGTTTAACAGCTTGCCTTCAAGGTAAGTATCCTTTTGTAAGGATCTTATTCTGTTCCCTTTTATACTTTCATATCTTCATTCATGATATAAAAAGTGGCACTTTCCAATCAATACATATATTCCACAGGAGATTTGACGAAACGAAGGATTCGGCTGTTTTCTTTCGATATGTTCCAAAGGATCAGGTTGCTGCCACCCATATAATTGAACCAGTTTTGCCCGTTTGTGCTATGGCAGCCGAAAATCATCTTGTTATTGTTGATTCCGTTGCCGTTCCATTGTGCTCCCGGACCATAAAAGACGACGGATTCGCCTTTTTGGTTGGACACTTCGAAATTGATCAATGCAGACAGACCGGCATCTCCTACAGCTAAGTCAGCCCGTTTCTTTACATGTAAGGACAAGTTCCTGTAGTTTGGATCCTGTGCTGTGTAAGGGCCATTATGCTTTCCCTCCGCATTTATATTCATGCCACCCCAAAATAACCTGTTGTAGTAATCCAGACTTGGTACCTCATAGCCTGTAGGTGCCAGTGATTTTACGTCAACCTTATTAAAATCTGCGGAGGGAGTGGCGTAACCTTCCAGGCAAGCCTTCCAATTCTTGTCCACGACCCGTAAACCTGCTCCTGTATCTCCTAAATAAGACCATCCCCATAAATCAAGGTATTCTTCGTCTGTACACTCTACCAAATAATCCAGCAAGGATTTTCCTGCCTTGGTTGCGGGATCATCCGGTACAAGGATCTGGTCGGCAAAGTCTTTCGCATTGCCCCGGGCATTGTATTTGCACCACCATATACCGTTCATTTGGGTAACAGGCAGACCGAAGTTACGCCGTTTTACAATATATGCTTCGGTTTCCTGCCCGTCAGATGTACGGCATACCAATAGTCGGGCCATCTGCTCTCGTCCGTCGGCTTTCATGTCGTTCGGTTTCCATCCTCCCAGTACTCGGTATATGCCCGGTTGATCATCCACCGTCTTTATTTTCACCCATGGGTCTTCTCCCGTTTCGAAGGAAGCACGCAGTTCGTATCCTTCGGGCAGAATAAAACGGCCCATTTCATTTTCCACATAGCGGGCAAAGTCGCATGTATAATTGTCCCGGTCAAAGGCCAGATCACCTTTCACGACAATAGGGTTGGCCAGCAGAACCAGTTTCAGACAGTCTTCCTCGTAGGCTTCTTCCAGGCCTTTGCGGCGGAATCGGAGAGTAGCGGTTTCCTCCGGATAATTCGGAGGTAGCAGGCGTTTATGTACTCGGAAAAGATTCTTTTTTTTCATTCCCCTTGTTCCAGTTGCCGGTTCAACTGTTACAGGTAATCCGGATGTCGGCACATATTCCAATTCGTCATCGCATGCAACAGCCAGTATGAAGTCTGCTTCCGCACTGGTCAGTGTCAGTTCATTACCGGTGGCACTGACTTGTGCTCCAACAGGTAGTTCCGAAGTCGTCATATCAATGGTAAGGCGGTTGTTCCAGTCGGGGCGTAGTGATGATTCACCGCCATCTTCCCAAGCTTCCACTTCCAATGAAACTTCTTGACTCACATCGTTTTTCTGTACTGCTAAAGTATAAACGGAATTACGTTTCAATCGCTTCGGAAGATTATTCTCCACTACCATCTCTTTTGTGCCGACAATGACTTTCACAGCCACTTTTGAGTCTGGATTTGCTTGTTCATAGACATAAGCCATCCCTTGTAAGCCTTCCTTCAACGGGGTTTTGAAGTCAAATGTCTCATCTTGTTTTGCCGCTCCGGCAGGAGAGGCTACTTCCGGCTGCTCCAGCAGGTACCCCTGTTGTACGATGTTTTTCAATGTTACTTGTTGTACGGCAACGTCACCGTTTATTTGTAGGTCGAAGCGTGCGATGCCCCGTCTTAGACTGACGGGTAAAGTTGTCTGTCCTCCTGCTTGTTTTCCCAAGTCCAATGATCCGGTAAAAAAGTGCCCTGCTCGTCCGTCTTGAGTTGTTACGGTGGTTTTCAGCCATTCTTCCTCTGTCATCTCGTCGATTTGCAGTTTTTCTACATCCACCCAGCGGGTAGCATTTGCCAGCAGGTAGAGTGTTCCCGACATGCGGTCTGTCTTCAAGGTGTAACCTTTTTCCGTTTTCTGTAGGCAGGGATAGACTTCAGCTAATTTTCCGCCTTCGAACAAGCAGGCCTGCATTTCATCTACTTCATTATTTCCCTCCGCGGCTTGCCCTTCTCCAGCGAAGGGTGCCAAACTGGTTGTGATGATTGAGGTCTGTTCTTTGTTCCATTGTATATTGTCGTCATGCTCTGAGCAGGAAGTTCCAAAAAGGCTAGCCAAAGCTATTCCAATAAATCCAATTTTTTTTAGTCTCACTGTTTTTTTATTTTTTTTATCCAACTTACTGTTTTAGTCATATACATATTCCACTGGCGTTTTTATGCAGCGGATGGCACGTGTTTTTTGGGATTCATTGTTCTTGTATTTGAACCAGGTCTTGTTCCCATTATTTTGACCATATCCTTCCAAGAACCAAGTTTGTCCCGTTTTGCCATTGGTTGCCAATAGGATAATCATGTTCGATAAATCACCAGGATTCATACCAAACTGGCTGCCCAAGCCAACCATTACCCAACGGGTTCCTGTGCCTTCAAACTTGTAGTCGTAAATCCTTATCGGACCGTAGTTCATTCCGTCAAACGTTACATCATTACGTTCTGTAATTTTGAATGACAAGCGTTGTCCAAGCCCGTTATTGAAAGCGTCATTGCCCAAGTGCAGTTGCATGTTGTTGCCGTTGGTGAAGAAACGGTAGTCATTGTAATCGGGAATTTCATAACCGTCAGGAGCCATTTCCGTTGCAGCCAAGCTACCGAAGTCCGTGGCGGTTGCCTGAAATCCTTCGTAATGGAATTTCCCGTTTTTTAGCTTCACCTTCATTCCTTCGGGATTTCCTCCTTGGTATTGATCTCCCAAGAGTGCTTTGAAGTTATCTGGGGTACAAGTTCTCAGGTATTCTCCAACGTCACCATTTGGCACTGGGTCATTATTCACCAATATCTGGTTTGTGAAATCCTTTACACTCCCCCGCAGATTGTACTTGCACCACCATGTTCCGTTAATATTGACAACCGGCAATCCCCAGTTGCGGCGTTTGATGGTGTAGGTCTCTTTGTGCCCGTCCTGTGTATCGGACAGTATCAGACGAGCCGTTTGTACACGTCCGTCGGCTTTGGGGTCATTGGGCTTCCATCCTCCTAACAATCGGAAAGTACCCGGTGTCGTTCCGCTGTCCAGCTTTATCCATGGGTCTTCCCCTTCATCAAGCTCCAGCGTAACGGTCTTGCCTGTTTCTGTGGAGAGGAGTGCCAACTCCCCGTCTACATAGGTTCCGAAGTCGCACATGCCATCGGCGTCAAACTTCAAGCGACCCTGTACCCGCAAGGGGTTGGGAGAAAAGGCCAGGACAATCCTTCCGTTCAGCACATCCCCTTTATACAAGTCCAGATAGACATATTCCGGCAGTGTTCCCGGCATACGTCTGGCGCTCTCTACCTCCACGGTTGCTGCTTGGGCAGGCTTTGAGGTTGTGCGTAGGGCAATTGTCGTGCCTTCGGCGCGCCCGTTGACTCTTATCCCCAAGCCCTCTTTCGTTCGTAACGCCAGTTGCATTCGGCTTTCCCAGTAAGGTGCGTACACGGTATCTCCCGCTTCACTCAGGCGTACGCCTTCAGAGAGCTGGGAAGCCTCGCGGTCAATCCAGCCTTTCTGTTGTAGGCTGGATTCGGAAGAATCCCCACTCTCCCATGTTCCGGCTACGACCTTCACGTGGGCACTTGTTCCTTTGCCATAGACTTTCAGAGTATATACGGTATTTCGCGTCATAGGAGGAAGTACCGTACGTAGGCGGTGCCATATGCCATTTACCGTTACTTCCACTTCCACGTCGTGTCCGTCGCCCGCTTGTTCGCATACATAGAAAATAGGGGCTTTGCGGTTCTTGAAGGGTTCTTCCTTGAATGTCTTCACCAGATCGGTCGTTTCGACTGCTTCCGGGTGTATCTTTGCTGTCTGTGTGTTCACATATCCGGTCGTGGCCACACCTTTTATCATAACGTTATGCACTTCTACTCCTTCGAAAAAGGACTCTAAGTCAATACGGGCCACGCTGCGCCGTAGCGTAGTCGAGACCATGCCCGATGTAAGCACGATCCTGCCGGTCATCAGTATCCCACCTGAGGTCATGGCTTCGGCATCGGCTTTTATATGCATGAAGTCATCCAAGGTAGTTATCCCGACACTCAGGTCGTGTTTTTTTTCCACATCCGAAGCGTTCGCCCAAAAATAGACCTCACCGCTTAGACGCATCGGCCGGAAACGGCATACACCGTCTGCATCCACTTTCAGGTCTTGGAATACTTCGGAAAGGACTCCGTCATCAAAACGGTAGCCCTGTAGCGTGTTCAGCTTCGATTCTTCATCCGAAGCGTTACCTTCCGTCATGCCTTGTGCGGCAAGGCGGGCAGTGACGATTCCTTCAGGAATAGTTTCCTGTACCATATCGTCAGTCTGGCAGCCAATAAGTAGTGGCAAAAAGGCAGTCCAAAGTAATATTTTGTTTATTTTCCGTATCATCGTTCCTTAATTATTTGGTATACAAATGTTCATTATTCGCCAAATCCACATAAGACGGGTTGTCTATAGGGAATTCTTTCAAGTGTTTCAAGTAGAAATTGTTCATCAGTTCTTGAGCCCACGGACCGTAAGTAAATGCACTCGCGTGCTGCATGTATCCCATTACATGTCCGAATTCGTGGAATGCTCTTTCGAGTGAAGGCGCATGGTAGTACAAACCTTTAAGTACCCCCTCTGATACGCTCCAAAGTGACGGACTGGCCAGACCGGAAACACTGCCGTGTACCAATCCCAAACTCAGATAACGATACTGGCGCATCTGTTCTAAAACGCGTTCTGGCGTTACAGGCTTCTTGGCATCATCATATAGTTTGTCTGCATTGTTCTTCATTAATGTCTCCACTTCCGGCATGCTCACCATATAGGCATAGTTCAAGAAGAATGCTATCATTTCCCGGCAATGTATCGGGCGTATGCCGATCCAGTTTCCGACAGGGCCTCCATTGGGAGCATCAGGATTGGCCCCATGCAGGTCAAACCAGAACTCCATGCCATACTTGATGTATTGCAGGCGTTTCCAACACTCACTTTCCGATTCCGCCTTGAACGTGCCGCCTTGCAAAGCCGAAGCTTCCTGCCGGGGGATTTCAATCTGTCGTCCGCTTTCCGTACGATACACCGCTGCCCGTTCCAAGAGCGGCATGTCTTCATAAAAATCGGCGAAAGGCGGTATGGTGTCAAGGTAAGCCAGATCCACGTATTCACCGCCTGTTACAGGGAGCTTGCCTTTTATCAGTACTCCCGACATTCCGCGTGGGCAGTAAAAGCGTAAATGTAGCTGTCCGGCTTCCGTAATGCTTATCTGGAGAGGCTGGGAGGTATTAAAGCTCCGTTGCTTTGCATCACTGTATATTTCCTTTGGCTCGTTATCTTGTAAAATCTGCTTATGATTTCCTTCGGCATAAGCCGGTGCGGATATGAAAATAATGCCGGATTTGTCATCAGGATGCTGCACTGAAGTTATTGCTGTGTTTAAGTGGTTGGCTTCTATTTTCTGCTGTTCAAATGAATATTCCTGCAGTGTCTTTTCTCCCGAATAATTGCGTGTCTGTATTGCTATTTCTCCGGCAAACCGGGAACCGTCCACAGTGGGCATGAAACGGCAAGCTTGGAATTTGTTTAAATTAATTTCTTCCATTTTCCCGTTGCTTTTACCGCTGTAGGTGCCTTCTCCCGACAGGCTTGTGGCAAATCGGACATCTTTAAGCCGGAGTGTCTTTGAAACAACGGTATTGCTCACGTACTTGTTGTGATAGGAAAAATCAAAATCTACCCGTCCTATGACGCGTTTCTGTTCCACAGTCTTCTGCATTGAAACCACTTCCTGCTGCCCGTCTGCTGATTGCTCCACTCGCACCGAAAAGGGAGTTTGGGAATAGAAATATTCCGCTTCCAAGGGTTTTTGCAAGTCGGATGGAAAATCCAGCCACGTATCAGAGGCATGTGCCAGCTCATGGATCACCGCACGGTCTTTTGAGGCATCACCTTGTATGCCAAGTACCAGCAAACGGTAATTCCCGGCATGGAGCCCTTCGACCAGGATTGAGGAAGCCGAAGGCTCGTAACGCGATTTGATGTCTTTTACCAGTTCACCCGCTTCATCGATGATGTAGTACGCTATGCGGTCATATTTTACGTTTTCCAGAACTTGCGAACGCGCCGGAGTTCCTTCATATCCGGTGGCACGCAATTTAAATACCATTTCTGAGTCAGATGGATTCGGGGCGTTTTCCCATTCTTCCTGCGTGCAAGCAGCCAGTAGCATACTCCACACCCCACACAAACAAATGATAATACTTGACTTCTTCATGATGTTTTTTAGTTTAAACTGTTGCATTGTATATGCAGTAAGCATATATAATACGATTTCTATACGGAATAGCATTTGAAAGTCCCTGAATCTCCAGCTCAGTGGTAATCCGCAACACAGACAATACATATTTTTGCATCCGTATATTCGTTACCATAAAAATATTCGATTTATATATACAATTTATTCCTGCTAAAAGTTCATATAGTGAATGTTAAAAACTATAGTTTATAAGATAATTCTCCCTTTGTAACAGGCCATTTCCTTTTATATTTTTCATCCGTATGCACCTTTATCGTATTTCCGGTCATTTCTGTCGATAAATTTTCCCATGCAAAGGTACAGCATTCGCTTCGGAATGTCAAGTACCGCTGTGCTAAGCTGTCCTTGCATTTTAATAGAACCTTCCGCAAATCACAGATTTGGGCATTCCATTAAAATGCAAGGGCGGCTTTACTTGCCTTTTCCTCCCTCCCCTGCTGTTTGGCTTGCATGTAAAATTTATCTCTGCGGAAAGCCGGAAGGCTTCAGACTGAAGGGGTAATAGAAAGTTTAATAATTAAAGATTTAGATTATGCACAGTAGAATTTTTCAAATTTCGACAGTGAGAGTGGACAAGGAGAACTATCTGAACGAAGATACGATTTCTCAGGGAGATAATGGTTATTGTGATTATTGTTCAGAAATAGATGATGAAGAGCGTAAGGCAAACATTGCGGAGCTGGTCAATGAGATATTGCCTAAAGGCATGTTTGAACTTGTATCTGAGGATACCATGCGTTATATTGGTGGCATAGAGCGGTGGAAAGAGGGGTTTGTAGCCGATGTCCGAAAAGCCGCAGAGGCCATTACCGTTGACAATATGCTGGAATGGCGTACTACCAATTCTTTGAAACAGGCTGTGGAGAATCCTTTGCATACTGACTGCCGTTTTTATTTGGACGGGGATGGATTTCAGACTTTTGCCGAGGAGTCCTTTGCTTTCATGGAGTTTGTCTGTCATCTTGAACCGGATGCCATGCTTTATATCGGAGGCGTTGTTGACTATCATTATTGATGCTTTAGGAACTGCAAACTGCTGCCCGTCGGATAAGGCGGGTAGTCCTGTTTCTATTATTGATGTTTGGTAATTTATTTTGTAGTTCTGTATCTTGGTTATAAACTGATGCCGCTTATCCCCTTTTATATCGTTTATTAGCCAGCTTTCTGACTGCACAGGACGACTGATACTGGAGAGAAATTCAAGGGTACGGCGGTTCTTGCTGATGAAGAACTGACCGCATCTTCCGTTACGCTTTCCACTGAAGGTGGAGCGGTTGAGTTTGCGTTTCCGGCGGCCTGGTCGATGGCGACGATGCGATTGTGAACGAGCCGATGCAGTGGGTAGTCGTTGTGCGCAAGAACGGCAAGGAGATAGACCGCAGGACGCTGACCTTTGAGGATGGTAAGGAATTGAGTACAGATGATTTGAAACTCTATTATAGATAGGGTTGTTTAAAGACTTGTATGTTACAATAATTATCAATAGGTAATAAATTCGGAAAAACTGATAATTTATTGCTTATTGATAATTATTTTTTGTAAAAGTCATTATCTTTGCCTTATAGTCAAATATATTTTGTTGTTATTAACAATTAATGAGTATGGATGTTTTAAAAGGAAAGATAATAGGTGATAATCTTTTAGTAACACTGTTAACCTTATTAGGGGTAAAATATACTAAATCATATGCAAAGAAACTCTTTAATGAACATCCTCACAAATATGATCTTTATGGTTTGTCGAAAATGTTAGATTTATATAAAATAAATAGTGTAGGGATTAAAATAGATAACAAATTAAAAGATATTTCTAACATTGAATTGCCTTTTATTGCTCAAGTTGCAGAAAATTTTGTTATTGTAGAAAAAGTAACAGAAACAGAAGTACAGTATATTTGGAAAGGAAAAATTTTAATTAGTAAATTAACTGATTTTATTGAATCTTGGTCAGGTATAGCTTTACTTATACAGAAAGGTGAGAAAAAAATAGAGCCAGAATATAGAAAACATAGAATAGAAGAAATCTTTTTGAAATTTCAAAAAATATCTTTGATTATTTGCTCTGTAGTATTGTTATCTTTCTGCTTTTTATCTAATGGAGCATATCGCAGTTTGGGTGTTAATATATTGTTAATTTTAAATATCATTGGATTTATATCAAGTTATTTACTCGTATTAAAGAAAATCAAAGTTCAAAGTTCTTATGCAGATAAGCTTTGTTCTCTTTTAAAACAAGGTGATTGTAATAGTGTTTTGGAATCTTCTGCTTCTACTATATATGGGTTAATTGGCTGGAGTGATATAGGGCTAGGATATTTTATTTGTAATATATTAATTATAATACTTTTTCCATCATTCATTTCTTATTTGGCTATTGTTAATATTTTGTCTTTACCATATAGTATATGGAGTATTTGGTATCAAAAATTTAAAGTTAAGCAATGGTGTGTTCTATGTATTACTGTTCAATTTCTATTTTGGATAATATTTGCTAATAATTTAATTTTTGATTATGTGAAAATTCCAGAGATTACTATAGAAAATTTATTATTTATAGCTTCATTATACATTGTTCCTATTTTATATACTAATTTTATATCTCCTAAGTTGGAATCTGCAAATAAATTAGAAGATATAGTACAGGAAATGAATAGTTTAAAAATGACATCTGGTGTTTTTGAAACATTGATTAAGCAACAACAATATTACTATATTGATAAAAATGTATCTAAGATACTATTTGGTAATCCCAATGCAAATATAACTATTACAATTCTTACAAACCCTCATTGTAATCCCTGTGCTAGAATGCATAAAAGGATAGATGAATTATTGCAAAAAGTAAAAGATGAAATATGTGTTCAGTATGTTTTTTCTTCTTTTAATGAATCACTTGATAATAGTGGAAAGTTTTTGATTTCAGCTTATAATCAATTGGGGGCTGATAGGTCAATGCTTATATTTGATGAATGGTTTGAAAAAGGAAAATATGATAGAGAATCTTTTTTTAAAAAGTATTGTAATATAGTAGTAGATAATTGTGCTGAATTGGAATATTTAAATCACCAATCATGGAAGAAATCAACAGGACTTATTGCAACCCCAACGATATTAATAAATGGATTTGAATTGCCAAAAGATTATTATAAAATAGAAGATATCGAATATTTTACGACAATAAAATTATAGATTGTCTTGATAATTTTTTTGTTATTAGAGCAATTATTGTATTCTTTTTGCAAGACAAATATAAGAGAAACAGTTTTTTCCTATTTTCCCATTATGTCATCGAAACTTAGAGCCTGTAGTTTAAATTTTCCTCAATAATAATCTTATATAGTCAACATCATCATATTCTCTGCCGAATCAAAAATTAGTTTATAGTTTCGGCAAAGTCTTCTATTATATAATCTATCTGTGAAAAAGTTTTTTCTACAATCTATTTCTTTCGAATGGATTGAATATTAGTTTCTTATATGCACTGATATTCTTTTTTTCGCTGTAGGTTTAACTCCTTTGTCACATATCTGTTTTCGTTAAATCGATCTGATATGGAAACTTCATAAGAGAAAGATTCCGGAAAATTTTAAACGACATACTTTTATTTTTACTGATCTCATGTGGTATATATAAAACTTCTCAGGTAAAGTTTATATATTTATTAATACTTTTGAGTAGCTATTTAGTAAAAAGACTTTTTATTTTGATTTTTACAAAAAATGTCATATATTAGCAGTGTCTCTTATATGGAGAGAGTGTGAAGTAATTTTTTTATTAACCAAATTTTTTAGTATGGAAAACTCTAGTAAAATTTCTTTCAGTAATCCTAAGCATGTTATTGGAGAAGAAGAGTTAAAACAAGTGATTGGTGGTCGTAGTGTAAAAAAAGATGACTGTAATGGTAAAGACAAGAATGCTTGTTTTGGAACTTGTACAGCAGAAGTTGCTGGTTCTTTGAAACAAGGTAAGTGTGAATGGGCAACTTACCCTGCTCCTATTGGATCTGACTGCTTCTGTACTATCCGTTAAACTTTAGTAGAGAAAAAGTAAATTAAAAATCGAGTGAAAATTATTTGAATTTCACTCGATTTTTTATTGTATTATTAAATTTCATTATATAATGAGGACTATATCTGCTTTTTTGATAATGCTTTTAGCGTGTACAAATTCTTTTTCTAAGAATGTAACAATTTTATTATCGTTGGATAATGCAAACATATTTGATAAAATATTTGTGAACTTAACAACAGATAATGGAAATCATAAGTTCGATGGTAAAAAAAATAAAAACAACTATTTTTTTTCTATTCCAGATAGTATTATTCAAACTTATTATGGTATAAATTTTCATGCTAATACTACAACGGATTCTATTTATGCTGATCTAGGATTTGCGACAGTATCAGAACAAGATACTTCTTTATATGTTTCTGGAACGTTATATTGGACTGATAGCGATACTTTATTTTTATCTGGTAAATTTTTTGCAAAAAGTACAGATATATATCCCTCATTGTTAAATAGAAAAATTACAACTTATAAATATATTGTATCGTCTTCTGATCCAGAAGTTAAAACCTCAATAAAAGCTGCGTGTAGCCGTTTTGGAAGATTTTATGATCCTAAAGAAGAATCTAATTATGAAAGTATATTACAGTATTATATTAATGAAATAAAAAAGCATCCAGATTCAAAAAGTTTAATGTATGGTATATATTCTGGATTAAGATATTATCAAAGTGTATCTGATTTAAAAATGGTATATGATTCTTTCTCAGAAAAAAACAAGCAGTCTTATTACGGAAAAAAAATAAAGGAATATTGTACTCTATTTGATACTCCATTTAGTAATATGCAATTAACTAATAGTTTAACTAATGAACAAGAATTGATAGTTTTGTCAAAACCTACTATTGTAATTTTTTCTGCCTCTTGGTGTAATCCTTGCCATAAGTTAGTTCCAATTCTAAAAGAGATTTATGGCAGGATTTCATCTAAAATAGATATGGTATACATATCTATTGACCAAAATGAAACAGAATCAAATTGGATTGATTTTCTAAAAAATGAAAACATACCTTGGAGATCTCTTTCTACTAAGGATAAAATGAAAGAGGTTATGAGTAAATATAGTATTTCTACAATTCCAGTAGTTTTTTATATTTGTAATTCTAAAGTAGAACGTTTATTTCTTACAGAAGAAAAGGACATTTGTAAGATATATGATTATTATAATAACTTACATTAGTTATGAATTATAGGTTAAAATCATTTCCATGCTATCATCAGTTAGACTCAATGGATTGCGGTCCAACTTGTCTACGAATCATTGCTAAATATTATGGTAAGAATTTTAGTTTACAAAAGTTGCGTGATAAATGTTTTGCAACAAGAAATGGCGTTTCTTTATTGGGCATTAGTGATGCAGCAGAAAGTATAGGTTTTAGAACACAAGGTGTAAAAATCACTTTTTCCCAGTTGGTGAATGAGTTACCATTACCTGCTATAATACATTGGAATCAAAATCATTTTGTTGTTTGTTATGGTATAAAAAAGAAATGGAATAATGTATTTAACAGAGGGGAGTGTAAATATGAGTTGAAAATTTCTGATCCAAATCGTGGTAAATTCATTATAGATCAAGAAAGTTTTCTAAAAAGTTGGATAAGTTCTAAATTAGATGGAGAAGATGTTGGTATTGCATTAACTTTAAGCCCTACTCCTTTATTTTATGAGCAAATAGGAGAAGAACAAGATAATCATGTGTCTAATTTTAAATTCTTTTTTAATTATTTGCGTCCATATAGTTCTCAACTTATACAACTGATTGTTGGATTATTATTAGGAAGTATTTTTGCAATGATACTTCCTTTTTTAACACAGGCTGTGGTTGATCAAGGCGTCAATAATAATAATTTAGATATTATTACATTGATACTTATTGCCCAATTAATATTATCTGTAACGCAAATGGGGGTTACTTTTATTCAAAGTTGGATTACATTACATATGAATACGCGGATAAGTATAACTCTTATTTCTGATTTTTTAGCTAAATTGATGAGATTGCCGTTACGTTTTTTTGATAGTAAAAATATTGGAGATATTCTACAAAGAATAGGAGATCATGACCGTATTCAATCTTTTATGACCGGAACGACATTGACAACAATATTCTCTTTTTTTAATTTTATTGTATTTTCCTTCATCTTGGCATATTACAATATGCTAATATTGTTTGTTTTTGTCATAGGAAATTCCCTTTATGTAATTTGGATTCTTTTATTTCTTAGTTATCGCCGTAAATTAGATAATAGTAGATTTTCTCAATCTGCTGCGAATCAAGGGAGTATTGTGCAAATGATTACAGGTATGCAGGAAATAAAATTTAATAATTGTGAAAAACAACAACGATGGAAGTGGGAAAACATTCAGGTGCGGTTGTTCAAAATCAGCATTAAAGGAACAGCTTTGGAACAATATCAACAAATGGGATCTATATTTTTTAGCCAAACAACCAATTTATTAATTTCTTATCTTTCTGCAAAAGCTGTTATAGATGGTCATATAACTTTGGGAATGATGATGTCCATTAGTTATATAACTGGGCAATTAGCAGCCCCTATAAGCCAAATTATAAGTTTCTCAAAATCTTTTCAAGATGCTAAAATTAGTCTTGAAAGATTAAATGAAATACATAATAAAGAAGATGAAGAACAAACAATTCATAATAAAGTGAATGAATTTCCTGAAAATAAACCTATTAGGATGGAGAATATTTATTTTAATTATGATGGGGCTAATAGAGATTATATTTTAGAGAATTTTAGCTTAAATATTCCTGCTAATAAAATTACTGCAATAGTTGGAGCTAGCGGAAGTGGTAAAACTACTTTAATAAAATTACTTTTAGGTTTTTATAATCCACTTAAAGGCAATATAAAGATTGGAAATATTTCTTTAGAGGATATAAATCCACATTTATGGAGGAAAAAAGCTGGGGTTGTTATGCAAGAAGGATTTATTTTTTCTGATACAATTGCTAATAATATAGCAGTAGGGGTCGAAAATATAGATAAAAATAAGTTATTAGAAGCTGTGAAAGTTGCAAATATTCAAGATTTTATAGAATCACTTCCTCTAAAATATAACACCAAAATAGGAATGGAAGGTAATGGCATAAGTCAAGGACAAAGGCAAAGAATATTGATTGCAAGAGCCGTCTATAAAAGTCCAGATTATATTTTTTTAGATGAAGCTACTAATGCTTTAGACACCAATAACGAACGTATAATAATGGAGAATCTTAATATGTTCTATAAAGGAAGGACAGTTATTATTGTAGCACATAGGCTTAGTACGGTGCAAAATGCAGATAAAATAGTTGTCTTGGATCATGGTAAAATAATAGAAGAAGGTACACATAAGGAATTAACTCAAAAACGGGGAGCCTATTATAAATTAGTCAAAAACCAATTAGAATTAGGGAAATAATGCAATGGAAAAGAACTCTGATGATAATAATATAGAATTAAGAAGTGAAGAATTTCAAGAAATATTAGGTGAAATTCCTTCTTGGATTCTCCGTTGGGGAATAACACTTGCAGCTATAATTATAATATTGATATTTGTAGGAAGTGCTTTTTTTAAATATCCAGATATAATAACGGCTAAAATGACGTTAACAGGAGAAATACCTGCTGCTGGAATTGTTGCAAAAACTTCTGGAAAAATCCAAGAAATTTATGTTGTAGATAAACAGAATGTTAAGAAAAATGATTATTTGGCATTGATTGAAAACTCTGCAAATGTAGATGATATTCTATATCTAAAGAAATACATTGATTCATTGTCTTTGGTGTTAGATTCAGTTCCTTTTTTACCTAAAAATGAAGATATTAATTTGGGAGATATACAACATTCATATGCAACGTTTTGTTTAACAATGACAGAGTATATACAATTTAAAGAATTAAACTACTATATAAATAAAATAGATTATACAAAAGATAGAATTAATAGGTATCAGAAATATTATAAAAATGTATTGGAGCAATATAAATTAGTTCAAATACAGACAGATATTTTTAGGACACAATATAGAAGAGATTCACTATTAAATGCTAATGGTGTGTTATCTGATGAAGAGAGAGAAAAAACGTATAATTCTTTCATTCAAGGTAAATTATCTTATGAGAGTATGAAAACGACTCTTGATAATATTAAAAATGAAATAGCAGAAATGCATGAATTATTGTTAGATACAGAATATCAATATTTTGATAAAAAAAGAGATTTGGAAAACAAAGTTAAGACAGGTATATTGCAATTATTAAATAATATACAAACTTGGGAAATGAATTATGTTCTAGTTGCTCCTATAGATGGTAATATAACTTTCACTAAATATTGGGTTGAGAATCAAAATGTAATTTCAGGAGATGAAGTCTTTAATGTTGTTCCAAGCGAAAAGGGGAAACTTATAGGAAAGGCTTATTTGCCTATTAATAGATCTGGAAAGGTAAAAATAGGACAACGAGTAAATATAAGTTTTAATAATTTTCCTGATAAAGAGTTTGGAATAGTAAGAGGAATTGTACATAATATTTCTCTTGTTCCAACGAAAAAAGGGGAAGTAAATCAATATATTTTGGAGATAAATCTTGTTAATGGATTAAAAACAACCTATGGTAAAACTTTACCATTTTTACCAGAAATGGAAGGTGAAGCGGATATTGTGACGGATGATCTGTCTTTATTAGAAAGATTCTTTTTGCCATTAAAAAAACTGATTAGAAATACATGAATAATGTCCCAACATTTATTTTATTATCATTGAAATATGATTTTGAATTAGGGCGGAAGAATAAAAATAATTGATTACAGTTTGAAGGATTAACTTCCAGACTTGAATATGTCGTAAGCCTCCGATAAAGTACACATTGTAGATTCATAAAACAACAAACTCTTCTTATCAACGAATATAAAGTTGACAGGAAGAGTTTGCTATTCTATATTGTATCTCTATTAGACTTCAATTGGATTTTCGTTGGACTTCTTCAACTTCCAGACATCCGGAAGCAGTTCTCGGATATCTTTGCTGGAGTCTTTTTCTTGATAATATGGAAGCCTGGCAATGACATCATTCAGCCATTCTCTTGGATTGACTTCCTGTGCTTTGCAGGTGGCAAGCAGTGAACAGATGACCGCTGTATTTTTCGCGGCTTCATGATTCCCGCAGAAGAGGAAGTTCTTTCTTGAGAGCGTCAGAGGACGTATCGCATTTTCGGCCAGATTATTGTCTATCTTTATATTGCCGTCTTTGAGACAGGCCTTCATTCTGGACCATAACGGATACGCATAGGAGATAGCCTGTCCCATCCGGCTTTTGGGCGGAACCTTGATATATGTGCTTTCCATCCACTTTTCAAAGGAGTCCAGCAGGGGAGCGGACTGACGGTTCCGCAGTTCACGCCGTTCTTCCGCCGTATATTCCCGGGAGTCGGCAAAGTGCTCTGTCCGATAAATCTCCTGTATTATTTTCAAGGCATGCTCCGCCAGACTTCTGTTTTCCTCTAGAGCCATCTCAAAATGACGTCTGATATGGGCCAGGCAGGCTATGAGGCACACTCCTTCAGTACCTTCAAATACATTGTAGGCACTGTAACCGTCACTCTGCAGATATCCCTTGAAGTCCTTTAACAGTTTCCTTATAGTCTGCCCTGAACGGGAGCCGTCATCGTAATGGAAGATGACCAGCTTTTCCATGACCGCCCTGACCATCCACAGATACTCCTTATCGGCCTTCCCTTTTCCCTTGCTGATTACCCTTACAGTGGTCTCGTCCGCCTGAACATACCCACAGCCGACAACCAGCCGGACCAGCTCGTCATAAAGTGGTCTCAGCAGTTCACACACAGGCTTGAACCAGCCGCTCAATGTGCTTTCGGAAAGACGGACACCCAGATGGCGGAACTCCCTGACCTGCCTGTAGAATGGAACGTGATATTCGTATTTCTGCAGGAGCATTTCGGCCAGCATGGTGGAACCGGCCAGACATTTGTAAACAGGAGAAGGTGGAAGCGGAGCAATGATTACGCCGCTTTCACCTTCCTTGGGAAGACTCAGGTTGTCTTTCAGTCCATATTTGGGACGGACAGTCTCCTTTACATACAGCCTGCCCGGTTCAAATTCCAGCGTACGTGTACGTTCCTCACCGATCCGTCTGTAACGCTCCAAATCCACCCGGTCAGGTTCAATCACCACTTCAACTACCGGCAGTCCCTCCAGGAGTTCGCGGTTACGCCGGGATTCCTTCTTCTTTCCATCGGGCTTTGCTTTTGAAGGAACCGCTGCGCTGCTGTCCTCTTCCCGGATGTTTTCACTCTGTCCGGTTGCAGGAACGGAATCGAACAGGGAGAGCTGGTTGGGGTCCAGGGCTGCCAGCTTTTCACTCCTCCGCCCGAAAAGCTGACGGTTCAGCCATGCTATCTGTGAAAGCAGTTCCTGTATCTTCTGTTGTAGCGCATCCGTCTGTTCCAGCAGTTTCCCGTTGGATTCGACAAGGGAACGGTTAGTCTCCAGGAGACCGGCTATCTGCTCCTGCTGACTCCTGATCATCTGTTCCATTGTATCCTGCTGAATCATCCGTTTCTATCTCTTTATATGATGTAAAGATACTGATTTTTCGGCAGATACGCAACTGGATACATGAAAATACTTTCAATAGAAGCCATCCTTTCTACTGGCTTTTAACCTTTTCAGCCTCTCGTTCGGATTGTCACTGATTCCTTCCACCATCATGACCAGGTCGCGCCATTCCATCGGATAAGACCTGCTTCGGCTCTCATAGGCCGGCAGCCGGAACGTGCCCTCTTCCAGACGTTTCACATACAATACCATGCCGCCGTCTTCAGCATGGAGGAGCTTCATGGTGGTCCTGCTTCTGTTTATGAAGATGAAGACATCGCCCAGACGGACGTCATGTCCCATCCGGTCGTGAACCACTCCGCACAGAGAATTGATCCCCTTGCGCATGTCCGTCTTTCCGGGGCACAGGAAATAGCGCATGGTATCATTCAGACAGAACATGGCCGCATAATTTGTGTATCAATCCAAATGTCAGTTCAGGGTTTCCATGGCTGTCAAAATGGATTCTGATTCCGGAAGGAAGCTCTATTGTTACGTTGCCACCCGCGCCTGACGGGAGATTGCCCCTGCGATACAGATCCAATGGAATGAACGTATCATCGGGAAGCTTGTCCGGATGGCTGGTGTAAGTACGGCTCAGGCCGAATTTCTTCTTCCAATAATGGAAACAGGAGGATGAATAGGCCTCATTCTCACAGAAATCTTTTATGGTCAGGCCACTGGCCTGTTGTCTTTCATAAACAGACAGGAACTCTTCTTTACTCATTATTCGTTTCATGGCTTTTTTATTGGCAAAGTAACGGAAGAGTGGTGGGCTTTACAATGTGTATTTTATCGGATGCTTACAATATGTCTAAAAGTATTTCTCATTTTTTTATATAATCCAAAGCTGCTTCCTGTATGGCTTCTTTCAGAGTGATGCCTTTATGGATTGCCAGTGTTTTCAGGCGAGTATGAATGCTTTGGTACAGTGTACCGCCTTTTCCTTTTGGGGCTGTTCTGGCTCCAGAATCGGTGCGGTCGGTTGTATAAGGCTGTCAAGACCGCTCGTCATTCCGGCGACCATGCTGTTTTTCAAATCTTTCTTATTTGCCATTGTCTTGTTCCTTTTTTCCGTTAGTAACTTGTTCCTCCTTGAATAGATTATAGACCAGCAAAGGACTTTGATAATATAGTCCGCTGTTCGTGTCAAGCAGCTTTGAATAGGTTTTCGAATTATACACCATACCCAAAGCCTCTTTCATTCCGATATGGTAATCACGCATCACATAGTCCGTCAGTTCGGTGGTGATGCACTCTATCATGAATTGTTCATCGTCTGTCATAACTTCTTCAATAATTTGATTGCCCGCTCCGTTCCGAAATAATACTGGGTAGTCAGTCTTACGAACTGCAAGTTCTTCACTAAGGTAGGCAGGTCGATATACTGTTTCATATACCGGAACAACTGTACTCCCACCTTATCATCAGCGATAGCTCCTATCACAATGTCATAGTCATGTATCTTTGTCCGGCTTTCCCGGTTTCGGTTGGTTAAGATGAATCTTGCCCATTCTTCGGTATAGCCTTCAAATCTCTTTACATTCAGTCCGTTGTCTGACAGGTGGCTTTCGTCAAACTCGTACACGTTTACGGTCGGTGTGCCGTCTGACTGTATTACTTTCTGTTCCACCATTTTCATGGCTTGTTCCTTGTCCTCTGTCAGATAAAAGCCCTGTCCGAAATCCTTGTTGGAGCGTGTCTTTGTCAGGTCTATTTCCTTTATATCCTGATTCGAGCCGTGATAGAGTTATCATGCCAACTGCCCTCCCTGTCTTTGGCGGTAGGCGGTCAAGTCATCAACTGCATCTTCGATGGAGAACAGATGTTCCACATCATACCCCTTGTCAATGAAGTCTATCCCTTTCCAGCGTTTGAGATAGTTGAACGCTTGCGGCAGCGTGAGCCTGTGCTTCTTGGCAAACTACGAGATGCAAATCACGGTGTATTCTATCTTGTCTTTGATGTTAGCTTCCATGTGCTTTAAGTATGTCTCCGGTCAGTAACTCGTTGCATACCTTCTCGTAATCTTCCGCTCTGGCTGATTTGGGGGCGTAGTGGAAGATGTCCTGTCCTTGTGTCGGAGCTTCGGCAAGCGCAATGGCGTTGCGTATGTGGGTGCTGAAAGCCGCCCCCAAGTTGATGGTGGTCGTGGTCTTGCCCACATCGCCCTTGTGGTTCAGAATACATAAAACCTTTGCTTTCGTCATAAATCCTTGTATTTTAATTTCCTGATGTTTCTTTCTGCAAAAATAGCGATAAAGACTAAAGGTAGTATATACTAATGTACTAATTTTAGTTCATTCCTTTTGTTTGCCCCCGTTGTTGTAATTGTTCTGAATGGGATGATTCTTTTCTCTGATTAAAATATTCCTCTGCGGCTGTTTTTAGATCCATGCTGATAAGTTCCCACGCATAGCCCCTGTAGCAGTCTATTCCTTCAGGGCATTCTTTGACATCAAAGATTCTTTCAAATCCGGCTTTTATATCGTTTTCCGTAAAGCTCCATTCATCACGCATCATCGCCCACTCTATCATTTCTTTCAGGCTGTACGTGTTGCTGAGTTCATAAATGTCCCAAAAGTCTTTTTGTCTGGGTTTCTCCTGAGTGATTGCCTTGATTTTCATTGCCGCAATCTCTCTTATATCCGAAAGCCTGATGCCGTCCGTTTGTTTTACGGGGAAGATAAAGTTTTCTGTATAGAAGAAGTCAGCTTTGATGCAATCTGCCGGAGATTCACCGATGCGGACAGAATAACCCAAAGCTGGCATGTCTAAGCTGTCTAAGTTTTCTGAATATGGGAAGTTCTCTTGCAAGAAAACTTTCATGACGGCGGTATTCATGCTTCCGTAGTCTATGGCTGTAAACAAATCTATATCTATGGAGCGTCTGTGTCCTAATTGAAGGCTTAGACACGTTCCACCAACCAAGTTGAAGTCTTTGAATACATCAGATTGCATAATCGTTTTCAGGCAACGGATTAACTGGGGCGATACGGTTTCATAATGCAGTTTCATTGTACAAATTCTTTGAAGTTTCTTTCTCTTGTCTCTTTTTTCCATTTATTGTGTGTGTCCTGTAATACAGCCTGTATTGTTTCTTTGCCGTAAAACCTTATGGCTTCTTCTATTTCCTGACTGTTTCCGTATTCAAATATGCGCTGAATGACCCATTCCTTGTTTTTAATCCAGTTGATTTTTTCTATTTTCGTGTCCCAAAATAATGCCATGCTGAATTTTGACAAGTCCGGGTGTCTTGTCAGTTCTTTTTCTGTCAGGTAGGCATAGACTTCATAATTGGCTTGTATCTTGTAGAAATAGCCTTCAATACCTATTCCCAATGCTTTTTCTATGGCAATGGATTGCTGAATCGTGAAGTCCCTTGTACCTTTGATTAGCTCACTGATTCTTTGCGGATAGACACCTGCCTTGATGGATAGTTGCTTTTGGGTTATTTTTGCCTTTCTCAAAATATGCTCCAGAACTTTTCCTGCTGGTGTCTTTTCTGATTTGATATATTCCTCATACATGCCTGCTGTATTTTATATGTTCAAGTACAAAAATACATTTGTTTTTGTGAATAACCAAATTTGGTTATCTCTTTTTGCTGACCTCCTTCACTCTTTTCAGAAATATCTTTCAAAAAGATAATCTTTCTGAAAGATATTTCAATGTGTCGTTTTTGATGTCTGTTATACTATAAAAACGGCTTGTTGTGGTTCGATTTGATAAAACTGCTGTCGGCTGTTTTGCTAAATCGGGGTATTAGCTCCCCTTTCCTCGAAAGGTGCAGCAAGACTTTATGTCTTTTCATATGATGTACCGATTTTTTGTGTGTGGGGAACTAATGGAACGATCATAAACGAAAAAACCCGTTCTTGATGAACGGGTATATCCTTGACTTGGTTACGTGTTTTGATAACAGAGGCTTTACCAAGCATTACGATACAAAGGTACGGTTTATATTTGAATATGTATAGATAAAAAACAAACAAAAATAATGCCTATGTGTAAAGATTCCGTTTTACTGAAGAACAGCTTGTGCTGGTTGGAGATACTTTCGGCGATTTGTGCCAGAAGTACATCGAAGAAGGATTGCTTGATTATGCCGAAGAAGAACCGGAGGTTATTAACTCAGCCCAGAGGCAACTGGATTATGAGGAATATGTCAGTCTTGGGCAGTTCCGTAATAAGAATAGTAGCGGTACTTGAACTTACATCAGCGTGGAAGATGCAGACGAAGAAGATGCTGAAAATGTAGGTTCTCAGGGAGATTAACGGTATGATCTGATTCTGCCATATAAACGAAAATATTTAATGCGACTTATGAATGTAGCTATCTATTCCCGTGTCAGTTCGCAGAGAACAGGGATTATACGGTATGTGCGGTTTTTGAGGAGAAGATAAGCGGACACAAGCAAATCTTGACCGCCCTGTATTGTTTCGGTGTCTGGACTGTTGCGCAGATCCGTAAAACCGGGTGGATATGCTGCTCGTTACCTGCCAATGATAAACTTATTTTTACTTATGGATAAATTCGTCCCAACCTTTTATGAATGCCATAATATGCCGAAAGCGGCAGGTGAAAAAAAGTTGGGCCTCCTTACAAAGTCCAACTTTTTTCTGATGCTTCACCTTTACTTGCTTAATTCACTTTCCGGAGGAAACTGGTACCCTTGTCCTTTATTATCGTCCATTGAAGCTTTGCTTGGCATGTCAAGATGCTTTTGGCTCTTGCTCCAGTCCCAGATTTTAGTCATGTCTTCCGTAATTTCTCCTGTGCTTGAATCACGTTTCTTTCCGTTCAGTGGATAGTACAACAGCAACCCCTCATCATCCGGATTGACAGACTTCCACATTGCTTGCTTGATTTGCTTTTGCGAGCGTGCCACTTTCCAGAATCGTATCTCACGAGCCCATTCATTGTTGCCTCCAATCCAGAACCCCGTCATTCCGTATGGTCCTGTACGCATTTCACGGTCAGCTACGAGGTCTCCGTTGACGTAGATGTAGTTTTTCTTCCCGTCGTACACCATCGAAATCATATACCATTCATTCTCTTTGGCTGCGAACTTTTCCAGCGGTACATCAATCTGTGAGTTTGCCGTTTTCAGCTGGAACTGGTTCGGCTTTATTGTTACATCTCCGAAGCGCGGATAGATTTCATCCATCATGCTGGATCCTTCCACCAGTTTTGTTCCTCCCAAGGCGATGTTATTGGAGCGGTATTGTGAGTGCATCACCATCATTTCGAATGTCCACTGATCGACTTTGAAATCATTTGGAAACATCCCGGAGTCTTCAGCTCCGAAGCCGTTAAATTTCAGTACCGGGGTAACTGCGATGGGTTCGAAAACCAGCATGGTCTCCTCTTCTCCCGGAATTACGTTTACATCTCCTCCTGATATCTTGACAGGAAGTGCATACGTGCCCTCGGTGGAGAACTTGAGGTTCTTCAGCAGGACAGGGATCACCAGAGATATTTCATTGGATTTCAATACGATTTCCTTGTCCATTTCGTACATGCTTTCCGGAAGGAGGATGTAGTCCGTCCCGTTCTGTCTGTTATACTGGTCCAAAGTAGCCTGTCCGCTTACCGCCAGTGATACATGGACTTCCGAATCCGCTCTTTTGGTAAGGCTGACCTGTATGGTTTTTATCAGCAGTTCTTCGTTCTCTTTTACAAAAGACTGTACCACTCCGGTATTGGGCATATATACCCCCAAATCTGCCTGATAGTCTTCTGTGGCATCTTTATATAGTTCGTTCTGGCAGCCTGACAAAGTCAATATGCCGGCTATCCCTATAATCCATAATTTATTCATGATTCAAAGATTTTTTTATTGATAATTGCCCGGATACACTTGATTCCCATAATACAATGCTGTTCTCAGCCATTTGTAGGGAGGGGTATTGGCATAGTCGTATTCCATGTGGAAGGTGCCGACTCCTCCGATACGCTTTCCGCTTGGCAGGTCCATGGTGGCATAATCGAAAATCTGCGCTCCGTCCTTGCCGTTGAATTCTTCACGGTTGGAAGAATATCCTGTAACTCCTCCCGTACGCCATCCTCGTTCAAATTCTACGGTTATGATCGTTTTGGCCTCCCAGTTATCCAGCCACTGATTCTGTATCTTGTAAATTACAGACTGTGTATTGGTTTCCCAATAGGCCTGATAGATGTAGTAGTCTACCAGTTTTGACGTTTCGGTAGACAGAAGGGCCGGTTGGCCGTCCATGGCAAGAATTCTTCCGGCAGGGCGCAGACGGTCGCTCATCGCTTTTATGAATACATACATGTCTGTATTGTATCCGGTGTTTGGACCTATTTCTTGACTGTTAGCCAAATTGCCTGAATGTCCGTATCCCGGTTCATAGTCGATGTCGAAACCGTCGAGGTTATATTTTTCGATAGTGTCGCAAATCGCATTGGCATAGGCTTTCACCCCTTCCTTGAAGTTGCCGCCTCCTTTTTCGTTGACCCAATATTCATAGGCATTAAGTCCCGGAGGAGTCATCTGGTCTCCCAGATTCTGTACAATCCAGCATAGCATGGCTTTTCCTCCCTTTACTTCCTGATAGAATTTCAAGTCCGCTTTCTGATGCTCCGACAGGTTTCCTCTGCATCCCCACAGGGACACGATGTCTACGCTGTCAGGCAGCATTTTCAGGTAGTTCTGCGCGTTCGATCCCCTTCCGGTCCAGTTGCCGAACCATCCGAAGCCTTTTACATGTGGCTTGTTGCGGTATTCTTCCCGTATTTGGCGGAAGTATTCGCGCATGGTCGGAGTCAGGTCCGCCTCGCTTTGGGCATCAATCAATTCTACGTATTTCTCCAACCCTTCCTGATTGCCGTAGACTTCTCTCTCTACATCTGTCCAGTCTGAGCAGCCTGCAAGACAAGCGGCAAACAGGCCGATACCGATATATTTCAATAGTTTCATAGTTTGTATATTATAAGGATGATACTGAATTTATTTTTGTGAAGGTCTGTCCTTGCGCACCCACCACAGTTTGGTTGCGCCTTGGTCTTCTCCTCCCAGCAGCGTTGGCACTTCCTGCATGTTCGGGTTCGCGCTGTATTCGGACGGAGCGAATTTAAAGCGTTCCGGAGCATAGCAGTCATTGGAAGCTCCGATGCGTTGGGGCGCACTTTTATCTGCCGGCTTAGCAATGAATGGATAGCCGGTTCGGCGGTATTCTGTCCATGCTTCCACTGCGTTCGGATAAAGAGCCAGATATTTCTGTGTGATGATTTTCTGCAATTGCTCTTCTTTGTGGTCGCCGTCCATCTGATAGTCATCCCATTTAGGAGAAGTGTTTCCTTTCAGCCATGGGGATGAGTATTCCTGGTAGTGCGGCAAGCTTTCAGCCACTATTTCTGCGGGGAGTGAGGTCTTGTTCAGATACTCTTCTGCTCCGTTTACTTGGTTTTCTTCGAATGATTTGCGTATCCCGTCTTCATAATAGTTTTGGGCTTTCAGTGCTCCTCCTTCCGTCAAACCATACAGGCAGGCTTCCGCTTTTAGAAACAGGACTTCCGATGCGCGCATCCAGTAAAGGGACGAGTTTGAGTTTACATTCGGTTTAGAAGCACTTTTAGGTGATATAGTAGTGTTCGAGTCATCCTTGGGCCTGTCGTTTTCGGGCGGTAGGGCAAAGTATCCCGGTTCTAATCCATAGTATGCTCCTTTCTTAAAGTACACATCAATGCGGGGATCCTTGTATCCTGTCAGATAAGACCATATGGAAGCCCCCATTCGGGTTTCATTATACTCGTCTACAGAAGGAATCATGGAGTTCAGTAGTGGCATCTTGTCCGAACTTTGGATTTTTGCTTCCTGGCCCACTTCTTCTATCACACCTCCGTTTTTTACGTCCAGTGCTTTGTCAATATATTCTTTAGCCAAGGTTTCATCTACAAAGTGTACACGGACTGCCATACGCAGCATCAGTGAATTGGCAAAGCGCACCCAGTTTCCGGGATTGCCGTCATAAATCACATCAAAATCTGCCATGACTTTGGATGTATATTTATTAAGAATGATGGCGGACTTTTCCAGATCAGCCAGCATTGCTTTATACACATTTTCCTGTGAGTCCAGTTTTGGAGCAATATCCCCGTTCCCTGCATTGGAGTACACAATAGGCCCAAAGACATCTGTCGCACGCAGCCATCCTGCTATTTTTACGATATTGGTAATTGCGAGTATTGCCTGTTCTGAAGGATCTTCAGAATCTTTCAGTCTTTTGTATATTTCATTCCATGAAAGGAACATGTTCGAGTAAAAATTTTCGTAAGCATACGACATTCTGTTGTCTGCAAAATTCCAGTTGGCTTCATTGTATCCGCTGCCGGCCCAGTTATTGTTATTTCCCCAATAGCCAATGTAATTCCCTGAAGAAATCAGATCCGTATTCTGCAGATGGTTACCAAAATCGGTTGTAACTGTAGGAGAGCCAATCGGGATCACCCTTTGTTGCATATCCATGAATGAAGTGCCATACAGCAATGCACCCAGCTCTTCATCGCTGACTCCATAAATATTCGTATTGATATCTTCGTAATTGCAAGAAGTCATCAACGTAAGCGATATCAATGGAAAAATATATTTTTTCAATTTCATAATTAATCAGATTTAATTGTTAAAATCCAAACTTCAAACTCATACCGTAAGTACGCTGACTTGGCAACATGAAATAATCGTATCCTTGTCCGAATGTACCGGTAGAAGCTGTCAATTCCGGATCATACGGTGCTTTATTGTAAATCATCCATAAATTGGTTCCGTACACTGAAAGGCTTACATTATTGAACGGCGTTCCTTTGAACCATTTATTTGGAAATGTATAACCAAAGTTTATTTCTTGCAAACGCACATTGGTAGCCGAATAGGTATGATATGCATCCAAGTCTGTTATCGTTTGGTAAAAATCTTTCGGATTGACAGGCACGTTACCTACCATCACATATCCCATATCGCGCGCAGTAGCAGACTCTTCAGAAACACCAAATAAGTCCATCGTAGCCTGTGTCTTGGAAATGACAATACCTCCCACACGGGCCGTAACCAAGAATCCTAAATTGAACCCTTTGTAGCTGAATGAGTTTCTCCATCCCAAATTCCATTTGGAGTTTACACTTCCTAACTTATAAGGCTCAGTAGCTTCTGTAGTCAACGGACTGCCAGGCACATAAGTAATATACCCATCCTGATCGCGTTTAATCTGCTGATCAGCATATACATCCCCTATTTCTCCACCTTCACGCAGTCGGAAACGTCCCATCTTTATATCGCTCAAATCAATGCTTTCACCAGTAACAGGATTTTTTACATCATGAGGTAATTCAATAATCTTATTCCGATTAGCTGTAGCAGTAAATGAAGTGCTGTAAGAAAAATCACCAAATGTCTGATCGTACCCTAATGTCATTTCAATGCCTCTGTTTCTTACATTACCAGCCTGTACATACATGTAATCATACCCAGATCCCTTTGATAAATCAGCTCTCAGCAACTGGTCGTATGTATTGGATTGATATAAAGTAACTCCCAACGATACGGTATTGTTAAGCCAACGCGAATCGATACCCAATTCCCAAGAACGTGTACGTTCCGGATGCAAATCCGATACGGGATAGAATTTAAACGGTTTCACAATACCTCCTTCTACTTCGTGCGTCAGTGTACCAGGCGTCAATCCTGTTTCCGAGATAGGAGAGCCCACTTCTGTATAAGATGCTCTTACTTTCAAGAATCCCAATACCGGACGGATGGCATCGCGGGTAGATTCGGGCAATAACTCCGTAATCAACGCCGATACACCTACCGACGGGTAGAATATCCACTCTTCTGCGGAATTCACCAATTGAGACGGATGGTCGGCACGTCCTGTAAGAGTCAGATACAAGGCCGATTTCCAAGAAAGTTCCGCCGAAACAAAGATGGCGGCGTTTTGCGTTCTCAAATTACCTCCATCTTGACTGGGAACACCTGTAGTAGGATCCACATTGCCATACGTAAACAGATTGGGCACAGTCATCAACTGTCCTCCCCAACCACGGCCTTTTGTATCATATTCTTCGAATGAAGAACCCACATTCACCGTAGCATGATAAATATCGGCAAACTGTTTGTCGAAGTTTACCATAATATCCGCATACTTCTGCCGATAAGTTTCATTGGAATAATTATAGCGTCCCTTCGGTTTTGCAAAAGTTCCGTTTGTAGAAGCATAGCGCTTGTCTTCTTTTTCCGTATAAGTATTATCCATACGCAAGCGCCCCGTTACATTCAGATAATCCGTAATGTCATACCTCAGCGAACCGGAGAACATGTAACGGTCTCTTGTTTCCGGACGAAGATTACGATACGCAATCCAGTATGGGTTCTGAATACTCATACCCATATCTCCCGGACTCCAATATTGTACATTATATCCCTTTTCGGCATCGTAACGCTCAAAATATTTTTCCTGCTCGAAATCATTGCCGCGAGGATACAGATACGTACCTACGATAGGATTGAAATAAGTACCGTAAGATACCATATTGTTATAGTATTCACGCACGTAGCTTGCAGAGAAGTCGAAAGTCAACTTGTCATTGAAGAACTTCGAAGTATTACGAACCATGAAGTTATAACGATGATACTTATTGTTGGGTACCAAACCTTTTGAGTTCACAGCCGCCCCCGATACATAAGTCTGGTTCTTTGCCGTACCTGTAGATAGATTGAACGATTCTGTAAAAGTCGTTCCCGTATTGAAGAAATCCGCAGGATCGTATGAGGTAGGTTCTGCCAAACGCTCTCCCCAAGACATATAGTCGCCGGTAGCGTTTCCGTATGTATTCTGGAATTTGGGCATCACAAAAGGATTGGAAAACTCTGCCGATGCAGATACATTGACACGTACTTTTCCTTCCGCACCTTTCTTTGTATTAATGATAATCACCCCGTTGGCTGCACTGGCACCATACAAGGCGGCTGCCGAAGGGCCTGTCAATACAGACAGGCTTTCAATGTCGTCCGGATTGAAGCTTGAGATACCCTCGCCGGAAGTAGACCCGCCAAAACCAGTTCCGTCTGTATCGCTGTCAGAAGCTTTTTTATTTCCGATAGGCACACCGTCTACCACGTACAACACATTGTTGTCTCCATTAATAGATTTGTTACCGCGCATTACCACACGGGTTGCCCCTCCCACACCGGAAGAACTCCGCTGAATATTGACACCTGCCACTTTACCATTCAAACTGTTTACAAAGTTTGCGTCTTTAATCGTGGTAATCGCCTCGTTGTCCACCTTCTGTACATTATAACTCAAAGCCTTTTCCGAACGCTTGATACCTAATGCCGTTACAACGACTTCATCTAATACTTCGGTATCTTCTCTCATTACAATTTTGCCTAAATCAGACTTTGCGGATAGTGTCTGCGTCTTATAACCGATATAAGACAACTCAATGACCGCTTTTTGAACCACCTGCAAAGTAAAATTTCCGTCAAAATCCGTAATCGTACCATTCGTAGTCCCTTTCTCAAGTACACTTACTCCGATTAAAGGTTCACCTTTTGCATCGGTAACACTGCCTTTCACCGTCATTCGGTCTGCCTGCCGGCTTGCAAGCATCACACTTGTATCTGATATTTCTTTCGGCGTAGCCCAAATCGGACAAGCTCCCGAAAAAGCCGCCAGGAATAACAGCAATTGTAGATTCCCATTTTGTCTCATTTTTGTTAAGATTTAGAGGTTATCAAAATTTTTTCTATTCAAGAAATGAATAATAATAAGGTTTATATTAGTATTAATTAGTCGTTGCTCAATTAGTTATTTTGCTTTTGTTGATATTTGTGTAATGCAATATTAATAAAAAGATTAATTATATTCAAAATATTTAATAAAATATTTTATTAATCTGTGCGAATGAGCCGGAAAAAGATAAAAATCAATCGATAAATACCCTAAAAAGGTCGTATTCTTAAAGAATAGGAGCATTAGGAATTGCATTTATGGTTCGCCGTTGCAATCCCCTTTTGTATGCAGATTCGTTTCCCTTTTATATATGTGCTACATACGTTTCATCAATCTCGAAGCGCCTTATCATTTTCTCTGCAAAATTCGGTTGCACTTATCTATCCCGGCAAGGCTCGCTTCGCTTTCCTTATGAAAAATCTTCCTCCTGCGGAGTGTATTTTTCATGGAATCCTTGCCGGAAATGTGGTGCAACCGATCGGGCAGAAAAAATGATAAGGCACTTCGGTTCTTGTGAATCGGAGGGAAATAACTAAAAACAGACGAAGATGAATGGATATGAGTTAGAGGCGGATGTGCTTCGGAAGAATCTTGAATTTATTCGTGAAGAGATTAAGCGGATGGAAGTTGTCAGGAGCGAGTTGGAGGCTTCCAAAGGTGTCAGGTCGGACGATGCCGATACTTTGTTGCGGGGATATGGTCGCATAATGTCGGAACTGAAATACTTGTTGCGTTTCGATTATGACGCCGAACACCAATGAGCGGCTACGTATTGCCATACGGGCCGGATGATGCTTCTGCGAAATGCCATGTTTGTGTGCTGGCGCTGCTTTATGGAGTATAAATTAATAGCGAACCAATAAAAATTAGAATTTATGAAAGTGTTGAACCAGTCAGAGAATTTGCGTGGAATTGTTCAGGACAGATTAATTCACGCAGCCAAACGAAAATCCTTGTCCGAAGCCGTATTCCTTGAAGACTTGGATTGTGAAGGGAATACACACTACATGCCTGTGGTGCTTACAGAGATTTATCCTGATGGCCGGTGTGCTGTAATGTTCCCGTATGAGAACGAAGAACTGCGTTCTTTGTCTGATATTTCTTTCGACAGCTTGCTGGAGGTCCTGCAAAAGCTCGATCCTGTGGCCGATATGGATGATCCATGCGATGGAGTGTGCATCTATACTTATCCTGTCAGCCGTTTTGACCGTAATGTGCCTGACGCGGAGATCATGGCGGATTATGAACGGGACGACGAGACAAAGGAACCGGTAAGGAAATATACAGTTGATGAATTTGCGGCTTTGTTGAATGATGAGCAGTTCGATGAACAAAGCAACTGGGTGCGTGCCATCAGGCTAGCTTGATAGATGAATAGTTTTAAATATGAATCAGATGGAAAAGAAAAAATTAGAGTCGCAGGGCTTGGAGGAACTTGACGGTTCCGTGTTGTATCAGAAGATGTTGTCTTACCTGCCTGCCTGTTACTTCCCGGATTCTTTTACGGAAGATGCGCGGCAGGCGTTGGCGGATGCGGAATTCTTTCGTGTGCGGGACATGTTGTGCCGTGAATATCGTTTCGATGAAAGCAGATACGTGATGGCCGGTGCCGGTACTTCCCCGTTTGACGGGATACGGAGCGGTGTGGTGGCCGAGATTCTGGATAGGATGCACAGGGATACATTGTTATTGCAGGTAACGAACATCCGTGCAAGATTGATTGCACGGATAGGCGATGCGGTCAGGCTGGCTGGAGGATGTATCGGTACTTTTTATAAGAATAAGGGAATCCATCATGCTGACTGCAGTGTAGAGGAGGAATATACCGACAGCCCTATCGTGGTATGCCATGATACTTGCAATTACGGTTATGGAGGGTATGAAGGGGCTACACTTTATGATTTGTTTTTGGACAAGGATGGCAGATTGCAATGCACATTGAATGGTGAGGGCGGTGAGGATTTCGATGTTCCCGTCGAGAATATTCAATTGGAAGGGCTGTTCTGCATTGTGCATTGGCTGAGAGAGCAGGCCTTTCTTCCGCTCGAAGATGCTCCCGGCTGGATATGTGAAACATGCGGTTCTTCCGACGTGCAGATACAGGCATGGGTAAGACCGAATGAAGACAATGCTTTTGAGGGATATATAGATGTGGAAGACAGTGCCGGCTTCTGGTGTGGATGTTGTGGAGAGCATACTTCTTTGAAAAATGTAAACCGATGAAATCAATTTAGGGTATAATGGATAAGTTGTTTATGAAAAATTTCAGTGTGGAAATTACACGCCGCTGCAATATGGCATGTGCGCATTGCATGAGGGGTGATGCCATGCCGCTGGACATTGACCACCATCATATAAGGAATGTGGTCCGTCATTTCTGCTCTATTCGTCATCTCAATATTACAGGTGGGGAACCGTCGCTGAATCCGAAGGCAATACGCTATTTACTGAAACAGCTGCGGCATTTTGATGTTCATGTTTATGCTTTCTATGTGGTGACAAACGGTTCTCTGTCATCCGTTTCCCAAGAGTTCATAGACTTGTGTTGTGAGTTGTATGAATATCAGGAAGAGAAATCAGAAGACTCGAATGTCCGTATGCTGGAGCTGAGCGATGACCATTTTCATGATGCTGCTCATCGGGAGGAAGTGATCGCCAAATTGGGCAAATATCCGTTTTTCGGAATGCGCGGACAGTCAGAGCACATTTTACTTTTCAAGGAAGGACGCTGTTTGGAAGGATTTGATAATCCGGTGCATTCTGTTTATCTGAGCAATATGGGCTATGTATATGGCGATGTTTATTTGAATGCAAAAGGAATGATCTGTGGAAATGGGGATTTGAGTTATTCCCGTCAGGATCGATATGGGCTATGTAAGTCATCAGCATTTCTTCGTTATTTGAAATCAACAGTCAGGAGGGAGCTATGAAAACTGAGAATAATTTCTCTGGAGGGAAAAATGTTTTCTTACATTGCCGTCCATTATCCGACCGATATAGATGTTTTTACTTTGTGTTTCATCGATTGCCACAATGCTTGCGTATTGGTTGATAGGGAGATGAAACGGATGGTCAATGACAAGTAGCAGAAGTCTTTTTGGTTGTGTGGTATCGGATGGGAGGGCATGATTCGGCAGAAATGTGCCATTCCCAATCGTACCAAGTGCTTCTTTAAGATGCAGCCTAATTATGGGCTGCCTATGCGTGTCGGTTATTGTTATGAAGAGCATTTCAAGTTTGCATATCAAGCTGAGTGGCAGGAGCTTGCTTGTCGCTGGATTAACTGCTGGAAGGATACCCATTGGTGTGTTGCGGAGTTCCCATTGATTGAGGATAGAATAACTCATTATAAGATTAAGCAGTATTGGGAAGGAGAAGGCATTGACTTTCCGAAAGAGTCGAATTGTCTTAAAACAGTTTTTGGAAGCCTCTGTCCGGCTTCGGAAAAATTTTGATGCATGTCCTCCTGGCATGTAGTAGCCGGTCATTCAGGAGGATCTTCAGTGGGATACATTCAAGGAACGGGTAAATTTGTATCAGGTAGCCCGTTTACCCCTTCAGATAGTTGTTTCCTATGTACTAGTTCGGGCTGTCGGGCTGGTTTCTGTACCGACTGATGCGTCTTGCTTTTTCCGGAGGATGGCGTGGTGGACTGCTGTCTGTAAGCAAAGAGGCAGCATTCCTTTGTTTGCTTGAAGCGTCATTCTTCCCCTTTCTACATCCTTTCTCTTTCCGTTTGTAGCGTTTCATCATTCTCATTTTGATTGCCGAAGGCATCCGGGTGTCCGTTTTCTCAAAGCCCGTCCGGGTTATTTTTCCGCAAAGATATGAAGCTTGCAGTCGGACTGTCAAATCCGTCATTCTTCCGGGTGTCTGGCTGAAATCTTCCTTTGTAGGCAAAGTGTATTTCAGCCGCCAGATTTGCCTGTTCGCCTGCCTCTCCTTGCCATGCTGAAAAATAACCCCGCGCAGGCTTGGATGAAAAGCCGAAGGCAGGGAGTGATAAAAACTTACGGCAATGGTTAAGAATGAGAGTACGAAATGCCAATCAGGCAAATTGATGGTGTGGTTTTTGAAATACTACCCTGTCAGGATTAAGAATGTTGGTGAGGAACAGAAAGCTGCACGGCAGACCATTTGGGACTTTAAAGACGGGCGTTCCTATGAGGAAGTAGCCCAAATGACCGCTGAACGGCTCAAGGAACAGTTCGGGGATGGTTTGAAAGACATCGTTTTCTCGTGTATCCCTGCATCGTCCGCAGAGAAGAACGAACTCCGTTATAAGAGGTTCTCCGAGAGGGTTTGTGAGCTTGCACATACGATTAATGGCTATCCGCATATTCAGGTATCGGGCGAGCGCATGACGGTACACGACCATCGAAAGAATGAGCAGGAGGCGAGGAATGCGGATATTGTCAGCTTCGACAAGTCGTTTTTCAGTGGGAAAAAAGTGCTTTTGTTTGATGATGTCATTAGCAAAGGTATCTCTTATGCCAATATAGCCAATCGTTTGGAACAGTTTGGAGCGGAGGTCTTGGGCGGTTTTTTCTTAGGTAAAACTTTTTATAAAGTCAGATAACGTGATGGAAAGAGATGAAATAGTGAAGGAAACGTCAGCCGCGTTCAGCGGACATCGTTTTATTCCCGTATGGGAAAGAGCTGCATTAAAGGCGGCTGTTGCGGCAACGGTCGCCAACCATTATGCTGAGGGAATCCATAATTTTATTTGTGGCATGGCTGTCGGTTTTGACTTGCTGGCTGCTGAAGCTGTGCTGGATTTGAAGAACAGGTATAGGGACATGACCCTTACGGCTGCTGTTCCCTTTCGTAACCAACCGGATCGGTTTTCAGAGGCGGACAAGGGTCTTTATTGGCATATCATGGGCAAGGCTGACAGGATGGTTGTGTTGAGCGAGGCATATTTTGAGGGATGCTTTCTCCGCAGGAACGATTACATGCTGCATCATGCCAGCCGTCTGATAGTCTATTTCAACGGTGAGCGAAAAGGCGGTACGTTCTATACTTGCCGGAAAGCATTGCGGTTGGGATTGACGGTTGTAAATTTATATAAATAATAATTTTAGTTACAAAACACTATGATTACGACAAATTATGAGTTTGACGGGAGTGTTTATCCCTGTCGTGTGGTAAAGGACAACACAGGCGAAGATCTGATTATCGGCAGTACAGCGTTTCTTGATGTGTTGCAGCCGGGCAGTCTGGAAGATGAGGATGAAGGGTTTGCCTGTGAGATTGCATCCGAGATTTATGATGAGATTTTTTATTTCACCAGTGAAGAAAATCTTCGATTGTCCGATGCGGAACTTATCGAAGTGCTGAAAGAGTCTAATCCCGACTGGTTTGATTAGCATGACATTTTGCATTTGCTACATAGCCCGTAAACTGGAATGGTTTGCGGGCTGTGTAGCTTTTTTTTGTTTTAAGAAGGGATTTTCTTTCATCCGTCTTGCCTTTTGTATAACGCCTATCCCTTTTATATTCCATGTGGCTGCATGGGGATAAGTGCTTCCCGTGTTTGCTGCCTTCCTCCTTCCTCTGTCCGATTGCCCGATTCATGTGCAAAATTCAATCCAAGCCAGATACGCCAACTTGCCAGATGCTCTGGCGGTTTCCATTGAAAATCTCCAGCCTTTGGCTCGTATTTTCAGGAAAAAGTTGGCTTAATCCCCCGCTTGGTTTTGGTCATGCACCTGAAACGGTTCCATTTCGGGTGGAGGAAGTGTCTTGCGAGGCTTCCGACCGAAGGGAAGAAAAAAGTTTAAGAAATTAGAATGTATAATATTTGGAAATATGAAAACATCTTTATCCTGCATTATGAAAGAATACCATGCAAATGATATTTGTATGGCTGAACTGCTTGCTTCCATCCCGGCGGACGGGCTGACAATGGAAGAGGCTTTCGAACTGTATATCGCTGCTAAGAAATGGGCAGATGGAGACAAGTTCTATCAAATAACAGATAGTGGAAAACAAGAATTACCAATCGGAAATATGAAAATTGTAAAAGGATAGTATACAATACCATAGGGACATTGAGAGTCATCAAGGATTATAATGACTACCTTAGAAGCTCTGTTTCTGTCCTTTAGGAGTACTTGTTTCCCTTTTATATGCTTGTCATTCCTCCTGTAAGCATCCATTCCTGCCTTTTTTAGACTCGGTTTCGCTTGGTTCCCCATCCGGATAACTCGGACATTTATTCTTTTTATCTGCAAAGTTAATTGGCAGCCCGGTTATTCCTGTGCAAGTTACGCGCACGTGCTTTCCCTGAAAAATCTTCCTTTCCGCTTCGTGTAAAGCGTATTTTTCGGGGAAAACTTGCAAGGAATGGGCTTCCAATCCGAAATGCAGAAAAAAAGACAAATATCCTCGATATCAGATGAGTCGAGGGAAGTATTAATTTAAAAACAACAGTTATGGAAACATTAAGAAACTGCTTCCCGGAGCAAAAAGAAACGGATTTGACAGCAAATGCGGAACTTGGACGTAAGTTTAAAAGTAGAACGGTAAAGCTAATGGCAGACGAAAGGAAGGAGGTACGGCTATGAGTCATTTTTCGGTAATGGTGGTCGGTGAGAATCCGGAGGAACAATTGGCGTATTTTGATGAAAGTCTGCAAGTTGAGGAATACGAGGTTGGAATCGTCTCTAAAGAGCAGAAAGACAGGATGCTTGCCTTTTATGCGGAGAATGGTCAGGTATTCTCTTCTTTTGACGAGTGTTATGCGGAGTGTGGAGAAGAGTGGAATGGAAATTCCTACCGTAAGGACGAAGACGGCATTTGGCGTGAGTATTCCACAAATAATCCCGATGCAAAGTGGGATTGGTATGTATTGGGAGGACGATGGTCTGGCTGTTATATCCGGTTGAAACCGGGAGCCACGAGTGGTGTGTATGGTGAGCCCAGTTCATTTGGCAATGAGGTGGGTATCGATTCGGCAAGAAAAGGAGATATAGACTTCGTGGCTTTTCGCCGGGAGATAGAGGAAAAGGCACGCCAGTGCTATCGGGAGGTTGTTGCCAAATGTGGCGGCAGCATTCCAAAACTTGAGCTTACATGGGAAACCATTTGGAACGGCAGTGAGTATGCTAATTTGTCTATTGCTGAAAAACAGAAGCTATATCATAACCAGCCGGCAGTCAAACGGTGGGAACAGACAGGTTTGGACGAATCCTTTTTCGGTCCTTCTTTGCAGAACTTCCAGTGTACGGAAGACGAGTTCGTCAGCCGTTCCGTTCTAAAAGCTTTTGCACCTTATGCCTTTGTCAAAAACGGTGTGTGGTATGGCAGTGGAGACATGGGCTGGTTTGGCGTATCAACCAATCAAAAGCCCCCTCAAGAATGGCAGCTTGAAGTATTGAAGATGGTGGAAAGTCTGCCTGATGATACGCTGATTTCGTTTTACGATTGCCATATTTGATGAATGATGTATTATTAAAAGAGGAATAGTTATGCCTAATAATATAACCAACCGTTTACAGATAAAAGCTACGACAAAAGAACGTGTACAAGAGGTTTTAGTTTTTTTGCGAGGAAAGCCTTTGAAGGACGGAACTCCCCGGCATATTGACTTTAATAAAATCATACCGATGCCGGAAGCTCTGAAGATTGAAGATTCTTCTGTTGGCAGCATCGGAATGCAATATCTTTTGGCGTCAAACCGAGTAGGCAAGACCGAAGAGGATATGAAAGCAATAAGGAATTTTGAAGAGTTTGACTGTATCACCAAAGAACGTGCTATACTGCTGGGCAGACAGTATCTGTCCAATATAGAACAATATGGTTATGCCACTTGGTATAGCTGGTCTAATGCCCGATGGGGAACAAAGTGGAATGCTTATGATACGGAGCTGCAGGAATCCGATACAATTTGGTTCCATACAGCTTGGGCTGGAGTGCCTTGTCTGATAGCTACGCTTTCCGAAAAATTTCCTGATGTTGAGTTTGAATATGCCTTTGCCGATGAGGATTTAGGGAGCAATATCGGTGAGGGAACAATACAGGATGGAGACATCAGTATGTCGTTTCCGGTTGCAGGGAGCAACGAAGCTTACGAGATGCTGTTCCGGTTACTGCCGGAAATGGAGGAGTATTTTGTCCTGACAGATGAGGGGTATGTGATGACCGCAGCAGGATGATTTTCTTTGCATAGTTGGGATCCGGAAGGTGCTGACAACCCTCCGGGTTTCTTTTGGGGTTACATGGGATCGGTACAGAGAAGTATGATTTCCCATTCATCCCCCTTTTCTATCCAATCCTTCCCTTTTATAATTTTCTATCTTTTTCTCTCCTTTTCTATCGGTGTGGCAGTCTACTCCCCTTTTTCGTTTCTGTCCATCAAAGGCAACCAAAGGTTACAATCGATTTTTCGGTCTTGCCAGCCGTTCTCCTATGTTTCCTTGTCTGATAGCGCTTTGATATTTATTCATCGCACTTTTAGTAGAGACCAACCTTATTTTTCCAAGTGCAAAGGTAGGCAGCAGCTTACTCTTGCAGAGCTCGGGGTAACTGACAAGTATCGTTTCACTATTTCCCAAAAATCTTCCCTTTTCTGGCGAAAACGGTATTTTATGGAAAATTACTTGCCTTGTACCCGGACCTGCTGCCAATTATTGCACTGTAAAAATTAAGTTTATTAATCTCTAAAAAGTTTGAAGATGAAAAAATTAGAAAATCAATTCGTATTGACAGGAACCGTAGTAGTGGAACCGACTGTAAAAGCTTTTGAAAAAGCAAGTGTAGCCCGCTTCGCCTTGGCTATTACCAGAACGGAAAGAAAGGGAGATAATACGATTTATGTTACTTCTCAGGTTAATTTTGAAGCATGGCGCAAGAATGAGGAAGCTGCCGCTTTTGATATGTTGAAAAAAGGAGAGCTTGTTACGGTGAAAGGTTTCTTCAAGCCGGAGGAATGGGAGGACAGTGTTTCACACGAGAGAAAAAGCCGTACAGGGTTTGCTGCGAAAGAGTTTTATCTGGCAGAGGAACTCACAGGCGATGCGCCTGTACCGGCAGAAGCACAGTAATCCGAATAAGGCGGCCATATATAGCCGGGTGGAATGCGCTACCGCAGTCTGCCCGGTTCCAGTGTATGCCGATGCCCTTTTATAGAATGTTTACTCCTTTTATAATAGTATATTATCTCCTTTTATATTCCCCAGTTTGGAATGATTTCATTCCATACCGTCCTTTCATCCTTCTGTGCCAGTAATGAATTTTCATGTGCAAAGGTGGTACATTCCCCTGTTTATTTCCCAAACCCGAGCCGGAGGTTTTGCGATAAATCTTCCTTTCGTTCCGAAAGAGTATTTATTGCAAAAGGTTTGTGCAATAAGGGGAGTGTGCTTGGAGTTGCACAGAAAATTAACCTTCCTGACACAGAGTGATGCAAGTCATCGAGTGGAGGGAAATAAAACAAATGTGCATTATGAAGTTTTTACTACCATCATCAGTCATTACTAACAAGATGAACGCAATGTCCAAAGTGTTGAACGCAAAGCCTGTACAGCCTGTATTGGACAACTTTCTTATGGAATTGGACGGTGAGAGCCTGCATATCACCGCATCGGATGGAGAGTGTACCCAATGCTCGATAATCCCTCTGACAAAGGCGGAGGGGCAAGGCAAATTCTGCCTGCCTACCGACCGTATGCTGGCAGCCCTCAAAAACCTGCCCGACCAGCCGATAGCTTTCCACATTGACGAGACTACCCATTCCGTAAATGTCAAGTATAAGAATGGGAAATATGACCTTATGGCGTATAATGGAGACGACTATCCGCAGTTCTCCCCTATTGATGATTCACACGGGAGGGTGCAGCTTGAGGCAAAGGTATTGTATGCCGGCATCCAACAGACGATGGTGGCTATCGGTACGGACGAACTTCGCCCGATGATGTGCGGCATTTGCTTCACGCTGAAAGAGAACCGGCTGGAAGTGGTCGCTACCGACGGGCATAAGATGATACGGGGCAGGTACAAGACAGAGATGCAGGGAGAGCCGTTCAGTTTTGTATTGCCGGTCAAAGCCGCAAAGATAGTACGGGGGCTGACAAACAAGAACGATACCTCACAGGTGACAATCACGTGGAATGGTCGTGAGGCTATCTTCCAATTTGAGCATGATACATTCCGTTGCCGTTTGCTGGAAGGGCGTTATCCCAATTATAACAGCGTCATTCCCAAAGAGCATACCCGTACGGCTACCATTGACCGTACCGACCTGTTGTATGCCATGCGGCGTGTAGGCGGCTTTTGCAGCACAGCCAACGGATGTATAGCACTCGACTTTTCGGGCGCAAGTCTGAACGTGTCGGGGAAAAACATCGACTATTCCACTTCTGCCGAAGAACTGCTGTTTTGCTCCTATGCGGGCGAGCCGTTGCGGATAGGTTTTAAAAGTGAGTTTTTCCAGCAGATGATTGAGAATCTGAATACGCAGGAAGTTATCATAAAAATGGGCGAAGCCAGTCGTGCGGCGATTATCGAGCCTGTGGCTGACGATGGGGATTGGGAACTGCTGTCGCTTCTTATGCCGATGATGTTAAATGACTTTGAGTAGCTTTCATGCTTTTTGTGAGGCTGCCGTGCGCTTCGTCTGGGGTGGATGGCAGTCCTTTACGGATTACATATTTAAAATAAGAAATAGTTATGTTGAAAGAATCAGCGCAATCGGTAGGTGAAGTAATCACCGGGCTTAGATTATCCGCCCTGAAAGCAGTCAAGGAGCTTTTTCAGGATAATCACATGGAAAGGATGATAATAGGCGGCAGTGAGGAGTGCATAGATGTGGCTTGGCTGGATGCGAATGGTAAGCTGCACAGCGGACGGGCTTTGGAGCTGCGCTACTCTGACGGGCAACTTTCTGTCAGAGTAGAGAGCGGTTCCGTTCCTTTTATCGTGAACGAGAGCAGTTTCTCATTGAGCTGTTATGTCTGGTTGGAGAAGATAAAAGAGCTTATGTCGAGGATATTGAGTGCGAGCAGACAGATTGCCTGACGCATGGCAGGATGCTTCGGGGTGTCCTGCTGCCTTTCCTTATCCATTCTTTGCCACATAAGTAGGAATAGTTTGTTTCCTACTTAAGAAAAGTTCGCTACTTACTCAAGTATTCTTAAAATATAGCCTATGTTTTTATAATTAAAGGTTGGAATTATATAAACATAGGATTTAATTTAATTATATAATTCTAATCTTGAATTAAAGAATAGTTGCCTATCTCCTGAAGAATTCTTCTGCAAGTATCCAAGTTCTCGTCCATAGGAAGCAAAGTATAGATACTTGCCTTAGAAAAAAGCTCTGCCCGACTGTTGTCCGGCGGAACTTTTGAGAGGACTCGGTTTATGTGGGGGGCGTTTGTCCTGTGCCAGTGTGCCGGACAGCCGTTTTGCCCTCCCTTTTGTAGCGATGCCCATCCCCCGCTTATAGTTTCGGAATGTTGCCGGGTCTCCCTTTATATCGTTTCCCCTCCTCTCCTTTTCTATTTTTTCTGTCTCCTTTCCCAGCCGTTTCCGCCCTGCCGACGGATATTTTCTCGGCAAAGATATCCCGGTCTCCCAATCGACCAAAGCCGGGCGATATAATCGTGCAGACGAGAAATCTTCCTTTGCAGGCAAAGAGTATTTCCCGCCCGCAGCTTTGTCCGATTGTCCGCTTCCGGGCAGGAAAGCCGAAAAATATCTCTCTCGCAGGCCGTAAAGGCCGGAAGAAAGGGGGAAAAAACGGTTAATTTATGGGAAATAACAAATTACAGGTATTAAAGGCAAATACGGAATCTATCCGTATGGCATTCCGGCTTCATAAGGAGCAGCGCACGCCGACCGACGAGGAACGGCTGGTTTTACAGAAGTATTCGGGCTTTGGCGGCATTGAAAATGTGTTGACGATTGACTGCCTTGATGAAACATCGGCAACGGGGTATGAGGAGATACACGCTGCCTTGCAGGAGTTGAAAGACACTCTTATGACAAGTGCCGGTGGTGACGAGAAGAAATACAAGCGGTTAGTGGCAGGTATCAAGAGTGCCGTTCTTACGGCTTATTATACGCCTTCGTGTGTCATATCTGCCGTGGGTGAGTGCATCCGGCAAACCTTTGCGGAGAATGGTTTGCGCATGGGTACTTTTCTTGAACCCTCGGCGGGCATAGGCGGTTTCCTGCCCGTCGGCTTTCCCGAAACGCAAAGTTATGCTTTCGAGAAAGATGCGGTTTCCGGTCTGATTCTTTCGTTGCTCCATCCGCAGACACATGTCTGCATAGATGGCTTCGAGAGCGTGTTAAATCAGTCTGACCTGCCAAGTCGGTTTGATGTCATAGCCTCGAATATTCCGTTTGGAACAATAAAAGTGGCGGATGCGGACTTCGTCAATAAAGGTGGGGTGTATGCGTCAGCTTGCCGTGCTGTGCATAATTATTTTTTCGTGCGCGCTCTGGAACGGTTGAAAGAGGGTGGGCTGCTTGCCTTTATTACTTCGAGAGGGGTTTCCGATGCTCCTTCCAATCGCTTTGTGCGTGAATATCTTGTGCATAATGCCAATCTGATAACCACTTTGCGTCTGCCTGACAATTTGTTTGGCATAGAGGTTGGCAGTGATTTGCTGATTATGCAAAAGCGATCTGGAAAGACCATGCTTACTTCCCGTGAGACGATGTATCTTGATACGATGCGTGAATGTGTGCCGGGCAGGCAGGAAAAGACAGAAACGACAAACAAATTGCTGGTGCAGCCTCGCTATGTGTTGGCGACAGAAGACCGCATTGTTCCTAACCAGTACGGGAAATATGTGCATCGTTACTATTGGAAAAAGACGGAGTCTGATTTGAAACATCATCTGTCTGTGTTGTTGGCAAGTGATTTCAAGAAGTATTTCAAGAAAAGCCTGTTTGTATCTCCGGCAAGCAAGCCCGGTCAAGTACAGTTCGACTTGTTCGATGTGCCGGAACGGAAGGATACAAAGTGTCTTTATACAAAAGAACTGCCGGACTGGATGTGTGATGGGGCTTTGGTATTGTTTGAAGGGAAACTGGGAACGCTGGTTTATCCAAAAGGGGATGATATGTTTGCTTCTTTCTTGCCGGAGTTTGTTCCTATTGACACTAAGGATTTGAATATAGAGCGTGCCGCGGATTATTTTGGGGTACGTGATGCGTATATGCTTCTCTCAAAGAGTGAGGAACGGACCAAACGGGAATATCCCGACCTTCGCTTGCTTTTGAACTCCCGTTATGATGCGTATGTTTCCAAATGGGGTGCATTCCATTACAACGATAATCAAGAGTTTATCATGCTTGATGTATTAGGAAAGGAAGTGCTTTCAATAGAAATATGTATAGACGGACAGGTACGGAAATCCGACATTATGCGTGAACCGGTAGCTTTCCATCGCATGGATGATATTTGCTTGCTGCCTCTTGAAGCGTTAGCCAATAGTCTGAACTTTTTCGGGGAAGTGAATTTGGATTATCTGTGTGAACAGACGAAGAAAACGGAGAACGAGGTCATCGAGGAACTTTCGGGAGAAATGTACTACAATGCTTTGACAGACTGTTGGGAAGAAAAATGCCGCTTCCTTTCGGGCAATGTGATTGCTAAAAGTGAGGAACTGTGTGCGCTTATCCCCTCTTTGGAAGGTCAGCAGCACGAATGGACGGAGAAATCCGTACAGGCATTGGCTGGTGTTATACCGCAGCCGATCGGTTATGAGGAATTGGATTTTAATTTGGGTGAGCGTTGGATTCCTTGCGATATTTATGCCCGTTTTGCGACAGAATTTTTTGGCGTGGACACCACGGTTACTTACATTGATGTGAACGATACCTTTATTGTTTCTCTCAGCAGTTATTCTACGATTGCCTATCGTGTATATTCCGTGCGTCATAAGAATGGAGAGGACTTGTTTATCCATGCTCTGCTTGATACCGTACCGGAATTTACGAAAGAGATAACGGTAGGTACGGAAACGAAACGTGTTCCAGATGAAGAAGCCATTCAGGAAGCTGCGGCGAAGATACAGGAAATCCGCCAACGGTTTAATCAGTGGCTAGATCGGCAACCGATTGAGGTGCGGGATGAAATCGTGCGGTTATATAACCGACGTTTTAACTGCTATGTACGTCCTTCTTATGATGGTTCTGCACAGACTTTCCCTGATTTGTCATTGGAACAATTTCCGTTTAAGGCACTTTACGCTTCTCAAAAAGATGCAATCTGGATGAATAAGCAACTTTGTGGCGGTGTGTGCTGGCATGAGGTCGGAGCCGGTAAAACAATGGTGATGTGTGTATCGGCTTATGAGATGAAGCGGTTGGGCATGGTGACAAAGCCACTTATAATTGGATTAAAAGCGAATGTGCATGAGATAGCCGACTGTTTTAGGAAGGCTTATCCGTCAGCCAAGCTGCTTTATCCCGGTAAAGAAGATTTTTCTCCGGCAAAGCGTAAGGAACTGTTCGCGAAAATCAAGAATAACAACTGGGATTGCATTATTCTGACGCATGACCAGTTTGCCAAGATACCGCAGTCAGACTTGACAAGGGCACAGATATTCGAAGAAGAACTCCAAAACCTGGAACGCTGTTTGGATGTACTCGACGAATCAGGCAATCAGTGGAAAAACCGTAATCTGCTTAACGGGCTGGAAAAGCGGAAGGAAAATCTTATCGCCGAACTGAATTTATTGAAGTACCGTTTGAAAGTCCGGCAGGATGAAGATGTAATCGATTTTCATAATATGGGTATCGACCACATTTTTGTAGATGAATATCATTATTTTAAAAACTTGATGTTCCAGACCCGGCACAAACGGGTGGCAGGTATCGGTAATACGGTAGGTTCGCAACGTGCCATGAACTTGTTAATTGCCATTCGTGACATTCAATATCGCAAGAATCGTGATATGTGCGCTACGTTTCTGTCCGGTACGGTAGTCGTTAATGCATTGACGGAACTGTATGTGTTGTTTAAATACTTGCGGCCTCGTGAGTTAAAGTGGCAAAGTATTCACAGTTTCGATGCGTGGGCGGCCATTTTTACTCAAAAAATATCTGACTACGAGTTGAACGTGGCAGGAGAGGTTAAACGAAAGGAGCGTTTCAGAACTTACATTAAAGTTCCGGAATTGGCAACTTTCCTACGTGAAATCACCGATTACCGCACGGCTGAAATGATAAATCTTGACGTGCCGAAGAAAAACATACAATTCCTTGCTTCTGTTCCTACTATTGAACAGGAAGATATGATATGCCGACTTGTGAAGTTCGCCCATAGCGGTGAATGGGTAAATTTGGGGCTTGACCGTCCGGAACCTAACAATTTGAAACAGGCTAAGATGCTTATAGCGACTGATATCGCACGTAAAATGGCTTTGGATATGCGTATGCTTGACCCGGAGCGTTTCTCGGATGATCCGAATAACAAGGCTTCTATTTGTGCGGCAAAGATTTATGAGTATTATACTCGTTTCAATGAGCATAAAGGCACACAGTTCGTTTTTAGCGATTTGAGCACATATAAAGCCAATGAATGGAATATTTACCAGGACATCAAAGACAAGTTAGTAAGTCGGTATGGCATTCCAGCCGATGAAATACAGTTCATTCAAACAGCTACGTCTGAACGCTCACGCAAGCAGATGATAGCTGATATGAATAGGGGAAAAGTTCGCGTATTATTTGGTTCGACAAGTATGTTAGGTACAGGAGTTAATGCGCAGGAGCGTGCCGTGGCGGTGCATCATCTTGACATTCCTTGGCGTCCGGCTGACATGGAGCAGCGTAATGGGCGTGCTGTCCGAAAAGGCAATAGAGTCAAGGAGTGGGGCAACAATACAGTAGATATTATTATTTATGGAACAGAGAAAACGTTGGATGCTTACAAATTTAATCTGCTGAAAAATAAACAGATGTTCATTAATCAAATTAATAATGGAACAATCAGTGCGCGCCGTGTAGATGAAGATGATATGAGTGAGGAAGGCGGAATGAATTTTGCGGAGTTTGTCGCCATCTTGTCTGGTAATAATGATTTGCTTGACAAGACGAAGCTCGATCATAAGATTATGCAGCTGGAAAAGGAACAAGGATTGTTCAACCGTGAGAAATACCGGGCTGAGCGTGATCTTACGGATGCACGAAAGACCATTGCAGATTCTGTATCATTTATAGAGCGGCTGAAAAAAGACATGGCTTATGTGGCTGCTTATGCAGGTAGCCGTATTGTAATTCTGCCTAATCGGAACTTTGAAAAATCCGAAGATATAGGACGTGCCTTACATGAACTTTCCAAAAGTTACCGCAGTGAGGAACTAAAGCAATTTGGTTCGTGTATGGGGCTGAAACTTTATGTCCGTAGCGAGTACCGTTGGACGGGAGCTTTCGATCACAACAGCTTCTATGTCGAAGGAGTGAGCGGATTGAAATACCGTTGCGGACAGTCGGGCGCATTGCCTTTGGGCTTTAAAAATGCTGCCGAATATCCGGTTGTCACGCTTGACGGTTTGGAGCGTATTCTGAATCGGAAGCAAGCGGATATTGAATGTGCGGAAGAAGAGATTCCTACTTTTGAGAAAATTGTCGCCCGTACATGGAGTAAGGAAGCAGAACTGGCACAGCTTAAAGTAGAACGGGAGGCTTTGCAAAAGCGTATCGACAAAGCTCTGCAAGAGGCTGAGATGGGAGGCAGTACTCCTGATAAACAAGCCGCCTGATGTGTTTTTTATAATGGCCGTTGTCTCCTGCCTGAACGAAAGGACGGGCAGGAGATTTTTTTGTCGTCGTTGGATTTTATGTGGGCAGATTCCCTTTTTTACCATTCTGATAGCCTTTTATATCTTCCTTCCCTTTTGTAGTTGTATCATTTGTTTTCCATTGTCTGATGGAAATCATCGTTCCGGATAAGCGCTCCCTTTTATGGACGGCAAAGTTACAGTCGGCAAGGAAACTGAAAGTCGCGCTGTTCCAGCTCTGCCTCGTAAAAAGGAGCCATGCCTATGTCATGTATGCTCTTTTTCACGGTCAGGGCTTTTCTTTTTTCCTTTATGCCGACTGATATGGTTGCCGTATAAAAAGAAGCTCCTTGCTGTCCGGAACGCCGTTCTCCATTCAGACAGAGAAAGATGAATGGCAGGGAGAAGAATAAAAGTATCATCACTAATTGTAAATGCCTATGTATTACGAAACAAACTGTACACAGCTTTCTTTGCAGGAACTTCAATCTCTTATGAAGAATGCACGCCGGTGTTCTTACCAACGGCTGGTGGCTCGCATTCGCAGGAATTTGCCCGACTTTTATTATCAGTTGGCATTGGAGTTCCCCAACCCTTATGCCGATAAATGCAGACAGACCAAGAGTCATTATATCTTAGTCCATTCTGCCATTGAGTATTTTATTCATAAATAAGGAAACCATAAAACATTGAATAAGTATGCCAGAATATCACATGATAGCAGTGCTAAATTATGCCACTGGAGGAATAGATATTGTCATAATGAACCGCCCTGTCGGAACATCGGAAGAAATGGAAGAATATCTGTCTGACGTTTGCGGTTATCACATGAGCAAAATAGAATGGATGGAATATAAAGGAAAAATCCGCCATCTGCATTTCGACTGATTATTTTTCCTTCCTGTATCCGGCAGGGAGGAAAGTTATCCTCTGTATCCCCTTTTATAGTTCTGATTTTTCCCCTTTTATAAGGCTTTCATTCCTTTTATATTGCCAGATTCCTTCCTCTAAACCTACTTCGGGTGAGCTGTCATTTTATATCTGCAAAGTTAGATGCTCCTTGTGTTTCCTTGCAAGTTCAAGGCACTTTCGTGTAGGGCAGAAAATCTTCCTTTTCCGCTGTCAAAGTGTATTTCCTGCCCTAAACTTGCCTGAAACCCCGTAGCATCGTGGGGGCAGATAAAAATTAACAGCCACCCGAAAGTAGATTTCTACGAAAGGGAAAAAATTAAAATGATTAAATATGGATTTCTTTAAGACATTATCCGAACAGATTGGCGACAAGGACATACTGACGCTTGTTATTGCCAAAAGAGGTGAAAATTTGAGTGTATCGCTTTTGCCTAAACATGCTGACCTAAAAGATGAAGCGCAGGAAAAAATCTGTCCTATGCTGTTGTCTGGCACGGCTGAAGAACTTGACAATGGCTTTTTCCCCGCCATCCAGCAGCCGTTGGCGCAGACTGTAGGGCTTCTTACTAATATGGCGGAACATGAAAAATCGCTTGAAGCCGCCAAAGCTGCATCGAAAGCGGAAAGCGGAGCAAAGAAGAAAGAAGATACGGAACGGAGGACTTATGCGGAGAGAATCAAAAAGGTGGAAACCCTGCTTGGGGAGAAGAAGTTTAGCGAAGCGTCAACTTTGCTGAAAACCGCTGCTGCAATGTCTTGTGCAGATAGCAAGCAGTGTGAGAAGTTGAAATACGATATTGAAGTGGAAATGAACAGCGGTACGCTGTTCGGAGAATAAGAAAGGAGTTACATTATGCTGACAACTACTAAAATGAAGAGAGTGTTCGAGTATAAAGGAAAGAAACTGGCAGACCCTTCTCCCGATATGACACCCGATGAAGTAATGATGTTTTATGCGAACACTTATCCCGAACTTACCACAAGCACTGTGGAGAGTGGAGTTACAAACAAAGGAGAAATGCTTTTTAAGTTTAAAACTACGATAGGAACAAAAGGATGATGACTTATGAATTTCAAGAAACAACAGTTATGGAGCAAGGAACTGCATTATCGGTTAGGCAGAATATTGCTCAAAGAAGATGCATCAGACCGCAGAGGCGTGTCTGTCCGCAAGGAACGGTTGCTGCCGAAATCCGTGCAGATAACTCATTTTTAAGGGAGAAATTTTCTCCCTTATTACAACAGGAGATATATCCCTCTGATAAATACGAAAAGCATGTCTTATCGGAGCAAAATCTGCAACGCCTTGTCAAAGCTGCGTCGGATTATCTTTCCCTATACGGGCGGACGTTTGATTTTACTCCTACGGGCTATGTATGTCGGGATATAGCGTTGTTGGTAGAGGAAGTTGCGAGCCTTTTACCGCCCGGCCAGCAGTTGAATTTGGACTATATCGGCAATGAATATCATTTCATCATTTATCAATCCTCGCCTGATGAATGCTGGCAGTATATTTTAAATATCCCTATTTCCATAGCCCCCATGTTGCGGACAAAATTAAGGAAATTGTTTATCCGTTTCATCCGATTTATGATGCAACAGAATGGTATTCCTTTGCTGACAGATTTATATGATTACGATTGCCTTTGTGACCAATATGATTATGAAGAATCCAAAGATGATTTTGACAAAGAGGTGACGAAGATGTTGCACGCATATCGGGATAAACGTGGGTTGGTATACCGATATTTCAGACAATTAGACAATCGGAGAATCCATGAAAGATATCATCCTCTGATGAAAGCTCTGAAATCCTTTAAGCCACGTAATCAGAAAGAGCGTAATCAGGTGGGTTGCATGGTTAGGGGAATGGAACTGATGGCTTCCGATACACTGCTTCGCTTTGATTATAACCCTTATAGTGACGATGTGAACGATTATGCGGATGATTACGAAGAACCGCAGTTGTGGAGAGGGTTGATTTACGTTTCATGGGGAGTTCCCAAAGAGGACGGAGTGGTGGAGTATGTCATCATGGGACAAAATGACATGTGCGCTAATTTCGGTATAAACGAGCCTTATTCGTATCTGCTTCTATCTTCCGAGAACGGAGAGAAACTGTCGCCTTGTGAGTTCCCATACAAATGGAGAAATTATATTATAGATGACTTTTATACTTATTTGACTATCTGATGGATAATAAACTGACAAAAGATTTTACAGCACGGATGTTGCCCAAAATGGCACTTGTTGTTTACGAAAGCGAGTTGGATGACAGCTTGTATTTGGAACAGCGCACTATCATAGACGGTCGGATGGGGGCAGGGGTTCCTGTAACTATGGAGTGTTTACGGGAAATAGCCGAACTTGCCACTTCTCCCTCTCAAAAGGAAATACATGGGGCAATTCCCTCTAACATGTTGTATGCGGACAGCAGAAAGGGCTATGAGCGTTATGTCTGGTATCGTCCTGCCGAGAAGCGGATGCACTATTACAGCAGTTCCTTGCATATTCCGGATGGGGAACTATGTACCCCTCCCCTCCTCTATGTTGTAAACCGGAATGAATTGGCGTTGTATGCTTTTATAGGAGATGGTAAGCCTCGAAGCGATGAACAGCTATACCGTGCTCCGTTTTTCAATGTGTCGAGCGACCATGTTTGTTTGGGAAACGCCCGTTTGCCCGAAATGCAGGAGCTTACTTATGCCAATATAATCGCTTATTGGGAAAAGATGTTTTGGGCGTCGGCGTTCAGCCATATTTTAGACGGTAATCCGGTCAAAGGCAATCTGGCTGTACTGACCAAACGCCTGATGGCTTCCGGTGAACCGTTTCCCACTGATGAGCTTGTTAAAGTTCGGTTCAAACTATCCGATTTTATGAAAATATGATGAAGAAAGTACATTTTACCCATTCCTATCTGCTGCAACCGCAGCATAGGATTACCGTCCATCTGATTGGTGCTGGCGGTACAGGCTCGCAGGTGCTGGAGGCATTGGCACGCATGGATGCAGCCTTGTTCAAATTGGGACATCCCGGTCTGAATGTTTCCGTGTTCGATGTGGACGAGGTGTCGGAGGCGAATATCGGCAGACAACTGTTCAGCCCCGTTGATATAGGAGAGAATAAGGCGGTATGTCTGACGACACGCATCAACCGTTTTTTCGGTTTGGACTGGGAAGCCGTTCCTGCCATGTATTCGGTGGAGTGCAAGGCAGCCAATCTCACGATTTCCTGTGTGGATAATGTCAAGAGCCGTTTGATGATAAATGCGCATTTGAAAGATGAGTCTCTGCCCGTTGGAGATGTGTATGAGCAACCGCTCTATTGGCTTGATTTCGGGAACAAGCAGAAAACGGGACAAGTGGTTTTGGGTACTGTCGGCAAACATCCCCAGCCCCGAGAATCGGGTTATAAGGTAATCGGAAAATTACCCACCATTTGCGATTTGTTTGATTTGACGCAGGTCGATGAAACGGACAGCGGGCCGAGTTGTTCCGTTATGGAGGCACTTCGCAAGCAGGACTTGTATATTAATTCCACGCTCTCGCAGATGGGGTGTACTCTTTTATGGAAACTGTTTAGGGAGGGAATTATCGAATATCATGGGGTATATCTGAACCTTGAGACGATGAGAACCAATCCGCTGGCGATAGGGAGATAACTCTCCCCTGCCGTCGGCAATGCCCCTTTGTAGCTGTTTATCTCCCCCTTTACAGTTCTTTCTTTTTCCTTTTTTAACGGGCTTCGCTTTCCATGTCCCTTTCTACTTTTTGCCTTGGCAATGATGGCGTTTCACTTTGTTTGTGGCAAAGTAGCACTTTGACCACCTCAAAGTGCTACTTTGGGTAAGTGCCTTTTTTCTTTAGCCAAATTCCGTGTTGCAGTCAAGCGTTTTTATATTATCCTCTTGTTCTTTCGACCTTGACGGAGATTGGTCGTTTTTTCTGCAAAGGTAAGTGCTGTTCAGGCATATCTGCCAAGCCCCGCCTCCGGCTTCCCTGATAAAAAATCTTCCTTTCCACTTCGTGCAAAGCGTATTTTTTAGGGAGCCTTGTCAGATCTGTCTGAGCCGCACTTGGTGTGGGCAGGAAAAATTACTAATCTCCTTTTAATGTCGAGAGACGGGAGGGATAAAAAAATTATAAGCTATGGAGAAGAAAGAAGTCTTGGACATTGTTAGACAGATGTATCTGTCGTTGAGAACCTCGGTTGAAATATGCGTTTACTGGTCTTGGGGAGTGAAGAATACCCGTGCAGCCATCTATGAGAACCGTCCGGCGCTGGTATTGACGGTATCAGGTCGGTTGTTTCAGGGTGATGTATTGGTTGTATCTTGTACGGAGGCAAACCTGTGCGATATATATCTGGGCGGCAATGGCAGTGTCAGTCTTTTGCAGGAGAAAGTTCTCCATACCTCGATGGGACATGTCATTGATGTTGCCATTGAATCGGGAACCGACCGGGAGGAATACGAACAATTCTGTAAAGAAGGACAAGTGATTTCTCCGCACAGTTTGGTAGAAGTCATATTCATGTAGGATTCGGCTTTGTGCGGATTTCATTTGGAATGAAGTCCGCACTCCTTATGTTCCCCTCTTTCCGCTCTCTGCCCTCCCCTTTATACTTTCATTTCTTGCGTATGCAAGATGTGAAAGAAATCCTTTTATAATCGCTTTTGCTGTCCATTCCCCCTTATATATTTTTGGATTTCATCTCAAAAAATGAATAGTATGAAAGAACGATTGACGATTGATTTGAAATTGCTGGAGTATCTGAACAGCGTGCCTAAGGTGTACACCAGACTCCATGCTTTTGCGGATTTGGCCATGAGTGCAGTTACGGTTCCTACCACGGTGATGAAACGAGGCATACGGATTGACTTGCAGCCCGGACAGTTGGAAGCGTCCACGGTGGAGTTGTCCAACAAGTGGAAGTGGGACCGCCGTACGGTGGCTTCCTTTCTGAACAGGCTGGAGCACGACGGATATATCCGTAAGGTGTCCAGCAACGTAAGCACCATTATCGAGTGGTGCTTTCAGGATGGTTGTACAGCAGAGCCGGTCGAGCCGTCCGCAGCGGAATCCACAATAGCTCCTGCAAGAGTTTGCGGTACGCTTTGCATGGCAGAACTGCCCACTGCCTTGCCGGATGTCCTGTATGGCGACGGGCCGATGCAGTTGCCCGATGATGTCCGTGCCGCCTGCCGTGAGGTGTACGACTTGTTTCTTCAGACCTTCCCTTTGCTTGAACATCCCGAAGAGTATGACGACCGCACGGAGAAGGATATTTACTATGTTTTCATCTTGGGTATGAAAGGTCGCCGTGAATTGTTGGAACAGTATTTCTCACAGATTGCCTCCGATCCGTTCAAGAATGGCACGATGGCGGCACGTACCGGCGTGTCGGCTTATAAGAGCTCGTTCAGGCAATTATTCTCGTCCGTCTGGCAACAAGTGCTGGGCGCTGCGGTTAAGTCCAATGACTGATGCGTCAGGTGGCTTCTGTTGTGCATCCGGCAGAGGATGCCTCCCCCACCCTTTGCCTCTGCTGGGGGGATGGGGTTCACCCTGTGGCTGGGGGGAGCTGGGGGGAGCCTAATACCCCCTCATTCGAGGGATGCTGGGCAAGCCCGCAGGAAAGGGCAGCAAGCTGGCAGGAATTTGTTGTACAATTTTAAAACAGAAAGATAACATGAGCAAAGAATTTAAGCAGGTGGCCGACATGCAGCCGGCTACCGGAGTACCGACACTTGAGAGTAACGAATACCAGCGTCGCTGGAAAGACGAGCGTTGGGAACGCGCGGTGCGTGAAGGAAATTACGACCGTACGCGCGATCATTTGAACTTCGAGGTGGCACGTGGAGGGATAGTCCAGAAAATCGACAAAACGCGCACAGTGGGGCAGAAAATAGCCGACAGGCTCAATGCGTGCGGCATCAAGGACCCCAACGTCGGGCGGAGCAACCCGAACATCCGCGTGTGCGCCAAGTTCATCTTCGGAGGCAGCAGGGAGCAGATGCACCGTCTGGCCTTCGGCGACCAGCAGGTCGATTTGAACAAAGGGGCGGATAACTCCCGCATCGTCCGCAAACCGGAAATCGAAGAGTGGGCGAAGGACATTTACCGTTTCGCCTGCAAGGAATGGGGCGAAGACAACATAATGGGATTTTATGTACATCTTGATGAAACCAATCCGCACATACATTGTACCGTGCTGCCCATCACGAAAGACAACAAACTGTCCTTCAAGCAGGTGTTCAGCGGTACAACAAAATGGGATTACCGCGACCGGATGCTGGCCTTTCACGACCGACTGGCCGTGTACAACAGGAAATGGGGATTGGGCCGGGGCACGAACATCTACGAGACTGGTGCGCGCCATCGCTCTACGGAGGAATATCGTCGCGACCTGAGCCGTGAATGTACAGCACTCGAAAGGCAGGTCGGCAGGCTCCGTTCGGAATTTGGCGAACTGGATACCGCGTTGCGGCGCTCCCGCACGAAGAAGAAAGGGCTGTCCACGATGGTGCGCAATCTGGAGCAGGAGAAAGGGCGCTTGCTCGGCAGAAAGGCGGAATTGGAGCAAACCGTCTTGCAGACAGGGGGAAGCAGGGAGGCTCTTTCCACCGAGCTGGCCAAGCTCACGGGCATGATTGCTGTTGTGGAAAACCGGCTTGAAGAAAAGCAGGGCAGGCTGCGCGAGGCGGAGGATGAACTATCGCGGCTTCAGGACCGCATCGCTGCGCTGAAGGAACAGGAAGCCGGCTTGCAGAGAGAGGTGGGTCGGGCATCGGGCGACATTCATCGCCAGATCCAGTACCGTCTGTCTTCGGCCCTGCTGCCGGAAATAGTGGGTGAAAGCCAAAAGCTCTTCCGCTTGCTCGACTTCAAGTCGATGGACTTGTTTTCCGACAGTCTGCTGAATGATTTGGCCGAACGGGGCGAGGACATCATGCACTGTGCCCTGTTGCTTTTTGCAGGCTACGTGGACCAAGCCACCACGTTTGCCGAAGGCCACGGCGGCGGAGGTGGCGGCAGCGACATGAAATGGGGGCGCGACGACGATGAAGACGACCGTGCGTGGGCGCTCCGCTGTATGCAGATGGCGCGCAGGATGCTCAGGCCCCAATCGTCAGGCAGGCGGAAGCGGTAGCCGGGTTCCTCCGTTGTCCATGCCCCTGTCTTTTTAGGCATCCGGCTCCGAAGGCAAGGGAATTTCCTTTCGTACGTATCTATACTTTGTTTTCTGCGTTCGGAAACTTGGCGAGTTCAGCAAGTATTCTTTAATTTAAGATTATAATTATATAACTAAAGCCTATGTTTTTATAATTCTAACCTTTAATTATAAAAACATAGGCTATATTTTAAGAATAGTTGAGTAAGAAGCAAACTTTATCTGAGGAGGAAGCAAACTATTCCTGCCTATGCGGCAAAGAATGGATAAGGAAGTGCAAAAGGATGGGTTGCAGGCGGGGATATGGGCGGTTTATCGGATGCTGGCATGGGGAGCGTACGGGAGCTTGGGGAAAGTGCCGCACTTTTTCCAGACATGTTCCGGGTTGCAGTCAAATAAAAAGAGCCGGAGGAAATCCGGCTCTTTTTACTTATGAATCTTGTGCGCCCGACAAGGTTCGCCCGTGTCATCGTCTGTCTTTCTTCATTTTCAGCAGGCGGAAGGACTGCTTGGCAGCCTTGGAGTAGCTTTCATATTCTTTGGTCAGGTGGAAAATGAGTGTTCCCTGCTTGCTGTCTCCCTGAGCCAGCCTGTACTCTCCGTCTCCTTCCGGTTCGCAAGGAATCTGGCTGATGTCGCCTTCTCCCTCACCGTATTCGGCGGAGAATGTCTGGTCCGCTTTCAGCGTCATCACTTCTTTCGCAAAACGTTTGCCATCTCCCGAAATGTCATAGATGGTAACGAACGTTCCGCAGGGGAAGTTCCCGTTGGGGGTAAATGTCGCATTTTCTCCGTCAAACATGTATTTGTTGTCTTCTATCTGCGCGTAGCCCGAATGCCACCAGTAGTCAAAGACATCTTCAAATTGCTCCAGCTTTTGGTTGGCATTCTGGATTTCGGTGTCGGACTGTTTTTGCTGGGGAGTGAGGCATGAATACGTGTTGTAGGCTTTGTTCCATGCCTCGTCGGTCTCGAAATAGTTGTCGAAGCTGATTCCCGATGCGGACGGGAGTTCGTTTACAGCCTTGATGAACAAATTCTTTATTTCGTCTCCGGATGCTACTTTCAGGGTGATGGTTCTTTTCACGCTCGTGTCGTCGGCGGAAGTAACGGTGATTTCAGTGCTTTCTCCCTCGCTTAAATCGGACTTTGCGTCGAAGCCGATGTTGCCGTCCTCTTGATCTACTACGAAAGTACCGTCTTTTGCCCACGATTTCAGCTTGGCTTCATCGTAGGAGAAGGTTACCTTGCTGTTGGTGGAAGTTTGTCCGAAAGCGTCTTCGCCGTGTGCCCAGATGCTGACGTGTGACAGGTAGTCCTCGGAAGAGGTCAGGTTTCCGGTGTTCAGATAGATTACGCCGTCCACCGGTTCGGGGCTTATGTAGATGCTCGTTGTTTGGCGTTTGGCGAGCGGCATCAGTTGGGCGATGGCGTCTTTCAGTCCGGCATAGGCTGCGGCAATCTCTTCTGAGGTGGCCTGCGGCTTGTTGAGCACGCTTTCCGCTTCCCTGATTTTTTGCTGGAGAATCTTGTAGGAGTCATCGGTGTAGTTGTCTTGTTTATATGTCCGGGCTTCGTTCAGGGCTTCTTCCAGCATTTCCCGTGTGATGTCTCCTTCCTTTACCCATTTGGCGTATAGGGTAAGGTCTTGCGTTACAGGAGTATTCTTGTCAAACTTGGCGGACAAGGCTTCGTCGGTATACCACCCTTCGAACACGAATCCCTCCTTGACAGGGACTGGAAGGTCGCCTATCAGTCCACCTTTGGCCACCAGAACCGGTTCTATCTCGTTCCCTCCATTGGTGTTGAAAGTTACAGTCCATGATTCGGCGGTCCAGCGTGCATAGAGCGTCATGTCGGCTGTTACCGCATCTTTCTCGAAGTCCCATTCTTTCACGTATTCCGTACTGGTGTACCAGCCGTTGAAAGCCACTCCTTCTTTGGTCGGATTTGCCGGCTTGGTTGCCTTTTCTCCCTGCATCACTTTCTGCGGGGCTATTTCAGATCCGCCTTGGGAGTCGAAAGTAACGGTAAACGTAGGTTTCTGCTCGTTGGGATCATCGTCGGAACATCCGGCCATACTGACGGCACCCATGAACATGGTGCATAATGCTAAGATAAAATGTTTCATTCTCATAGTTATTGATGTTTTAAATGAAAAAAGTTCCTTATGCTTATCTTTTAGTTTCCTGAAATTGGATGTGATATTAACTGCCTGCAAATATAGATAAATAATTAAATCATGGTTTGATGTTAACAATTATTACATAAAATAAAGTATTGTCATTTACACATTTTCATGATTCTGTAAAAAGTTTGTATTGTTTCATAGAAGATTATGATGTTTTAAGTCAGTCAGTTTGTTTGGAAAAGTGTAGAAACATAAACAATATGTTGTTGTCTGGAGCTTATTTGAAACTAAATGGTAGTAGTTTTGGCGTAATGAACAATTTTTCAATACATTCTGTTATTTTTCTAATCGACGAGAGTTTTTAAATAGGATGTTTTACCCTTAGAAATGGAAGCCTATGAAAAAATTATTTTTACCCTTGTTCTTTTTTGTTTCTTTATTCATCTTTCTGACCGCTTGTGAGCAAGATGAACTTTCGCTTCCTCAGACAACTGAATTTGTGGGGGAGAGAAAAAACGAGAATGCTCCGGCTGATACGCTTGCACGGCATAGGAGTTACTTGATATGGCTGGATGGAGAAAAAGCCAAAAGTCTGGCGGAACGAATTCAAACGGTGAACCGTTACGATACATTACTGGCATTTAGTCAGCTTTCCGCTTCAGACCCGCAAGGATGTCTGTTGGACATCGCTCGGGACAGCCTAAGCGACCTGACTCTTGTGGCCGATGTCGGACAGTTCAAGGCTGGTACGTATGCCCCGGAAATGATTCGGGATCTTCGGCATCTGCGCCGAGGTATTGTATTGATTGCGGATGATGGAGGTGATGAAGAACTGAAGGCGTGGATGCTTCGCCTTTTCGGACTGTATGCCGGCAAAGGATATTATAAGGTCAGCTATCCGCGTGAGCAGCGTTACTATTATTATGATTCGAAAGATCCGGATGCGTTGAAAAAACTGTGTGGAACAGAAGGGCTTGTTCCTGGCAGCCGCATGTTGGCATCATTCGATAACACTACAGACGATACCTCTGACCCGGAAGTGACGGAACGTGCCTTACGTGCCATGAAGCGGATATACATAAGTAACTGTTTTTATGTATATACCAACAGTTACGATTATCCGATGACTGGTTACGAGCCTCTCCTCCCTTATACGGCGGAACTTCGAAACTATGAGCCTGTGTCTGATAAGATTTGGGATGCGGCAGTAGATCGGGAATGGGTGATAGATGCCTATAACTTGCGTATATATGCTCCTACGAACGGAGATAATATGCTTGCCGTTTATTCGGGCGGGGGCAACGGGTTTGCCAATAAAATACATAATTCTACAGTATTCTTGCAAAATCCACCCAAGAATGAGGTCTGGGGACTGTTGTGGGGATTGCGGAATAGGGCTTACACTAATATCCGTATTTTGGATGGCCGGGGTTCATTGCTCAATCTTTCCCCGATTGATTTCGCTCCCGGTCTTCCGCAGGATGAATCTACTGTCAGTCACTCACAAAGCCGTTCCGTTGGTTTTGATTTGGGACTCAAGCCGGAATTGAAGGGTGAATACCGCTGGGGAAAGAGCATTACCTACCAGTTGAAAGAAATGACCCGTGAAGTAAGCAAGATGCAGACTGACCCGGAACTGTCTTATTCGTGGAAATGGTATCCTGAAACCTTGTTTAAGGGTAGTCCTGCATTGAAAGAGGATAATATGATAGATGGCAGTGCAATGATTTCCCCCGCATGGTATGATATTTTGTATAATGCTACTGTAGGTACATCAAAGGATGTGTTCTGCGACTATGACAATGACCCGCAATTTAACCAAAACTTGTTGAACTACCAGCAGGAATGTGCAATTACCGCAAAAACCAACGGGGCATCTGCTGGTGTCATATCCGTGGAAATAGAAGATGGAATGTCCTTGCAGCGGGGAGGCGTATGGTTCAATAGTTGGGGATCTGCTGCGGCACATCCGCTTCCCAATGATTCCGGGGTGGCGTGCGACGCTTTGCTCGATGTCAGCAGGAAATGTACTGTGTGGATAGATTATAATAATTGGTAAATTTTAAATGATTGCTAATATGAAACTTCAACTATACTTATGGCTGCTTATAACGGTAATTTTCTTGGGAGCTTGCTCCAAAGAGGATTTGCCGGAGTTTCCCGATAGTGGAGAGCACATTGATGGTGTCAGTGACGAAAAAAAAGATGTGTTGTTGCTCTGTATGGGAGCGGGCGGGAAAACGAAAGAGATAGCTTCCTTGTTGTTCGACAATGTTCCTTCTTCATGGGAAATCAAGGACAAGACAATCAGAAATTATGATGACGGGATGTCTCCCGATGCGTTGGAAGACGCCGTAAAGGACGGTGGTACTTATCTTACCGTTGTCCTTGATGTTAAGGATGTGGTATCCGGCAAATATCCTGTTTCTTTGTTCAGACTGTTGAAATACTACAAACGGGACTTTTATATTATTGCCGATGGAGATGCATCGGTGCAGAAAGATGCGATGCTTTCTCTTGTGGGGGTGTATATGGAACCGGGATATTACGCCATCAATTATGACAATGTACAGCATTACCGGATATTTCCGGCCAGCGACCCTCATGCATTGGAAAACATGATAGGAAAAGCGGCCGACTCGTTCCGTTTGCAGACTGTATCCGTTACAGGCAGGACACGCATTACGGAGGATTTCGTTCCCGATGCGGGATACAATGCTCAGATGGCTGACAAGGAGGCGTTGAAACAGATAGAAGTTTACAACCGCCTGTATGCTTATGATAAGGGGGAAATGGATTATGCGATGGAATCTCATCCTTATGCCACCAAGGATGGAAAGCCGGCCGATGTGGTTATTGATAACGCATGGACCATATCTGCCTATAATTTCCAGATATATAGTAAGAACAACAACTGTCTGCTGAGCGTTACCAATACATCCGGCGGGGGATTCAGTGCCGGCATTAAGGATCATACTACTCCCAAGGGAATTGATGTCTATGCTTATTTGTGGAATCTGATGCAGGAAGCTTCAAGCGAGGTAACCGTCCATTCCGACGGAGGGGTTTTCCGTGAAGTGAGTTATCAACCCCAGACTGTGGTACACGGAGCTAGCTATACTGAAAATTCTTTCTGGAAGCTTTCTGTAGCTGTATCTCCGGTACAGCTTGAAGACAAGCCTTGGCAGGCGTTCAAGGCTTCTTTCGGTAAGGAGTCGTCCACTTCCATAGCATACAAGACCGAAAGCATGTCGGTAACCTGCAAGGGAAATGCAGGTAGCGGACTTTATGGCAAACGCTGGCAGTTTATTCCCGGAGAGTTCTACGACCATGGAGAGGCCTTCGTGTATGAAGGGAGTGGGAATCACCGGGTAATAGATGCAGTTCAGGCAATGACACCCAATTATGTACTGGGCGGAGGATGGACATTGCGACAGAACTACATCGACCATATAAACAACAGCATGAAACTATACCGCCAGCAATGTATCTATACGCTTGTGGCTGATGCCCAGCCGGGATTGGTGAGCGTGACTTTGACTGACGCCATGAAATTGCAGAAGAGCAAGGTGCATTACAATTGTGGCATCCGCTATGGGCATGAGTCCACTAATACCGGTGTATCCATGTCCAAAACCGTTTGGATAGATTTTTCCTGCTGGGACAATTAGTTGTCTGATAATAGCCTCTTAAAATTGTCTTATAAGGGAATTAAGACTCTCTTATAAGGCAATTTTTATTTTTGTGGAACGGAATCTTGCCGAATCGAAGTGTTATATGAATATAGTATGATATGGTTGAAATGCAGGTTACAACGACAAAATAAGAATCAAGCTGAAGACCGAAACCACAAATCTAGAACAAGGTTCAGAACCTCTCTTCTCAGGAGAAACTGTCATCCGGTTTTACAAGGTAAGCATATCCGTCAAGCAGATTATGGAGAGAACTGGTTCAAGCCCATACAGACCATTTACAATGGCCTGAGCGAAGAAAAGAGGTTATTTACGCTTATCATACTAAAAATGGTCTGAAATACTTTTATTAGTTTTCTTATTTACTACTTTTGTAGCCAAACATTGATTTAATAAAATATAACGTGAATTCGACAATAAAATGTATAGAGAATACGCCCCCAATATGTTGCTTGCAGCATACATAGAAACTTATTGGGCTACAGACGAAAATTTGTTAGAAAAACAGACTTTGCGTATATTACCTGATGGCAGTATAAATATGTTATTCAATTTATCTGAAAAAGAAGATGATATTATAATGCCTTTTACCCCTTATATAATAGGTGCAAAAACCACATATTCAGACGTAGTACATGAAAATGATGATAAAATGATTGGTGTACGTTTTCGTCCATGTGCTATATCTGCTTATACAAAAGTATCTATATGTGAATTTAACAATTATAGAATTGCCACCAATCTATTTTCGTCGCTTTTTATAGATTTTAATTCAGAAAGATTAGCAAAAATAGACAACGAAATAGGACGGATAAATTACATAGAGAGCTATTTGCTGAAAAAATTAAGTCATTTGTATGACGTTGATAAGCAAATTACTTTTGCGGCAGAATACATACAAATGACAAAAGGAATAGTGCCTGTCAATGAGTTATTAAATAAGGTTTGTTTAAGTCAGCGACAGTTTGAAAGAAAGTTTAAAGAGTTAATTGGTATGACCCCAAAGATGTTTAGTGATATAACTCGATTTTCGGCAACTGAGAGATATATCAGACTTCATTCTAATAAAAGCTTATTTACTGTCGCTTTAGATTGTGGGTATTATGACCATAGTCATTTGATACGTGAATTTAAACGTTTTGGGGGAATGTTGCCAAAAACGTTAATGTCGAATTTATACACAACTTCTCATACATTACCATACTACCTTTGTGTCCCTTAAAAATTTGGAGGACATGAAGTACAACAATTCTGACACAATTAGTATTTTACGAGAAAGTAGTATGGTAACGTCCCTTGCTAAGCTGGGACTTCCAATGGTCATTTCAATGTTGATAATGGCTATCTATAACCTTGCAGATACATTTTGGGTATCTCATTTAGGTATAATTCCTGTCGCCGCTGTTTCTATCGTTTTTCCGTTTACACTAATATTTACGGGTATCGGATTGACTTTTGGTATAGGTGGTGGTGTATTCGTTTCTCGACTATTGGGGAAAAAGAAACTGGATGACGCAAGTACTGTAGCTTCAGTTTCTGTATTGACTGCATTCCTATTTGGTATCATTATGATGATTCTTTGCAGCCTATACATACACCCTATCCTCCGCTATATAGGTGCAGACAGTGTAAGTATTGATACAGCAGTTAGTTACGGGCGTTTGTTTGTTATTTGCTGTACGATTGGAACTTTTAATGTAGCATCAGCAAATATTTTTGTTTCACAAGGAGCTTCTAAAATATCCGCGATGGCGATGATAACTGGAGCTATTACTAATATGGGCCTTGTCCCTTTATTTATATATGTATTGAATTTAGGTGTAAATGGTTCTGCTTATGCAAATATTGTTTCTCAATCAATAACAGCCATTATATATTGTTGGTATTATAATCAAAAATCTGTTGTTAAAGTATCTTTACGGCTATTCAAACCGACTTTAGCTGTTTATGCAGAAATTCTAAAAATTGGAATGGCAATGTTTTTTCTGCAAATTTTCCAGGCATTGTCTATTAGCTTAATGCAAAAGGCAAGTTCTACGTATGGTAATGAAGCTGTTGCTGCCATTGGCATTGTTTTAAAAATAGTAACACTTGGATCTAATGTCGTTTACGGTTTTGTCAAAGGGTTTCAACCCATTGCCGGATATAATTATGGTGCAGGTAACTTACCAAGATTAAAACAGGCTATAAGATGGTCACTTGTACTTACCACATCATATTGTATAATATGGAGCATTGTTATCTTTTCATTTTCGACCGATATTGTGGGATGGTTCGGAGATGATATAAAAATGCAAAAAATAGCGATAAGGGCATTAAATATTAATACAATCATGTTTTTTTCGTTAGGATTTCAATTTGTCTATGCATCCTTTTATATGTCGATAGGTATGGGAGTTCGCAGTTTTTTGCTAAATATCAGCCGACAAGGAATTATGTTCATTCCAGTTGTATTGATATTACCTATTTATTGGGGGTTAGATGGTGTATTATACACTCCAATGGTAGCAGATTTATTATCAGTACTGTTGACTTTATTTTGTGCCATTAGAGCAAAATCTATTTTTATTATAAAATAAAATGAATATTATACGGGATCTTGTATTGGCATCAGTTTTGTTGACTTCATCCCTTTACGCGGTTGCCGTAACCAAAAAAATCAGATTCATAAAACATTTGAAGGGCTTTAGCAAGCGTGGAAAATACGCTATGGGGTGGTTCTTTGGGTTTAAGTTGCGTCTGATAATCAATGATAAAGGTGAAATTCTTAATTTCATGTTTACACATGGAAATGTAGATGACCGTGAGCCATTGAAACAGGATAAGTTCGTGTCTTTAGACATCGTTCCTTCAGTATTTCCATAGCCAATTCATTGTCAGTTATCGCAGCATGCTTGTGTTGTAATTACGCAGCCATTTGTCGCCGCAAGGATTCCAGTACAAAACGGAACTATTCCATGCAGTCTATCACGTTGAGAATGGAATCTGGCTTCTCAACCATACGCAAAACGGAATCCGGATCAAAGCCCATATATCCGATGTAAGTGCGTATGAAATTATAATGCTTTCTCGCATACGACGTATCTATGGCATGGGCGGCATTGAAGCAGATCGGTTCATGGTGCGCTATGCGATTCCTAAATTCACGCATGGCGGTCAGCTCCCTGTATATGTCCGTCTGCTTCAACCCGTGCGCCTTGTTGGGGAACACCCGGAGAAGCGTTTTGTCTCCCACACGGTAGTTGCGTCTTGTAAACAGATACGTCCAGAATCCGAAGGTAAAGGAGGCGACCATCTTGTCGTTGTTATACACGCCCATGCCCGTATAGGTATGCTGGATGCGCCGTATCTCGGGCATATCCTGTTCAAGCAACCCTCCGGTTCTTGCCTGGTTGATTATCCAGTTCGCATCATGGAAATGCCCTGTATAGTGGGCGTTGATGGTATTGCGCAGCATGATTTCAAACATTCCGATAACCCTGTAGAAACGCTAGCTCAACTTGATATTGTACTGATACAGGCGTAAGGTTTTGGCTCTGTCATTTCCGCAGACTTGCGCGTATTTATTTAATCTCGCAGGTGAAAGCACCTGCAAACAGTCGTCGTATTTCATCTGAAAAAATATAAAAAGCAGGATTTTTCTTGCAAATATAGAAATAAGTGCCTACGTTTGCAAACGTAAGACCCTGCTGTCCCTGCTGAACAAGCAAACTTCAGGGTTATTGTTTTTTATAGGCATATACCTATGCAATACCCTTGTTTATTACATTAATATGGAAAGGCGTGCGGAAAAGCAGGCTTTTCCATATCTTTTTTAGTATGATCCGCGCATTTATCTGTACGCCTATTGTTCCTATTTCGATGTCGCTGTCGGGGCGGACATCGCCACGTGCCTCGCTACCATAAAGCATGGTCTTCGCATCAGGAGCCACTTGGCGCAGGGCTTGATGTATCTGTTCTACTATCTGCAATCGTTTCATGTTCTGCTATAATATACTGCAATTGCAAATATTGCATAAATATCTTATGTACTTACAATATATTCAGGATATCTTGATTACCCATACAAGCGATGATTTTTCTGCAACGGACAAGAAATTCATTGCTTTTCATACAGATTTACAATGGTTTTTGCTACCTTTGCGCTAAAAGGTTAAAGGATATAATGGTGGAATATAATATAAAGGAAAAATTGGAATGGACGGTCATCTTCATCCTTGAGTTCGGACGCAAGTACGGGCTGACGATGAAGCAGGCCTTCAACTACCTGAGCCGCTACAAAGGGATAGATTTCATCGACCGCCACTACGGATATGTGCACACACAGTCGTTTGCCTCGATGGTGGACGACATCGCGGAATATTGTCACCGTCATGGAGGAGCATTGGTATGAAACTTTATCATGGCACAAACAGGGATTTCGACAGGATAGACCTGCTGAAATCGAAACCGAACAAGGACTTCGGGCGCGGATTCTATCTTTCCGCCGACTATGAACAGGCCTTGAACATGGCACAAGTGAAAGTCGAACAGTTGGAGACCGGCAGCCCGGTCGTGCAAAGCTATTTTGTAGAGGACGAAGCCTTGGATGCCTTGCGCGTACTCCGCTTCGACGGCTACTCCGAGGAATGGGCGAAATTCATCCTGCTAAACCGTAACAATCCCGCCGACAATCCCGCACACGACTATGATGTGGTCATCGGCCCTATAGCCAACGACCGTGTAGGCGTGCAGTTGTGGCGGTACGAGAACCGTTCAATAGACCTTCCCACACTGGTACGCAACCTGCAATACATGAAAGGTGTGACCTCCCAATATTTCTTCGGCACGGAACGTGCCATCAAACTGTTGAAGAGGATATGAGCGAGAAAACGGAAATGATGGCGGACATGGTAAAGAACCTTGCCGCCCTGCTGGCCGAACGGGACAGCAGAATGACAATGGAAGAGGCGCTTGCCACGGTATTCAATTCGGACACATACCGGAAAGTAATGGATGAACGGACGCATTTTTATCATCAAAGCCCCCACTACGTGTTCGCTTTCCTGGAAGAAGAACTGACGAAAGGTAAGTTTGAATGACGGCACACTGCGCGATGCGGACATTCCGGGTTGCGCCATGCGTTTTTTGAATGCCGGAATTCTCGTTTCCCAGTCTGTCAAAAAACTTTGATTCTTCTGGTGCCGCTACATGCTGCTAGACGTGTGCCGTGCCTTGCGCCGTGGTATGGAATGGTGCCCGTACGGTTGCAAACCTGTATCTATACGGTTATAGATTTGTATCTGTACGGATGCAGGCGGATAACCGTACGGATGTTCTTTGAATCTTTCAACTTCTTTTGATTGGTCTATCTGAAGAGAAGAACAAGACTGGCAGAAAGTGCCAAAGGATATACTAATTTAGCCTATCAGAATGCTTCTTTAATGGCAGAAACATTACATATAAGCCAATTCTATATGGGATTCTTCTGTTCTGCTATCAATTTGGATAAACGTAAAAGATTCACAAAAAAAATAGGAATACAAGATAAAATATATGCTGCAATGGCATTAGGAATACCGAAATTTGAATTTTTACATTACATTGAAAAGAACTGTGAATTTGATACTTTATGGAGAATTCTACTTGCATCAATATATGAATGTTTTTGTTGGCAGGGACTTACGCTGCCATGCAAGTATCCCGTTCCAAGCTGCTGGTAGGCATAGCTGTGGATCAGATATGTTGGAACTACTTGTATGGGTATCTGTATGGAAGCATAGATAATATATGCTCATGCTTATTGGGGGAAGCATGCTTCTTCGGTTAATTACGAGTTTACGCTGATACTCTGTTTAGAGTTAAAAAAAGTTTTTTCTATTGATTCTTTCGTGATATTTCAAACATTTTTCAAAATTAATGCGGATTTTTGTACCAAAAATTTAAATTAAATTAGCTATGAAGAATTATGTAATTATGCTATTGGCCGTTTGGGGGACTTTCCTCCTGCAAGGCTGTGACAAAGATGACGATGTAGATGTGGCTGCTCCCCCATCCGCAGTGCAAGCGGCTTTTGATGCCAAGTATCCCAACTGCTATGCTGAGTGGGAAATGGAAAAAGCTACAAACAAGTACAAGGCTGATTTTCATTATTACGGTACGCATGCCGAATGGAATGTTGCACTTTCCACTGAAGCGAATGCTTGGTATATGCCTGATGGTACATGGGAAAAAACGAACTTTGAAGTTACTTACCTTTACCGTAATCCCAGCGATCAGTTTATTTCTTCCGCTGTCCGTACTACTGTCGCACAATTGGCTGGAGGTCGGGAAATCGATCTGGATGCAGTAGATACTCCCGCACAAGACTATTTTCTTTTGGAAGTCGATGCAGAGCCACACGATTTATACTATAATATTGATTTTGAGGGGAAACAGTTTTAGTGGGCAGTTTCTTGTAAGAAAGGACACGCAAAACTGCGTTCAAAAGAAATTCTCTTGTGGAATGACGCAGTTTTGCGTATGATTAACAATTGGTTTAATATCCTCATTTTCTTCTTCTCTTACCATAGTTTGAGAGTAGAATGAGGAATTTTTGTTTTCAAAGGATGGTTCATGTACTATCTACGGCTTTGCCGAACATAGTAAAAACCTTTATGCCTTCTAAAGAACATGCAATTCGCTACCCTCTCTGCTTATAAATAACTTCTATTCCTTGGCGGCTTCCCAAGTTGATGGCATTGCCCCAATGCTTTTGCAGACATTCGCAAAACGGGTAAGCGGCTTTCAGAGGTTTCATAAGCCCCTGGTCTTGCCAAGTATGGATGTAGTCTACAATGCAACGGCTCAGCCCTTGGCCTCTTTTCTGTGTCCGTTGTCGGCATTCCGAAGCAAAGGAAAGTTTTTCTTTGGCCTCTTTCAGCAGATGGTCTATATCGGTTGTAGGTGTCTTGTTATAGAAGAAATCATATACGCTCAATGTGCACGGCTTGTTTAAGCGGTGGAATACCTGTTTATAAGCATATTCTGCGGCATTGGCAGTGCGCATGGTTTCTGTCCGTTCTTTAATGATGAAGCCCCACTCTTCCAATGTCAGGATGCGGTTATCGATGCTGGTGGTAATCACTTCCTGCATAAGTTCCTGAATAAACTGCCGGGCAGACGCATCGTTGCGGGCGAGACGATGCAGCAGAGCATCGAGTTGCTCGAATGCGGCCAGAAAAGTTTCTTTCTTCCCAAGCAGGCAGGACAAGGAAGAGACTTCGCCTATCCGCATGACAGACTCATTCAGAATTTGCATCACCTCTTCCTGCATCCCGTTATCCATTTTATCTCTATCATCTTCCGTTGTCTGCTCGTTGGATTCCGGCAGAGGAGCGAGCCTTTCTGCCAGTTCTTTCCCGATACATAGCAAAGGCTGTATCTCTTGCATCAGGTGTTCCCAATATTTGTCTGTTGTCATTTTTTCAGTTCTACTATTGCACATCGGTTTGCTTCTTTCGGTGTGTAAATATCTGTTCCTCCTTCTCCTTTTGATACGATTTTCTTCGCGTCAATACCCCTTTCCTCCAGTAAGGAGACGATGCGTTGTGCGCGCCGTTCACTCAATGTCTGATTGAGCGTTTCACTTCCTGTCGCATCATCTGCATATCCGGTAACTTTCAGGCGCAGACCATACTGCTTGCTGATGCGGGCAATTTCATCCAGGTTGGCCAGTTGTAAAGGCTCGGTCAATTCTGCCGTGTTCAGGCGGAAGAAAAAGAGGATGGACGTGCCTATGCATTTCGTCTCCGGCATTGGATTGTCGGCAGGATTTCCCGTAATGCTGCCGGTCGCTTGTTCTCCGGAATGTGCCTGTTTGCTGTTGTATGGATCTTCTTGGGGTGCATATGTATCTTCTCCGGCATCTGTAACCCCATGTGCTTGTTGGGCTAAACGGTTTCGTAAAGAGTTCAGCCCGCTGTAGTCGTTGACTGGATAAAGTATGTATAGGCTGTCGGCAACACGATTTTCCGTCTCTGCATGTATTGTCTCACGGGTTGTTCCCTGTTGGCGTTTTTTCAATAACCCTTCTGTTTCGAGAACATGGTACATTTGTGCGATCGTTCTTTTCTGTTGTTCGTTGACTGTTTGGAGCCGGTGATTATCCCTCTGCAAATAGTCATACTGAGATGCTGAAAAAATTGTATGACGCGATGCAGAGTGGTCCCAGCGGTTTGCCCCGAAACGGAATGTGATGCCGGCGGACACGTGAAAGAGATGGTCTCCCAGTTTGCTGGCTTTTCCTGCTCCGTCAAAATCAGCGAAGGTTGTAAGCCCTCCCAGTTCCATTGTCAGGTACAAATTCTTGCTCAAGCGAAATTCGTTTAAAAAACCGTAGTCAACTGTAAATGGGTGTTTCCCGCTTTGCCGGTTGTTGATGATGCCGCTTCCGATATAAGGTATGAAGTGCCACAAAGGAGTACTTTCGTGCTTCCAAAAATGATTGGTTACATTCCATAGCAAGTCTCCGTGCAAATGGTGATATTGTTGTCGTTCTATGAGATGATTTTTCAAGTCGAATCCTTGATATCCGATGCGGATTCCCACGTTCGGTATTATCCATTTGCCCGCCGAAAGCTGAAAGTCGGGACGCACACGTCCGAAAATATCCTCACAGCCTAATGGAGAACCGGCAAAAACGCTCACACCGGTTGATGCAGAGACAAACCAATCGTTCTCTTTAGACCGGTTTTTTGTGATGGGAGACATTGCAGAAGTCTGTTCCGGAAATGTTTCATTCCGCAATGGCTGATAATGAAAGTTACGTTTGAACTTGACATAGCGGATATTGTTTTCCGTGGGTTGTACAGTCCTTGCAGTGTCGTTCACCGATGAATATTCTCGGGCATATACGGATTGTCCGGCCAGCAATAGGGAGGCTATCAAAAAACAATTTTTTAGCATATAGATTCTATGTTTTAATATTACACGAATTAGAAAGAAGAGGCAAAATAAGCAGCTTTAGTAAGAAGTTCAAAGAATGCAATAAAGAAATGTATTTGATTTATTCTTAATTAGTTATTTCTTTAATAATCGAACTAATTATTTGATTTAATCGAACTCTAAGTGGCGTATTGGATTGATGAAAAACAATTGGTATTTGATATTGCATCTATTTTTTAATGATATATCTTTATATTTTGGCATAGTAATATGAATAGAAATATAAGCGCTCCACGCTTATTGTACATTTTATGCTTCCGTCTGTCTGTGTGTAAGTTTCTCTATATTCTCAACGAATTTTATGCGAATTTATTTGATATTGTTTTATTATAATAATATATTTGTCCACGTTTTATAAATAATAAGTAAAAAATAAGTTTGCTTTTGGAAATAAAACGGATAATTAATCTTAATTCTAAATTGATATGCTAAAGACCTTAAATTTATTGTTATGTTTGGCTGTTCCTTGCATATCAGTCAATGCTGTATTGGCTGCTGAAACTGTCATACAACAAGACAACGTATGCAAAGGTGTTGTGAAAGACGTAAACGGAGAAGCAATAATCGGTGCTTCTGTGGTAGTAAAAGGAACTTCGAATGGAGTAATTACTGATTTGGATGGAGCTTTTTCGCTGGACAATGTCCCCAAAGGTGCTACGATTGAAATTTCTTTCGTTGGTTACGAGACTGCCACTGCTATATGGAGAGGAACTCCGGTAAATGTTGTTCTGAAAGAAGATTCCCAGACGCTGGAAGAAGTGGTCGTTGTAGGCTTCGGCTCTCAGAAGAAAGCCAATCTGACAGGAGCATTGACCAGTGTGGACATGGACGAACTGAAAGGCGACCGTCCGCTGGCTAATGTGTCCTCGGCATTGCAGGGGGCTGTGCCGGGACTGTTGGTGTCCAGCGGAAGCTTTGAACCGGGACAAAGCAAATCATTCCAGCTTCGCGGAGCGTTTACAATCGGTACCGGTGGCAGCGGTTCTGCCATTGCTCCTTTAGTCTTAATTGACAATGTAGAAGGAGACATCGATATGTTGAACCCGGAAGATATTGAAAATATCACGGTTCTGAAGGATGCGGCTTCCACAGCCATTTACGGAGCACGTGCGGCCGGTGGCGTCATATTGGTTACGACCAAACGGCCGAAAGACAAAGCAAAGTTTACACTGAACTACAACAACAACTTTGCTTTCAGTTCGGTGGTAAACACTCCTAAACAGGCCCCTTTCTCTACCACCCTAAAGACCTATCAGGAAGCATTCGGGGATACTTATTGGACTTATAGCAGCCCGAGCGTCAGCAAGTGGCTGCAATATCTGGATGAATATAGACGAAATCCTTCTGCATTTAATATCGTGGGCGACGGAATTTTTAAGGATACAGATGGAAAAGTATATTTTTTGAATGAACATGATACGTATGGCAATTTTATGGAAACAGGTTTCCAGCAAACCCATAACGTTTCTGCTTCGGGAGGAACCGATAAATTGCGTTATCGCATATCCGGTGCATTCCTCGATAATGACGGTGTGTTGATAGGTAACAAGGACACTTTCCGCCGTTTTAATGTGAGTTCTTTCGTTTCTGCAGATATTACGAAATGGTTTACACAGGAAGTTACAATGAGCTATGCGTCAAGCAAGAGAGTAAAGCCACAGTCGGGATTGGGAAGCATGTTCAGTAATGAGTTCCTGAATATTATTCCGGAGGGTGATTTCCCGGTTTCCATTGCACCGGAACTTCCGAAAGACCTGCCTTTCTATACACCGAGAAATCAGGTGCAATACGCCAAAGCCACCACATACAACAATTCCAATCCACGTATTATGCTGAAGTCTATCTTGAAGCCATTCAAGGGATTTGAAGCTGTATTCGAATATACATTCGACAAGAACATGTATAATTATGACTTCTATAGCGATTATATCGGATACGTAGATATACAGGGAGCTGCCAAATACAACGTACAGCAAGATAGAGATTATTTGGAGAAAGAACAGAATTTCACCAATTATAATGCGTTAAATGTATACGGAACTTACAGTTTTGACATAGCGAAAGACCACCACTTCAAATTAATGGCGGGTTTCAATCAGGAAAGCAGTTATTATGAAAACCTGTATTCCAAAGCATTCGGAATGATTGTGTCCGATGTGCCTGCGCTGAATGGAGGTACAGGAACGGTTCAGACCAGCGACGGGTATAATGAGTATGCCATACGGGGAGGTTTCTTCCGTGTGAATTACAATTATAAGGATAAATATCTGTTGGAGGTGAACGGACGCTACGACGGTTCTTCTAAATTTCCGAAAGAAAATCGTTTCGGTTTCTTTCCATCTGTTTCCGGAGGATGGAATGTTGCGCAGGAAAATTTCATGACCAATACGCGCAACTGGCTTGATATGTTTAAGTTGCGTGCTTCTTATGGTGCGATAGGCAACCAGAATATTTCGAATTATGCTTATTATTCCACCATGTCAATGGACAATCTGTACAACGGATGGCTTGTGGGATCGAAAGAGGTGGGCGCTATCACTTCATTACCAGCCTTGGTCAGTTCAACCTTCACGTGGGAGAAAGTATATACGGTAGATATAGGTGTGGATTTAACTCTTTTCAGAAACCGTTTGACTGCCGTATTCGATTGGTACCGCAAGGATACGAAAGGCATGCTGGGACCGGGTATGCCACTTCCTGCTGTAATAGGGGCAGATGCTCCTCAACAAAATACGGCGGACATGCGTACCAAAGGCTGGGAACTTGCTGTCAATTGGAGAGATCGGATAGGCGACTGGAATTATCGCGCAGGCTTCAATTTGTCAGACTCCCGTTCGGAAATCACAAAATATGATTACAACGAAAAAAGCAAACTGTTAAGTGTATTTCACCGAGGCTATGAGATGGGAACGATTTACGGCTATGTGTCCGATGGATTTTATACGGTGGATGACTTTGTGGATACTCAAAGTTGGCAATTGAAAGACGGGGTCCCCTCCATTGAAAATTACAGTCCTCGTCCGGGGGATGTCAAGTTTAAGAACTTGCGTGATGATGAAAGCAGTGTGAACAAGATTGATGATGGTTTGGGAACATTGGATAATCCTGGCGACCAAATCATTATCGGTAATTCTACTCCAAGATATTTATACGGCATCAATTTGGGAATAGGATACAAAGGGGTGGACTTCAGCGTTTTTATGCAGGGTACAGGAAAAAGGGATGCATGGCTCGGCGGCAATCTTATTTTCCCGATGGGTGGCAACGGACAATATGCCCCCATGTATGAAGGGTTGGATGATTACTGGCAGCCAAAAGATATAGCTAACGGAGACTATACGGCAGTCAATCCTAATGCGAAATACCCGCGTATGTATGGCAATCGTGGAAATGCGGGATCTAATTTAAGACAGCAAACCCAATATTTGTCCAATGCGGCATATTTCCGTATAAAGAATATTACATTGTCTTACACCGTTCCCAAGAAATGGATCAACAAGATATTTTTGCAATCGCTGAAAGGATTCGTAAGCATTGAGAATGTGGCGACTTTTGATCATTTGCCTGACGGCATTGATCCCGAAACGTTAAGTTGGGCATACCCCACCAGTCGCGTAGTATCTTTCGGAATAAACTTTACTTTATAAAATCATCTTGAAAAGATATTTATTCACAATAGTCAATTAATAATGAATTACCAACTTCGTTTGGATTTTAAATGGAAAGATTATCATGAAAAAATATATCATTCTATTTGCATTGGCAGGCACACTGCTTTCCTGCAATGACAGTTTTCTGGACAGAGCTCCCAAAAATCAACCTACGGAAGAAAATTTATTTAAAACCTACAATAGCTTTAAAGCTTTTTCATGGCCGCTATACGAGGTTTTCAGCAATAGTATGTTTGGCACTTACTTTGGAGCTTCTGCCGATTATTCGGCAGATATTTACGCTGGATATTTGTATTCGAGGGGTTTTAAGGATCAAGGAAGTCCTTATGCTTTCGGACGCATATCTCCGGTTCAAACGGGCAATGGATGGGATTTTTCCGGAGCATTGCGTCGTGCCAACATTCTGATCTCCCATATAGATAATTCAGAGATGAGCCAGGCTGAAAAAGACCACTGGAGAGCTGTGGGCTACTTCTTTCATTCTTATTGGTATATGGAATTGATTAACCGCTTTGGAGATGTGCCTTGGGTAGAATCGCCTTTGGACGACAGTTCAGAAGAAAAGACGGAGCCACGTATGGATCGCAAGACTGTAGCCGATAAAGTATTGGAACGTTTGAAATGGGCGGAACAAAATATCGGTGATTTCGAGAAAGAGGATGGCGAAAATACCATTAATGTGGACTGTGTTCAAGCGTTACTTTCTCGCTTTACATTGCGCGAGGCCACATGGCGAAAATATCATGATTTGGGCGATTATGAGAAATACCTGAATGAATGTGTACGTGTTTCTCACGAATTGATGAAAAAATACCCTACCTTATATACAGGTGTGGATACAAATACCTCCGGACAAAAGGTACCTGCTGCGGGATACGGAGAATTGTGGATAACCGACAATTTAAGTGGCATACCGGGCGTTATCTTGTATAAGGAATTCGTGGCAGGTATTAAAAATTCCCAAGCAAGTGCCATTGAACATATGGATTCGGGAAATACGGAAATGCCCCAGCAGACAGTTGACCTTTATCTGTGTGTAAACGGCAGACCTATCGGCAATAGTGATGGAATGTACAAAGGAGACCATACGATGTATGACACTTTTACAGCTCGTGATCCCCGACTTTATCATGTGGTGATGCCTCCTTATAAAGTAACTCCAAAAGCAAAGACACCCGAGGACCAACGCACATGGGAATATTCCGAAAATCCTGAGGAGCGTCAGTTTATCGATATCATGGGCGCGGATTTAATAAACGCCAATCCCGGTGTGGGCATGAAACGGTTGCCTGCTCAAAACTGGTCTGGGACATTGGTTCCATCTGTTCCCAACATTATTAACAATAGTATTGGAAATCCTGCTTTTGTACGGGGCAATACTGGATACTATGTATGGAAAAACTGGAGCACATGGGAATTGAATGCCAACTCCGGCCGTTCTCAAAATTCGGCAGACAAACCGATTTTTAAGATTGAAGAAATTTTGCTTAACTATGCGGAAGCGAAATGGGAGTTGAATGGGTTTACCAAAGATGTAGCTATGGAAACTATTGATAAGTTGCGTGAACGTGCAGGAGTGAAAAAGATGAGTGAACTTTGGGATGAAATCAATGATAGTTTTGATCCGGCCCGTCCGTATTGGTCGCCTAAAAAGGGAGGACAGGAGAAACTGGATCCGATGTTGTGGGAAATCCGTCGCGAACGTATTGTAGAATTGATGGGAGAAGGGTTCGGCTTTTATGATGTAAGGCGTTGGCGTATGGCTCCCTACTTTGTAAATTCTCAGAAACATGGCTGTTGGATAAATAAAAACCAATTCCAGGCAGGCCAATAGTTCCTGATGGATGAGAATGGCAATCAGCTTCCGTATGATAGTGAAGTTCAAGAGGGATATATTTGGCTTGAACCGACCGGTGGAGAAGGTTGGCAGGAGAAGTATTATCTGTATCAAATACCCTATCAGGAAATCATTCTGAATCCGAATCTGGCTCCTAATAATCCGGGATGGGATTAATTGGAGATATAGGCTTGAATAATGACATTCGGGTACACAGGTTACACATAGCCGATAAAATACAATTCCATGTTGAATTTTATGTTTAGATTTGTTGTTTTATCCGTGTAATCTGTGTATTTTTATCTATCCTAATATTTAGTCTTTATGAGTGGAGTGATAAAAAAAACAATTGGATTAATATTCTTGTGGGGAGCAGTAATTGTTTCAAATGCCCAACAGATTCAGTTGAAAGGATTTGCCTACGGAGAGGTTGCCGCTCCCACAGGTTGTGAATGGGAGTCCCCCGAAGCACTTGCCTTGAATAAGGAACAGCCTCATACGTGGTTCTTTACATTTGCGGATGTGGAAAGTGCCCGCCGCATCTTGCCCGAATACAGCCGCTTCTACCGGTCGCTGAACGGGACATGGCAGTTCCACTGGGTAGGGAATCCCGGCGAACGGCCTGTCGGTTTCTACCGCACCGATTATGATGCTTCCGGATGGGATGAAGTGGAAGTGCCCATGCAATGGAACGTAGCGGGCATACAGAAGGATGGAAGCCTGAAATACGGCACTCCGGTTTACGTCAACCAGCCGGTCATCTTCCATCACGAAGTAAAGGTGGGCGACTGGAAAAAGGGAGTGATGCGGACTCCGGCTCCTGATTGGACCACTTACAAAAACCGCAACGAGGTAGGTTCTTACCGCCGCACCTTTACGGTGCCTCAGGAATGGAAGGACCGGAAAGTGTATGTGAACTTCGACGGAGTATCCTCCTTCTTCTATCTGTGGGTGAACGGCCACTACATCGGTTTCGCCAAGAACTCCAGAAACACGTCTTCCTTCGACATTACACCCTATTTGAATAAAGATGGAGAGAATCTGCTGGCAGTGGAAGTCTACCGAAACTCAGACGGTTCTTTCCTCGAAGCACAGGACATGTTCCGTTTGCCGGGCATTTTCCGCTCCGTGTCATTGACGTCGACCTCCCCTGTGCAAGTACGCGACTTCCGGGTGTTTCCTGATTTGGAAGCGGATTATAAGGACGGAACGCTCCGCATAGAAGCGGATATCCGCAACCTGGGCCGGAAAAAGATTAAAGGATATACCCTCTCCTATTCCTTGTATGCCAACAAGCTCTATTCCGATGAGAATACATTGGTGACGGATGTACAAGGCAACACACCGGTATCGGAAGTGGAAACAGGCGAAACCGCGTTGATAAAGACCACGCTGTACGTGCAGAACCCGAAAAAATGGTCGGCAGAAGAGCCTTTCCGTTATACGTTGGTAGGACAGTTGAAAGACAAGAAAGGACGCACAGTGGAAACATTCTCCACAGGGCTGGGCTTCTGCAAGGTAGAAATCAAGGAAACTCCGGCCGGCAAGGACGAGTTCGGACTGGCAGGGCGCTATTTCTATGTAAACGGAAAGACGGTCAAGCTGAAAGGAGTAAACCGACAGGAAATCAACCCGGAAAAAGGAAACGCCATCGGACACCGGCAGATGAAAGAAGAAATCATGCTGATGAAGCGGGGAAACATCAATCATGTACGAAACTCTCATTATTCCTGTGAGCCGTACTGGTACTATCTCTGCGACAAGTATGGCATTTATCTGGAAGATGAAGCCAATCTCGAAAGCCACGAATACTACTACGGAAAAGAGTCCCTGTCACACGTACCGGAATTTGAGGCGGCACATGTGGCGCGTGTTATGGAACTGGCTCATGCCCACGTCAACCATCCTTCCATCGTGATATGGTCGTTAGGAAATGAAGCGGGACCGGGCAAGAATTTCGTGTCGGCCTACGAGGCACTGCATGCCTTCGACCCTTCCCGCCCGGTACAGTATGAGCGTAACAATGACATTGTAGACATGGGGTCGAACCAATATCCTTCCATCGCATGGATGCGGGGAGCCGTTACCGGAAAGTATGACATCAAGTACCCGTTCCACGTATCCGAGTATGCTCATTCCATGGGTAACGCGGTAGGCAATCTGCAAGACTACTGGGATGCCATCGAATCGACCAACTTTTTCTGCGGAGCCGCTATCTGGGACTGGGTGGACCAGGCACTCCATTACTATGACCGCCGCACGGGAGAGCGTTTCTGGGCCTACGGAGGCGACTTTGGCGACAAGCCCAACAGCGGTATGTTCTGTATGAACGGTATTCTTTTCCCAGACCACTCACCGAAACCGGCTTTCTATGAGGTGAAAAAGGTATATCAGAATGTTGGAATAAAATCAGTGGATATGCAGAAAGGAGTGATAGAGATATTCAACAAGAATTATTTTACTTCGCTGGACGACTATAAACTGACATGGTCACTCTATCAAGATGGGAAAAAGGTCAAGGAAGGCAATCTTCCACTTTCTCAAAGCATTGGAGCGAGGGAAAAGCAAACCTGCACGCTCCCCTACCAATATGAGACACTGGATCCGAAATCTGAATATTTCGTGAAAGTACAGCTTCTGCTGAACCAAGACATGCCGTGGGCAGAAAAAGGATATGTACAGATGGAAGAGCAACTGCTGGTAAAAGAAGCCGGAGAGAAGCCTGGAATCTTACAGCAGACCGCCTCACTGCCCAAGCCTCAGATAGAAGAAGGGGATGACTTCTTCACCATTTCAGGAAAAGGCTTCTCCGTCCGTTTTGATAACAAGGAAGGTACAATCCACAGCCTGACATATAATGGAAAGGAAGTAATCTGCGAAGGGAAAGGTCCGAAAATAGACGCTCTCCGTGCACCGACAGACAACGACAACTGGGCTTATCAGCGCTGGTTTGAGAAGGGACTACACAATTTGCAGCATAAAGTCACAAGTTTCAGCCGTATAAAGGATAAAACCACTCCTGACAATGTCATCAAGCTGATGTATACTGTAGTTTCACAGGCGCCTAACGGAGCAGTGCTCCAGGGAGGGACTTCCGGCAGATACATAGTGAAAGAACGGAAAGATGTGCCGTTCGGAGCCAATGATTTCAAGTTCGTGACCAACCAAATCTGGACGGTTTATCCGGACGGCTCGATTGAACTTCAGTCACAGATTACTTCCAACGATGCATCGCTGGTACTGCCTCGCTTGGGATATGCCCTGCAGTTGCCTTCCGGACTGGAACAATATACCTACTACGGCCGTGGCCCTTGGAACAATTACAACGACCGTTGTACAGGTTCTTTCATCGAAACCTATCAAAGTACGGTCAAAGGGCAGTTCGTGAATTTCCCCAAACCGCAGAGCATGGGTAACCGTGAAGCGGTACGCTGGTGTGCCTTGACTGACAAGAGTGGATGTGGCGTGGAATTCATCGCTTCCTCTCCGATGTCAGCTTCCGCACTTCCTTGGTCGGCTCTGGAACTGACACTTGCTCCTCATCCCTACCAGCTGCCGGAATCGTCGGCCACTCATTTGCATCTGGATGTGGTCGTGACGGGACTTGGAGGAAACAGCTGCGGTCAGGGAGGTCCGTTGGAAGCAGACCGCGTCAAGGCTGGTAACCACTCCCTAAGTTTCCTCATCCGCCCGGTATTCCAGTCGGCTTTCACCGAAACCGCACAGGTAAGTACCTCCGGCGAGACTCCTTTGTCTATCTCACGCAGCCGTGAAGGAATCGTTTCTATCACAGCAGGCCGTCCGGATGTACAGATTGTTTATGTGCTGAACGGCGGAAAGAAAGCGATGAATTATGAAAAGCCTTTCAGCTTCCGCGAGGGAGGTAGCATTAAGGCTTATTACAAAGACAGTCCGATGATTGCTTCCGTAATGACCTTTGAAAAGATAGAAAGCATTCCAATGGAAGTGGCATACGTGTCCAGTCAGGAAACCGGAAGCGGAGATGCCGCCCATTTGGTAGATGGAGATTTAAGTACTACATGGCACACCATGTACTCGGTGACCGTAGCCAAATATCCCCATTGGGTAGATTTTGATGCCGGCGAAGTAAAACAGATTAAAGGATTCGTCTATACTCCTCGTCAGGACGGCGGCATGAACGGAGTCATAAAGGACTATACACTGCATGTCAGCATGGACGGAAAGAACTGGGGAGAACCCGTTGCCAGAGGAACTTTCCAGAAAGGACAGAAGCCACAGAAAATCATGCTGGAAAAGCCGGTCAAGGCCCGCTTTATCCGCTTCACCGGTTTAAGTTCACAAAACGGGGCGGATTTTGCAGGAGGGGCAGAATTCTCTGTCATAGCAGATTAACTTAATTAAACGGAAAATTATGGACAAACTATCACATTTGATTACCAGTACGGGGCTGCTTGCCGTCTCTTTTGCCGGTGTTCAGGCAGCTAATAAAGCAGAAAAGCCGAACATCATCTTTATCCTGTGCGATGATATGGGATATGGCGACTTGGCTTGCTACGGACAAAAATACATTCAGACCCCAAACCTTGACCGGATGGCTCAGGAAGGCATGCGCTTTACACAAGCGTATGCCGGAAGCCCGGTCAGTGCGCCTTCCCGTGCCTCACTGATGACCGGACAGCATTCCGGGCACGGGCATGTCCGGGGAAATAAGGAATACTGGGCAGATGCTCCTGTCATGAAATACGGCATGAATACAGACTGGACCATAGTGGGACAGGAACCCTATGACCCAAATCATATTATTCTGCCGGAAATCATGAAAAAGAACGGATATGCCACGGGGATGTTCGGCAAATGGGCCGGAGGCTACGAAGGTTCTTGCTCCACACCCGACAAGCGCGGAATAGACGAATATTTCGGCTACATCTGCCAATTTCAGGCTCATCTTTATTATCCGAATTTCCTGAATCGTTACAGCAAGTCACAAGGAGACACTGCGGTGGTACGGGTCACAATGGAGCAGAACATCCAGCATCCGATGTTTGGAGATGATTATAAAAAACGTGCACAATATTCGGCCGACCTTATCCATCAGGAAGCCTTGAAATGGATTGACGCTCAAGACGGGAAACAACCGTTCTATGGGTTCTTCACCTACACACTTCCCCATGCAGAACTGGCCCAGCCTAATGACTCTATCCTGAAACATTACAAGAAGCGGTTCTTTACCGACAAGACTTGGGGAGGAAGCGAAGGTTCCCGGTATAATGCAGTAGAGCATACGCATGCCGAATTTGCGGCCATGATTACACGGCTGGATGCGTATGTTGGCGAGATTCTGGACAAGCTGAAAGAAAAAGGATTGGATGAAAACACACTGGTGATTTTCAGCAGTGACAATGGCCCCCATGAAGAAGGAGGAGCCGATCCGGCATTCTTCGGCCGCGACGGGAAACTCCGAGGACTGAAACGCCAATGCTATGAAGGAGGCATACGTGTCCCGTTCATCGTACGCTGGCCGGGACACGTGCCGGCTGGTACGGTTAATGATCATCAGTTGGCTTTTTACGATGTGATGCCTACTTTCTGTGAACTGATAGGGGACAAGAGATTTCCCGGGAAATACCTGAACAAAAAACTGGAGAATGACTGTTTCGATGGCATCTCATTCGCTCCTACCTTGCTGGGACAGGACGAACGGCAAGGTAAACATGAGTTCCTGTACTGGGAGTTTCACGAAACTGATCAGATAGGCGTACGCATGGGCGACTGGAAAATGGTTGTAAAGAAAGGAAAACCTTATCTGTATAATCTGGCTACGGATATTCATGAAGACCATGATGTAGCCGCCGAACATCCGGATATTGTAAGACAAATGAAGGATATTATTAAGCGGGAACATCGCGAAAGCGATTTGTTTAAAGTAACTTTACCTGTATTTGATAAGTGATAGCTGAGAAATGAAACTGCGAAAACAAACTTTGTTGACTTTGTGCGTGCCGGCGTGCCTGTGTGCTGTGTCGGCAGGAGCTGCAAGCGGACTCCCGGACGGAACCGCGGTGCAGCAGCATTTTACGGTAGAAGGCATTCGCCAACTGAACCCCACTACGGTAGAAATACGTTTCTCCAACGGGCAGCAGATGACTTGCGACTTCTACGGAGAGAATATCGTCCGTCTGTTTCAGGACAATAAAGGAGGAATTATCCGTGACCCTCAGGCAAGCCCCGAAGCGCAGATACTGGTAGACAATCCGCGCCGGCAACCCGGACAACTGGTTATCGGTACGAAGGAAGGTATCGTTTCCGTTTCTACGGACCGGATTTGCCTGGAGATGGATACTCAAACCACCCTGTTCAAGATTACCGACAAGAAGAACAACCGGGTGGTGGCTGAATCCGTTGCCCCCATCGACTTCCAGAAAAAACAGGTTACCCTGTCGCTGAAAGAAATGCCGGAGGAATATTTCTTTGGCGGTGGAGTGCAGAACGGACGCTTCTCCCACAAGGGAAAGAGCATCAAGATTGTCAATACCAACCAGTGGACGGACGGCGGTGTGGCTTCGCCTACACCTTATTATTGGTCTACCGGAGGTTACGGCGTGATGTGGTATACCTTTGCTCCCGGTCAGTACGATTTCGGAGCTGCGGAAAAGGGGAAAGTCACCCTTACGCACGATACGGACTATCTCGACTTGTTCTTCATGGTGGACGATACTCCCGTGGCATTGCTGAACGATTTTTATCAGCTTACCGGACATCCGGTGCTGTTGCCTAAGTTCGGTTTCTACGAAGGACACCTCAATGCCTACAACCGCGACTATTGGAAAGAGGACAGCGAAAAAGGATACCTGTTCGAAGATGGCAAGAAGTACAAGGAAAGCCAGAAGGACAACGGAGGCGTAAAGGAATCGCTGAATGGCGAAAAGAACAATTATCAGTTCTCTGCCCGTGCCGTGATAGACCGTTACAATGCTGCCGATATGCCGTTGGGATGGTTGTTGCCGAACGACGGTTACGGAGCCGGATACGGTCAGACTTCCACACTGGACGGCAATATTCAGAACTTGAAGGAGCTGGGCGATTATGCCCGAGAGCGTGGTGTGGAAATCGGACTGTGGACGCAGTCGGACTTGCATCCCAAAGAAGGAGTGGAGCCGCTGTTGCAGCGTGACATTGTGAAGGAAGTCCGTGATGCGGGTGTGCGTGTGCTGAAAACCGATGTTGCCTGGGTAGGAGCAGGATATTCCTTCGGCTTGAACGGTGTAGCAGACGTGGGGCAGATTATGCCGTATTACGGCGACGATGCCCGTCCCTTCATCATTTCATTGGACGGTTGGGCAGGAACCCAGCGTTATGCCGGCGTATGGTCGGGCGACCAGACCGGAGGCGAATGGGAATACATCCGTTTCCATATCCCCACCTATATCGGTTCCGGGCTTTCCGGTCAGCCTAATATCAGTTCGGATATGGACGGTATCTTCGGAGGAAAGAACATTCCGGTCAACGTGCGCGACTTCCAGTGGAAGACGTTCACGCCGATGCAGTTGAACATGGACGGATGGGGCTCTAACCCCAAGTATCCGCAGGCGTTGGGCGAACCGGCTACTTCCATCAACCGCTGGTATCTGAAAATGAAGTCGGAATTTATGCCGTACACTTATAGCATAGCCCGTGAGGCAGTGGATGGCAAACCGATGATACGTGCCATGTTCCTGGAGTATCCGAACGACTATACGCTAGGTACGGCTACCCGTTACCAGTATCTGTATGGTCCGTATGTGCTGGTAGCTCCGGTATATCAGGAAACGAAGATGGACGGGAAAGGCAATGATATCCGAAACGGCATTTATCTGCCCGAAGGCAAGTGGGTGGATTACTTTACCGGCGATGTTTATCAGGGAGGTCGGATTATCAACAGCTTCGATGCACCGTTGTGGAAACTTCCGGTATTCATCAAGGAAGGAGCTATCCTGCCGATGACTGCGGCACATAATAATGTAAGCCAAATGGACAAGACAGAACGTGTGTACGAACTCTATCCTGCCGGCAAGACCGAGTTCACGGAATACGACGACGATGGAACCACCGAACGCTATCGCCGCGGACAGTGGACTACCACACACATCGTTTCGAATCAGGAAGATGATAAGCTGACGGTGGAAGTAGAACCTGCAAAGGGTGGTTTCGAAGGAATGGTAAAGGAGAAATCCACTTTGTTCCGCATCAATGTCACTGCACAGCCCAAGAAGCTGTCGGCACGTATCGGAAAGGCGAAGGTGAAACTGGAAGCCGTGACTTCGATGGAGGATTTCCGCAAAGGCACAAACGTATATTATTACGAAGCTGCTCCGCAGATGAACCGTTTCGCTACGCCGGGCAGTGAAATGGCATCGGTACAGGTGGTAAAGAATCCGGTGCTTCATGTGAAACTGGCTGCTACGGACATTATGGCAAATGCCGTTTCGCTGGAGATGAAAGGCTTTGAGTTTGCTCCGGCTGAAAAATTGCTGAATCATACCGGTGCGCTGGCTGCTCCGAAGGTGCAGGTAACGGACAAGAACCTGGAGGCTTATACGGTTACTCCTTCGTGGGAAAAGGTGGAAGGAGCCGACTATTACGAAATCGAGTTCAACGGTATGCTGTACAGTACCATCCGCGATACGGAACTGTTGTTCGAGAATCTTCGCCCGGAAACTCCGTGTACGTTCAAGGTACGTGCGGTCAATGCTTCGGGTGTGTCCGACTGGGCAAGCCTGAGCGTTACCACCAAATCCGACCCGCTGGAATTTGCGTTGCGTGGTCTGGAAGGCGAAACTACTTGTCCGAACCAGGGAGGTCAGGATGTAAACAAACTGTTCAACTTCGACGAAGGCGACTCATGGCATACCAAGTGGAGTGCCAAGGCTGTACCGTTCGATATGGTTATCGACCTGAACAGCATCAGCCAGCTCGACAAGTTCCAGTACCTGCCGCGTCAGGATGGTGGAAACGGAACATTGAAGAAAGGTACGGTGTACTATAGCATGGACAAGTCGGAATGGGTAGAAGCCGGCACATTCGATTGGCAAGGTGGCGACACGAAGACCTTTACGTTCGGCAATCGTCCTACGGCACGCTACATCAAGCTGGCTGTAACCGAAGCGGTAGGCGACTTTGGTTCGGGACGTGAGCTGTATGTGTTCAAGGTTCCGGGTTCGGAAAGCTACATACCGGGCGACATCAATCAGGACAAACTGGTGGACGAAAACGACTTGACTTCGTACATGAACTATACCGGTCTGCGTCGTGGCGACTCCGATTTCGAAGGCTATATCAGCAAGGGTGATTTGAACAACAACGGTCTGATAGACGCATACGACATTTCCACGATGGCGGTTCGTCTGGAAGGTGGAGTAAGTGAGGAAGCTGTTCCTTCCGTAGAAGGAAGCATAACCTTGACTCCGTCCAAGAATACGTACAACGAAGGCGAAACCATCGAAATCCGTGTATCGGGCAAGGCACTCCGTTCGGTCAATGCCATCAGCTTTGCTTTGCCGTACAATCCGCAGGAAATGGAATATCAGGGTATCGAAGGAACAGGCATGAAGGAAATGCGTAATCTTACCAACGACCGTCTGCACAGCAACGGAACGAAAGCTCTGTATCCTACTTACGTGAACACGGGCGACAAGCCTGCCCTGGAAGGAGATACGGACCTGATGGTAATCAAGTTCAAGGCTAAACGCAAGCTGACATTCAACCTGAAAGCTACCGACGGCTTGCTGGTGGACAAATACCTGAACAGTGTACGCTGGTAGATTAGTATTTGTATTTTTTAGCGCATATAGGATCATCCTATATGCGCTTTTTAGAATAATTGGAACGGTTCGTCTTATCTATTGTTCCTCCACGCTAAAAGGAAGGCAGGATGTATTGCTCGTAGAATGATGATTGTCTGATTTTCAATGGCAGGATTCCTATCCGATGCTTTTCCCCTATTTTGTATATAATCAGAAATGAACCCGTTGAGATACGTTTTCCTCTTGTCGTGGAACATGCAGGTAACTGTCGAACCGCCTTATTGCAACCTCCAGAAGAGAATATTTTCCTTCTTCAATATTTCGTACTTCCGCATCTGATATTTTTTCGCTCAGCACGGGCTCCCCGTCAATGTTTGCGACTAACCATTTTTCTCTATGTGCACCTCTTTCTTCAATGCCGAGAGCACTGATCCGGGAGATTTTTTCTGATAGGGAGGCCAGCCCTGCATGATCGATTTCTCTATTTGCCATTTTATCTGTAACTTGGCTTTCTTCCGTTGTAGTAAAAAGATGCAGGTTCCCTGAATCATCCAAACGGCATTCCTTCCACTGGGGTGGGAATACAATACGCTGGGATTCGTCTTCCAGTCCCCATAGCCCTTGTTCGTTGCAGGTGGCATACAACTTTTCGGCCACTTTGGTCCTACTTTCCAATGTTCGCTCTGTTCCATGCTTGCTCTCAGTTTCGGGTTTATTATTGCCTTCGGATTGCCTTATTTCTTCTCCCGGTTTCTTTTCCGGTTCAGCCATTTCAGAGACGATGGATGTTCCGATGTTGGAAGCAAGGTAGGCGGCCAAAGGGATGTTTATTTTATGCGTAATCACCCGTGGGGGATATAAGCTGTCTTTCAGGCGGAGCAGTTGCTCTAACCCATAGATCCGCGAGCCGGCAGCCTGTACATAATTCTTTAGCAAGGCCTTTCTTTTTCTCTCTTCCTCATTTTCGGGGAAACCGATGGAATCCGCATCAAGGATGAACTCAGGGGTATCATCCATGCTTGCAGGAAACTCCGCACGGACAGGCATCTCGCTGTCAATCATGATTTTGCTCCCTATTATTTCCGTACTGTCTTCTTTATGGATGACTTCTTCCACACGTATCCTCCCCCACTCGTCTACTGTGCTGTGTTCGCTTTTCAACCTTTTCAAGATTTCCTGCCGGTATCCGGAGGCTATTTCAGGATCGATCTCCGGCTCTAAATCCTTTGGAGTCAGTATGAGATTGCCCGTACTGTCTGTTACGCACACCTTGCCGGGATGTCCTGTTTTCTCTGTTGCAAGGATGAATTGGCCGGTCAGGGCATATTGTGAATGAATGTGTAATATCTCGTCTTTTTCCATACCGTACTTTTTCAGTTCTTCCGGATTCCCGTTCATATGGAGCAGGAAAGTTGTGAGTTCGCGGTTGGCACATTCCTCCTGATAATCTATGGGTATTCCTTGATAGGTCAATGACACTTTCATCACTTTGCTCAATGTTTCGGCATCCAGATTGTTGGCAAGCATTTCCATGACTGCTTGGCTATGGTTCCCCTTCAATGTGACAAGACAGTCTTCAGGTCGTGACACAGTTTCCTGATTGTTCCCCAATAATTTCTCTATGGCATCTCCTGCCTCCTTGTCTGTTACATGGATTTCCGTCAGTGCGTCTTCAGGAATTGATGTCAACGGAAGCGGCTCGTCGGTCATGCCTGTTCCGTGCCGTTCCTCAATGCGCTGGTTTACGGCATCTATTTTTTCGGTCAGCAATTGGGTGGCGCGTTTCACGTCAAGCAATATCGTTTTGATAAACTGCGGTGATTCTTTCAGCTTTTCTAACCAGTTTTTCAGATAAGAACAACTCTCATCTTTCACCGTTTTCAGCATTCCGTATCGCTTGGCCACAAGCGCACTGCCCAGTTCTGCCACAAGTTCTTCCTGTGCATATTCTTTGCTCCCGAATGAGGTGTTGAGATTCTGTCGGTTCAGCCGTTCTTCTGTTCCGGTACTGTGTACCATCTCATGAAACGCTGTTCCATAGAAAGCCTCTCCATTGTAAAATTGTGCTTTTTCTGGCAGTACGATTTCATCCTTATCGGGAGAGAAATAGGCTCTGTTCTGATGCAAAAGCCGTATAGGGCATAACCATTCGCCTCGGTCGATTATCTCGTCCATAGCCGGGAAGCTATATACGTCGCCGTTTGTCTCTGGGCGTTCCCGCACATTCGCTTTCCATAATTCCTCATACAGTTCGGGGCGGGTCTCTTTTAGGTTGCTCTGATCTATGTTGAATACATTATATACACGCATATTGGGATAGACATGGTATTTTTTCTGCTCCTCCACGTTCAGCTTTTTATATTGGTCATAAGGGATTTTTTTCTTGGTTTCCTCATTTATGACTGTAAACAAGGTCAGGAAAACTGGAAAACTTTTGGCTCCCTTGTTTATGGAAACATAGGGCAGGCGCTTTCCCTCTGTATCGGTAAGGGGCACATACTTCCCGTCTTTGCCTTTCGTGTAGTTTAGGGCTGCGATTCGGTCAAAAGTCATGAACACGGGTACCCGGTAGCCTTCCTTCGTGCAATGGAGAAGCAGTAACAGGGCATTCATCCCGTTATACGGACGTCCATCCAGATTCTTCGGCCAGCTCAGATTTGTTTCTCCTTCAGTGAACCAGGGCTTTTTCCAATCGTCTTTAATCTTTTCAATGCGCTCAATCATCATTTCCGCAAAGCGTTCCAGCGCACGGTCCTTTGCATTTGAATTATTATCTGTAGCGTTTTGTTCTTTTTTGTAAGCCATAACATGGAAATTTAAGCCTTTTCAGGGTAGTTAGGATGGGATGTTTCCGCTATAGAATCGTTTTTCTCGGAATACGTATCTTTCTGTAGTTTCTTCCCCCAAGGGGTTATTTCCCTGACCCGGCATCCCAAATTGATGCGGTCTTTGTAATATGTGATCTCCAATTTCCCTTTGGCATGAATCCCGTTTCCTTTATGCAGGAATTTTTCTTCCTTGTCCGAAAAATAGAGGAAATGCACCCATGTGAACATGCGTTCTTCCTTCCGTTGTTCACTGCTGAATCCGGGGAAAAGGAAGAATTTTTTCCCGTTTTTGGCATCTCTGATGTCCGGTTCCTTGCCTACTGTTCCATAAAATTCCAGCTCTCCGGCAATTTGGTCAGCACTTCCCTTAGGTTGAAGGGCGGTTTTTTCTGCCGTAAGGTTCAGATACAGATTATCTTTCCCTTTGTATATGTTTAGCATACCGCAGGCATACACGCACTTCCCTTTGCGATAACGGGATAACTGAGAAGAGGTGCTATGCTTTTTGCGAACAGCGATTCGGCATTTTTTATATGAGTTATCATGAGTGGGCACATTGACTTGAATGGCGAAATGGATGTACATGATTCCCTGTTTATCGGGATGAAGTGTGGCAGGTTCACTGATTGTGCCACAGACTTCCAGTTGTCCTCGGATCATATTTCTTCTTTTAGGATTTAATTTTGTGGCACAAAAAACAACGTGCCGGATTTACTTTAAATCCTGCATGAAGAAAATAGGATGTGTAGAATAAGAATTAAACGCCGTTGCAAATATACCGCTTTATTTATACTTGTGCAATAGCTATCGGATATATCCTCATCCATTCGCTGGATATTAGTATCCCTTAACTCTAATCTTATGCTTGGATATTCTGACTTGATTCACTATTATGATAAAGAATTGTTTTATTCTGATTTCCGGACATTTCAGCCAGCTCAAGCAGTTCTTTATTGGCATGGTTGTCAAGTTCTGCTTCCCGTTCTTCTTCAAACAAATCCAAAGTAGAAGCACATTCCCCGCAAATATCAATTCCTATAATCTGTTCAGAGCGGAAGACAACTCCCAGCAGATTTTTTAAATCTGGTAATCTGATAGACCCTTGATCCCAATTGGTTATGGCAGAAGTTGTATCCAATACGTCTTTGTCTATGGAGATGTACACAGGCTCATTTATGTGTTCATTAGCAAAATCTTTCCAGGTTTTCTTCAGTTTGAGCATATTCTCGCTGTAAAAATGTACCCGTTCTCCATAATCTTTGGAAACAGCTTGTATCAATTTGTCAGAACAACCAGCTATAATTACTTTTTTGCAATAGCGGTTATGGTCAAGCACATCCTTTACCCAGCTTCCACAAGAAAGCATATCTCCAAATTGAGGAGATTGCATGTCGGGATGATGGTCAAACACTATCAGAGAAAAAGGCTTTTCTATCTTGTCTGTCCATAATTTGGTGAGATAATGGTAATTCCCGGAATCGATGAAATGGATTCCTTTTGCCGGGTATGCCGCAATCATCCGTTTTAGTGCCAATTCCCCGTCCTTGTCGCAGTAACATTCCGTGCCATATAAATGACGGCAATCTAACCGGATGAAATTTTTATTCCTGGCAAATTGTTCATAGTTATAGACACCCGTAAAGTCCATGATGATAACAGGAAATGGCTCTTGCTTGGCAGGCTTTGCATAATTATATCTGTTCATATATGTCTGATTTGAAGTTTCCTCTATTGGGGAAACGCAATGTTTTTTCTGATAGCTTTTATCCGGCAAAAATATTTCTTTTTCTTATTATCAAGAAAAACAGGACTTTTTATTTTTGTCAATTACGGCCATTTTTGTTTGCAGAGAGAAATTATCATAATCATGGCAAAGACAAGTAAGAACAACAAGGTGAAGGATGCGTATTTTTTTGCTCTTGTGGCCGAACGCATCCGGCATTTCGAAAAACTGGGAAAAGGAAAGACGGCAGGCAACTGCGCTTGCGCCCTGAAACATTTTATGAAGTTCCGCAAGGGAAAGGACATCTCTGTCGGAGAACTGTCCGTTTCGGAAATGAAGGACTTCCAGTCCTATCTGACGGGCGAGGGGCTTAAGATGAACACCATCTCGCTCTATAACCGGATGCTGAATGCTGCCTACAACCACGCGCTGGACGAGGAAATCATTATGGCAGACAGACGACCTTTCCGGAAGAACTTCACCGGGCAGGAAAAGACGAGGAAGCGCACGCTGAATGAAAGGACGGTCAGGAGGCTGATTGGGCTTGATCTGACGGCAGACAGGGCATTGGAGTTTGCCCGCGACATGTTTCTTTTTAGCATATACATGCAAGGTATGCCGTTCGTGGACATAGCCCGGCTGACGAAAGTACGGCTCCGAAGGGGGCACATCACTTATCAGAGGAGCAAGACCAACCGCCGTCTGACTGTGGCCGTCCATCCCCGGGCACAGGCCATCATAGACAAATGGCAGGTGGGAGATCCGGACTGCCCCTATCTGTTTCCCATCCTCTGTCATCCTGAAAAGCGGAAGGTGGTGAGGTACGACAGTGCCTTGAGAACGCACAACAAGCGTCTGGCGAAACTCTCCGAAATGCTCAAGTTGGAACAGCCGCTGAGTTCCTATGTCGCGCGCCACACATGGGCTTCCCTTGCCCGGAAATACGGCGTGCAGGACAACATCATCAGCGAGGCGATGGGGCACAATCATATCACGACTACCATGATTTACCTTGCTTCGCTGGACGTGGAGGTCATCGCCACGGCAAACCGGAAGGTGATAAACCACCTTGTCCAGTTAAGGATTTAGCTTGTCATACGGCACTGAAACATTGCTTCCCCCTTTTTTGCTCCTTTTCCTTTACTCTTGTTTCTAAAATTTATTTACTTTTGCGCAAAAGTAAAGTTCCCCCTCTGTCCCGGTTACTTCTCCTTTCGTGAACTTCCAGCTTTTCTCCAGCATATATTCACTGCGCTGTGCATACACCGATTCTATAATTCCCGCTAAAACGAAGAAAAGAAATAATCTGTTATGTTTCATAGTTTCAATAGCTTCTACAAACATACGGAAATTCTACAAAATAACCACAGAAAAAGTACAGATTAGGCTGGAGCTTCGCTCCTTCTAATAAAAAAGCGACAATTGCCTCTGCAAAATATTGCCACAATTGTCGCTTTATCTGAAAAAATCAACACTCATTCAACGATAGCCGGGATGGCATTCCCAACACAACCATTCGGCATTTGGATATGGAGCAATGCACAAACCGTAGGTGCGATATCAGTCATATTCACAGGCAGCATGGTGCTTTTCCCGGATTTTATTCCCCATCCCATAAAGATAAGAGGAATATGCGCATCATACGGATTCCATACCCCATGCTCGGTTCCTCCTGTCTCAGAAGCAGATGTAATCTCATAACTTCCGGGTTGCATGATAAGTTGGATATCTCCACTACGGAAACGATTATAACCATTAATGGCACGACACCGTATAGGCTCAGGAAGTGTAGCTGTATTCAGCTCTTCCATATCTACCACATAAGCAAACAAAGGATTTTGTTTCAAGAAATCCAAAGCAACCTTTTTCACTGTCTGCCACTCTAACCCTTCATCCTTAACTGCTTGTCTATCAAAAAACACCTGATAGTTTAACAAATCCTTAACCAAAGGGCGACTACTCTTGAAAGTAGCTTGCAAATGATCGTTCAGTGCTTTGTAAGTATCAGGTACAACCCATCCTTCTGCCGGAATCTGATGCGCTTTCATAAAAGTAAAATTGTGAGCAGCGGCATGGTCTGCCGTCAGAAATACCAGATAATTTCCTTTACCTACCGTGTTGTCTAAAGTCTGCAGAAAATCAGCGAGATCTTTATCCAAGCGTAAATAAGTATCTTCTGTTTCTACAGCATATGTACCGAACTGATGTCCTATATAATCTGTAGATGACAAGCTGACAGTCAGCAAATCGGTGCTTCCATTTCTCCCCATTTTTTCTCCCTCCAAAGCGGCTTTTGCCATTGAGAATGTCAATGTATTGCCGTAAGGGGTAGTACGAATAATACCGTATCCGCTTTTGCGAAAAATCTCCGACGTTTTCAACGGAAGTACCGGAGCCTCACCTCTTACCAATGATTTTTCAAAAGGCGTATTATCTTCTGTACTTGCTGTATAAGTTTCTATAGGATAAAGCGTATTCCAATCCTGCATAAGCAGTTGTCTGCCTACATCTTTACGATTGAAATCATTAACCCACTCCGGAAGTGATTTCATATAATAAGTGCTGGTAATGAATCGCCCGGTCTCATCATCAAACCAATAAGCAGCATTGGATGTATGTCCTGCCGGAAGAATAGAGGCACGATCTTTCAAAGATACCCCGATTACTTTGGAACGGAAATTAGTTGCCAGTTTCAATTCATCACCAATGGTTGTCACCAATAAATTACGGGGTGACATTTTTCCGGCTTTGCTTTCACTCCCTACTCCGGTTACGGTATTATCGTCGGTGCAATATGTTTTTTCCCCGTCTTTATAAAAATCATTTCCGGCAATTCCATGGACAGAAGGGACAGCCCCTGTATAAATAGACGAATGTCCGATAGCTGTAACTGTAGGAATATAATTCAATTGGGTGTTATCACAACTAAATCCCTCTTTCATCAAACGTTTGAAGCCGCCTTCTCCGAAACGGGAAGAGAAACGATACAGATAATCCCAACGCATCTGATCTATTACAATTCCCACTACAAGTTTAGGACGTGCCGTTTCAGAATGAACTTGTGCACTGAAAGCACAACAAAGTAGTGCCAAAGCTGCTATAAATTGTTTTTTCATCTACTATTGAACTTTAAATCGTTTATTCCTTTGCCTTTACAAAATCCTCCGGATAAGCAACTGCGTTTATAACCTTTCCTTTCGCCAAACGTATCCATGTACGAAATCCTTTTTCACCTTCTACCATTTCAATAACTCTCGCTCCATTTCCGCCAGGTATATCATGATATACAGTATTTCCTCCGGTAAACCGCCCGTAGCACAACAAAATGTCATTCCAATTCACAACATAGTCATTGACATGATCGTGACCAACAAATGTCGCCATTACATCTCCTGCATGTAACATGGCTGCATATAACCCGCTATTGATAGCCGGAGAACATGCTTTTTCCTTACGGGTTCCGACAAGTAAAGCATCTTCATTTCGTGCAGCCTCATTGTATTCAGGGAAAGGAATATGAAAGAATGCCAATGCCGGAAGCGGGGTCCCATTATTACCTTGAGTAAACTTTTCACTTTCTTTACGATACCATTCCACCTGATCGGCTTTTATCCAATCATATCCTTTTATATTTTTCAATGAAGAATAAGCATTGCTATCGAATACATACAAAACAGCAGCATTCCGCTTTCCGTCAGAAGACTTCAATGGCAAAACAAAATTCGTCACTCCAGAAATTCCTTCTACCGTTCCGGTCAGATTGCCGGGTTTATTCTGAATATACGATGACAGTTCATTGCGGGTCATATCTTGCTCATCATCATGGTTACCCCATGTGACAGCAAAAGGGATATGCCTCTCAGCCGTAGGCTGCAATGCGCGATCAAGCGCTTCAGATGCCGGCTTTCCGAATACCAAATCTCCTGTATAAATTACAAAATCCGGTTTCTCTGCATCCAAAACTTCATTCATTCGTTGTGCGGCTTCCTCACTTGCAGGATTGCCCGGCACCCAATGGACATCAGTGAATTGTACTATCTTAAACTTTTTACTTTCATTAAATTGTAAACTTTGTGCATGCAAACCAAATCCTACAAACCCACAAAGGGCAACTGCGCATATTAATTTTTTCATCCTTTTCATATTTAATAATTATTTGATTTATTTTATCCACCATGTCGGAGTTGAGGTACGATCATCACCTCCAAACTGACGCTTAAGAGCTGCTTCTACATTTTCCGCATTATTATTGTACTCATCCTGCGGATACATCCACCGGTAAGGAAGTTCCGTTCCTGTCGCACGGCGAAATACCGGATATCCGGTGCGAAGTGCCTCAAAATAAGGCAGCCACAACGTTCCTTGCAAAAAGGTAGGCAAATATTTCTGCATGATGATATGCTCTATCTTATCTTCGAAAGAAAGTGAAGAAGAATAAGCCACATTTGCCTGATTCAGATAAGTTTCAGCAGCTTCTTCTGTAAGAAAATCTGCAACTTCAGGAGCATAATTCCGATAAAACTCAAAAGACGCTTTCACCGCCGATTCGTAATACATCTTATCATTCCCGTCAATCCATCCTCTTACAACAGCTTCTGCCAAAATCAACTGCTGCTCCGTATATCCCATCAAAATCATCGGTTCATTAGTAGCAGTCTTATAATATCGCTCTGCCGGTTTGGAACACCGCCCTCCTTCTTTATCTGTCGCTTTATCATTTACTTGACTATAAGGAACTGCCGGATCTCCTCCATCATAAGCCGTAAAATCATTAACTGCTTTTCCTTCTTTTTCCGCCCGTGGAGTACGTGTAGCGATAGCAAAAAGACGTGGATCATTACGTTTTACAAAAGCATCAATGTAGGTGGAATCCATATACATGCCAGACCCGAAGCTGCTGCTGTTAAAAAACGGATAACGGTTATCCGCTTGATCAAGATAAACCAACTGACCGTTATCTTCGCTACTTTCCATCAGTTGCCCTTCTTTCACAATTTGAGAAAAAGTTTCTTTCACATCAATTTTTCCTACTTTTTCCTTTTTCGACAGCGACATCAAAATACGCAGACGATAAGCATTCACTAACTTTCTCCATTGATTCAGGTTTCCGTTATAGATAATATCCCCACTAATCGTCTCATGAGTTTGTCCTAGAATCCGATCAGCCTCCGCCAATTCATTCAAAATACCCTCAAGTACATTTTCCTGAGAGTCATAGACAGGCTGATAAAGCGACTCTTTTTCTCCTTTCAAAGCTTGACTATAAGGAATATCCCCAAACTTCAATGTCAGTTGATAAAAATAATTGGCACGAAAGAAATGAGTTAACGCACGATAAGGGCTATCTTCTGTAGTAATTTCCTCCAATTTTACTACATCACGCATATTATCATACAAATCAAAATCCCCTCTGGACCACTTATATACCTGTTCGGAACTTTCCCCATCCGTCTTCACTAACTGCTTAATGGCGTAAGCCGGACTGGTAGAACTTTGATTGAAAGCCGTATAAGCAATTCCCGTCAGCAATAGTTCCGGCTGAACCGTAACAGGATTGTTAGGGTCAACATTCAATTCTTCCAAGTCGATACATGACGTTGCCAAACAAACGGAAGCCAACAACGAAGCCGCATAAGTGATATATTTCTTCATAATGATTGTCTGTTAAATTAGAATGTAACATTGGCGCTTAAACCTACATAACGTGCTGACGGATCCTGCAAATCACCATCAGTTGCTCCAAAATCAGGATCGAGATAAGGAGTTTTTTTCAACACAGCCAAATTATTGCCATACAGCGTCACGTCAAGCCCTTTGATTGTTTTAGAATGAAGAAGATGAGTGAAATCATAAGTTACGGCAACACGTCTCAGCTTCAAGAAAGAACGACTGAAAGTATTGGCAAATGTTTCGTTTTCACTGGTACGTACCACCGCCTGATATGGATAATTCTGACACCAGCTTTGGATATTGACAGCCGTTTCATTCTTCTTGTACTTACGTGTGTCGCTGATAATATTTCCGTTAACATCGTACTTTACTTCTCCACTGACAATATTCACTCCTTCAGGTACAAAAACAGGTTTTCCTCCATTATCATATTCTTCTTGGCGATACATAGTAGATTTCGGATGTTTTCCTCCCCACCACATCTTTTGGATAGTGGTAGATACCAAAGTTCCGCCAATAGCCCCATCAATATCAACATTTACAGTAAAATGGTTGAACTTGAAAGAGTTCTGTAATCCATAGCGTACATCTGCATCCTGATTTCCGATATGAGTCTTGAAAGCACTTTTGGTAGGCATTCCGTTTTTATCCAGAATAAGCTGTCCGTCCGGTGTTTTCTCCCACTCAGTCTCATACATGGCATCAGCACGGTCACCCACTTTCAAGTTTCCATATTTCTCTTGTCCTCCGTAGATTTCAGTCAAGCGGCGAATATTGGTACTCCAATTGGTTGAAATATTCCAAGTAAACTTTTTGTTTTGTATAGGCGTTGCGGTTACAATCAATTCGGCTCCGTTAGTAGTATATGTATTCCCATTCACATACCGATTGGCAAATCCGGAAGCCAACGAAACGGGCAACTGGAAGATATTATTCTTGTCTATCATGCGATAATAAGTCACATCCAATCCGATACGGTTATGCAAGAAAGAAGTCGATAACCCGACTTCATACGAAATGGTTTTCTGCGGAAGGATATTGGCATTAACCAAATCAGCCGGATAATTGAAGGTAGGCATGCTGCCATACCGCATTCCATTCGTATAAGTGGCATATAACGAATATGGATCAAGGTCACTTGATACCTGTGCCCATGCGCCGTTTATCTTCAAATAGTCCATCCAAGAAGGCAGTTTGATATATTGGTCAACCATCGTACTAAGTGAAACGGAAGGATAGAAGTAAGAGTTATTCCCTTTCAAAAGAGTGGACGACCAGTCATTACGCCCTGTAAAGGTGAGGAAAACCGATTCGAACAAATCCAAATTTACTGAAGCATAAATACTTTCTATCGCCTTTTCGTTCATCGAATTAGTAGCCGACACCGGATTCATGCTGTTTCCCATATTAAAAACTCCAGGAATAATCAGTCCGTCAGTAACCTGTGCTTCTTTGCGTATCTGCCGGTAATAAAGTGAAGAACCAGCATTGACGGTCAAGGCAAAGTTTGTGTTAAAAGCTTTGGTATAAGTGGCAAGCACATCGGCATTGATATCAAGCTGGTCAGTATTCCAAGTCTTATAATCTCCGTTACGCGACTCGCTGTAGTTCATATACGACTTGGGAACTTTCATATCCTCGAACGTGTTCTCTAATCTTCCTGCGGCGCGTCCCTGCAAACTGAACCCGGGCAATACATCCCAATTCAACTTCACCTGTCCGTTAACCACATTCCGGTCATGCTTTTGTGTCAGCTCATAAGTTGCAAAATAAGGGTTGTTATACCAGGCATAATTATAACTTGCCTGTCGTACGCCTTCTGCATCCGGACGCCAATGGTGAGCCTTAAGCTCTTGTCCGTTCACATCATTTCCCATCCAAAGAAGAATGGTGTACATATGATTATTCGGACCATATCCATAACGCGGATAGTTAGGAGAATATACCTTATTATAAGAAAGGTTCGCCGAAAGCGTAACCGCATCACTCAAGTTATACATGCTATTGAAGTTCAAACCTCCTGTATAGACGGAGGTATTGGGAACCTGACCTCTCTGCTTGGAAAAGTCTCCGTTAAAGTTATAGTTCGCTTTCTTGCTTTTCCCTGCTACGGAGAAAGTTGCCTTAGTGATAACTCCCGTCCGCAAGAAATCTTTCAGGTTATCATGAGGTTCCCAAGCAATAGGCACTCGCTCGTACTTAGATTGGTCATCATAAATTGTACCACTGACATCTCCCCACCAAGGAATAACCTCACCAGTTGTCTTATTCCGGATAGGACTGTTCCATTGCGCTATTTTCTGTCCGTTAAAAGCCGGTCCCCACGTCATATCACCATCTGAAATACCACCATCGTTACCATCCCAAAACGCATATTTCCCGTTCGAACCCGAACCGAATTCTGTCTGGGTTTCAGGAAACACGGTAAATCCGGCTGTAACCATACTCGACAGTCCGGCTCTTATAGTCAACCCTTCCTTTTCCGTCAGTTTGGTGGTTATCAGGATAGCCCCATCTTTGCCTCGTGAACCATAAAGTGCAGCAGCAGCCGTTCCTTTCAGCACATTGATGCTTTGGATGTTTTCCGGAGACACATCAAACAAGTCCGACTCTACCGGTACCCCATCAATAACCATCAACGGAGTCTTTCCACGCAATGTAAAAGCAGGAGCCTGAAAAATTCCGGTAGGATTAGTAACAGTCAGTCCTGCAACCTGTCCGGAAAGGGCATTACCCACATTCACCGTTCCCGGCTGCTCCAATGCCTCCGTATTAACCTGTTGGGTAGTATATCCGATTTTCTTCTTTTGCTGCTTAATACCGATAGCGGTAACAACTACTTCATCGATGGCCTGCACGTTGTCAGACATTTTCACATTAATCATGCCCGCATTATCCTTAATCGTTTTCTCCACCGTATCATACCCCATATAAGAGAAAACCAATACGGCGTTCTTCGGAACTTCCAGTTCGTAATGTCCGTCTATATCGGTTACTGTACCGATGCTTGTTCCCTTCACCATGACAGCAGCACCTATTACTGCTCCGTCTTTATCAGTAACCGTTCCTTTTACCTTAAGATTTTGTGCTAATGCCGGAATACCTGCCAGCATGCACAATAACATAATACCTGACTTCATTTACTATTTAATAAATACTTTTTAGACTGACATGCTGAAATATGGCAAGCAATGCTCCCGGATCTTTGCGATGGCTGTCCAATGCCTTTTCCAAAGACTGGGTGTCAGAGTCAATAGCCGCCAATGATACCTCAAGCACGTGGCAGAACTGTTTTCCTGATTCCTCCTGTGAGATTTCTTTCTTCTTTACAGCTTTTCCCAATGCTTTTTCAATGCTACGCACAGCATTATATATTTCCGGTTTACGAATTACTGTACGGCGGGTAGGGTCTCCCGGAACCACCTCCTCCTTCGTTACATACATTTCTTTGAAAAGGTCATAATAATAGGCAGCCTTTTTCCCAAACTTTTCAGAGTCGGAAAAAGAAGCAAGTTCCTCTGCCGTAGGTTCTTCATGGGCAGTCATAAACTCCCACTTCATGTCGGTTGCAGAAGTATTGCTTTCAGCTTCAATCACCTTTTCCATTGCAGATTTTTCCGTTCCGGTCACGTTGTCTGCACTGGCATTTGCCACATGAAGACCAACAAGTACACATACAAGAATGAATGTCTTTTTCATATCTTTATATTTATTTATTTGATACTGCAAAAGTACAGAGCGTGTGTTTCCGTTTTGCAACGTACCGGTTAAGTTCGTATGATGATCCTATTTCAAATACATTAAGATATATGCCGGCAATATCCAGACAAAGTCCCGACACTCTTACCCGAACTGTTTCTGCCAAAACAGGAAGAGACTCAAGCAAAAACAAGCCACAACAAATACAAAAAACTTCCCTTCTCTCAGTGAAATCTCAAAACGGAACTTGCGGTTATATAAACGGAACTTCGGCTTCCTGCCCGTCTGAACTTGCTCCCCTGCCTTCGGAAACTTGGTAAGTCGGGCAACTATTCTTCAATTCAAGACTATAATTATAAAAACATAGGCTGTAGTTTAAGATTAGACGGGCAGGAAGCGAAGAATTTCCGAGCAGGAAGGAAACTTTTCCTGCCTGCGGGGCAAAGTATCGGCAAGCAGGAACGGTTTGACAGAAGCTATCGAACGTGTAGTGAATTGTACGGCAGAGCCTTATCATGTCAGGAGCGCGATGAGGGAACGGCCATGCCGCACTATCTCAAATAGAACGGCTTGCGATACGGGCAATAGCAGGAATCGCTTGTGACCGATTCATTGCAGCCGGGATAAATACATTTACTATTTCCTGTCAATACCTCAAGGATGGTCGAGCAGGAAGACAACAGGAGCAAGGCGGGCAGCCACAGGAAAAGGAGATGTCTTGTTTTCATAGAAAATCCAAATTTATCGGTTCATGTTCCCCTTCTTTCCGCCACCGAAAGCATATCCCACGGAAACACCGACATGATTGTATCCCTTGAAGCACAGCTTCGAGTAGCAGGTCATCCTGATGTGGCCGAGAAGCTCGACACCCAAGCGGGGAGTTACGACCGCCCTTGCCGCGTCCGTCCCATAGGCGCCCTGTACTACCTTGCACGATGCAATGCCCATCCCTATCCCGACGAACGGCGAAAACTTCTTCCCCCTTCGGAAGTTGTAATCCGAAAAGGCGGAAACAGACAGAATCCGGTTCGACAGGTTTGCGGCATCGTATTCCCTTGCCGTACTGCCTATGTACAGTTCCAGCCCCATGTCCACAGGTTTGTGGAGAAAGTTATACCGGCCCCAAAGCAAACGCCGGACCAATCCGTTTGCTTCCCATATACTTGTCAATACCATAAGTACTCCCGGCGGAGATTTCAAACTCAAGAGGTTTGACCGGCACGCTTCCGGTAATACTTGCCCTGGCTTCTGCTTCAAATAGCAGGGCGAGCATAAAAAGATGTTTCATACTTTTAGAAAGTAACTCCCAATTTGACATTAGCTGAATTTTTATACTCATACCCTATTTGCCAGCCTGTGTAACAGACTCCGATACTTAAGCATTTGGTCAACTGGTAATCATAGCCTGCTGATGCCGAGATGGCAAATCGGGTGGATTTTTCTTCAAACGACTTAACCATGTCATAGTCGCCGAATAGACTTGTCACAATGCCGTCTTTGCTCTGTTCCGACGTACCTATGCCTACCGTACCTTGCACATAGATTTTATGCCTGCTCTTTTGCAGCAAATCTCCACCCAAGCCAAAGCCAAGCATATAATCATGTACCGTATTTGCCAAATCAAAAGAGTAAGAAACATCATTTCTCACATATCGGGTGTTTTTATACCCGCCATTGACCCCTGCATGAAAGTTTGCCAAAGCATAAATGCGATTGTTCAAATAATGTTTGAACTCTACTCCCACATTGTACCCTTTGCCTTCCCATAGTTCAGGAAAGTGTTCATATCCTCCGAAGAAGGAAAACTGACTGCTTCCTTTCTGCGCATGGATATTCAAAGAAAAGAAAAGGGATAAGACAAATATGAAATTTCTTCTTATAAAATAACTTCTTATCATACTGTTAATTTCATTAAAGATATAAACTTGCTACTTTGTTGGTTACTAAAGAGTATGGAATTTGATTATAAACTCTTATTTTATATCAAATTCAAACATATCTCCAATATGATATGTCGTTCCAAGATTATCTGAATAATTAACCTTACTGTCACCGATGAGATCACCACCGCTAAATTTGACCTCCCAGCCATTAACCGTCACTTTAAACTTGTTATCCATTTCATGGAAGTGATATTTCATATATGTTTTTTGGCAATTGGTCCAATTAGTTATATACCAATTTCCAAAATTATCACGTGGCCTTTTTTTACGTCTGGGGCCAGTGTACCAGTTTTTATCTCCTAAATTGAATTGTAGGTTATGCAATAGAGGACCGAACACAATGTCGGCAGGTGATTTATCTGCATAAATAACGGTAAGGTGAACTTCCGGTGCACCGCGCATCCATTTTTCTACTCGTTTAATAGCATTGCTCGATTTAAATTTCGCACGTGAAATTACATCCGGATTGGAGCGATTTCCTCTATGAGAAGCATAAGTCGAAGGAATAAAAGCCTTTTTTTCTTTGTTAAAACAATCCGGTAAGTAATAAGAATGATATTCGTTTGTAAATATAGGCCCACTTGTAGAACGAGTCAAACCCGTTTCAGATGTTAATGTTATTCTTTCATTAATACCTATAACCATATATGGCACATCAGGTTCTTCATCTGCTGAAATTTCTACAATTTCACCCTTTTTATTAAATGCTTTTACAGTCTTGTCTTTACTGTCATCAAAAGATGGGTCTAAAATGACTGTCAAGAACTCGTCCTGATCTAATTTTTGCCCTTCTGGAAAGTAAACGTTCAAGAGTGGTGCATTTTTCTTTATTTCTTCTATTAAAGAGGAGGTAGTAGCTTCACTGGTTGATCTTGATTCTAATTGGGTGGAAAGTGCAGCATTCAATGGGTTGGTTGCTCTTACTTGGCTGTGTATTGATTTTGCCAATAGCACATTAAAATCTCCATCAATTTGCCGTGCAGCTTCTTCTTGTAAATATCTGACAACTGTCGGATCTTGACCGACTGCTTGATTTAATAATTCAGCCATTTTAAGGACATAATAGCTCTCATCACGAATGGGTGTATTTACATGCGGTGCAGTTTCAATCTGCCGGTCAGATAGCGTAGTTAATTCTTCGTCATTTTGGCAGCTACATAATCCCACTGCCAATAAGGCTATTGTATTAAAAATGTTTTTTTTACTCATACTGATAACTATTTACTTTAAAATGGAAACAGATTTACGACATATCAATAAGTAGCAGATAATAAAGGCATTAATATCGTAAAAATTGTAATATGATAAAATTATTGTAAATCTGTTTCCTATATAAAGAAGAGCGATATATTTATAATTTGTTATTTCTATGTATTAACTAAAACTTATACGCACAAGATATTTCAAGGCTTCTGTTTTTGTAATCCACAGGATACATTTTTGTTTTAAGGTTTTTCAATCCCCAATCATATCCAATGGACAGTTGGAGATGCCTTGCATATTCAATACCGATTTTCCCCCCTATGCCATAATCGAAACGTTTGAGGTAATCTTTGAAAATATTGTCAGTTACAGTGACTGTTTTATCTCCTGATATTGCAGTATATTTGCCAAAGAGTCCTACTCCCATATATGGTCCGGCGTTCACGAATAGCGAAACCTTTTTTGATACGGGCACCATATATCCTATGTGAACAGGGATATGGAGATAGTGAGGATTGCTACTCCATTTCGATGCTGTTTGGCTCGCATTGTCATAATAAAAAGGTGTTTCCCAATTCTTGTTGGTAAGCATTATCCCCATGTCAAGATACAATCCTTTGTCTTCTTTGAAAAAGTATTCGCCTTTAACTCCTACATGATAACCTACTTTGCTGTTCTCATTCGTAACGGAATTCAAGTTCATTCCCCCCGTTATGCCTAATCTGAAGTTTTGTGCATTCAGTGATAAGATACTGGCCATTACAACTAAAAACAAGTATATTCTTTTCATTCTGTTATATTTTATATTACTATTTTATATTACCGCTATATTTTTAAAGGTGTGATTACCTCTTGCATCTCCACACTTTCCACTTTGAAAGTTTTTCACTGTCGAGTCAAATTTCTTGCCAACTCTTTCGGGTGGTAAGTTTAAAATACAGATACCTGAACGTGGTCCGATAACCTTGTTGGAATAGTTGAATTGAGGACTATTAAAAGACATCGATTCAATGATATAGTTTGTATTTACACTTTTGTTCCAAAATACGACTTTCTTTTTTGTCTGAAAACTTATGGCAAGAGAATGACCATTTACAATGCGCCCTATTGTCATTGTACTTTTATATTTTCCTTTTTTGATGGTAAGTGAGGAATTTTTAAATTCTTTCCACCCCGGTTGAATAGGACCGGGAATTCCGGCTCTGCTTACCTGAATATCATTTGTCATAATGACTGTATAATCATCGTATGTTGGTTGTGCATTATCTGCTTTCTTCAAAAAGTTGCCAATCACTACATAGCCGTTGGTGCTACCTGTTATTGAAAGCTCCTTGTCTGAGAAATTTAAATAAGGTGTCAAATCATATGGATCTGCCGGATTGAAAGAAAGTATTGATGAGTATTTCTTTTTGTATTCCTTTGCTTTGGCTTCAATATCGGTAAGATCATCGCTGTCCAATATTAAATCTGCTTCACTATTCGCCGATTGTAGAACCGTAAAAGCTCCATCAAATCCTATCTTTTGAAAGTATAAAGTTTTTTCCTCATCAGTCATACGATTCAGTTCACCCAGAACTTTACGATAAGTTTCCAAATCTCTAAAACGGAGCACTTTCTCGTCTTGTTGGTTGTTTGAACTTCTTGTTGTATTATTCCATTCACTTAGGTTGGAAACTTCCACTTCGGGTAGTTGCTTCTCTGCCATGCTATTCAGAGCTTCGTTCTCATTGTTACAAGAGAATAAGCCTAATGCTAAAAATCCTAATGTTGCGGCATAGGATAATTTCCTCGTTTTTGTTTGTCTCATGTTCGTATAATTTTTTGATTTTGATTTGGTGCAAAATTAATACGAAAATGGATGCTACCGGTTTGTATTTTACGTATATTCTTTTGGAATATTAATAGTTAAGCAATTGGTAATCAAGGTATATGATATATGATTATTTGTAATGAGGCTCAAACGGATTGGAAGGCCAAATTTCGTGTAAAAAATAGTGAAAAAAACCGCAGTTCCCGAAGATTATGAAACCGCATAGCCAAGACAGATTGGAAGCTGCGGACGGCAGGCCGAGTGCAGCCGGAATACGGAAGCCATCTGCCCTCCGCAACCCGTTTTCCTGAGTTGCCCGACTCGTTTCCGTGAGTTGGGCAACTCAGCGGATTGAGTTGGGCAACTTGGCAATTCGAGTTTCCCGGCCCATGACAATCTTCTGCGGAGCATCGCAGCACGTCTATCCGAAAGAGCTTCATCAGGGCTGTTTATTTATGTTAAATGAAAACCTGCATAAAAAGTTTTCCCCACTCATTCGTCTATCTGTATGAAAGGACATTAAAACGAAAAGCAATATGGAGATAGAAATTCTCGATGAACAGTGTATCGGCTGTGGCAAATGCGCGGCAAACTGCCCCGGAGGAGCATTGGCGATTACAAACGACGGTTCACGCCACTATGCCGTGGTGGCTGACAAGAACGCCTGTGTGGGCTGCAAAAGATGTGCAAGAGTTTGCCCCAAACATGCCATTAAAGTGAGTAAGGGCACAGCCATACCCGGCAACAGGCAACGGCTTCCCGTGGGGCAGTATGGCTGCTGTTTTGCGGGCTTCTCATTACAATAGCGTTTTTCTTTTGGGATTGAAAAATGAAGATAGATACATTCACTTACGATTGCACGGGTTGTGGAAAATGCGTACATTTCTGCCCGAACGGCTGCTTCAAGCTCACGGACAACGGCATGTGTAAGTTTGTCAACGTGGCGAATGCCAGTCAATGTGCAGGGTGCGGACTATGCGAACGAGTGTGTCCGACCTACGCAATCAGGATAGATGACACTAAAACAAATAAAATAATGAAAGTATGGAAATTGAGAGCAAAGTTCATGCTCTACATGGCAAGCGGAATAGGAATAATGGCACTCATCGTGGCAGGTATAATGTGGCTGTGGAACGGGATAATCCCCGATCTGACCGGCTGGGAACGTATCGGTTACTGGCAGGCACTGGGGCTGACCGTGTTATGCCGTCTGCTGAGCGGCACACTGTTGCCATCAGGTTTCTCGCCCACGGGTAAACGGGGAAAATGGACTCATCTGCACAATGTGCCAATTTCAGAGCGGAAAGAGTTCATCCGAAAGCAGTTGGCAAGATTAAGCAGCGGGGATGCCGAAAATGGAAAGGAGTAACATAGCAGAGCTGTTCCGTAAATACCGGCGGCAGCTTGTTGCCTTCATACGCTCCAAAACCACAGTGGAAGAAGCCGAAGACATCGTTCAGGATGTATTCATGCGTTTCGTACAGTCTGACAGGGAAAGACCTATCAACCAAGTGTCAAGTTGGTTGTTCCGGACGGCAAGGAACAGGATAATCGACGGGAGCCGGAAGCATAAGGAGGAACGGTTGCCGGAACATGCTCTTGCACAAGACGGTGATACGTTCGTCCGTCAGGTAACGGAAGTGCTGGTGGACGAGGAGCAGTCTCCCGAAAAGGAATATTTGCGAAGCCTCGTATGGGAGGAACTTGAGAAATCTCTTTGCGAGCTTCCGCAAGAGCAACGCACGGCATTTGAGGAAACGGAACTGAACGGGCTGACTTTCGCCGAGCTTTCTCAAAAGAGCGGAGTGCCTGTGGATACGTTAGTTTCCCGAAAGCATTACGCCGTCATTTACCTCCGCCACCGGCTGAAAGAAATCTACGAGGCTCTGGTTTATGAATGACAACTCGTGCTGATGAAAAGGACTATTGCCTTGCGTCAGGCTTACCTTACAATTCGCATAGGCATGGCAAGCAGCGGGGAGGGCTTTCATCCCCTCCGCATCGGGCGTGCCGTCATCTGACTTGTATTTCTTCTACCACAAACACGCCTGTACGCTCACCGAGTTCCTCTTGTGTGAGGTTCTGTTTCAAGCGTGCGTTTTTGATAGCTTCCCCTACGAAGTAAGCATCTGCCTCGTCTTTGAGCTGCGCTTCCATCACATCTCTTTCAAGAGTTCCTACTTTTCCCCATACTTCATCCACCAGATTGTCAGCAGGGACAAACTTCATTTTTGTCATTGCATATTGTTTTTTACCGTTAAAGTATTCTGTTCTTATTTTCCCTCTTCGGCCAGTTTTTCTTGCAGGAAAGCCACGATGTCCGCCGCTTCGGGGGCATGGGTTTTCTTGCGTATGCTTGTCTTGTACTTGTGTACCGTATATACGCTTTGCATCCATACCGCCGCGATTTCCTCCGTGCGGAACCCGGCTGTCATCAGGCAGCACAACTGGATTTCCTTTTCGTTCAGGGAAGGATAGCGACTGGTCAGTTTGCTGTGGAAGTCATCGAATGTGATGTCTATGTGGCGGTAAAACCCTTCCCACCGGGTATTCAACAGGTTGTTCCCTTCCAGCAGGTTGAGCTTGTCGAGCTCTTTGAGCAGCTTTTCGCTCTTCTCTTTCCGGGTATGTTTCAGCATGGAGATGTGCTTGGCTATTTCCATGTCGCGCAAGATGAGCGATTTGGTTTCATCCTTGATGCTTTTCAATGCCTCCAGTGCATGTATCTGCCTTTGCAACAATAAGAGTTGGTATGCCTGTTTCTTCTTCCTGTTGATATGGACGGCGGTGAACACGGCGATGACCAGTATCAGACCGAAAGCGGCGTATTGGTACGCCCGGATGCGCCGTTCGAACTGTCTTTTTTCATACAGGTGCGTATATGCCTGGATGGCTTCATCCAAGGATGGGCCGCTCAACTCTTTGACCACATTCTCATACCGCTCTATGGTGTGGGATTGGCAGGCTATCTGCTCTTCCGTCTTTTGATACTTGCGGGCGAAATCGGCACATAGCTTGTAAAACTCGATTTCGGTAAAGTCCGTTTCGCCTTCCGTATCATAGGCGACGGCCATTTCCCGATACCGTTCCGCATTTTGCAGGTCGCCCGTATGGTAATGGCAGTACGTCAATATGGAACAGCAGACAAACTTGTGGCTCCTCAAGTCCTCTTGCTCCAGCGCTTCTTGCATTTTCCCGATGCAGGGTTCCCACTCGCCCAACCTGAACAGTGCAATGCCTTGCAGCCGCTTGCAGTCGCTGTAGCAGGCATGTTGCTTGCCGATTTCCTTTTCCGCCGCTTGCAGCAAGACGTTCGCCCGGGCATATTGACCCACATGCAGGAAACTCTTGGCAACCTGTATCCGGGCGTGTATGTTCATATTGGAAATGTCCAGGTCTTTGACGCACTGGTTGGCCAGCGTCTGGTATTTAACGAACTTCAGCATGTTGTATTTGCGGATGTACATGTCCCCCAGATAGCTGTACAGGTGGAAAAGCCACTCCTTGTCGTCCTCCTTTTTTGCCAAGGCTATGGCTTTTTCCACGGTGGCTATCTCGTCGGCCAATGCTTTTTCTTTCTTATAGGTTTGGGCCAGCAGGTAAAGTGCCGCAAGGTGGGGGTGTACCTCTCCTCTTTTCTCGAAAAAGCGGATGCTTTTCCGGAGTTTTTCCTTTTCCGGGTAATAGTTCCGGTTGACAAATCTTCTGGCCCATGAAAGCAGCAGGAAGTTTGTCGCATCTTTTTCCGATGCGATACTGGCGATGCGCTGCGTGTCCGCCTTTTCAAGATATGATTCAGGGTTGGCTTCTATTTTTGCAATCTTGTTCCTAAATGCCACGTCCGTCCGGGAGCAGGAAACGACGGATATTGAAACCAATAAAAACAATATATACCTTTTCATCTTTCTATGCTGCTTGTTACTGAAGTTATTACACAGCACAAAAATACGAAAATTCCATCAGCCTTACCCTGGAGGAAGCGGCTTATTTCTGCTCCATGACAGTAAACTGATAAATGTTCATCACGAAACTGCCTTGGGAGTTGGTGATGTACACATTTAGCCTGTCGCTTACTCCCGGCAGGGCACGGTATTGTACCTCCTTGCGGTGTATAAATCCGTAAGGCCTTTTTTCCTGACTGCCTTCATTATTATCTACCAGATAAAGGTATTTGATGAAGCCTTCGTCATCCAGTTCCACGCCCCAGAAGTTCAAAGCATGGTTGGTCCGTTGGTTGCCGTTGTTGTTGATGGCGATGGCAACGGCCTTACCGGCTTTCAGGGCAGCCTTCACCTCTCTGTTGAAGATTTCTTTCGTCACATTGTTCCAGTCGCGCACCAACGAACGGTTGCTGTATTTGTTACGGAAAAATCCAGCGTTTCCTTCGGGCGTTCCCGATACGGCTCCATTGTATGAATCCCTGTAGATGCCGTTGATATACCAGTTGACGCCTCTTCCCGTATAGCCACTCACGTTTCCGAAGCGTTTCCGGAACGTATCGAATATCTCGCCGTGCACCATGTCTGGAGTCCCTTTCTCGGTCGTCGGCATCTTGTGGGGATAATCCTCCTCCCGATATTCCGCTTCAATCCAATCCTTGTTGCGATCTATCCACCATTGCAGCAAGTTCGAGGCGGTAGCTGCCCAGCACATCTTGTTGTCCGGGCTGCCTTGGGTGGGGTCAATCTTGTTGATGTCGTACCAGCCACACCCCTTTGTCCATTCCTGATACCCGTCTCCGTTATACTTGTATATCCATTTGTCCGGGTCGATGTGCACGCCTTCGGTCAGCAGGATGCGTTCTTCCGCTTCCGGCTCGTCTTTCTTGCTGATGGCAAGGCTGACGGTCACTTCTTTTCCGGCCTCCAGCTTGGCAAAGTTCTCGCCATTCATGAATTCGGGGGCATTGTACACCACCGTCTTGTCGCCGATGGTGATGCGTATCCAGCCGGAAGTGCGGAACTCGTTCATGGATTGCGGGCAGACCAACGCCACGCGGCTGCCGTCTTCCAACGCACGGGGAATAACCCACTGTACGCTTTCGTCATCGGTCGAGAAGAAGGACGGATCCAGTATGTCCGGGAAACTTATCCGGGTGCGGGTCTGCACTTCAACCGTGACTTCCTCCAGTTCCTCCCTGGTATAATCCTTCCCCGAAAGGCGGATGCGCACGCGGCTCAAGGCATGGATGAAAGGAAGTTCGACCACGCTGCCGCGCACAGCTTCGGCCTGAGCCACAAGTAGGTCGCTGGCTTCGTAAGCGTCCGGAAGTTGCTGGTCGGTGGCGAGGGTATGCGTATAGCCGGTTTCCGTTTCTCCGTCCTGGGGAACGGGATACAGGGCGACGAAACGTGCCTGCTCGCCCACGTCCGCCCACTTCGGGGCAGGTTGCCAGCCGCTGCCATCATAAGTCAGGGTATAATCGTTCTTCCCCAGCTCTTTGGAGCGTGTGTAAAGCCGTATCCCGTCGCCCGGCCCGAACGCCCCTTTACCGTCATCTTGGATAAGGGCGCGGGTATCGGCGGAAGACCGGATAGAGGTGGAGAACCGTATCAGTTCATCGGCTATACGGGCAGGAAATCCGGGTGTTTCGTCCTTTTGGCAACTTGCCAACGCCAGTACGATAAAGAGACACAGCCAGTGGAATAATATTGTCTTGCGCATATCTTGTCAATGATTGATTATTGAGTTAATAAACACATTGACACGGATTTTGTTCATCCGTCCGCATTACCTACAAGAGCCAAATCTGTATCGGTAAAGTTCAGATAAGACATAATTCATACAGATCTTCAGGATTAAATGACATAGAAGCCGCATATTTCTCCTTAAAGTCCTTGACCTGACTTCCGATAACAATCTCACTCTCATTATCGTTATCCAATATCCTGCCGGCTTCTCCATCGGCAGAACGAAGCTATATGAAAGTCCCGTCAAATCCCAGCTCTTTGAAATAGGCGGTTCTTTCTTCATCCGTCATTGATTTAGGTTCGCAATGGTCTGGCTGTAAACCTGATTATCCTTATCTTGAAACCTCCACTTTGGGAGCGTCACCAGCTCCCAATGAGCCTAACTCTTTTTCATTGCTACAAGAATAAAATCCGAATGTAGATAATAATAGCATTACCATGCTGCTGAAATTTAATTTTTTACTTATAAATATGTGACTATTAAATTTTTCAATGCAAAATATATATGAAAAAATAAGGGTACAAGAATCTGAGTGAAACGGAAAACAATGTCTGCGAAACGAAAATATGAGACATTAAAACAAACGAAAAGAATAGCCGCAGTCAGTCAAGTACAAAATGCTCACAGAAAATATTCTATCATTGCATATCACAAGCATCCGTTGCATCATCCTTATACAAAAGACTATATATCAGCAACTTGCCTATTTCTCTATTTATCAACGGAATTTCGTATGCCTTCATATAATAGACCACCCATATCTATACCTAACTTGAACTTATTGAACTTGTAATATGGTATGGCTATTGGAGCAGTATGCCATCCTTTCTGTGGCTCATAATATCTCTGCGCTCCGACCTCCACCCCGAAATGGTCAGTCATATCATATCCGATAGTCGCCCCGTAAGAAGTCCTGTTGAAATTATACCTGCTGTCGGGGCTATATGAACCAAAAGCTTTAATGCGAAACCTTTTACCGGGGTGGTAAAGCAATGTACCGAAAGTTCCGAAAGATTGCCCTGTACTATATAGAAAAGAATATTTCACCGCATTGATGCCCGCTTGTACATCAAAAAAATCACTCGACCAACTATACATGAATGAAACTTGATTTATTCTTCCTATACCGGGCAATGTATTTTGAGAGCCGCTCCCGTACAAATTAGGCGATATTTCTCCTATCGCACTATAATCCCCATAGAACATCGGAGAAGGATTGGTATAGTACAACGGGAGATAAAACGGTCTGTGCAGCTTGAAATCCACATTCACACCGGAAACTTTTCCAGAAGACTCATACTCCCTCATATCTTTAGGAACAAACAAATCTACCATTCCTTCAGAAGAAGATACGCTCTCCTTATGCGAAATCGTTTCAAGACTGTCATTTCTCAACCTAACAGTGTCCCCTTCAATTTTATACTGGGCATGCAGCCTAACTGTAAGCAGGCTGAACAGTAATATTGCAACATATCGAACTTTCATACATAGCATAGGCGAAAATCAACCTCCAAACGTCATTTTTACCTTTTCAGTTTTACTACCAGGGTTATATGTCAGAGTTCCGCAACCAGACAAATATATCATTGTACACCCCCACAACAAGATAGCCATTATTTTAATAACTTTCGTCATATCACATTAATTTATATGCAAATATAGGGACAAAATTTAGTAATTAGGGCGTTTTTTCATTATTTCCTTTAACGATATAAACTATTAGTTTTCCATCTTCAATATAAAAGCCACTGTAATAATCTGGATATTTTATGCTGTCTGAAACAGTACGAGAATATCCAAATGTTTCCTTTAATCTATTCCAAGCGGATAATGCTTCTGCTTCTCCTTTTAAGGAAGTTTGCTGTAATTTAATGCTGTTATCATTTAGACTACTAAGATCTTCCGAAGAACATGATGCAGAAATATAACAAACAAAAGATAAAATACTGACAAACAATGTCCTTTTCTTATAAATATAGTCAAAAAGAATAGTATATTACTCTATCTGTTGATTTTTAATACTTATATTTAAAGGCTATATTGTTGCGTATTCGTCAAGTTCCTTAATTCGCTTTATAATAAGGTCAAAGCGTTTCTTTGTCAGAGGAGTAAGCGTTTCGGGGCTCTCGCCGTCAAAGTTCTCTCCGAAAATAAGGTCATCCACTCCTATTCCATGGTTGTAGTTCTCACGCACACAGTTGCGTAGCATCCAGAGATTATGCAGGTTTACCCAGTCGGCTGTGCGGTTCTTTACCCTACGGAATAGAATAACGGCAGTCCGCAAATAGTGTCCCACATGGTCATAATCGTGCAAGACACGTTTACCCAGATAGTAAATATCCAAGTCTTGGTTTTCTTCGTCCTCAACCACTTGGCAAAACAAAAACGGGATATTCTTCAGATTATCCCATTCGATGTAATCAGCAGATTTCATATATCTTCGTTTTTAAAATAATTCATTTTCTATTGGGTTGGATTCGTTCTTCGCTCAAATAATTGTATATGGTCTGCTTAGACCTTACGCTTGTTATCTCCATCATCCGAGGCATGGAAAAACCAGCTTTGCAAAACTGAATGGCAATTTCTTTTTTCGTTTTTTTATTTTTGTACCATTTTGTCTACCGAACCTGATACTTCGGTTCTTCAACTGGACGCAAAGGTCAAACATTTCCTTGACGGAGCATTCAAGACGGTCACATCGGTAAATGACAAGCATATCGCCGGAACGCAAGTAACCCCCGCAAGCGGTCAGGCCTTCCTACCTGAACTCCTTTCCAGAAATCTTATCCCGTAAAGAAAAGAATACACCCTGCCCTCTTAAACGCACTCTCCTGAAAGCGAAGTTCTGTTCCTTTGTGCTTACTTTAGCACATTTTATTTTTCCCACAAATCTAAATTGAACTTAATTTTTCAAAGTTAGGTAATTGGAACTGAAAAAGCAAAGAAAACGACTTATTAATAAATAATTTACAATTAATACAAGGTACAAGCTATATATAACACCTTGCACTAATATAGACTTGTAAAATCAACGTCTAACAAAAAATGAGTATATTTGCATAACAAATTAAGTATATGGAACAGTTTAATGAATACATGGACCGATATAATTTTTCTTTTTTCATAAAAGCGTTTAAGGAAAAAGGAAAAATAAAACAGTATAGAAAAGGCGATTTTTTTCTTCGTCAGGGTGATAGGCATACTTATATTGGTTGGATTTTGAATGGAACTTTTCGTTATACATGCATTGATACTGACGGGAAAGAACATGTGGTTGCGTACAATTTCAAGAATGAACCATTGGGAAACTATTCTGTATTCCAAAAGAAAGAAACAGCTCTTCTCAACATACAAGCTGTAACCAATAGTGAGGTTTGTTTATTGTCATATTCAGAAGTAAATGAATACTATAATTCAAGCATTGAAACGCAGTTGCAAGGACGGATTTTAGCGGAAGAATTACTTTATGTAGCATGGAACAATATTATTTCAGCATATAACGATACACCTGAAGAAAGATATAGAAAACTGCTGAAAAGATGCCCTGATTTACTCAATATGATAACATTAAAGGAGTTAGCATCTTTTATTATGGTAACGCCTGAAACACTTAGCCGTATTCGCAAGAAAATATTGTTAGATAAGTCTTGATTTCAATCAAGACTTATCTTTTGCTTTCCATGTAATTTTGCTTCATATTTTTATTAGACAAATTAATATGGAGCATATAGAAGACATTCAAATTTCAGTAGCATATAATAAGTGCATTCGATGCGGTAGATGTATAGATGTCTGTCCTTCTGATGTATTTGGGAAAGATAAAGAGAAAGGGCTTATTGAAGTAAAACAAAAGCAAAGATGTATTTCTTGCGGACAATGCGTTGCTATTTGTCCAACAAGTTCTATTCATCACTCCTGTTTTCAACAAAAAGATATTCATCCGTATAAAATAGAGGATTGTCCAAATTCAGAACAATTCCTTTTATTATGTAAAAAAAGACGTTCAAATAGGGCGTTTTCATCAAGGTCTATTCCTCTTGATGCTTTAAAAAAAATAATAGAAGCTGGATATTACGCTCCAACAGCACACAATTCTCAAAATGTAAAATTTACACTAATTACATCACAAAGTGTGTTACAACAACTTGTTGATTTTACAATTAAAAAATATAAAGGAATAGTAGAAAGACTTACACATCCGGCTATTATGCGTTTCATACGACTTCTAAAATCAAATTACATATCATACATACCTATGATGCAAAGAGTTATACAAGAATATGAAAATGGTAATGATCTAATATTAAGAAATGCAACTGCCGTAATATTGATACACGCAGATGCAAATGACTATTATAGTTCGACCAATGCTAATTTGGCTTATCAGAACGCTTCTTTAATGGCAGAAACATTACATATAAGCCAATTCTATATGGGATTCCTCTGTTCTGCTATCAATTTGGATAAACGTAGAAAATTCACAAAAAAATTAGGAATACAAGATAAAATATATGCTGCAATGGCATTAGGAATACCGAAATTTGAATTTTCAAATTACATTAATAAAAACTGTGAATTTGATATTTTATAAAAACGGTATTACCCATTAATGATAACTAACTTATTATCCGACATATATTTAGAAATTTACAAAATCGACCTCTACGACTATGATATCATTATAATGAAGTGAATAAAGGGTAGTTAATTGAAACGATGAGATGAATAAGCTTGTAAAAAGATAGTCGACTCAAAAAAAACGGTTATCTTATGTTTTTCAATAAGATTACAGATATTGTTTCTTGAATGTATAAACCCTAATTGGCCCCCTTTATTTCTGAAATTGCATATACATTCTTCTTATCTGTAATACAATGTCAGCATCGGACAACAGTAAAAATACGATGGAAAGGACTGCTGTAACCTTACTTTTCCTGCTTATGATGCGGCAAAGAATCGCCAAGGAGGAACAGTTTCTCTCCTACCTGTCCCGGAGCAACGGGCTGCCGGAACCGGAGCAGACAGAATCGGTTTATAATATTTTGGGGAATGGCCTTTTTTTGCTTCTTTTGCACGAGAACAAAAATCAAGGCAGCCTGAACGGCAGATTTAGAGAAGCCAGGTACTTCAACCCCTATACGGATTTCGGATTCAAGGTGTCCTGTTCGGCACGGAGACGAACAAGGACTTGCTTGTCAGCTTCCTGAACACCGGGCATCTGGAAACGTCTGAAACCGACCTCCGGGCTGTACTCGATGTATATTGCGAAACATATCATACTGAATAAACAATAAACGCTACGACTATGAAAATCAAACTGGCATGTATGGCATTGCTCACTTCGATGTGCCTGCCCTTATGGGCACAGCAAGTGTACGACATGAGTCGCTTCGGTATCGCTCCCGGAAAAAAGAGCGACATGTCCCCCCGTATGCAAAAGGCATTGGACAAAATCATGAAAGAAGCCCGGAACGGGGAAGCACAAATCCTGCGCTTCCAGCCCGGCACTTACCACTTCTATCCACAGAAGGCGGCGGAACGCACGTACTACATTTCCAATCACGACCAAGACAACCCCAAGAAAGTGGGAATCGCACTGGAGGACATGAAGTCCGTCACGCTGGAAGGGAATGGAGCGGAGTTCATCTTCCACGGGCAGATGATTCCCCTCGCCCTGCTGCGGAGCACCGACTGCACGTTGCAGGATTTCAGCATTGACTTTGCCAATCCGCATATCGCCCAAGTGCAGATTGTGAAAAATGAGGGAGAGAAAGGCATCACCTTCCGCCCCGCCCCGTGGGTAGACTACCGTATCACGAAAGACTCGATATTCGAAACCCGAGGGGAAGGATGGACCTTGCAGCCGATGTCCGGCATCGCTTTCGAAGGGCGGACACGGCACATCGTCTACCGCACCAGCGACATCAGTTGCCCCACCAAAGGTTGCACGGAAACAAAGGACAAGCTGATTTATGCTCCTCAGTGGAAGGACAGCCGTCTGCCTGAAGGCACGATGGTGGCGATGCGCTCGTGGAACCGCCCTACTCCGGGCATTTTCCTGTCACACGACACTCGTACCACACTGAAAAACGTGAAAGTACATTATGCCCAAGGCATGGGGCTACTGGCGCAGTTGTGCGAGGACATCAGCATGGACGGCTTCGGAGTATGTCTGAAAGGCGACAACGATCCGCGCTACTTCACCACGCAGGCGGACGCCACTCACTTTTCGGGATGTAAGGGGAAAATCACCTCGGTGAACGGACTGTACGAAGGCATGATGGACGATGCCATCAACGTGCACGGCACGTATCTGAAAGTAATCAGACGGACGGACAGCCATACGCTGACAGCCCGGTACATGCACGGGCAGTCATGGGGATTCGACTGGGGATTTCCGGGCGACAGCGTACAGTTTATCCGCTCTCAAACCATGGAATTGCTGGAAGGAAAGAACTGCATCGAAAGCATTACGGCTTCCGACAACCCTACGACACACGGAGCCAAAGAGTTTACTATCCGTTTCAGCCAACCTCTGCCTGAATCGCTCGGCGGACAGGAAGACTTCGGCATCGAGAACCTGACATGGACACCGGAAGTCTACTTCGCCCACAACGTGATTCGGAACAACCGTGCCAGAGGTTCGCTGTTCAGCACGCCACGAAAGACCGTAGTGGAATACAACCTGTTCGACCATACTTCAGGCACTGCCATCCTGCTTTGCGGCGATTGCAACGGCTGGTACGAAACGGGGGCTTGCCGTGATGTGGTAATCTGCCAAAACCGCTTCGTCAATGCCCTGACCAACATGTTCCAGTTTACCAACGCCGTGATTTCCATTTACCCGGAAATACCCGATCTGACACATCAGGTGAAGTATTTTCACGGAGGAAAGCCCGGTGCCATCCAGATAACTGACAACGAATTCGAAGTGTTCGACGCGCCCGTCCTCTACGCCAAATCCGTGGACGGGTTGGTATTCAAGCGGAACCGCATTTCCACCAATACCGACTACAAGTCTTTCCACTGGAACCAAAGCCGCTTCTTGCTGGAAAGGGTGAATCATGTGGAAATCATGGAATAAGAAAAAGGTGATGCATGTTCAACACAGAATTACACGAATTTTATCAGATGCACAAAATGGGTAACCGAAGCCAGCTTGTGTATCGCTGGGCAGAATGAAGTGAAGCATCTCGGATAAATCAACGCAGGCACTTTACGAGATGCTTCGCCTCGCTCTCGTTTCATCCTCTACCGTTGCTGTCCCAAACCTTGCTGCCTGTTTTCTTCCACCGCCTGCTCGTAGTTCAGCGAAGCTTGCCGTACAGCAAGTGCCTGATGGACGAGCGATGACACCTGCATCCGCTTTTCCTCTTCACTCAGGTTTGCATTGTGCAGCACCTTTACAAGTGAATTCACCTCCGCACGGCTTAACTCATACGCTTTCTGCTGCCCGTTCTGCTCTGTTTCCAATAAGGGAGTTCCATTGGCCGACACTCCTAACCGACATTTGCCGACAATTTCTGCCAAAGGGGTAAGATCTACTTTCCGGCTTAAAAGGGCCTCGGTCGCATTGGCCATCTGCTTTTCTTTGGAGTGTTCCTCCTGATGCCCGTCCACCTGTCTGGCAAGTGCCATCAGCCCGGTGTACAAAGCCATGATTATTTCCACAATGGGATCATTGCCCAAGCCTAATTTGGAGTCCTCTGACGAAAGCAGCTTCTTCATCCACTCCTCGGGGGATAGCTGCCGGTCGCCCTGCCCAACTGCTGCACTGCACTGCCCTTCACCTTTCGGAAGGTATTTCGCCAGCAGATCCTTTCCGTTATATAGCAAGGCGGTCTGCAGATTCCCTTGCCTGCTTATGTCGGCCAGATAGGCAGCCGGATCTATGCTCCGCGACAGGCCCTCTGCCGACATGCGTTTTACTTCCATCTGCAGGCTCTCTCCCGATATTCCCACTTGCTGTCCGGCACGGAGGTTCTCTCCTGCTTTCACGTGAACAGAATCCAGATTACGATAAGTTACCTGATAACAACTCCCGTCATCCCGACTGTAAGCGATGCAAACCGTTTTCCCCTCTCCTTCCTTGACCGGCTCACCGACGGATATTACTTTTCCATCCGACTCGGTAGCCAATACCGCCTCATGGCAGGTCTTTACAGCCATACCTTTGCATCCGGATTGTACGCCGAATGCGGAAATAACCAACATAAACGTGTTCCGGTTCAAGGGCATGGAGAAATCTTTGTCCGAATGGCAGGATACAGATGCGTTGTACTCCACTCCTTTTGTGCGCATCTCCTCCAGCACCATTCGGTCATACTTGTCTAAGCCATTGCTTTCAATGAGCTTGCACAGTTGCTTCGCATAGTTTGTGTTCGAAGCGTATCCGGCTCTTTGCAGTTCCCTGCACCATCCCCGATAGTCATTATTCGGCAAGGCAAAGCAGTCCGCATACCGGTCATTCTCTTTCAGGAAGGCTGAATGATGCTCATACGATTCTTGTACGGAAGAGTAGGTACAGAATTTCTCATCGGGACGGTCATCGGTATAAACCAGATAGCTTCCGTTCCAGTTTGCCTGACATTTGATACCGAAATGCGCATTCCCTTTTCGGGCAAGCTCGCTTTGCCCGTTACTGCTTTCCAACATGCCCTGTGCCAGTGTCACCGAAGCTGGAATGCCATATTTCCTCATCTGCTCCATCGCCAGTTGCGCATAAGTTTCCGCATACTCCTTGTTTCTGCTCATCATTTTGCAATTATATTTTAACTTTTTCTATCTTCTCATGCCCCCGTGTTTTTCTTCTTGAACGGTTGCCGTTTCTTCATTTTGCTTTCTGTCCGGATCTGCGTTTACATGCTGTTCCTGTTCCGGACACAAAATATCGGCGAACAAGGTAGCTACAAGATTTCGTTTGTATGCATCTGTATCCGGCGCCAGCCACAAGCGTTTCCATTGCGTTTCGCTGACCACACGCGGCTGCACCTTTTCCGCTCCTTCAATGACTGGGACACAAAGATAGTTTCCGTCCTTGCCCTTGAAGATGTTGGCTCGTTGTACACGTGCCAGTATTGTCTCATCGGCTTTCGGACCGAACAAGTCCACTTTCAGTTCCGGGTTCACTTTCGACATGGCATAATATTTTTGTGCCAGCTCCGCACGGATGCGTTCAGTATCTTCCTTGTTCTTTTGTTTGGAAGTGGAAAAAAACTGGTTTACATCAGACTTGTCAGGATGAATGCATACGGTTTCTTCGCCGGTAGGATATAGCAAGATAACCCATCGGTTCTCATCATCTCTCGTCATTTCCACTTTGTCGAAAGTCACCGACCGGCTCTTCTCCAATGGCTGGCTGATGTCTATCTCCTGCACATCAGTCAGCTCCCATTGACGTAAATGAGCCAGTTCCACTTTTTTCCCGGCGAAATAGCTGTCATTGGGACGGAAGCTCGCTATGCCTTCCGTATTGAAGAAGCGCACATATTCCATCCCCTGTTTTTCCAGCGCATGGGCGATTCGTTGTTTCGACAATCCTGCCACTTCCTTGTATTGTACCTTCGCCCCTGACTCTGAACGCTCCTGTGCCGAAAGAGCCTCGTCCGGCGAAAGATGGAAAGGCCGCGTCCTCCCATCCGGGAATACGACTTCCCCTCTGGAAAAAGCACCTTCCTGCAACAGCACGTCAGCTCTTTTCCGCTCTGCATCTGTAATGACTACAAAATCACGCTTTTCCGAACTGGGATATTCCCGTATCATGTCATAAATAAGGTAAGTGCCCTTGTTATACCACTCATTGGGCTTATACCCACGCGCCAGTTGGTCAATACCCGCTGCTACACCCAATATCTCTGTATAAGCCATATCTGCAATTTCCGGATCAGAGCTTTTGGTCATCTCCGACAAAGCTGTCAGCCGGTTATAATAGTAAGTCAGGTCAAACTTTTCAAGGAACACTTTTTTTTCTCCTTCATCCTTAAAGTTCGCATCTGCAATCAGCAACCCACTGTTACGGATAATGTCGGCAAGTATGGCGCTTTCTTCCGATGACACGGAAGGTCCTGACTTCTGTTTCATCTCTTCCGTCGCCAGCCGGTTCATTTCCGAATAATAAGTCACCTTCTCACCCTTCTCCGCCTTGCGGATGACATCCATTGCATTGTTGATGTCCGCTTCAACTGTGTCTATCAGCTGGTGATCCTCGCGCAACTCTCGGTTCCAGCCGTCCACCAGCCCCAAGGCCGTGGGCGACAATCGTGCGGGCATGCCGAGTTCCATCATCTTGATACCGGCAATAATTTCCACGACCAATTCCTCATGCTTGAGGGCTTCTTCGGTAGGCGGTTGTCCTCCCTTCATGACCATACCTTCCCTTGCGCACCGCTGCTGGTGTCCTGTGGCACGGGCAATTTCACGCATCAGATCCTGCACATAGTCCACAAAATGCTCATAGCTCTTAGGCTCAGGCATATAAATCACGTCTTTCACCCGGTCATAATGAGCCACAGATGTACCATCCTTGCGGATAGGCACAAGGTTTTCCTTTATGGCTTTAATGAAATAGTTCGTTGTAATGTGCAGTTGGCGCGAAACAGCTTTTTCATTGCCGCGTTCTCTCATACTACCATACCTGTCCAGCAAAGTACGGTATTTGGCTTCATCGGCATAAGGAGTCAATGTCTGGTCGATATTGAACAGCACCCGTATTTCCCTGTCATGGATACCTTTGTACTGTTCTTTCATCTCCGGTTCCAGCGATAAATATTGCCCGCGGGTGATATACTCGTCAGGATTGTGCCGGTTTACATACGTTTTCCAGTTATACCAGTTAAACGGCACGCCCCGTTCCTTTTCTCTCACGCTCTCTCCCCTGGCCTTGGCGTCTGTAAAGGTCGTAAACAACGATGTGTTATATCCGTTCCGGTCAGCGAACAAGGCCATTGTCAGTGCATTGAACGGGCTGACTTCCGGGCCTTTGGGATAAAAGCGCGGATAATACCGACCGGCCATGTTCATCCAGTATCCTTCGCTGCTCTTGGCTGTTTCAAGGGCTTCAGTCAGATATTCGATCTGCCTGGCCGCCGCTTTTTCTTCTATGGGTGTCTTAGGTTTCATTATTATATATCAGTTGGGTTATTCTCTATGGAAGCAAGCCGGTAGGCCGTTCGGTTTCCGGTTCGCACATGCTCCAGTTTCTGCTGTTCCACCAGTTCTTCTAACACTAGCTTTACTGTCCCGAAGCGCTTATGTAGTACCTGCTGCGCTTGCGATATGGTAAATTTATCCCATTGCACACGCAGCAAATACCCCATCAACAGCTCTCCATACTGTGAATAGGGCGGTATGCGGTCTGCCTTGGCACGTTTCGGCTTATGCTCATCGCTCTGATCCTTTTGCTTTTTTTCATCTTGCTGGGGCAAAGCTGTTCTGATTGCTGCCAGACGCGCATTCAGTTCTTCTTGCGACAGCTCTATTTCCAGTTTCCTGCGCCGCTTCTCCGCAATGGCCAGTTCCTGTTCTGCTCCCATGCGCTGTATCAGCAAGTTTACTCCTTTGGCACATCGTCTGAGGAAGAACAGGAAAGGGCGAAACAGATTGCGGACACATTCTATAACCTTTTCCCACACTTTTCTACTTGGTGATACGCAAACCTTCCGGTTGTCATACAGCAGCTTGACAACTGCCAGATAAAGGAAAAAGCAATGCACCAGCAGTACAAATGGAGAGGTTCTCAAAAGTACATGCCAGTATTTGATGCCGCCCCAGATAAGGACAGCCACAGCCGTTGCCAGCGTGATGTTTCTACGCCAGATTCCGGCTTTCCTTTTTCTTTTACGATTCTCCTTCCTCTGTTTCATTGTTTTGGTTATTTAACTGATGCCACGAGCGTGTGGTGTATCCCTGCCTTCGGTAGCCGCATAGTTCTTTTGCGCCAAAGCCTGTATTTCGTCACTTTTGGCAAGTACGGCGTTGGCAAGGGTGTTCAGGGGCAAAGCCCCTTCCTGGTAAGCCGCCACCGTGGCGTCAGGCAGACGGATGGAGCAAGGTACACGGTCCATCGTGGCAAATAAATAGTTGCCTTTGACTTCCGGCTGCTTGATCCGCCCGTCCAGTGCTTCGTCAGGATATACCCTGTACTGTTGAACGGACCTCCCTTTTCCATGTTCCTCGGCTTGCAAGGCTTCATGTCCGGCTTTGTTTATCAGGTTCATGCCTCCAAGTCCGATAAGCATCATTTTCAGCAAAGGATTCCTGACAAACAGGCCGAACAGGATAGAGGCAATAGGCAGCAGATTGTCTGAAAGCTGCAACGATTTCGACTTACCGGAAAACATGCCGCCCACCATCTCCGGCAACATGGCTATTACATAGCCCAGGTTCTTCCCCACGCTCCCTGCGTCAGACAGCCCGATATCATTCAGTAATTTCTCCCATCCGGGGAAAGCGGCACCGGTATTTCCGTTTGCAGTCTCCGGCACTGCCCATTCCTCTGCTATGGGCTTCGGCTGGCCTTTGCCGGTGTCCTCCCTATTCTCTGTCCTGTCAGTATCTTCTGTTTGCTGGTTCTTTGTTTTATCCTGCAAGCTCTCAAGATATTCCGCTTCTTTCCCCGGACGGATTACCATAGGAATCCTCCCTTCTTTCATATCATCACTCCCAACCGTTTGTCCGTACGCTTTGTCCAATAGAGACGGATTCCACCCAGTACCCTTCAGCAGTGCGACAGTATCTTCCGGCAGCAACTTCATCCTGCCGCCCACCTTATCATCCAAGTTCCGGATATAAGGCTGTTCCTCCGCCACTATCTGCCGCGCTTGTCGCTGTGTCTCTTGCAGCAGACGCTCATCTGCTCCGAACACTTCCCTGCTTACAAGCTGTTCCACTGTGCTCTCCTTTCCTTTCCCCGTTTCAAAAGTATTCGTGACCTCATTTACCAATAGTTCTACCCCAAATAGCCGTGCCAGATTTCCCCACGAAGAAAAGCCGCCCGTCATCAGCGTGTCTATGCCGAATCCGGCTGCCTGCCCTACCCGGTATTCCAAAGGGCTCGGGGAATAGGCCTGTTCCCCTTTCTCCTGCAGTTCGCTCTCCAGTTCCGATCCTTCTGAACAGCCTGTTAGCCCTAACAGACTGTTCTTTGTGGCTGCCCGCAGCACATATTCCAAGGTGGACTTGGGCATACGCTCCTGCACCATCCTGCCGATCATTTGGCTTTCCATGCGGTAGCATGTATAGGCATAAGCCAAATCCATGCCCATTTTTTCCGACATGGAATCGTAGCGTTCCCTTCCTATCATGCCTATCGCTTCTTCTCGCCAACTGCCTGCCAGGACTTCCAAGTCATGTCCTATCTTTTCTGACTGCCCGATGCGCTCCCGGCAAAGCTCTACATAGTCTTCCGCTTTCAGACTGTTCCATTTCCCTGTATGCTTGATAATATCATAGGGATCGCCCGAAGGTGTGGGCAATGCCGTGGCAAGTATTCCCCTCGCACTCGTTCCATATTCCCTAAGTTCCTCTGCCTGCTTGGCAGAAAGTTCTTTCTGAACCTGTTCCATGACGGGAGCTAAGTTCATGTCAAAGTACCGTTTGTAACAATACTCCAACTCGACCAGCCTGTTTTTCTCCTGTTCTGATAATTCCATATTCAGAAATTCAATTTTTGTTCGTTTACTGCAATATCCGACGTGTTGCCCAGTTGTGCGGCAAGCTGCTTTCTTGTCTGGTCTATAGCCTGATGATAAATCCGCATTTGCTCGGGATAGTATTTCTCCAGCATGTCATCTTTGTCAATATGACCGGACATGAAATCGAAAGCCGTCTCCCGCACAATCTCCACGGCAGCTTCCCCTTCATCCCGGTTGTTAAACCATGCTTTGGTCCACCATCGGATGCCTGACCGGTCGGGATAGACTGTTATGAGACGCCGGATGTCGAAACTCCATATATCAATATCCAATCCTGCCAGCGGATCAATGACACCGCATTCAAGAAGAGCCTGCTGTTTTACTTTTTTTTTTCGTTTCCCGCCGTTCCCGATAGGAACACATCATGTTTCAATGCAAGGTAATTCAAAAAATCAGAAATCAACAGGTTTTGCACCTTCCCGGCTATAGGAGCACACCGTTTGCCTACCCCGAGCGGATTGGATAAGGAAGGAACAGACTCGAAAAAGTAGTTTTTCAGGGCAGACACCGTGAAGGTATTGCGCAAGGACTGTTCCGCCAGCCTGCTCATCCGATAGCTTCCTTGCTGGATGGCTTTGATATATGCCGGATAGAAACGAAGCATAAGTTCTTCTATCTCTTCTTTTCTTGCATCATAATCCGTATGCACATCCGCTTCAATAGTAAGGAATACGGGAGTACCCGGTCTGCTGTCTCCCCCGTCTCCCGTTTTCAAACGGGCATACAGCATGGAAAGGAAATCCAGCGGGTCAATCTCTTCTTCTCCATAATGCACCTCCATGTGCAAGAGTTCGGAACTTACCCCGACACAGTTTCCGGCACGGACTGACTGTCCGAAGGTTACATGCGACGATGACAAATGAGCGTATTTCACCAGGTAATGCCCGTAAAGGATATTCACATGCAATCCGTGACGTGCATCCGAACCAATACCTGTCACTTTACCGTCAGCCAATGCCGCCAGCAGATAATATTGGGTCCGTAAGTCTATCCCGTGATGCCAGAACCGTTCTCCACTTTGCGGATGTATTTGCTCACCATAGGCGAGTGCCAAATCCACTTCTTCACCCCTATCGTCGAAAGGCATACAATAGCCGCTCTCCGAATATAAGTCCATACTCGTATTATTCATTTTTTTATCTGGTTAATCCGTTTGCATGATTCGCTTCCGTCTGCCTCATTTGCGACAGGCAATGATAGATTTGTATCGGGCTGTATCCGTTTTCGGAGAAAAAATCATATTCCTCACGGCTCATGCCGATAGCTGCACATTCCCGTCCGTTTTTATCCCATGCTTTCACAAATACCCGCTCTGCATCTCCCCGCATGGGATAGACCGAGGCACGGGTATAGGGTAATTCACCCGCGTTCATCTGGGTGGTTTCCCTTCCTGCACCCCGGCCATGCCCAGAGTTGTTGTTCATGACAAGCATTCCCAACAACGCTCCTGCCATTTTGCCAAACCAGCCGAAACGCCCGAATATCAGCAGGGCCGCACCGATTAGACCGACCATATCCATGCCTTTTATGTTTCCGGAAAGCAGGTTGCTGACAAAGTTTCCTATCGTGCCGCCACTGTCATTTCCAAACAATCCGTCAAGCAAGCCCTTGCCCTCATCCGTACCTGCATTGTCCATTGGAGATAATTTGTTCCATGCCTGTCCGTCTTCATTTTCCACAGAAGATGATTCGGGAGCATTGATTGCTTTGGGCACACTGGCCACCATATCTGTAGCTTCCTTGCCGATTACCGCTTCACTGGCGATACGGGCCACAGATTTGTCCGTAGTCAGGAATTTCCAGCCCACATAACTTCCTCCTATGGTCCATGCAGTCGATTTTGTCGTTTTAAAGGCTTGCTTCCCCAATTTTTCCGCATGTTTCCCTACGCCCTTCGCATACTGCCCGACACTCTTTGCGTATTGGTCAATACCTTTAAGCGATTCCAGCATTGTCTTCCATTTACTCATAAGTACTTTCCATTTTGCATATCTTTGTTCTTTTTATAGTCTATGGTTATTCAGAAACCTGTTCCGGCTTTTCTCCGCCAACTTTTCATGCAGTTACGGCAAATTGTCGCCTTATCCGGCGGAATCCTGTGCAAACCTTCTATCTCATCCCACACATCACCGAAAGATGTGTATTTTACAGCCTTTGCCAGCCGGAGCAGCAGTTTGCTCATTATCGCCAGTTTCGGCCGGATATTGAAAACAATCTCCATCCGCTGCTTCTCCGTCATCTTTACATCGCTTAGGCAAACTTGACGGATGTCGTTCACGATTCCGATACTGTTGAGCAGCACCGAGCGGTAAATGTCATTTCTCCGGTGAGACAATGCCACTGCGAAAGCTCCCTGGGGATATCGCCGGAGTACATCGTTCAATTCATCCATCCGTTTTACCAGTTTATCTACCTCCTGATAAAAGCCGTAAGCCTGTGCTGCGTAACACACGATGTCACGGAACGAGTCAAGGTAATCGTTGTACAGACGTTGCACGTCAGTCGTTTTCTCCACTTCCGCTGCCACCCATACATGACCTGTCGTCTGCAAGGCCATCGCCGTTTCCTGGCTCTTCAGTTGCTTTTCTGCCTTGTCGGTATATACAAGTATCATACCGGTCAAGGTCGGATCTGTCTGGGCGGTAGCCCGATTGACGCATATGAGTAACAAAAGGAGACCAATTATACCCTTTATCATATTATTTAATTATCTGCTTGAGGATTCATTGCTCTATTCTTTGCTCAGAGAGCTATGGGAGCGATGTCAATCTGGCTGCTCTGCGCCATCGCTCATGAGCCTGTTGCGCTATCTCTCCGGGATGCCGTTCAATGATGCCGGCTGACAAATTATTCCATACATCAACAAAACGGTAGTAGCTGATGCTCAGGTACAGGCGATGCAGTTTGTCGCTGACCGCCGACAGCTTGTCATTTATCGCCCACAAGGTTTCTGACCGCTCCGCCCCTGTCAGCATATTTTTCTCCCCTCCTTCTGCCACCGCATCACGCAGCAAGGTAAAAGTAGATATCATTTCCGTGGCTGTTTCCAAATAGAGCGTATTCATTGGAATGGAAGCCACGATGCCTTCCGGATGCTCCGCACAAGCGGATTTCAGTTGTCCCAGCGTAATGAAGATACGCAATGCGTCATCATAGATATGTCCGGCCGCTTTTAGCGACGAAGCATATCCCCCTGCCGTTTTTAGATAGCCGCTATATTTCTTTTCCCATTCATGCATTTGGGTGAACTGTGCGGCAATGGTATTTTGCAAGGCTGCCGTTTCTGTCTGCCCTTTTATCTGCGATTTGATTTCTTTGCTGATGGCATCATGCCCTTCTGCAAGTGCCACCCATTCCAAAGGATTCTGGTACACCTGTGCCGATATTTTTTCTGCATATATTTGCAATAGGACAAAAAACAGCAAAGCTACTGCCATGCATCCCTTATTCTTCTTTCTTCTATTCATTACAATACCTTTGTGCATGCTCCGAAAAGGAGGCACATCCATACATAATTTGACTTCCTCAAAAACGTTATGCCGTGAAATACAATTCCTGACAAACAGCTTTCAGCGGTTTGTTATCTCGTATATGCCCTTCCTCCGTTTGTTTCGTTCCACACGCTCGCGAATGTAGTCCACAAGCCGAAAATTCTGTTCCAGCCCCGGAATCTTCAAGCAAGTGTGGGTACGGTCACCGGAATACACAATAACAGTTTTCAGTCCGGCAAGCTGTTGCAGGAATGAACTGTGTTCCTTGAAATCCACCACCCGATACAGCTCAATATAGTCCGCTTGACGGGTAAATACCCCATACCGGTGGATAAGTTGCTCATCCGTCACGATAAAACGGCTGCGCAACAGAAAAATCCATTGGTAAATCAGGTATAGGATAAGCAACAGGCATCCGGCTTCAAGAAGCTTTATAAAAGGAAATCCCTCTATCCCACGGCAGAATACCCCAATCCCCAATAAAAGGATACATGGATATTCATTCACCACGAACTGCATAGCCTTAGGGTGAAATTCAAGTACGTCTTTATTTATATCTTCCATCTTCTTTCACTTATCGGTGCAAGCCCTTGGCTTCCTCTTTTTCTTTCATGACGACCTCCATCGTTTTGCCCAGCAACTGGTCATTCCGGTCTTTGTACCCTTCATCTGCCGGATCATACTTTACGTGCTCATCATATAGTTTCATTTCCCGGCAAAACCGTTCGAACGAGAACATGTCGGAAGGAATTTCATGACGGTCATATCCTTCCGTCTTGTTAATGAATACAAATGTACCGTCCTGCATGGCATAGGAGGAAAATGAAAGCCCCTTTTTCCATGCGATAAAATTGCAGGCATATGTAATACCGGCTCTGTCCCGGTCAAATCCCAGCCGATGCTCTACATCGGGATACACATCGAAAATGCCCTTAAACTGTTTTTCCGCAGGATTTCCCCCGGTTGAGATATACAGCCCGTCCGTCGTTTCCCCCTTCATCCGCTGCAGTTGATACCACGCCATTGCGTCATAGGCGCTCTCACACCAGAAGATTCTGCCCGGTCGTTCAGGCGTGCTTCTGCCGATAAAAGCCATCCACATCCCTTCCACCGAATTTGTTCCGGCGGCTTTTCCCTTGTAAGTCTGTCTTCCTTCTATCTGGTAGCCTCGTTCCTCCATACCTACAATCTTGTCAGATTTCGGTGTACGGTAGGGAAACGAAAGATTCTTGAAGAGCTTTCCGTCCTCACGTCCTTTCCGGCTGGTTATGGCGAAGTAAGGCGAAAAAGCGGTCTGTGTATCAAGGTCGAGTCCGCGCTTATGGAAAAAAGGATAGAATTTCTTGACCGTGTTCCAATCACTGCGGTCAAAGCGTTGCAGTTCGTAATCCCCGATATTGAATTCAGCACAAGGACGCTCACTCTCAAGGATGCGCACGTCACGATGCTCGGCAACATGTCCCAAAAGGCGGTTGCATACAAGGTTCACCAAACGGTTCTTGTCCATTCCCGGTATATATTCGGCAAACAGATCTGGAAACTCCTTGATAAAGGAAATGACATTATAGTTACGTTGCTCAGGAGGGTGAAAACAGCAAAGTCCGTTAGCCGTTACAATAAATTTATCACCGCGTATGCGCCGTCCCTCACTGTCAAGCCGCACAAAAGCCGGATAACGCAGCCCATCCCTGCGGTTGAACACATAACCGGCATCTTCCAGTACCGTTTTGATACTGATACGGTTTTTGAAATCCTCATACGTCAAATCACTCATTATACATTCTTATTAAGATTTGCCCTTATGTTATCTTCTCAATTCCTGATGGATGCGTTCTGTATTCACTGCTGCCTCATAGTTGCGCATGGCTATTTCTTCCGGCGAATCCACGCCCGGCTTGAAATAAGTACGCGCCGGTCCGGCATATCCGGGCGGAGGTAGAGGAGCTATCCCCGGCTCTTGGCGGGAAGACAGCTCACTTATTACTGTAATGCCTGCCGCCAATGCCGCTGTGATACGTGAGCCAAGCCCTACCTTATCCTTTATGTCCACATCGAAGAGCTTGGCAAACAGACGCATCCGGTGGTAATCGTCCATCGCCAGAAATTTGTCATACTGTTTTTTGGAAATTTCCTTGGTTACTTCCTCGCCGTCCACATCTCCCTTCATCTGATATTTCCCGTCAGGCAATGCCCGCACACTGATTTCTCTGACCTCCACCTCACGTCCGTCCTTTCCGTCCCGGAACCAACCTCTGCCTTCTTTCACCTCATCTAGCCGGACGCCATCTGTGCTGTTGCTGTTCGCTATTTCACCTTTATAGTCACCTTCCTTTACAGAGATGCCGTCAAGCAGTTCATCCAAAATTTCGATGCGCCTTTCATCATTCCGATAATGCAGCTCCTTGAATTGTTCAGCTGTCAGTGAACGGGTGTAAGGCTCTCCGTTAATGGTTGCACGAAGGAAATACTCTCCTTGATGCTCATAAGCCACGACATCTGCCAGCACCACATCCCGTCCGCCTCTTACGTCCTGTTCCCAATGTAGCCCTTCCGTTTCAGCCATAATGGGAATTACTCTTCCGTCCGGTTCGATTTGTGCCGTAGCCTTTCCGGAATAAGCCGTTGCCTCTTCCCCTTTTCCCTTTTCATATCCGACAGATTCCGCTTGTTCCCAAGCAGACTGTGAGGATATCGTTTGCTTTGCATAGGTCTCGCTTTCCGGCTTCAAGGTCAGGTCTACAGCCTTTGTACTGTTCAGCATCTCCACTGTTACTTTTCCTGTATAGTCCGTAGAGACCAATTCATTCAGCACAGCCAGACGCTTGTCCATACTGACTTCCTTTAATGAATCAGCCGTCAGGACACCCATCTGCCCATCAGTCAAGTCATATTCCAAGGCAAATTCCTGCCCGTCCGGCTGCACGGTCAGTGTCTTTCGCTCCGTATCCACGGTCAGGCCGTGTGAATCGAGACACATTAAGAACTTGTCTTTACTGAAATACACAGGCGATGAAATCAAATCCCTGTACGGTATGGCAGGTTCTTTGGAGATTGGTTCCGTATCCCTCGGCTGCAGCACCCCTTCCAATTCCGCCAGCGGGTCTGTCTTTCCACCATATCCGTCGGCTTCCATCCCTTTTCTCCCGTTTCCCTTATAATAGAATCCATACCCGCCCGATTGCAGTTCCCCGGGTTTCATACGCCCGTCAGGACGTTCCGGCAAAACCGGAGGACCGGGTACATACAGCCTTCCTTCCATACGGCGCAAGTGGAAGCCGTCCTGTCGCCGGGGAGTCCACCCCAACCATCCGGTCAGTCTGCCCCATACTCCTGCCGGTCGGCCGTACTCACCTGCTCCGATACGGTAGCCGTGCAGTCCCATCATCACCCGCCCGTTCGCATTCCGTGCATGCACAAAGTCTTTCGGCAAATCAAAATCTTTTGCCACAATCTCCGTCAGGGTTTTATACGCCGTTTTGTTGGCGTGGTTCGTTCCCCAGTCCGTCAGGCGGGTGATTTGGTCAGATGTAAGCGGATAAACGAGTACAGGAGAGTCATGCCCTTGCACCAGCAGTTGCGGACGGTACTCCCTGTCAAGTACGAGGCTCGCTTGTAGCCCGTTCCGCAGCAGTATCTCCGCAAACTCCGGATGCAGCTGCACCGGTGACGGATTGGTATTTTTTCTTAGTGCCATCTGGTTTTTCTTGTCTTTTATATCGCCTCATTATCCAAATGGGAAAATATCAGCCCATTTTGATGGACGAATGGTTCGTTCTTGAAAAGAGGCTGTCCATCCCTTTCTCAAAATTCTCACTGGCAAGCGCCTGAGCCTCCTTGGCTATGGCGGCATCCTTGTTTTGTGCAAGGGCGTCACTCCGCAGAAAAGCCGCGCTCCTCCCAGTAATCATGCCCTTCATTTCCCGAATCTCTCCCGACTTCTCATCCCGCACACGTGCACTCATGTGAAAATCACCGCCGGCACCGACTCCTGTCACCCGGGCATCCAAGACGGTTTTCCGGGAAGTGTCTGCATGACTTTCCTCCTGTTCCAATTTACCGTTACCCATCTTCCCGCTTTCCTTTTGCGGCAGATTCTGCTCACGGCCTTGCTCTTGCCTTTCTTCCGTTTTCTTCAGATCCATCATCCCAGCAATCAAATGTTCCCTTCTTCATGCTCGATTCCCATTTGCCGATCCTTGTATTGCAGGAATTCCCAAGCGGATTCATCCGTCGCCTCCAGGCCTCGTTCTTTGAGGAACGTCTTAAATTCTTCATCCCATTCCTCGGAATGTCCCGTGACATAGCCCAGCCAGTTGATTTCACCTTTTTGATGTTTCTCGATCAATTCTTCCTCTGAATAATACTGTTTTCTCATATCTTCAATTCTTTTTAATTTGGTTCATCTTTATACTATCGGTTCGTCTTGGTTGCCATTGTTTCATTCTGGCAAAATTCCCGCTGGCGTTCGATGTCCTCCCATATTTCTTCGGTGTAGTCTTCCTCATAGATATAGGAAAGGCAACCATTCTCCATTTTCCAGCAGCCGAACAAGCCTACCGAATACTTCTCCCATTTCCGAGCCGCATGCTCACGCCAAAGCCTTTCATCCCCCCGCTCTATGCGGATACCGGTCAAGGCATTCAGGTCCAGACCTACGGAAATCAGTTCATCTCCTTGTGCCAGACACAACACCTCCCCTGCTTGCAGGCAATTCGTTTCCGGTGCGGTAAGGTCAAGCTCCCTTGCCAATATCTGCAGGTTTCTTCCTATGGCAGCCGTAGGAATGGAAATCACCTCACGGGTATCCGGGTCCAGTTGAAGGAATGCCTTCACCTTATTCCCTTCTTTACCGGTCACATGTCCCAAAGCGACCTTTCCCGCATCCAGCATCTCCATTGTCTCAGCCGAATAGAGCGCATACCCATCTGCCAGCCGGGGTACTTCTTGCCCTGTCTTCTCATCTTTTTCCATGATACAGACAAACTTTCCCTTGTGGTCCAATATCGGGTGGAACACCACATCCGTCCGGCTGTCCATTGTCTGCACCAGAGAAAATTTAGCCCTCGCTTTCACGGCATGTCCTCCGTCATCTTTTATCTCAATCGGAAGCACCGGCGAGCACCGTCCCATCTGTATCATGGCAAGCACGTCCACCGGCAAATCATCAATCATCTCCTGAGTCAGCCCGACTTCTGCTAAAAGTGGATAGGGTATTTCTTTATACAAAAAATTATATTCGCTCATAAATTACATATTTGTAATATTTTGAATTATATTTGCCGCAAAATTAATTTATTAACTACATATAAGTATATTAAAATGCGGAAAAGTAATATCATTTCAACTTTTTTAATATTTCTATCACCAATCGAACTTCCGGCACAGTTCCATACAATCCGCCACAAAGAATCATTCTACCGTATTCAGGCAGATACATTATCCGCTCTCGGACAGGCAGATTACCCGGCTATCTCTCTCCAAATCTCCACAGAAAATAACCCACAAACAGTAGCCGAAACCAGTAATCCCGCTCCTACCCTCTCTTCTTCTTCGGACGGAACGGCAATAGATAGCATTCGCAGTGCCTACATCGCCAATTACCTAAGTGCTTCTTTCCCGCTCAGGCAGGTAATAGTCACTTCGCCTTTCGGCACTCGCACCGATCCCTTCTCCAGAAAGCCAAGGCTGCACAATGGGCTTGACCTTCGTGCCTCTGACAAAGACGAAGCCTATGCCATGCTTCCCGGCACCGTCATTCGCACGGGGAAAGACAAAAGAGCAGGCCTGTATGTTACCCTCCTGCATGGAGACATTTCTGTCAGTTACTGCCACTTGTCACGAATCTGTGTTCAAAAAGGAAATCGTGTACACCCCGGCGACATAATCGGCATTACAGGCAAGACGGGACGCGCCACCGGTCCACACCTGCATCTCACTTGCCGGGTGAAGGGAAAATATATCGACCCGTCCCTACTCATTGATTTTGTCCAACGGACAAAAATAGAAAGCATCCGTATGCTCTCTTCCCTACCATATACCCCTTAATACGCTACACCTAAATTTAAGTTGAAATGAACAATACAACCTTGAGCGTAATAGTGATTGGAATGGCACAAAAGGAACAGGGCTTATATGATTATTCTATAAAATATTAATTCGTAAAATCAGATAATAACAATTTTTCAACTTCCCATTTCTGCCTGCTCATTGTTATTATTAAACGCTAATTGATAAACTAAACGAATGAAGAATGAAGAAAATGATCAGGACAAACACATATTTTCTGGAACAATAACCAGGAAGTATCATTTCCTCCCCCAAATATACAATGGAACTAAGCAAAAATAACCCCGTAAACGCTTGCCTATTCCAAAAATAATCCGTTTCTTTGACACAGATAAGTGATATTAAAAATTGTTAACAGATATTGAAAAATAAAATATAGTCATACTGTAAATGCTTGACGAAAGTATAGTTGTTAAAAATAGACTGTTATCAATGTTTATAAAGTTTTACCTATTTAAACTCCGTTAATCATTCTAATAAGCTTCTAATGAGCAATAGATTAATTTTTTTTAAACTTCTTTTTGATAGCTCAACCTATCCTTCGGGGTTTTCTGCCAATCGTGCACCTTTCTTCAATTCTCCCAAGAATCCCATAAAATCGGGGATGAGGTTTTATCCTTCAATAAGGGTTTTCTTATTTCCTGTTGATTTCATCAGGCTTGAAGTCAAAAGATAATTTGAGGTAGTCATACACATTGTTTTCCAACTGAAGCCGTGCTGTAACTTTAGCCATTCGTGCTTGTTCTGGCAACACGGGATCTTCTCTGCTCTCAAAGAAGGTTGGATATAGCGTCCAGCCTATGACCTTTCTCCCCTCCTTCCCTTCCTTGGCTACAAAGAATCTGGAGAGGACTCATCAAGTTCCAGTTTGGCTGTATCAATGGCCTTTCTTCGAAAGTCTGCTGTCAGTTGGAATTTGCTTTGTAAACAAAATCGTTCGCGCAAACCGCCTGAACCCTCTAACGGCACATATAGAGGAGTGTTTATCCTGAAAGAGAGGTCATTAACATTTCTACAAAATGTTGGTGATACCTCTTATATTGGAAAATCTAAAATCTTATCATCCATATCGTTGTTCCTTATATTGCTATCATACTGTCTTTGTTTCCGCATACCGGAAAAAGAAAACTGCTTCTTCCCTGCGGAATGTGCTGCAAGGGGAAAGCGGAATAATAGGTGGGTGCTCCGAGGGGACTAAGCATCCGATCCGGGAAGCGGCATCCGAGCTTCAGGACAGAGTTCACACCGGATATACGTGCGGAGATAACAGGCGGAACTATAAGGCACCCCTCGTGCACTCTGAAAGGTATCCTTCACCAACAGAAGTGTACTGATGATGCTTGGCACTCCTCCGCAATACTTCATTGTTGTTCTCTATTCCGCCTCGGGTCTTCTCAAAGTGGCACTTCGGGATAGCCAAAGTGCCACTTTGTAAGAATATGTATTTCCGGCTCATTAGTCTTGCACATATCCTGTATTGAGCAGTTTTTTAATTTTCCGGAACGTAGATAATCTCCCCGTTTTCCAGTTCGTAGGCGATTCCTACCTTCTTGCCTTTTTTGCCGTTCTGCGAAGACTGGTCTTCGCTCGGCGTGTATTTGTTGATTTTTTCCCCTTCCTTAGTGATGATTTCCATGTTTTCCTTTCCCGGATTCTTTACCATGGTGAAGTCTTCCTGGCTGAACATTTCGGTCATGTTGTAGCGGCTTACCAAGGCGACCATCAGGGCTACGGCAAAGACCATCGCCACGTCGAAAAGGTTGCTTACCACGCTCATCGGGTCGTTGTCTTCTTCTTTTCTCAACAGTCTGCGTTTCATCTTATTTGCTTTTTTCGTTCAACATTTCGGAAAGGAACTCCAGGTTGGTCATGTCTTGCAGATACCAGCGTTGCTTTACCTGCTGCGTGATGAATCCGATGGCGGCGGCAAACAGTCCTACCACGGTTGTAGCGAAGGCTACCTGCATGTTATATGCCATCGACGATATGTCGCCGGTAGAAAGCCCTACCAGTGCCGGTCCCATCGGAATCAAGGTTCCCATCAGTCCGAGCATGGGTCCCATCTTGCTCAGGGTTTTTGAGATGGCGAGGTCTTTGTCTGCCGTTATTTCATATTCTGCCAAGAGTCGCTGTACATGTGCCGGGCTTTCCTTGACTTCCAGTATCCGGCGGATATATCGGATAACCAGGGTGTCGGATTTGGAAGGGAGGCTGCTGCCCAGTTGTCCGAGCGTATCGGGGGTAAGCCCGTCCAGCGCCTGGCGGAGTGTGGCTTGTGTCTTGCGGATTCCCATATACTGTCCGAAAAAGCTTCCGATAAGCAGAAGCGAACGGATAAAGAGAATAATCAGCAATACGATGACTGGGACTAACAGTCCGGTTGAAATCCAGTAAAGAATATCAGAGATGTAGTTCATAATGGTTTTTAAATTTTAATGGGTTAGTTTTTCAGTTTGTTCATTTTATATTTTCTTATCAGCATACCTGCCAGCCCTCCTGCGGCGACCAGGCATATCAGTCCGAAGAAGGCGCTCCATTCCACTTCGCTTGTCCCTTTCATGGCAGTACGTCCGTTTACCGTTGCCACGATTCCCAAGATGGCGGTAAGGGCATTGGTAAGGAAAAGCAGTTCGAGGCGCAGTTCTTTTTCAGGAAGCAAACAGCGCAGCAGGATTGTGCCCGAGGGGATAAGGATGAGTACGCCGGCAGCCATTCCCCATGCCAATGTGGAAAAAGATGTTCCGGGGAAGCTGAAGATAAGGGCTACCAGTCCGCTGAACAGTACCGGGAATATCAGAAATCCGGGAAACAGGCGGAGAAGCCGGTACATCCATAGGGTACGGGGCTTTGCCGTCCCTCCGGTCATCATGTGTACGGCAAGCATACAGAAAGACAGTTGGATGCACACTTCGATGCTTAGTATCACGGAAGTGTCGAGCATGAGGGCAGGGTTTGCCAGCCAGTCGGCAATCTGTGTTTTCGATTGTTCGATAGCATAAGGCCATGCCAGTCCGACAAACAAGGCGCAGATTATCGATACGGCGGCTACTGCCCAACGTTTGCTGTAAGTCTGTTTCAACATGAAGTTGAAACAGACTAATAGGATTAATACCAGAACAAGTGTTTGCATATCGTTTTATTCCTGTTGTTTACGTTTATGGCGGACGAGAATGACCAAAGCAATGATGACGGCTATAACGACTACGGCGACAAGGGTATTGCTAAGATTGTTTGCCTGTTCGTTGTTCTGCGCCTGGGTCATTTCTTCTTTCTTCATCACCATTCCTTTGTTTCCCGATTCGGCAACGGCTTCGCGTACTTCATTAATTTTTTCTTTATATTGTTCCGCTGCCTGCCGGGAGGTTTTCGAGGAGATGAAATCGCGCAGCTTGGCATTGTCGCATACAAATCCTGAGCAAGCCGGATTGTATTTGTTGACCAGTTCGGCATGCAGTTCTGCAATGTCTTTCAGTTGCTGTTCGCTGGCTTTCCACATACCTTTGCGTGCGGTCTCCATCATGACGGCGGTGATTTCCTGCAAGGCAGCCGGGTTCTGCTGCTCGAAATATTCTTTCATGCCGACGTTGAACTTGTCTTTTACATAAACGTTATAGATTTCGTCCCACATCTCCTTGCTCACGGCTTTCGGCTTCATGACGTTCCATCCGTACGTGTTGCGGATGATTTCGGCAAATGTACTTGCAGAGCCGGCTTCCCCTTTCATCTTTTCGCGGATATAGTTGGGGTTGAACAGGGTAGTACGGCTTTCTACGCCGATGGCTTCTTTTACTTCCTGCATGCGTACGTTGTTCCGGTTGCGGTAGTCGCTTAGGTAAGCGTCCGGATCTTTTCCGGTGACGTTGCGTACAGCCAAGTTCATACCTCCCATAAACTCATATACATGGTCGAGGCTCAAAGCTCCCCACGTATTGCTCTGGCGGGGCTGGATGACTGCATCCGTGCGTGTAAGGGCAGCTTCGAAAGCGAAACTTCTGAAAGCTTCCCAGTTTTTCTCGCTTCCGTAATAAGCTCCCATGTTGTTCAGGTAAGTGTCTGCTATTTCTTTTTCGTTTTCCCATCGGTCTCCCGATTCAACCATGCCTTGTATGCCTGTACCATAGCCTCCGTTGGCTCCTCCGAATACGCGGAAGGTAGAGATTTCGCGTGCGTCTTTCGGTGTCAGTCCTTTTTCAATCAAGGTCCGTTCGGCTTCGACCACTCCGGCAGCTACCTGGTTTTCATACAAGTCATCTTTCGCTTTGGCAGCCATTTCTACGGCACGGTTGATGAGGAACAGACGGGAGGCGGCAATGTCTCTTAATTGTCCGCTTGTCTGTACCACTACATCGATACGCGGGCGTCCCAATTCTTTGGAAGGAATCAGCCGGATGTCACTTACCCGTCCGAAGGCATCCCGGATAGGCTCTACTCCGAGCATGTACAGGATTTGTGCAACGGTGGCACCTTCTGTCTCGATGAATTCCCCGCTCCATAAAGTGTAGCTTACCTTTCGTGGAATGGAGTCGTTGTGGCGTTTCTTGTACATTTCAATGGTGTTGTTAGCCAGACGGATACCTTTTTCCCATGCGGCTTCCGAAGGCGTGGCTTCCGCATTGATGGAATACATGTTTCGCCCGGTAGGCAGCGTATTCGGATTGGCAATCGGATCTCCTCCAGGTGAAGGTTGTGTATAGCCTCCATTCAGGGCGTTTGCCAGACTTGCCAGTTCTTTTTCCGGACTTTCCAGCAGGGCAGCATGGTAGTTGTTTATGTTTTTGATGGCGCGTTCTACCTCACTTATGGCGACAGCTTTGGTAATCTGTTCTTTGGAGTATTCTTTTTTCTTCATCATTTTAGCCATCATGGCTGCCATGCCGCTTGTTTTGGATTGAGGGTGTGGGGAAGCTTTGGCACTATCGTTCTGCTTATGGCGAGCCATTGCCTCTTCCATTTTGTGGATAGCCGTCGAGTCTGCCCCCATTTTCTTAGCAAGCTCCATTGCTTTTTTCGGATCCATGCTTTGAGCTACTTCTTTCATTTTATTACGCATGGCGTCAGTCATTTTATGCATGGCAGACGGTTGTTGTTTTTTGGCTTCTGCCTGTTCTTCGGCTGCCGCCATCATCATAGCCATCATTCCGTCCGGATTCTTGCGTGAAGCTTCTATCTCGTGCGCTTCTTTCAGTTCATCCTTCGTGATGTGAGCCACACTGCAAATCAGTTCGTCGGTAGCCAGCGAAGGGTTTGCCAACAAACGTGCCACCAGGTTACGTGCAGGAGTCAGATAATGTTGTGTGAAGAGCGTACGATGTTTTTCTATTTGCGGGTCAGCTTTTCCGCGCAGTTTGTCAAGGGCCATCAGGCTGTAGGCAATAGGATCGGTTGCCATGGCATAGACGCTTGATTCGATGCGTGCCTTCTCATAAGGGACTCCCATGGTGTAAAGTTGTCCTGTTACTTTCTCGTTAGCCAATTCTTCGGCAAAGCTTTCAATACGTGCTATTTCGTCTTCAGTATAAGGCTGGGTAAGCAGGCTGTCCAATTCCAGTTCACGATGGATTCCTAATTTGAGAGTCAGTGATTTTACTTTTAGCGAAGCTTTGGTTAATTCGGTTTCCCGGGGGCTGTTCTCTCCCAGCAAGTTGTTATAGTTTTTTATGGCTTCACTCAATTCGCGGTAGATTCCCCGGACGTTGCTTTCCATAAACGGAGGGGTGAGGTATGACTGAAGTCCGGCATACACACGGCGTTTGGCAATGACACCTTCGCCTACGTTTCCGATAGAATAGATATAGAAATGAGGAAGTGCCCCTACCAGGCGGTCGGGCCAGTCAAGACTGGATAAAGCAACTTGCTTTTTGGGAGTGAATTCCAAACTTCCATGGGTTCCGAAATGAATCAGAGCGTCTGCCTTGAAACCGTATTGTGTCCATAAATAAGAAGCAATGTAAGTATGGGGAGGGGCGGCATTGGTTCCGTGTACGATCTGGAAGGAATTGGAACCGGATCCGGCTGCATTTTGCGGGAGGAGTACGACATTTCCGAATTGTAAACGTGCCACTCCAAGTTTACCATCGGGAGTAGCCATGTAGTTTCCCGGAAACTCTCCGTTGGCGGCTACTACCTCTGCATATTTCTCGGGGCGGATGGATTGTTTTATCCAACTTTCATATTGTTCCTTGGTAATCAGTTCCGGATTGCCTTCTTTCATGAATTTGTCGAAAGCCCCTTCAGCATACAGGTTAAATACGGCTCCTTGCTGTTGAATCATTTTAGCCAGTTCCTTGCTGTTTGCAGGCAGGTTTTCTACCTTATAACCTTCCTTTTTCAGGTATGTCAACAGATTATATAATGAGGGAACGACCTCCATTCCGGCAGCGGTCAGTGCGTTTTGTCCGGGTCCTTTATAATAGTAGATAGCGATACGCTTTTCCGAATTGGGTTTGTCTTGGAGGTTAATATAGTTGTTAATGGTCTGAACAAAGGTTTCCAGCCGTTCGGGGATGGCAAAGGCGTGTTGCAGTCCTTCCTCATCTAAATAATGACCGAATAAGGCGAAAGGACGGACAGCTCCGTCTATTTCTGGAGTGACAACACTTTGCGACAAGAAACCTCCGTTCATACCCATGGCGTCGTTTTCCCATTCATCGACCAGCCGGTTCACGTTTAATGGGGCAAATAACGGGATGTTTTGTTGTGTAAGGTAATCGACGATATAATCTCCCATGCGCCCGTGAGCCATATTGATGACGGCTGAAGGTTTTACCGAGTCTATCTGGTGCTTTTTGATGAAAGTTCGCATGGCACGTACCGGATAAACGACGTTGCCTGTTTCTTCCAGTCTCCTGATAAGGTCAGTAGGTTCTCCCATCTGTCCGGTGATAATGATGCGGGGGGCATTTTCTTTCCACAGTCCGTTCTTTTTCAAGAAACTGTTGTATTCTGAAATAGAGTTGAATCCGCAGGCTTCTTCATCCGGCTTTTTAGGGTCGATATGGTAAAGCATGTCATTGGAAGCCTCTACTACGGATTCCGGTTCGTTGACAGAAATAAGTTTCCGGTCCACGTTTTTTCGGACATAATTCAGCATGCTCCGGTAGTTGCGACGTCCTCCGTTGCCTAAGTAGCTGCGCAAGGAAGCGGCAGTGGCAGAGTCCAACGAACAGATATTGTTTGCCGGATTAGTTATGGCGGTTGACAGGACGGGAAGTCCGTTATCGGCTGCCTTTTGGATGACGGCACGTTGTTCTTCCGTAATGCGGAGTCCCATGGCATTGATGAATACCATGTCATAGTCCCCGATTCCGTCCAAGTCATCTACGTTTATTTCGCTTATCTTGATAAACGAATTGTCATTGGCTTTTGAGATTTCTCCCAGACTGATTACCTGGTAGTTGACAAAGCCTATCCGTGTGGAACTGAACCAGCAGTTCCACACGGATATAAGCAATACAACCAAGATAATCAGAAAGCCGTAAAGTGTCAGTTGTTTTTTAGCTCTCTTCATCATATTTGTTTGGTTTTATAGTTTAAACATATCTGCAATGTTGATGTTGACCGTACCGACAAAACTGATTCCTTTTTGGGGAACCTGTACCGAACTGTCGGCTGCCTTGTCCTTATAGTTGAACAGGTTATCGATTCCTAAGTTGAAGGAAACCCCTCTGGGAAACGTTAATCCGGCATTTAAGGAACATAAGGTGCGCGGGTCGAACGACTTTAATGTATATTCTTTGGTATCCGAATCAATGGAATAGGTATCGAGTGAAGAAAACCATTGCCCGTTCAAGGCAAAGTTTGTACCGATTTTGCCGAACTTGTGCGAATAGGTAGCATTGAAAGTAATGCTATGCGGACGAACGTATGACGTGTTTTTGCCTTCTATCTCCTGATAGTCGTTGGTATAGGCGTAAGAGCCTGTCACCATCAGTCCGAAGTCGAAGTTATACCGGATGATACTTTCGATACCTGTAGTCTTTGCCTTTTCGGCGTTGGCATAACGCTGGTCATTCGTGCCGTTATTGAGCGGCATGAGGGCAATCTTGTTCTTGAACCGGTTATGCGAAGCCGATACGGAAACGTTCAGCCCCCCTTGCGTGTATTCGGCTGACAGAGAATACTGATTGCTGGTTTCAGGTTTCAGGTCAGGATTTCCGTATAGCATCATGATACCCAGCCCGCCCATATCATATTCTTGATGGAGTTCTTTCAACGATGGTGAACGGAACCCCTGCGAGTAACCGCCTCGCAAGGTAAAATGTTTGTCGATATGCCACAAAGCCGAAAGTTTCGGGGTAACGTGGAGATGGTATTTCTTATGGTAGTCGGCACGCACTCCGGCAATGACATTCAGCGATTCCGTGATTTTCCAGTCTTCCTGCAAGTAGAGGGCATACGTCTGGTTACTTACGTCCGAACTGTCTTTCAGCATGTAATGTTTCAGGTATTCCAAATCGCCTTCAAATCCTGCACTGACGGTATGGTCTCCGAACTTGCCCGTATAGTCGATGCGCGGTGTCTGTGTCACGTTACGGTAGTCCGTACTCCGGCGTGCGCTCATCAGGTAGTCTTTGTCCTTCTTGTAATTGTCATAGATGTAGGAGACGGTCAGTTGCTGGTCTTCTCCCGGCAGATATTTCACTTTTCCGCTTAATGTGTAGTCAATGAAATAGTCTTGATAAAGATGTCCTTCAATGACGTCACGTTTATTGTGGTAGAAACTCCCTTTCAGGTCTGTGCTCAGTTTTTCGTTGCAAGTATATCCTATCTTTTGCGAAAGATCCCATATATTGTAGCCGTAGATGGTAGAGGTACTTGGGGCGGACACCTGTTCGCTTGTACTTCCGTCCGCATTTCCCTCTATGGTTGTCTTTCCCTCCGTATCACCGATGGTATAGGTGTCTCTCTGGCGCCAAGTAAGGCTGGTATATGAAGTCAGCCGATCTTTCTTGGTTCCGGCAGATACGGTGTATTTCTGTCCGTTCACGCCTGCATAGCGGGCATTGATGTTTCCCGTAAAAGGGCGGTTGGCTGTTTTGGTGATGATATTGATGACACCTCCCAAAGCATTCGAGCCGTAGATGGTGGATTGGGAACCTTTGATGACTTCAATGCGCTCGATGTCATCCACGTTGAAACGGGTAAAATCCACATTGTGGTCGGCTCCCTCGCCGCTTACGCGCTCACCGTCCACTAAAAAGAGGATATATTCTCCCCCCATGCCCTGATAGGTGATTTCGGGCAACTGGCTCATTGAATTGTAACCGATTTGCAGCCCAGGAAGCTCGTATTGCAACAAGGTCTCTATGGTCATGGGGTTAAGAGCCTGGATGTCTTTCTGCGAAACGATGCGGGTGAGTACGGGGACTTCTTTCAACGGCTTTTCGATGAAAGAACCCGTGACTACCACCTCGTTCAACTGGTTGGAAGACGGTTTTAGCCGGATGTCAAGAGGAGAAGGAGAAAGCGACGGGGTTGCCTTTACCTGTTGCGGGTCGTAGCCGATAAAGGAAACTTCGAGCGTGCGTTCCTGCATACCTTCCAGACGGATAGTGAAGATACCGTCGGCGTCTGTTCCTGCCCCGAAAGTCGTTCCTGCCACTTTGACCGAAGCCCCAGGCATAGGCAGGTTGTTCTCGTCCGTTATCCTCCCGGTGATGGTATAGCGGTAGCGCGAGTTACCCGAATCGTCCGGCGTATCAGCAGAAACGGTGGCGGGAGCCACCGTCAGCATGATATACAAAAGGTATAAGAGTCTTTTCATTTCAGTCGATAGAGAAAAATTCATAGTTGAATGTCACATAACCGCTCTTGTTCGTTTCCGTGTTTCCTGCTGCGGTGAATTGGAGTTTGGTCCAACTTCCGTCAGCAAATTTCACTACTAATACGTTCTTGGTCGGCGTATAGACTACAGGAGGCATACTTCCTGTCTCAACCTTGTTTACCCAGTTGCAAAGTACGGTGTTTACGCTTGGTTCTTTCGAGTAACCCACGCTGCCTTGCATCATTTTTGTCATGTCCGTAATCACTTCAAGCGGTGATGCTACATTTTCTGCCTGCTGGCTTTCCCAGCTTACCACTTGGTCTTTAGTCCAAGTTACGTTCGCAGGCAAGGACGTTACCGAGTTGAAGTCCTGCTGTTTGGTATCGTAGGCTTCACCGTTATTGGTCTTTATCTCATAACGGTGGATGGCGATGTGCCACTCCATATCGATGTTTGCATCATCCTTTGCCGGAGTTTCGGTCCCGTCGGTATAGATCCATGCGCTGGTATCATCGTATTGTTTGGTATCCCCGGTCTTGAGGTTGATGTAAGTCCACTTGTCGTAAGCGGTTACATCTAAGTTTGTTTTCGCTTCACCACCTAATGAGGTTGCGGTTTTCGGTTCGTCATCGTTGCTACATGCTGCTGCCAGCAGTGTGAGGGCAGCCATTGCGAATAAGTTTTTCAGTTTCATTTGTACCATATTTTAATGTTTTTTTGCAACTGCAAAATAACTTCATATTGCAAACAGGTACAATACCTAAAATTCATGATTTTTTTTAGCTTAATTGCATCAATTGGATATGAATGATATGCAAGAACACACCTGCATTCCTCACATTTCGAGCGGTTTGTCAAGATGTAAAAGAAAAGAAATAGGAAATTCCTGACGGATAGGATACTTCCTTTTAGGTATGTTGTCTGAGGCCCGTCTTTGACAAAAGTGTATGGTTTTCATTCTTTCCTTGTAAGAAAATCCCCTTTTACACCGACCTCCAAAACAGTTTTTTTCAATAAAGAAAGTTATGTATTGCTCCCAATGCGTCAGATATACCACATCCATCTTGTTTTTTCAAAATGCCACTCTATAAAAGCCATTTATATTGTTGTCATTCACGGTAATCAGGTTACTGATACCGGATTTCTTTCCACTTATCCCCTGCCCAAGTCACTCTGTCTGCAAAATTGCTGGCTTCTGGTTCGTTTGATTGCTAAGAAAGTTACAGAACTATTGAGCTTTCTGATCCCTGAATTTATATTAAGTGCAACTTTTAATTGCATAAATGTATAATTTTAAAAATGTTTCAATGTGTAAATTTATAAATGTAAAAATTGTTTTCAGCAAACCACCACTTACATCCTCACACTCCGATTCCAGAATCTCGATTCCTATCTTTTCTGCAGATGCGCTTCATCTTCCACTGCGTTTTCCTCAGACTCCCCTTCTGAATATGTATAGCTTCCTCTGCTCATTCTCCTGCCAATGATAACACACTATCGACATAACTCCGGCACAAAAAATTATATAGAAGCAAAAAACATCCGCAAATGTCTTCACCTACTTACATAGCTTTATCAGCATTTCCACCTAACAAAATAGGCAGGAACAGTTATTTCTACTGTCCTGCCTATCAGAAAAGTGCATGGGATGTACACAAGATTAGTATGGCAATTTACCTATTATCATGAAGCGAAACAAATATACCCTTTCAAAAATAAGATTTTTTCTAATATATAAACGACCTATAAGGACAAAAATATCTTATAAAACAATTGCAATATACTTTCTTACAGATCATAATCAATGTAGTAATCGTCTTGAGGACGGTAGCTGATACTATATTCTTTTGACAGGATATGAGTAACTTTTCCATCTTCCAGATTGAAGGAAATGTCAGAGGCCGTTTCCTTAGAATCTGATTTGGAAATCCGGCTTAGTCCATAAATTGAGCTTTTCCCGAAAAATCCAAATATGCAAAAAGGACCTATATCATCATAGTTTGCGCTATAAGGCGGAACATTATGATAAATCAAGGCATTGAAGTTGATGCTCGCTTGGTTCAGTGCCTGCTCTCCCACCCAAAGCCGTGTAAAATCACTACCATAAGAAGAGTTAGTAGTATACTCACAAACATAATTATCCTCCTTATCATCTTTGTACCATTCTCTTTTAACCTTATGGTTATCCCAAGTTTGTTCACATTCTAATAAATATCCTTCATTATTATAAGTGTATTGGTAACGATAGATAGTTCCACTGGGATTTTTTTCCGTTATCTCCGTTATATATCCTTTATCGTTCAGCCGGCACTGGTAAGTATATGTATCGCCCCGATACTTGCGCACGACTTGCAGTCCTCCTCTTTCATCATATTTGAACTCACAGCGCAGTTGGTTCCGGTCAGACCAATACCGGGAAATACGCCCTTTCTCATCGTATCGGAAATTGTAGGTTGTTTCGACATCCGGTTCCGCCCCTGCAAAAACAGCGACAACCCTGATCTTTGTAACTTTATCCCCCTTTCCGCTCGGCCAAGCAGGTTCTTCTCCTTCTTCGATGTCGCCTCCCGCCGGATCCTCATTTGAATTTCGGGTAAGGACAGTCTTGGAATACCATTCATAGGTTTCCCCATTTTCCTCCTCTATGTCGTGCATCTCCAGCACCATGCGGTCGGGCGTCATTTCCAGAATCTTGAAGTCGTCTTCATCCGCTTCCATGCCTTTGCCCCAAGAGATTCCCAGTTCATTGCCTTGCAACTGCCAGGTATAGTCGCCCGATTCACCATAATGCCATCCATACACCTTGTGGTCTGAGCCGAACGACAGGACTTCTTCTCCGGGTTGGTACGTATCGTTCCATTCTTCATCAACCTTACCGTTGGTCTTATCATACCCCGTGTCCTGAATGACGTTCCACGAACCTATCAACTGTTCCGCTGTTCCTCCGCCGGGCAGTTTGTCATTGTCATCATCACTGCACGCGGCAAAAGAAAAGACGAAGAGAAATATCGACAAAATAGATATAAAATCTCTGCATTTCATAATCATAAATGTATAAAGTTTTCAATTAGCTAAATTCTCCATTCCTGCCCGAAGTCCGGTTTCTGAAAAAACGAGCAGAGCGATTAACAAAAAAGTAATCTCTTCATAATTCCAAACCCTGAATATGTGTGGGAAGCAACTATTAAAGAGATACTTTGTTTACAACTGCGCTTAATAAAGAAGAAAATCAAAGTTCATATTGCTGTCTTCTTTCGCTTTTCGGTTTTGGAACTCGCTTTCGACAGACTTGCGCTGCACGGTTATCAACTCCTTAAAATTAGAGACCAAATATTCCATGACTTCTTTGTATATAGTTTGGGAACTCTCCATGAACAAGAGCTTGTTGCCCTTATTTTGATACATGGCACTCCTTTCGCTCGTCTTGAATATCGTATCTCTTGACCCATCTTTGTAAATGGTTTCTTCCATTCGTATTCCTTTGCTTAAATTCACCTCCCGATGCTTCGTGGATCCAATAGCAGTACAGAGCTTGAGTTCTTTCACTTCCTTTCCGTCAATCTTGCTCTTGCTGATTACAACATAACTTCCTCTTGGTATGCCACTAACTTCTTTAAGATATATGGTATCACACGTCACTTCACCCGATTGTCCACTGCCGCCCTGCGCATACGCAGACGGAACGAAAAACAAACCGGACAGCACAAAGAAAAGAACGGCACATCCCCGTTCTGCACATAATAAAGTGTCCATCATATTTTTATATGCCCTGAATACGTGTCGGGCGCAACTCTTAATTGTATAAGTGTGTAATTTCTTAAATGTACAAGTGTATAAATGTAAAAGGTGTTTTTTAGTAAACCACTACTACATCTTCATACTCCGATTTCGGAATCTTGATTCCTGCCTTTTCCGCTTTCGTCCGGATGCGCTTCATTTCCCGCTGTGCTTCCCTCAGGCTTTTCTTCTGAAGCGTATAGTTTCCTCCGCTCATTCCCTGCGACGTGGAACCGCCCACGTTCTTTTTCGTCTTGTCGTCAACCACGCGGAATCCGGTCGTCGTCAACGACTCGTAGTTCTGCTTCGCGCGGCGTTCCCAATTCGCATACATGGCGGCGTAATTGCCGCCTCCCACATTGGAGGAAGAGGAAGCTCCGCCGGAAGCGGCTGCATCCGAAGCCATACCGGAAGCACTGCCATTGCCTATCTCTTTGGCCATGCTGACTGTTTCGGCTGCCGAAGAAGCCGCCTGTGTAAAGCAGTCCAATGCTTCGGACAGGCTGGAGTTGATAAATGCCTTCCGCGAAGAGTCCAGCGCCGAGTATTCCTGCGAGGAACTGAGCACCGACAGGGTTCCATCGCTTCCGTACCTGACGGTCTCCCACTCTCCGTCCAACGAAATGTACAGCCCTATCCCTTGCGGTGCTCCATCCTTGAAGCGGCTCTGCCACAAATCCCCGTTGGTGAAGATAATGCTACCGAACCCCTCGGGGAAGCCGCCGAAAGCCTCACATACCAGCAGGTTCCCCGCTTCGTCTTTCCTCGGAAGGAATGTTTGCAGGGAATCGGTCTCTTGGGGATAGACATCCACAGGAGCATCATCCACAAACTTCCCGTCGTAGATAAGCTGCCCTGAAGCAGCGTAGCAGCGCCCCGACCCTTCCTTCTTATCATCGGACCACCGGCCTACATACACGGTTGCGCCGGGACAGTTCTCGATTTGTCCTGCTTCCGAAACAATCTGCATGCCCATGCCCTGACGCTTGTTCTTCACGAAATCGCCGACATACACCTCAGCTTCCTTCTTCACTCCTCCCATCCCGTTGCGCGCACCTTTCAGGTATTGACCTTTAAAGTCCTTTTTCGTTCCTTCGGAGAACGTGCGTTGGAACAGGCTCACCACGCTTTCCTGCCCACAGACGGAGGCAGGAGCCATCCACAGGCACATAAGCAGTCCATAAAATAGGCTCTTCCCTTTCATATCGCTCAGGTTAAAGTTCGGATTCCGTCCAGTCGGGAAGGGTTTCATACTTCTTCCTGTTCTCCACCGCCTTGACTCCCTTTTTCGCCGGAATCTCCACCAGTTGCATGTTGAACAGTCCCTTCGACTTCAACTGGATATAATACGTTTCGCCGTCCGCCAAATCAAGCTGGACTTCCCCGTAATACTTGGCTGTTTCTTCCGGCTTCATGATATTGGTGTTTTCGGCATCGATGCGGAACAAGGCCTTGCCCTCGGTCTGGAACACACATTTCTTAATCGTAGCGTGGTAAAGTTTCGACGGTATCTGTATGCCCGTCATCTTGTCCGGCTTGATGGTCTTTTTCACAGAGCCGAGCAAAGAGCCGCAGTCCTCTCCGTTGACGCTCAAGTTCAAGGAGAAGTTTCCTCCTCCCACTGTCGGTATAATAACGTAAACCGTGCTTTCTGCTCTCAACACTCCGGCACAGAAAACGGCACACAGTAGCAAGGCGGCCATCCGCAAATGTCTGTACATACTTGAATTCTTCATCTCTCAATCCCTGATACGTGTCGGGCACAACTTCTAAAATGTCAAATAATAAGAACCATTTATGCCGCTTTCACATACGGCTTCGAAAGGTAATCATTTTGTTTATTTTACCCCCCCATTTGTTATATTATGTTAATACAGCCAAATAGGGAAGCGGAACACAGCATGCCGCCCAACTCGTTTCCGTGAGCTGCCCGACTCAGTTCGGCGAGTCGGGCAACCCTCAAATAGTGCCATGCCCCATTGGCAATGGGTGCTTACCAATCCGTTAATTTCTACGGGAGCATCGTTATAAGCATCCCACTCATAGTTATTATTACGCTCATAAATGAGATTCCAAGTCTGGGCACCGGACTACAACTATGGCAGTGGTATAAAATTACTTTAATCAAACTACAAGTAACTATAAAAATGGGGACAATCGGAATAAGTTGTCATAAAATCATACTATGAAGGATAAAAATGCGACTATATGGTCAAAAAAAGTTGTTGCATACACAATCATTTTAGCAAAGCAGGCCCGAACAGAAAGACACATAAATATAAATTGCAGAAAGAGATTATGTATGTACACATTTTTTCTATCTTTACCACCATGACAAACTTTAATGGAGAAGATAATGACACAAATTATAAAATTAGATGGTACTGACAAGAAAATCTACCAGATTGTAGGACCACTCGCCATGGATCCGAAAGTATTGCGCTTCAATAACAATTACCCTTTCAAGACCGGGGCACAATATAAATGGTTTATTGCCGTGGAACGAAAAAAGTGGTTGCATTTATTCCAGTAGAACACCGGAAGACAGAATGGATAATCAACAACTATTATGCCCATGCGGACTATATAGAAACAGCCCTGCCTGCACTTATAGAAAGCGTTGCCGAAGAGCAAGGAAATACAGATCATATTATCTTGTCGGCTGTTGTACAAAGCAAACATCTGCCGCTTTTTACACAGGAAGGATTTGAAATAACAAAAAGTTGGAAAAACTATCACAAAAAGCAAAAAGTTATATGACATAAGCATCAATCAAAAGGCAAAGCACCTATGAATGGACTCACGTGAATATGAAAGTTTCAAAACTTAACAGATAGATATTTCTGAAAGGGATGATCAAATTCCGACCCACCGGATTTGATACTTATAATCAGCCAAAGAGAAGTTAGAAAGTGAAGAAGCAATCCTCATGTTTTTGAATTTAGTGACAAGTTATATACTGTTAAGGAAAAAGGTTGCGGAACAGAGCTTGACCGGCTGTTTCCTGCATATACATAGTTTCCCTTTAATATATTCTTTTAAATTACCCTGATACAACGGAATTGATACTGCATATAATACCCAAAACGTTCCTGAAAACAGTCATTTAAGATTCATTTATCAAGAAAATATACTATTTTTGCAGTACGCAACATTAGTCTAATTTAGGCAACAAAAGCACTATTTTAAGTGCAATGCAAGACATTCTATTGTAAAAATAGAATAAAAACTGTTTTAAAAGGAATTCTCGGAGTCTGTGAAGATACCGGGAATTTCACTTTTTATAGTTTTCTGCTATTTTCCCTGGCAATGATGTTGCATAGTAAGCCAGCAGGCAGCGAAAGGCACTTTTCAAAACGCAATCTGAGAGGTACACCAATTTATTCTTAATGTCTAAACTATGAGAGAATAATTTTAAATTCTTCTAGGACAAATAGAGCAAAAGTTTTTTCAACCTTCCTTTTCCCCTTTTTGCTGCTAAATAGATGCTAAGTCGAAAGTGTCATTTTGGATGCAAGGACTGAAGAGCCTCTTATTGGGGCCAATGTAACAGTAAAAAGGACGTCCAATGGTATTATCACCGATTTGGAAGGACGTTTCAAACTGGATGTAGCTCCCGGTGATTACTGGTTATATCCTACATTGGATATAAGAATCAGGAGATAAAGTTAGGGAGTGTCTCTTTGTTGAGAGTGGATTTGTCCAAGGACAGTCAGAACTTGGATGAAGTGGTAGTAACGGCATTCAGAGTCGGGCAGAAAAAAGAATCTGTAGTCGGTGCAGCTACACAAGTGAAAGGCTATCCTTCCACAGATATAGAGTGCAACACCGTAAAAGCCTCCACTTCCCTTCGGAAAGCACAGGCAAGCCCTATCAGAATACATGGCATATGTACTGGAAGACGAACAGCAAAACGGGATGTAACCTAACTTTTTTGACCTAACTTTTTTAATAAAAACAGGCTTTCTTAAAAAATATATACTATCTTTGTATGGACTTTGATTGATTTTGACATGATTCCGAATTGGACAAGTAGAACAAATGCTATTTAGCTATTTAATGAAGTGCAATCCAAAGGCCGCTTATTTGTGTGTCTGCAATAGGCGGTCTGTTTTGAGAACGAATCCCCGGCATCTGTGAAGATTCCGAGGATTCATATTTTGAGCCCCTTCCAGAAAGTTTCTTCACCGCTGTCGGATTCAAATAAAAAAGACCCCTCCCTTCAAAGCTGCTGCCTGAAGGGAGTAAGATCAGAATGGAAATACGAGCTTTAAAACAACTCAGTATTAATTTTGTAAAAATAGCGAAAATCATTCAAGCTTACACAGAGTAGAATACACACCTCGCCTCCCTTTCTTCTCGAACAATTCGGGGTAGCTTCCGACCCAGACAATCTCCGCCATACCTGACACCGTATCTATCCATTAAGTTGTTCAAACTTCTGTGCCTACGCTTTGCGGCACTCCTCAATGCGTCCAACAGATTGCAGCTCCCCACTTTTCAACTGTTACTTGCATTTTTCAGAAAACGCCCCTTTAGTTTAACTCCGGCAAAAGCGAGGAAGGGAAGGTGTTCGTTCCGTGGCAACCATCCTGAACAGCTCTTCCCTTCCATGATATGACAGGAACATCACATTGCAAAGATAACATTTTTTGTCTGCATGACAAGAATTCCCTCATAGATAGTTCTCTTGCATTTCATAAATACAATCTCGCTTCCGCTTATGCGTAAATATGCTTCCGATTAAGTACAAGTTTGCTCCTTATTAAGTAGAAATAAAAATTCGACAGACGCATTCTTCATTTTCAGAATTTTCAGTTTTATATTTTCATTCATCAGCAGATTGACGGACTAAGGAATATGATTATCCTCCTTAAAAAGAAATAAAAATCGAAAAGGAAGTTCCTGCAACGGAAATACAAAAACATGTGCCTTACAGGATTCCCATCCAAAGGCACATTTGTCCTAAAAGTGTTAATTGGCAGTAACAACTAGCCCCACAGAATATCAACAAACTTATTTTCTACTTTAAAGAAATACCATAAAGTTTAAAACTCCAAACAATTTCTTACTTAAATTTTGACAAACAGATATATAATCCCATATTTACCCTTCCGCATTACAATATTATTACGGATCGAATATACAATAGAATTAGCCCCTACAAGCCGATGAGTTTGCAGGGACCAATACATTTACCCTAATTCATCTATCGGCAATCCATGTTCCTTTAAGAAACTAAGTTTGTCCCAATAGCCACGCTGGAAAACAATCCGGTCATTTTGAATGTGGAAGAATCCGCATCCGCGCAGTCCGAGCGCGTCTTTCCATTCCATGATAGCCCACTCGCCGTCCTCGAACATGTTTTCTACGTTGCAAACCATTTCTGCCGTAGCAAACTCGTCCACAAACATCTCATAAATAGCAGCCTTCCCCATCGCCGGCTCTTTTACTACCTGATGGTTCACCGCATCTTCCGCATATAAGTCCGCAAGCCCGGCTGCATCAGCGGCATTGAAGCGGTCAACCCATTTTCTTAATACTTCCTTTGGAGTCATAATTCTGTCAAGATTTTATCTGTAAATTTGGCGTAAAATTAAGGAATTACATAAAATATTCAAAGTTCACTTTGTCATTTACAATTACATGTTAAGAAATAAAAGTACAAAAATATATGTCAATCATATTACGAAACATTTTCCAAGTAAAGCGTTTCGTTCGACTCCATCCAAGTCAGCTTTGCTCGCGCAAGTTCATAGACACTTAATATCAAGCAATACATAACAATCTGAAAAATATGTAGTCGAAGCTTACAACCTTACAACAAGTGCCATAGAGAATTGATTTATTTGCTATATTTGCAACAACGTATGCTATTTATCGCAATACTTGAAACAAAAGTAAATCAAGCAAATATCACTATATTGCGCACGTTATAACAAATCAACGAGTAAGGAAAGATGACAAAAAGCGGACAAAAGCGAAAAACTCCACTGACAATCATAGCAATAAGTCAGGAATACGCAAAAGACCGGATGAATATAAAGGATTTTGTAGAGCTGAAATCGACCATTTCCTGCGCGCCGGATTTGACATACGAAGAAAAGAGTTTAGTTTCTCCCCGCTAGAACGCATAACAGATAGATAGGCTAGAATCAAAACCAGCAAATCTGCAAGGGAAAGGCACACCGGGAAGTGACGGTCGTGACGAGCAGAAGACAATAGAGAAAATAAAAGTAAACACAGAACTGTAACCATAAAAAAGAAAGACATGGATGGGATTAAAATAGTAGAACTCACAGAGTTTACCCCTGCTTATTTAAAGGGAATCAATAAATTATTGCAACAACTGACAGCCAACAAGCCCCTATTAGGAGCAGACGAACTAAAGGGAATAATCGCATCCGAAAACAGCCATCTGTTTATTCTAATCCACGAGGGAGACATAGCCGGTATGACTACCGTAGGGCATTATCGAACACCGACAGGTATGAAATACTGGATTGAAGATGTAGCCGTTGATAATTCTTTTAGAGGGAAAGGATTAGGAAAAACTTTAATACAGCACGCAATAGGATTTGTAAGCCAAAGCAAAAAAGCAACCTTAATGCTGACTTCAACCCCGAAAAGAGTTGCAGCTAATAATTTATATCAATCAATCGGCTTTCAACGGAAAGAAACCAATGTTTATAAAATGTCTTTCGATAAAGGATGAAATCAAAGATTGAACTTACAAAAGAAAGTCCCACAGCACCAGTAGGAGACAAACTTTGAATTGTAACAGTAATCATATAATAACATCAATAACGAACCATTATGACTAAAGCAGAACTTGTAAAACAGATTTCCAAGAGGACAGGCATACAGGAATATAATGTCCTCACCATCGTAGAAGCCTTCATGCAGAGCGTGAAATCCTCCCTTTCAAGGGAAGAAAGCGTTTACTTACGTGGTTTCGGAAGTTTCATTCTGAAACACAGAGCAGAAAAGACGGCAAGAAACATATCTAAAAACACGACTCTGGTCATTCCGGCACATGACATTCCGGCTTTCAAGCCATCCAAGGAGTTCTCTCTCAAAAAGACAGCCGCAGAAGAATAAAAAGGAGGATTGTTCAAACTCTCCGGATCTGCTTTCAGGAACAACAGAAAAACATATCTGCTGTTTTTTATATGTGCTGGAAATTTGTATATCCTATTCATTGGAAGAAGAAAAAGGAACATTAAATTGAAAATAATTTTTCAGAGGACGTACCTTTTAGAAATAAACTATTATCTTTGAAAGGCTAAAAAACAGGCTATTTTCAATAGCCTGGCCATTAAAGTTTTAGATTAACAAAAATGGAAAACGTCATTCGGGATATTCTTTCCTAAATGACGTTTTTTCCTTTTCACAAGATAAAAGTTTCAAGTGTCCTCACCGACGATGACACTTCTATTTTCATACTCAATCACAGGATTCTCATTTAAGGTAGAATGACTTTCGGACAAATATACGGAAAGTTTCTCAAATGAGAAATTTTTAAATCTTTAATCAATCCATCCGTTATTTCGGCTTCTGATAGATCCGCACGTAGTCTATGTAGTAATGCAGTGGGAACTCCGGATTATGCAGCGCTCCTCCCTTGGCACCCAAGGCAAGGTTCATCAGGAAATAATGCTCATGACGGAACGGGTTCTCCCCTTCACCGCCTGTTCCGATATTCTTACCGTTTGTTATGCCTGTAATGTCGATATTGTTGAGCAACTCGTCATCCAGATAAATCTTGATGCTGTTTTCGTCCCATTCCTCACGCCAGATGTGATACTTCTCAGTCCATTCAGGGTCGTTTTCCCTAAAGTGCTGAAAGGGAATGGCGCGGCTGTTCCACTGCCCTACCCATGCTTGGTCGCTTGCCCAGCAGGCATTTGCCCAAATGGACGGGGTGCCGTTATTTATATAGAACTCCATAATGTCCAGTTCGCCGTTGGAGGGCCAGTCGTATTTCGTACCCAGCGTCCACAAAGCAGGCCATGCCCCGGTGTTGGTGGGAATCTTGGCACGGACGATTACCTGCCCGTAGGTAAAGGCAAACTTATTTTGCGTGGTGAGTGAGGCAGAGGTATAGTCTGCATACTCCTGCTTCTCATTCCAATTTGTTCCGCCCGGCTTGTACATCGGATTCAGAACCCGCTCCACACGTCCTTCTATCACCATGTTTCCATAGCCGTCGCAGGCAGCATTCTTATCCGTATAGCATTGGCTTTCATTATTGCGTATCATTCCCCTTTCGTATGTCCACTTGGCATCATCAGGTCTGGTTCCTTCCGGCTCGTTGAATTCATCGTTCCACACCAGTTTCATTCCGTTTTCCAGCTCGGCAAGAGGCTCTCTGCTGTCCGGCTTCCTCGGGTCGTAAGACATCCCGGGAAGAAGCGGATAAGAGGGAATCGTATCTCCCTTCACTTGAGGAAGGAGCGGCTTTTGTGGCTCAGAAACCGGGTTCTCATCATCAGAACAGCTTATCAAAGCATACATTGCAAGTGTGCAAAATAGAAGTGTTTTTCTCATAAATTCAGGTTTTAATTATATGAATAAAAGAGTTTTCAATCTCCGAAAGCCTTGCTCACGCTCCACGCCTTTTGCCACGGGATGGTAATCTCTCCCTCGGAAGAGATGGACAGCGGAAGCCATACGTAGCGCGAATCCTGCAAGTCGGTCTTGTTCCAGCGGTCGAACATCGCAATATAAGCATCCTTTTTCCCCTGTACAGGCAGTACAAACGTGCTTTGCGCATAGAAAGTCTTGTCGGCGTCAGTTCCTGTACACGGATTGCCTATTATCCGCCATGCCCCCATCACAGAGTCCGCCACAGCCAGTTCAGCCTGATTGGGATCCCATCCGGTACAGCCGGACGACAGCAGGTAATACTTTCCGTCCCGCTTGAACACCGCCGGAGCTTCCCGCTTCATGCCGATAAAGTTACGGGTGAATTTGCCGCTCGGCTTCAGATAGTCATCCGTCAGTTCGCTGATGTACAGGGTTGCGTTGTCCTCCGAAGAATAAAACTGATAGGCTTTCCCGTCGTCATCCACAAAGACAGTCTGGTCACGGCTCATCGCAGCATTGGGACGGAAACTGCCCAAATAGGTGAATGTGCCCGTGGGTGAATCCGACACCGCCACTCCTGCCGCCGCTTTCAGATAGTCAGGACTATCCACGTGCATCCACATGACGAATTTCCCTGTCTGCTTGTTGTACACAACTTTAGGACGTTCCAGCACTTGCGACGGATGCAGGTCGTGCAGCGTATCTTCCTTCACTGCCGGCAGTACAATGCCTTCGAACTTCCATGAGGAGAGGTCTTTCGACGAATAGCAGCTTACACCCGTCACATCTGTCCGGTAGCATTCCCATGTAGCCCATTCCGGCAGAATGGTCTTTCCTGTCTTGTATTCCCCATACCAATAATAAGTTCCCTCATGGTACAGAATACCACCTCCATGCGCATTGACGGGATTTCCTTCCGTATCTTTCCATACTTCGCCGGACACGATTTCGGATGTTTCCTCCGCTTTCTTATCCGAGGGTTTGCATCCCGCCACGAGCAGGGAAATGGCCGCCCAACAAAAAATTATATTCTTATCCATTGCTTCATTACCTTTCTTATATTTCCCTTTTCACGAAAGCCTGAAAACAGAACTTGCATGAAACAGGAGGAGAAAGACCGCAGGAGCTGCATTGCTCCTGCGACCTGTTTGTTTTACTTTATATTTCCGTTCAAATCCGAATCGAAAGAAGGAACGGTAGCATAATTACGGTGATCGCTCCAGTTTCCCGTCATCTTCACTCCTTCGGCGATGCTCACCCCCTGCGCTACCTCTACAGGAGCATTGGCAAGCCGCTGGGCAAAGGTGTTCTTCAAGTCATTCATGCGCAACTGGTCGTTGGCACGGACTACCAATGCCGGATAATAGCCAGCCACTTCATACCCATGCTCTTTCAGGCATCTGTCGGCAAATGCCTCCGGATTACTTGCCAGTTCATCCGCACTGTAAGCACTTGTTCCGTAAGAACGGTCCAAAATCTGTTGCAGGCATTTCTTCGCCTTCTCATTTACCGAGCCGCTGCGTGCCTGTGCTTCGGCATACCACAGCAGGACTTCGCCATAAGAAACCATGTACAAGGTCTGGCTGCATATGCCGCTGTTCCACGTACAGGAACGGTCATTATAATCGCTCATCGCATTACCGTCTGCTCCGCCTCCGTACAACAGCGTACGAAACATCGGATGACATTCGCTCAGGATATAGTTTCCCTTTTCGTCCTTCTGCCACCAGTCGATGGTTTGGTTTTTATATGTGTTCTTTTCCACATATATTTTCCCGTTCTCGCTTCCGTAAACGGCATCCTTACGGGGGCCTTCCGGCATCTCTTTCCAGAACCTGATTTCAGCTACCGCATCTCCCCATCCTCCGTTGGTTACGGATTCGTAAGCCTGGCAGACGGAATGCTGGGAGTCCAGTCCCGACCATCCCCACGGATTGTCCTTATCGAACTTCACCGTAAGCACGCCCTCCTTGGAATATGGATTTGACACATACATGAAACGGTCTTTATAATTGTCCTCCAGCTTATAATAATAAGTGCCTTTCTCCACCCCGTCTATAACGGCTTCTGCCATAGAGGCGGCCTTGACATAATACTCGGTCTGGTTCAGCGGATATCCGGCACGCGCCATGTACACGGCAGCCAACACCGCCTGTGCTGTACCCTTATTAATGTAGTTGTTCAGCCCATTGCTGATTCTCGGGACATCGGTATAGGCTTCGGGAAGAATCCTTTCCGCTTCTTCGAGATCTGCGCAAATCTGCTTGTACACCTCGTCCACAGACGACTTCTTGATGCCGAAATCCATGTCGGTTGTCAGAAGCAAAGGAACTTCTCCATACCAGCGCACCAGCTTGAAATAAGACACGGCTCTCCAGAACAGCCCTTGCCCCTTTCCTATCTCCATTTCGTCTTCACTGGTCGGCACTTTCTCCACATTGTTGACAATGAAGTTGGCAGCCTTGATAACCGCATAATTCTTGTTCCACGCGGTCTTGGCGTCTGCATTATTATCGCCCACATTAAAGCTGTCGAACTCGCGATACACGTCCTTATTGCCACTGGTCAATGCCGTAATGTCATCTCCCATCCAATTGGGAGATAAGGCATGCGAGCCGCCCACAGAGTATTGCACTTGTGCATATAGCGCATTGACAGCTCCATCCAAGTCATTTTGGGAAGACCAGTAATTGTCCGGTACCATTTGTCCCTTGGGATCTTCAGTCAAAAAATCACTGCAAGAGCCCAACATCACAGAAAAGGCCAGGCATGTGCCTACAAATATTTTTGTTTTCATATTCTATCTTGGTTTAAAGTAAACAATATCAGAAATTCATTTTCACACCGAAAGTAAATGTTCTCGGTGTAGGATAACCTCCCATATCCACGCCGCTGCTCACGTCCACACTCTTGGAAGAGTCGTCTGTAAACGATGAAGCAGTAGGATCCATTCCTTTATATTTCGTAATGGTAAACAAATTCTGGCAGCTTACGGACAGGCGTACATCGGCAAATTTCGTCATGCTTTTAGGCAATGTATATCCTATGCTCAGATTGGCAAGACGGACGTAGCTGGCATTTTCCACCCACTGCGTGGAATTGGCATAGTTGGTTCCCCCGTTCAGCAAAGAAGCAAATCGCGCATTCTCCGGATTTACATCCCAGTTATATTCATAAGCTTCTTTGCTGTTGATAAAGGAAGCATCGGGAATGGAGGTGGACATTGCATAACGGACCAGATTCAGGCGATCCATTCCAAAAGCTCCGGTCAGGAACATGCTCAAGTCCCAATTCTTGTAAGTTACCGTATTATTCCATCCCAATGTAAAGTCCGGATTGGCATTTCCTATCACCTGACGGTCTCCGGCATCTATCGTACCATTCTTGTTCAAGTCGGAATACACATTTTTCCCGTCTTCGCTAATGCCTTCCCAGACATATCCGTAGAAAGAACCGATGCCATATCCGGGCATGACAATGGTTGCTTCATCCGCCATCTTGTCTGCCGGAGTCTTGCCGTAAATGTAGTTGTTGGAACCCAAGCTCTTCACTTCATTCTTCAGGTAAGTTCCGGTCAGCGTGGAAGTCCATTGCCAGTCCTTTGTCTGAATAAGATGGGCATTGATCGAGAAGTCAATTCCCTTGTTGTCAATACGCCCTACATTGGCAAGATAAGTACCGCCTCCGTTATATCCAGGGATAGGCTCCTGCATCAAGCAATCGACCGTCCGCTTGTAGAAGTAATCAAGAGAGAACGAAACTCGTTGTTGCCACAGAGAGAACTCCAGTCCCAGATCAAATTGCTTGGTCTTTTCCCACGTAACGTCAGGAGTAGGCAGTGAAGAAGGCCAGTAACCATAATACAGATTGGACGGATCACCATAATTCGTGTAAATCTGCCCCAGCAATCCCAATGTGGAATAAGCGGCAATTCCCTGATTACCTATAACACCATAGCTGGCGCGAAGCTTGATATTCTGAACGGCTTTGAAATCCTTCATGAAAGGCTCGTTGCTCACATCCCAAGCCGCTGCAATGGAAGGAAACAGTCCCCATTTGTCTTTGCTGAACTTAGAAGAACCGTCTGCACGAATCGTGGCTGTAAAAGTGTAGCGGTCATTGTAATTATAAATTACACGTCCCACGCCTGAAAGCAAGGTTTCTTTTGAGTAGCTGTTTCCCAGGTTCTTGGTCTTCGCCATATTGACGTTCCACCATCCGACCGCCTCCGTTGACAAATCATTCCCACCGATGTTCATGTTACGGTACTCGGTGGAGGTGGCTTCCCATACTGCCGTAGCGGTCAGACCATGTTTGCCGAACTTATTCATATAGGTCAAATTATTCGTAGATTGCAACATCATGCGGAAAGCATCTGAATTCCCCATGCTGCTTACAGCAGTAGGAGAAACCTTTTCCGAAGCAAACGAATAGTTCTTGTTATCCTGATAATCAAAAGCATTCGTGGTAGTGAAAGTAAGTCCTTTCACGATATTGAACCGGAGTGCAAGATTACCGGTGGCAGCATAAGTGCGAAGTTCATTTTCCGAAGCGGCAATAGAGCCTAACGGATTGTCTCCTGTCGTATTCTTGCCCTTATTATATTTACCGTCGCTGGTAAACATATCCATTGTGGGATCATAGGTCAGCGCATTATAGATAGGATTAATCTTGCTGGCAATGTAAGAATTGCCGTTACGCACGCCATGATTGAACTGGACATCCGCCGACACATTCAACCATTTGGCCACCTCCGAATTCACATTCGCTCTTGCGGAATAGCGCTCATTATCCGAATACCTCAATACACCTCTTTCGTTTACATAATTGGCGGAAATATAATACTGCGTTTTCTCGCTACCTCCCGATATGGCAAGCTTATAATTCTGGACCAGACCGCTTCGGAACATTTCATCCTGCCAGTCAATACCTTTTTTACCGCTGCGCAGAGCTTCCATCTCGTCATTGCCGTATCCGTTTCCCGGATACCAGAAATTGTAAGCCTCGGCATATTCATATGGGCTCAGCATGTCATAATGCTTATAGACATCTGACACCCCCACCGAAGCGTCAAAGGTAATGACCCGCTGACCGGCAACTCCCGTCTTGGTTGTAACCAATACGACCCCATTGGCACCGCGAGACCCATAGATGGCGGTAGATGAAGCATCCTTAAGCACTTGTATGGACTTGATGTCATCCGTGTTGATTCCGCTCAGTCCGCCCTCACGAACGATGCCATCTACCACGTACAAAGGTTCATTGCTCAAATTCACGGAGTTGGCACCACGTACACGAATCCGTATGTCGCCTCCCGGCACGCCGCTGTTTTCTACCTGCACACCGGAGACACGACCCTGCAAGGCTTCTGAAATGCGGGTTACCGGCTGGTCTTTATACGACTTGTTGTCCATCACGGCTACCGAACCCGCCAAATCGGCTTTGCGGACCGTACCATATCCTACGACAACCACTTCTTCCAGTTTCTCAGTGTCTTCGGACAGTTTCACATTCAGCTTCATCCCATTCTCGGTAACGTTAAGTTCCTGGGTAGAATATCCTATAAATGAAATACTCAATACGGCATCGGCATGTACATCCAATGCAAACTTGCCATCCATATCCGTTATTGTACCATTGGATGTCCCTTTTTCCAAAATGCTGGCTCCGATTATCGGTTCCCCATTCGTGTCTTTTACCACTCCTGTTACCCTATATTGGTTCTCCTTCTGTATTTGAGAATCCACAACGGAATTTTCCACATTAGCTGACACAGCTAAAGAGCAAGGGAGCAACAACCCTACTGCAAAAATCCTGCTTACATTCAATTTTTTGTAGTTCATAATAGTTAGTTTTAAGAAGTTCACTTCAAAAGTGATGTCGCAAAACTAACATGGTTGATATTCAAAAAAGATGAAAAACCAGCAAAAAAAGGAGAATAAAATAATTCAACCATATTCTACTGATTTTTCATCCTTTTAAGCCGGCAGTCTTCATTAAAGTCCGCTGCAAGCATTTGTAACGCTATGGCACCTGCCTATTCATAGTGTCGTTCTTCATCATACATTCTTTAGGAAAGAAACCGAATTTTTTCTTAAAGCATTGGCTGAAATACTTAGGGTCGTTAAACCCTACCGCATAAGCAAGGTCCGAAATACGGATTTTCTTTTTCTCTTGCATCATCCGAAAAGCCGCTTGTAAACGAATGCTGGAAATGAAAGCCAAAGGAGTCATGCCCGTCAATTCTTTCAGCCTGTTGTTGCAGGTGCTGCGTGAGACTCCCATCTCGGCAACAAACTCAGTCACATCAAAATCCAAATTCCCAAGATGGGCATTGACACACTCTACAGCCTTACGAAGAAAGTCTTCATCCTGTTAAGTATAATCCGTTTCTTTGGCTTCAAAAATCAGTTTCTTCCGGGAATCCACCCCTGAAATGTCACGCCTTTTCAACAAGTTCGCCATTCTCGCCAACAAGACATCCATGTTCAGCGGTTTGCATAAATAGCCGTCAGCCCCCGCCTCATACGCCTTCACCCTATCCGTCTCAGTAGAGCATGCGGTAAGGATAATGACAGGAATATGACCGAGTTCGAACGCTCCTTTTATCTTCCGGCACAGCTCAAACCCGTCCAATCCCTGCATCATGACGTCAGTAACGACAATGTCCACTTCGTGCTGCTTCAGTTCATCCAAGGCCAACTCCGCACAAGATGCCTCTATTACCTCGAAATAATCGGAAAGCCGCCTTGACACAGCCTCGCATAGTTCCTCATTATCTTCCACCAACAGCAAGACAGGCTTTTCCTGATTGTCTGCCCTATAGCTTTCCACAAAGTCCGGCATAATTTCATCCGGTGTTCCATCATCCACTTCCACTATGTCAGCCTGACGGACAGCATCATCTATTTCAGCCTCGGGAAAAAGCTCCTTATCCACCGGAATAATGATGCTGAATGTATTTCCATCCTCAACCGTACTGCTAACCTCAATATTCCCATGATGCAGGGTTACCAGATCTTTTGCAAGGGAAAGCCCGATTCCGGTTCCATTGGTATGGAAACGGCGGTATTCCCCTTCATAAAAACGCTCGAACAAATGAGGCAGCTTATCTTCCGGAATGATGTCTCCGGGATTGTTCACCGAAAAACCCCACATGCCATTATCAACATCACGCAATTGCCTTACCGTAATGGTTCTCCCCTCCGGAGTATATTTCGCCGCGTTCGATAGCAGGTTATAAGCAATCTTGTCCAGCTTATCCACATCGAAATATCCCCGGCACTCCTGGCCGTCTTCTACAAATACAATATGCAGATGCTTTCTGCGTACCAAAGGAGCAAAAGCTGCCATAGACTGGCGGATAAACTCTGTGAGGTTCCCTTCGGACACCTTCAGCCTCTCGCGATTATTTTCTATTTTCCTGAACTCCAGTATTTCTTGGATTAAGCGAGTCAGGCGAGTCATGTTTATAGATAGATCTGCCAAATTAGGCTTCAATTCAGGATGACGTAACTTCAATTCATCTATCAAAGCCGACATAATGCTCAAAGGAGTCAGCAGTTCGTGCGTGATGTTGGTAAAGAACTGCAACTTGGAGTGATTGAGCTCCTCCAGTTTCTGCCGTTCCACATCCCCCAGCTCAATCATTCGCTTAAGATATATTCTTTTTCTGATAATTCGGAAACCGACATAAACTGCTGTCAGCAATAAAAGCAGATAGAGAGCATAAGCCCGCCACGATAACCATGGAGGCGGCAATACTGTTATAGTAAGGCTACGCACCTTATCCGACCACTCCCCGTTTGCATTGGCACCTTTCACCTGAAACGTATATTCTCCCGGCTGTAAGTTATTGTACGAAGCAGTACGATGGAAGGCAGCGGCAGACACCCATTTCTCGTCGTATCCCTCCAGCCTGTATTCATACTTGTTTAAATCGGGATTAATATAATCCAATACAGAAAAATCCAAACTGAAATTATTCTGATTATAGTGCAGGGTTACATGCTCCGTATAATCAAGAGATTGGGGAAAAATTTCATCATACAAAGCACGCTCCATATGCCGGACAGATTCATTGTATATCTTAAAATCAGTTATGACCGCCGGAGAAGCAGACCGGGAAAAAGTTTCCTTCTTCATTTTAAATATGTTCATCCCATAAGTTCCTCCAAAGAATAGTTCATCATTCTTCCCTCTGCAACAAGCGTTTCTGTTGAAAATATGTCCCTGCAATCCATCTTCCACCGTATAAATATCCACCAAAGGACTGCTGCCCGGTTCTTTCAGCCTCACGCGATACATTTCCATATTGGTTGCAATCCACATGTCCCCTTCACCGTCATTCAAAATGCAGGATACGATTTCCCCTTGCTCAAAATATTCATCAAGTATCGGAACAAACCTGTCAGAGACTTTATCATACATACAGACTCCCGGTTCATTCCCTCCGGCCCATATCCGGCCATGGCTATCTGCCGCCAATGTCAATGCTCCGAGAACCGACGCATTATGGCGAACCGCACTATAACATTTCACCGTGTACCTCTCCCCCGAACGGGAAACTTTCCAAATGCCTGCTACTGCCGTAGCTGCCCAGATATTTCCAGACTTATCCTCCACTAATTTAAATATCGATACACGGGACTGATTGCTGTCATCGGCCACTTGCTCGATGAGATGGAGCGTGCCTGTGCTGTCCAGCATGAACAAACCGGAACGGGATCCTAACCACAAATTCCCCTCTTTATCTTCCAGGACGGAGTAAATGCAGACATCCTTCAGCAAAGGATAGGTGTGGTTGTCAATCACTCTCACCCGATGGCCGTCATACAGCCACACCCCATCATCCCAAGTGGCAAAACAATACTCTCCCGTTTTTTTAAGCCGGATAATTTCATTGACTGTAGATATATGGGGAAGCGATGCAAATGCAGGGAAATGATGATAAGGAGTAACTTCCTTATTCACATAATCATATTCAACCAAACCAAATCCCATAATTCCCAGCCACAACCGACCTTCTTTCCCCTGGTACAAGCTCCTGACCGAACTGGTTGGAAAAAACTTTCTTAATGCCGACAAGTCATCGGCCTCAAACTGGTTCTTCCGGGTATTTGCCGTACATACCCCTCCACCCAACAGTCCCACCCACATCAGTCCGTCGCGGCTGCACAATAGGGCATTCACCTCATTGAAAGGGAGCTCTCCGGCATTTGCCCCGGGCAAATAATTGGCAAAACGGTCCTTTTCCGAAGACTCCATAATGCTCAGTCCGCTACGGGAGCCCACCCACAGCTGACCGGTATTCTTATCCTGCGCGATGGAATAGATAATATCGTCGGCAATACTCTCCTCCCGGTTCGGATCATGAACATGACGCGTAAAAGAATATCCTTTCATGTCATACGGGTTCTCCAGTTTCAACAAGCCGTAGCGCCATGTCCCAATCCAAATGTTTCCACCGTTATCCTGAAACAGAATATGGGCCGAATTGCCCGGATTGATGCCCGGATAAGAGAAAAACATATCTTTGTCCGCATCATAACGCCAAAGCCCTTGGTCCCAAGTTCCAATCCACAGATAGCCCTTGTCGTCTTCCAACAGGGATTTTATATTCAGCGAAACAGGAATCTTGCACAGGCTGAACTCGTTGGCTCCCGGATTTTTACGATACAGTCCCCGTGCCGTACCGACCCACACATCCCCTGCCTTGCTGCAGACGATGGCCTCAATAAAGCTATCCGCCGCAGACAGACCGGGCAAGGTTATCCTTGTCACCCTGTCCTTCCTCTTGTCAAGCACGTACAGTCCATTATGAGTTCCAATCCATAAACCCTTTTCCTGATCTTCCCTGACAATATTGACAAACCCGTCCACTGAATGGTCTGCATTTTTCGCGTCCGGCCTATATTCAATAGTTGAATAACCGTCATAACGCAGAAGCCCGCTGTAAGTCGCTATCCAAATGTAGCCTTCGCTATCCTGATACAGATTACGAACTTCATTGGTAGGCAGGGGCAATACAGTTTTCAATGGCCGGAAACGAATAGAAGAAGAATACACAGGCAGAAGGCCGAACAATATTTCTATCCACAAAAAGATATAGCGTACACGTGTCATCATAGAATCATAGCATTTGTATGCAAAGATAACTTTTTTCTGAAAAAAAAATTCACAAGGCAATGGATTCCTGCACCTTTCTCTGCGCGCCATCTCCGGAAGCGCCCGACAGGAATGCCGCCAAACGGGGAATCGGGATACAGCATGCCTCCCAACTCGTTTCCGTGAGTTGCCCGACTCAATGTGCTGAGTTGCCCGACTCGCCGGACTGAGTTGCCCAACTCACGGAAGCGGGTTGCCCGACTCAGCTTTTCAAGTCGGACAACCCGTCTGCATCACTTCCTCAGGCGTCCATGAGCAAGCGCAAGGACTGAGCATCACAGCAAACACAGGGAGAAGAAACTTCTGCGCCGGCTGGATGCGATGCCGGACAAAGCCGCCCGACAGCACGGCAGGGCTTTAACCGAAGTTATGGAACGAAGAAAACGGAAACCAGCCAGTTCAGACCGATTCCCGTTTCTCTATCCTATCCTAATACCTACAAAAATCCTATTCCCTATCTTCTATGCTTTTCAGTACGGCTGTCGTTATTTTAGACGAGCTTTTTCGGCTGGCTTTGCTCAACTTGTCGGCCTTTTCCATAATCATGCTTTTAGGGAAATAGTTTGAATTTACGTTATCCAGCCCTACTATCAGCACATTGACCACCGGAGCGGCGCTCCTGCTTTCCTTCATGGTTTCTTCGGCGCATGCCGCCGCAGAAAAGGCCATTCCAATCAGCCCAAGACTTCTGATACACATTTTCTTCATCGACTTATGCGTTTTATTTGATACCGCAAAAATAGGGATGCCGCGTTAAATCCCTATTTCCCGTGTGTTATATTCCTGCTTAAAACGGATTGCATTCCGCTTTCACTCACTGCTTCTTTGCCATTTCAGCGGCTTCCAGAGGCCGGTCGGTCGTGATGTAGTCCACGCTCAGATCAAGCATCCGCTTCATGTCCTTCGCATCGTCCACCGTCCACACATTGACCTTCATGCCTAAGCCGTGCGCCTCCTTCACCCATTCCGGATGTTTCCGAAAAGCCTTGTAGTGGTAGTCGATGCCTGTCATGCCTTTTGCCTTGATTTCCTCCGGCGTAACGTCGCTCCCCAGATAGGCAACCTCGGAACCGGGAGTCAGACGGACCAGCTGTTCGCACACGTTCATGCTGAATGAGATGTATTCCACCTGCTTCTCCATGCCCGCCTTTTTCACCATTTCGACAGTCTTACGGGCTATCTCGTCCTCCTGCTCCTTCGTCTTGTGAGGTTTGATTTCCAGAATCAACTGTATCTCGGGCAGTTTTTTACCGACGCTCAGATAGTCGGACAAGGTAGGCAGCGCCTCCCCGTTTTCCAACTGCACATCCTTCAGCTTGCGATAAGGGGTTTCGGCGATGGTCATCCCGTCGATTACATCATCATGGTTTACCACTATCACCCCGTCGGCAGTAAGCTGCACGTCGAATTCGGAGCCATATACCTTTGCCTCGGCAGCCTTCTGCAACGATGCGATGGAGTTCTGTGCCGAACCCTCCGTCTGCCAAAAGCCGCGGTGGGCAATCACTTGCGTCTGCGCCCGGCCTGCCAGGGCGAACAGCACGCAGGCACAGGCGAAAATCATTTTTTTTGCGTTCATACTACTATCTCGATTTAAAACTGTTCTTCTAATCCGTTCCATTCTCCGAAAGCCTGTTTCATCTCTTCGGAAACAAAAGTAGGAGAATCGGTTTTCTGGGACATGTCGGAGCTGTTTCATTTAAGCTACAATTCCGAATGTGCCGCCGGACCGGAAGCCCCGGTTCTAAGTCCGATGCCGTTTTCAGAATGCATATCTCAGCTCGACTTGGAACTGGTATGGCGTACCGTTCAGGTTGGATATGCCCGTATTGGCATTCACATTGTACACGTATTGCTTCTTGTCCTGATCGAATCCCTTGATAGAATAGATGTTCTGCTTGCCCAAGTTGTGTCCTACTCCCCAATCCTTGTTCAGCAGGTTTGCCACGTTCCCGTTGTAGGAAGCATTGTCTCTCGTATCGTTCCAAGTGTAGCTGAACGAAACCTCCCCGTCCTTGAAATATCTCCACGTTCCGTCGATGACGAAACACGAAGGCTGAACGAGCAGGTGAAGCGTAACATAGAACGGTTCCCCGATGATTTCATGTTCCAACTCACCAAAGAAGAACTGGATAACTTGATGTCGCAAAATGCGACATCAAGTTGGGGCGGCACCCGCAAACTGCCATACGCATTCACAGAACAAGGTATTGCGATGCTTAGCTCTGTCTTGAAGTCACAAACTGCCGTTGAGGTGAACATCCGCATCATGCGGGCTTTCATTGCCATGCGCCGTTTCATCGCCACCAATGCCCAACTGTTCCAGCGGCTTGAGACAATCGAATACCACCAACTGGAAATGAAACAGCATCAGGAAGTGACCGACAGACGCATTGACGAGGTTTTCAAGCGTCTGGATGCCGACAGACCTCCGGTGCAGGGTATATTCTATGACGGGCAGGTATTCGATGCTTACCGTTTCGTGTCCGACCTGATACGGAAAGCGAAACAAGCCATTGTGCTGATCGACAACTATGTGGATGACACCGTACTAACATTGCTCGATAAAAGAGGAAAAGAGGTATCTGCCACTATCTACACGCAACGTGTCAGCAGCCAGTTCCAACTCGATGTTGACCGCCACAATGCCCAATATCCGCCTATTGAGATAAAACGGTTCAATAAGGCACATGACCGTTTCCTGCTCGTTGACGATGAAGTGTACCACATAGGTGCGTCAATTAAAGATTTGGGAAGAAAGTGGTTCGGGTTCACCCTTATGCGGGACATTACGGCAACTGAACTTATCCATAAAATCAAGAATTGATCCGGTTATAGCGACAACAGATTACAAGAATCATGACGTGAATCAATCAAGACTTTATCCGGCATATAAAAGTTTCATCTCACATAACAGTTGGCGGCACATTGCCGTCAGCCATTTTTCTTTTCATTAAACCGTGCCTGCAACACTTTCTTCAGATTGTCGGCGGGTTTCAGTCCCAGTTTCCGGCGTATGTTCGTGCGCTGGCAGGTGATGTTGCTTTCCGTCTTTTTCAGTATCGTACAGATTTCATTGATAGTCTTGTCCTGTATGATGAAACGGCAGATTTCTATTTCTGACGGGGTAAGTTCCGGAAACACCTCCGACAGTTCCGTCCGTTCCAGTTCCCGGGCCGTCAGTGCATCCCTGACGTTGAGAATGACATTCCGTTGGGCATCGTCGCCCAACAAGTCCAGCAACCGTCCGGCATCCACGCTTTTACGCCTTTGTTTTGCCAGTTGGATGTAAGCCCTTACCTGCTCCCTTTCCATCTTCAACACGTAGAGCATATCCTCCTCCTCTTTTCTGAATATGGAATGTTCTTTATCCAAATGGCGGATGCTCCTCACCAGCAGGCTGCCCAAAACCGCGACCACCAGCAACAATATCATGTACAGGACACCGAAGTTCTTCAAGGCGGAATTGCCGGTGATGCACGTGCAGACGACGTATGCGGCCATGCTCATTCCGCCCAGCACATAGGACAGGTTCTTCATGTAGGCGACCAGCGCGAACATCATGTTTGCCGACAGCAGGATCATGTTGCCGAGGATGAGCATCATCCTGTATTCGGAAGGGGAAAACGCGCAAATCACCATCTCGTTGCAAGTAAACAGGTGGGACGCCACTGCCATCAGGCAGAATGCCCGTTGGAGGGAAAGCCTGCGAGACTTATAAAGAAGGAGCAGCAACAGCGTCACAGCCATGAAAGCAGCGTTGAACATCCGGAGCAAGACCGACTGAGGCCCGGTCAGTCCTGCGAGGTTCGCCGTTATTCCGACAATGAGGGCGGAAGCGTACAGCAGGAAAGTAATCCTCTGCTGGCGTTCCAACAATGACGGTCCGCCCTTGACCAAGGATTTCAGCATTGAAAAAACAGGGGCAAATATCATAATTCTTACTATTTTAGTGAATTTTAGGGTACAAAAATACAGATTTCTTCAATTTTTAGTGTAGATTATGGCTGTTAAAATTAGGTACTTGTCATTTTCGCCCCTACTTTTGCACAAATATAAGGACAACCGTATGGACAACAACCGCTTTATCTGCAATCCGGAGACCTCCCACCCGCTCCCGGGGGAAGGCACAGGAAGAAGGCATACAAACCTTCCGCAAGGGGTGGCATGTGTCTCAAAAGAACTGTTATTGTTTCTTAAATTGAAAAATAAGCAGGTAATTTATTTGGATATTCCAACTTTATTATTACCCCCCCCCCGTAATAGCTTATGTAATAACAGATTACAAACCGTATATAACTATGCGCCCGGACAGCGTACAAGGCAATCGCCATGCCTGTATGCTGTTCGGGCGTTTTTTGTATGCCCATACCCTTCAAAACCATAAAAACAAGATGAATGATGAACGCGATTAACAGATGGATAATGCTTTTGGCGCTTGCCTTCCTGTTCCTGCCGTCGGCAGTGGCACAAGAGAAGGCAGACAGCGTGCTCTGCTTCCGTTTCCTTCCGGGAAATGACATGTTCCTCCTCCTCTGCGGGGACAACGGCAAGGAACTGGAACGGCTTTTCGGAAGCATAGAGCAGTACAGGGAAAAGATACAGGAAGGTGAAACACCTCTTTATGTGGACGGATACTGCAATTCGGGGGACACCAAGAAAGAATGTTTCTCGCTTGCAAAGACACGCTCCAATCGCGTGAAGTCGGAACTGATTACCCGGCAAGGACTGACAGAGGATTGTTTCATCACACGCAATCATGCGGAAAAGGGCGACTTCGTGACGGTGCGCATCATTGCGCCGAAAGCGGACATCAATCCTATGACACAGGAACAGCCCGAAGAAAAGAAAAAGGAAACGGCCGTTCTTCCTATGAAAGAGGAAAAGGGCGAAACTGTCCGTCAAGAAGAACCACAGGTGATAGAAGAAACGGCACAAGAACCGCAACCTGTTCAGACTGAAGAGCCATTGGTCATAAAGGACAAGGAAATCTACACCCTTGCCCTCCGCGCCAACCTCTTGCGCTGGGTAACGCTTACACCGGACTTGGGCATCGAGTGGCGCATCAATCCGTCATGGAGCGTTCTGGCAAACGGATCGTGGACTTCGTGGACGTGGAACGGCAAGGACAGACGCTATGCGCTGTGGGAGGTATCGCCCGAAGTGCGCTATTATATAGGTAAGGAGAAGCGCGGCCATGTGGGCGCAATGTTCAAGGCAGGCCAGTTCAATTACAAACTCTCCGCTACCGGCAAACAAGGCGACCTGATGGGCGGCGGTATCACCGGCGGTTATCAGTTGCGATTGAACAACGCCTTTTCGCTCGATTTCAACCTCGGCATCGGCTGCGTCCGTGCCGACTACGAGAAATACGAGGTCACGGACGGGGTGCGTGTCCGTCAGGGCAAGGAGAAGAAGAACTGGTGGGGACCCGTCAGTGCGGGTGTTACCTTGGCGTGGAACATATTCTAACGGAAAGGAGGGAAACATGAAACAGACAAGATATGGACATTCGCACAACATAAATGCCGCCCGCAAAACGGTTTCGGCGATTACGGCGGCATTCGTCATCTTTGTGGCGACATCGCTGACCTCCTGCGTGAAAGATGAACTGTACGACACGCCGCACCCCGACAAGGGGGCGCTTGTGCTTGATGTGGACGGGTTGCCCGGTGGAGACGGATACATGGTCGATATAGACGGGCAGACCTTTGAAACAACCGGAAGCATGTTTGCCGTTCCCGACCTGTTCGAGCCGGGAACGCATACCCTGACGGTGTATAACCGTCCCGAAGGTTTCTCCGTGGAAGGGCTTGTCGCCCATGTGGCTCCTTTGGAGGCGGCAGTCCGTTCGGCTGACGGGCTTATACATCCCCTGCCCGGATATTTGCATTCGGGGACACGGCAAATAGAGGTCACGGCGGACGACATCCTGAAAGTGGAGATGTCCGTATCGCAGCGTGTGCGCGACCTCCGGCTGGAACTGACCGTAACCGAGGGAGATCCTGAACGGATAGCGTCTGTCAAGGGAACTGTTTCGGAAATAGCCGGAATGTTCGACCTTACAACGCAGAAAACCACGGGCGAGGCCGCTTCCACAGTTGTGGCATTTACCCGCACAGGGGATAAACTGACCGCCGATGCCCGTCTGCTGGGGTTCATGGGAGAGAAACCGATGCTGACTGTCGAAATCCGCTTCACGGACGGGAGTACACAGACTGTGGAGAACGAAAGTTTTGCCGATGCGGTCAAAGATTTCAATAAGGACATGGCCGAGCCGTTTGTACTTACCGGCAATCTGAACACGCCGATGGAGGCAGGCATGAACGCCACCATCGAGGACTGGCAGCCCGGCAACGGTGGCGGTGAGGATGTGGACATCCAATGAACATGTGAAAAATATCTTTTTACTCTTTATTATATAAAGTGATTAACAACAGTTTAGCAACGAACAATTAAAAAACTTAGTATGATTGAAGTGATAAAGACAAAAATGACATTAGGACTGCTTGCCCTGCCTTTCCTGCTTGCGGGATGCAGCGGCGACGAGAATCTCCCCGGCGGAGAAGTGAATGACGGTCGCGTGGCACTGCAAGTTAGCAGCGGCATACAGACACGTGCCTTCGACAACCAATGGGAAGACGGCGATGAAATCGGTATCTTTATGCTGAACAACGGGCAAACCACCGTGGCGGACGGCTACGATAATGTGCCCTACCGGGTGGCAAGTGCGGGAGCAGGCGGCAAGGCATTCAGTCCGTCGTCCGAGGTGATTTATTTCCCCACCAACGGGGACAAACGCGACTTCATCGCTTATTATCCGTATAGTGCCGACAAGGTGATGGACGGGGTCTATAACATCGACCTGACAAACCAAGACCCGCAAAAAGACATTGACTTCATGCTTGCCGGGAAAGTGGCGGACAAGAGCCGCAACGACGCAACCGTGTCATTCCAGTTCACCCACAAGCTGGTGAAAATAGTCATGGACATTGAGCCGGGCGCAGGTGTGGCCGCCGATGACTTGAAGAACATCACCGTCAGCCTCACGGGACAGCCTACGGAAGGGACGTTCGATGTGTTGAACGGACAGAATGTTACCGTAACAAGTACTGACAAGAAAGCCGTTACCCTGCTTGCCAATCCGGACGGCACGCACGCCGAGGGTATCGTGTTCCCGAGCGAGAACTATGCCGGAATGAGCTTTGTCTTTACGACACAAGCCATCGGCAGCTATGAATGGGCACTGAGCCAATCGACAAAAGCCACGAAATTCGATTCCGGCAAGAAATACCTTTATACAATTACGGTGAACAAGACCTCCATCGAGGTTACGTCCACCATCAAGGACTGGGAACCGGGCAACGGTGACGGTGAGACAGGCGATGCGGAATAAGGACACATAGACAGTAATAAACGGAAAAACAAATAAAAAGATGAAGAATTACATTCTTTTCGCAGCCGTTGCCCTGATGTTGGGAGCGTGCAGCAACGACGAGAATTTGGACAACCTGAACGGCCCGGTGGAACTCCGACTGACAAGCGGTTTGGAAGTGCAGACACGCGCTACGCACAACCTTGACACGCAGTTGAAAAACGGTGAAAAGGTACATGTATGGGTGGACGATGCCACTACCGATGAAAACCTGTATGTCAACAACACCTTGACAGCAGACGGCGGCGGGAGCTTTACCGGCGGTCAGCCCATGTATTTCCCATCAACGGGAAATGGTGTGGATATTTACGCTATCCACGGCAACTTCGGGGATGCTGATTTCACTGACTTTTGGAGTGCAGAGAGGACCCACACCGTAGCGCAAGACCAGAAGAGCAGCTGCGACGGCTATGCCAAGTCCGACCTCGTATATGCAAAGCATACAAATGTGGCGCGCACGAAACAAGCCGTAAATCTGGAGTTCCGACACCTGCTTTCCAAGATAGAAGTTGTTTTGGTGCAGGGTGAAGGAAAACCGACCATCGAAAAAGTGGAAATCCTTAATACTAAATTGGATGCCAAGTTCACCCCGTCCAAGACGGACGATTTTACACTTACGGCAAGTGGGGAAAGCAATCCTATTATGATAGACACAGACCTGACCCCTAAAACCGATGCGGCAGGTACGGACGAAAGCAAGAAAAAGCTCAACGAAGCCATCATCGTGCCACAGACCTTGACGAAAGGCACACCGTTCATTCGCATCACCACCGCCGAAGGCGGGAAACTGATTTACAGACTGCCGGAGAACAAGACATTCGATCCTGCCAAGAAATACCGCTTTACCGTTACCGCCAACCTGACGGAGCTGAAGGTAGTAAGTGCAAAGATTACAGACTGGACTGAGGAAACAGGCGATGACGACGGAGTAGCCGAAATGTAATCGCTGAAGCCATCCCGTGCAGCAAGCGTCAAGCACGGAGAGATACCTGATAATATAAGGTGCATCGGGCGGGGTCGCTCCCGCCGGTGGCGCAAAAATAAATAATTAAAAACAGGAAAAATGAAACGTATGATATTACGACACAAGTTTGCTTTATGGCTAATGGCTGCCTTGACTTTGGCTTCCTGTTCGCAGGAGGAACTTGCCGACAACGGACAAGATACCTCCCTGCCTTATGGCAAATACCCGCTGGAGCTGACCGCCGCCATAGGAGAAGCAGTCGCCACGCCTGCCACGCGCGGCACGGTGCATGGGACGTGGCCGGATGGTTATGATTACAGTTATCTCCGAATAGCCAGCAGTATCGACTATCCGGAGGAGAATAAAATCGACTGGTACGATTATTACTTGTACTCAGCCACATATAGAATATATGAGGATGGCACAATGGTAATAGATTATTACGGTACGCATGACCCTATCTATTGGAAACGTTCTGATGAGAAAATCTATATCTATGCCTATTCGTGGGCTAATTTCCCCGACGAACGTAATACTTACCCACACGAGGTCTATGAGGACCAAAGAGAAGAATTTAAATTTAACGAGAGCGATTATCTCTTTGCTTATGCGGCATTGACCTTCGGCGGGGACAATACGCTGAACTTCCGCCACCTTCCCGCGAAAGTCACCATTAACCTCATGCGGTCTGACTATCTCGATGCGCAAGACCTTGAAGATGTGGAGGTCATGCTTGCCACCAAAGGCGAGCAATGGTATGTAGAAGGAAATTTCATAGGAACAAGCCCCAAGGAGATAACATTGTTTGAAGCCAAGGGTCTGAAACAATCGAAAGAAATCATTCCCTACAAGAACCCCGATCAGACGGACGGCGGCATATATGCCACCTACGAGGCTGTTGTAATCCCACAGACAATAACCGGAACGGGTAAGACCATACAGATAAAGGTAGGTGAAACTACCTATGCCTATACCATCGAATGCGAAAAGGGTAAATACTCCAGCGGTGAGGAATGGATTTACAACATCACTGTCGATGCAAAAGGTCTGAATGTGTCGGTCGGCGAAAGCATCGGCTGGGGCATGGACGGCGCAACCGGCAACGGAGAAGTGGAATTGCCTTGACAAACGAACTCGCATATAAAGGAACAACGATATGGACAATAAGATTTTGAACAAATGTATCTTCGGGGCGATGCTCCTGTCGCTCGCCGCCTGCACGCAGGACGAACTGGCGGACGGTGGCAACACCCTGCCCGAAGGGAAATACCCGCTGGAGATTGCCTCGGTGACGATGGATGTGACCCACAGCCAGCAGCCATGGAGTGCGGATGCGCCGCAAACACGTGTCAGCGAGAATCCCGATGGTAACAGCAGTGCATGGGAATGGAACGGTACCGAGCGGATAGGCGTGCAAATCTATGCCGATGATGACGTGGCTACCTATACACTGAATACTGATAAGAGACTGACTGCCGACAAAACATTGTATTGGAAAGACAAGGAAACAACAACCGTCACGGCATGGTATCCTGCATACGAGGGCGAAAGCGGAACGGTTCCTCTGGATAACCAATCGGATGGATTGGCATACGTGCTGAAAGGCAGCGGAACAGGAAACTACAACACTCCCGTAGTGTTGGCATTCGCCCACGCCCTCGCCAAAGTACAGGTGGTCTTTTCCGAGGCAAGCACCGCCGACCTGACAAATGCATCGGTCAGCATCCTTGCGCCTACCACATGCATGGTAGATAAGGGTAATGTAACAGCAGGCGGAACTACCGACTACATCCCTATGCACAAAACCACTTATGATGGCAAAGATTGCTACGAGGCCAACGTCACCCCGAACCTTATATTGAAAGACAATGCTTTCCAACTGGTTGTCGATGGGAAGACTGTAGAATGCACTACAACTGCAGTCAGGACAGAAGCAGGACAACTGCACGTCATCACGCTGGAGGTAAACGAGAAAGTTACGGAGAATTGATGCTTCGGGAAGCACAAGGCGAAACCGCGACGAGCGAACCGTAACAAAAACACCCTATGCAAGGGGAATGAAAGTCCCCCATGCAAGGGTATGGAAAGAACATATTAACAAACTTAAAAACAGAAAAATTATGTTGGAATTTGAAGTAAAATCAAGAGTTCAGCCCGTGGGCGAACGCAAGGGACAGACAGTGTGTTACGCACAAGTGGAGTCGCAACAGAAACTGACGAACAAGATGCTCGTAGACCGCCGCACGGTCACTTCGGCTGGCGAGGATGACCGCCCGGAGGTGGAGTGAAGGAGCACCCGCCTCGCAAACCGGGTGGCGGAATCCGAATAGTTATCCAAATGGCAAAATTCAATGTCAAAAATAGTTACTTAAATATATAGTTGATTTATGGCGTTTACAATAGTAAGTTGGAATATGCAAGGAGGGTCTTTCAAGACAGATGTCGGGAAGGCGTTGCATTTAGAGTCGTTCATGGGGAAAGGTTACGACTGCATTTGCGTGCAAGAGGCCACAGAGCCTCTTCCTTCCTTCGATGTGCTTGAAGGAGAGAGTCCTACAGGAAGCATAAAGATATTTACCCGATCGTCCCACTTGCCATCAAGCCCGTATTATTGTTGCTTTACCTCATGGGGTGAAGGAAACAGTCGTTGCAGCATGGCAATTTATGCAAAACGACAAATAAGTAAGTACGAGTTGGTGTCTTATAGTAGCGAGGCACGTCCAATGCTTCTGGTGAATCTTGGAGTCTGTCTTGTAGGCAATGTGCATCTTACGTCGGGCAATCCGAAAAAAGCTTTAAAGGAGTTCAAACGTTACAAAAGCTATATAATGGGTCGCAGCAGAAAATTGCCGTCATTTATTGTCGGAGATTTCAATATGGATTGGCATTATATTTCGGACAATTTCCCTGAAGAACTGAATAACTTTCATCATGCAGGCACTCCTACACATCAGAGCGGTAGCATTCTGGACTATGTATATTGTGGTAATCCAAATATGAATATCCAGATGCATGTATTCAATGTACTCCTTTCGGATCATCTCAGCATATTGGCAGAAATTAGATAATAAATAAAGAAGAAGTATAGAGAATTTTTTTATTAAAATAAAATGTTACAAAGGCGCAAAAGCCAACGAGGAAATCTCGATAGAGGTTTCTCCTGAAATGACATTAGATAAAATTCGTAAAGAATTAATTTCCCATGATTTTATTCCGGTGGAAGATACAAAAGATCAGGCGTATCGTTTCATATTTCGGAGCACTACCGCGAAAAAGGTTTCATTTGAGGACATCGTAATCCCCGTCGACACTGAAAAATTTGTACCTATAAATGCAGTCTGGGGATTCGAGAAGCAAGTGATACTGTCGGATATTTATGTAGGGAAGAAAGAAAAGGCCGATTATGTGGGTTTTCTGTGCAAGAAATGGTTCAGCGATTTTCTTGCCGTATCTTGCAGCTTGAACATGACGGATGAATACGCCATCAAGCGCAACAGGGAAATCGGCGAGTTTGAACCGATGATGATGTATGATGTCGTACCGTTGTTCGATCCCAAGCACAGTTCAAATAAGTCATTGGTTCCGTTTAGCAATGTCTGTGTGTGTCTGGAGGGGTCGGTCATTCAGTTCGATTTGACTTCATGGGGCGCGGCTGGGTATAATTACCAGATTTATGATTCGGCGGGACATTATATTGTAGATGACTTATATCATACCTTCCGGAAGAAAGAAGACCTTAAGGATGGCAGCTATGGCAATTCTAATATCAGAAGATGGCAGAGTAATGGCAATACAATCGAGATAACGGGAGTAAAAAATATCCCCGGAGCTGCTTCGGAATCCGCCACAAGACTTAGGAAGATTACATTCCGTTCACGCAGTGTGCGTTCCTATATGCGGGGTGATACTTCCTTCAAGTCATCTGCCCGGCAACCCGGTGTGCAAGGACAAATTCTGACGCGCAGCGCCATGCCTTTTGATGCAGAGGAAGGGATAAAACAAGCACTCCTGAATGCCTCCAAGAACCATATCGGATATATGGATGGCGACAGTGTCAAGTCGGGAGCACCTATAGAGGGAGGTCCGTCAAGTCAGACATTTGGGACGATACACAACATAGAAACAGAACCTTGGGAAAACCCGCTCGGCTTCATGCAGGTTGATTTCTTTGTGTTCAAAAGCAAGGAAGAGGCCGAGCAGACAATCAAAAAACTGAACTCATTGGATAACGCATTTTGGGATTAATATGAACGAATATTTGACAATAAGTGCTGACAACTACATGGAAATGAGTTGCGCACAGAAGAACAGACTGTTTGAAAACGTCAATGCCTTTCGCGGATTCCTGTTTTCCGAGGCGAAAGGAATTGAACGTAGTTTCAATGATTTGTATTTTTGGGAAAACGGATATTTGCCGGAATATGTCAGGCCCCATATAAATACGTTGCAACGTACAGCGCACTCATTCACGAAGGTTACGCATGCGTTGAAAAAGATGAATATTGAGACTGCGGATATCTCTGTCAACGCAAGTTTTGCATCGGCGGAAAGCGAATATAAGCACGAGCAAAGCTCTTCTGTAAGCCAAAGTGAGGTTAAAGAATATTTATTGGCTCAATTTATCATCCGTAAGGCGACATTTAATGTAGACACTTCCGCAATCCATCCCACTGATAAATTTATCCGGAGCATCATGGATGCCATAGACAGTCAGGAAGATGACCTCACAAACGCAAGGGCTCTCGTAAATGTTTTGAACAAGTGGGGGTATTATTTTCCTGTAACCTTTACCTTGGGAGGGTCTTTGTATTCGGAAACCGAGACCTTGATTTCTGAATATGAAGCCGCAGAAACGGAAAGAAAAGATTTTTCGGCATCTTTTAAGGCTGCATTCGACAGTATTGGAGGAGGTGGTGCTTATTCTGGAGCATGGGAAACCGAGACTTCGGAATCGGCATCGACAAAATATGACAATACGGTAATATACCAAATCGGAGGAACTGAAGGATTAAACAATGACTATTCCAGATGGGCACTTTCTTTATATGAAGCAAAGACTTGGGACATAGTGGAATGTTCGGGCCTTTATCCTTCCATCTTATTGTTGAACAATCTTACGGAAGAGCAACAACAATATGCAGGCGGACTTTTTATGCGGTGTTTGCAGTTGTTGAATACAATATCAGTAACACCTGCCATATTGAAGATGCAGTCTTTCTTGGATTTAAATGAATACAATCTTGCTATACAAGAAATGTTAGATCCTTTTTGAAAATACTTTCTGTGAAGATAAACAAGAGCGGGTAAACATATAAGTATCCCGAAAGATTGCGCGACGACCACAACCTTTCGAGATTTTTTAAGATGTATGAAAGGAAAAAGACATATCTCCTTGCAGGGTGAAATACTGGCGGGCTATGTCCTCCTGATGGCGGTCATGGGTAGCATGGCCGCCATATTCGCATGAAAAGTCCTATTTCCAAAGGGGATTATTCCGCCAGTTCATTGTGAAGCCCAACTGATGTATCGGGATAGCGGGGTGAGCGTCAAAGAGGGACAGGATATTGTGCTTCATGTCGTTTTCCGGGAATATCGCATTACAGAGATACAGCAATGCCGAAATAGGGCCGAATGCCCGTTGCTTTTGGTTCTCCGTCATATCCGAAGCGAGCCACTTGTCCCTGTGTCCTTTCAGGTTGACGGGTTTCTTCGGAAAGATACGGTACCACAGACGCGAGTGATGGGCGACGATGTTTCTCAATACCGATATGGCTTCCAACCAACTGGACAGTTCCTTGGCGGAATACAGCCCGAAAGCATTGGCGATGGTTGAACGTGCAGGCAACTGGGATTTCAGGTTTTTGTACATTTTCGACAACGTGCCGAAAGAAGCGGTCTCGAATATCATCCATGCATCTGGATTGTCGCCGGAGAGAATGTTCTCGTCCCACCCATCGTGGCTGTCAATATATTCTCTCGCAAAAGGGTCGGTACTGCGCCCGAACTCGTATTTCAGTTCCAAGACGAAATCCTCATGGTATCGCTCGTTCTCAAACAGTGATTTGTCCACGTACCATAATCCGCTGCCGTATTGCTCGGAAATCAGATTTATGATTTGTGCCCGCAATCCTATTTCCAATATTCCTACGGCATCGAACACGATTTGCCTCAAAGCCTTGTCGAACTCATAGCGTTCGACGACAGTCTCAAAACGGGTGCCGGCAAGGAAATCATTCTCGGTCTCTCTGTCGAGCATATCCACCCAATAGTATTTCAAACGGAAATAGTTCACACGTGATAAAAAGGACAACGCTTTCCCGTCATCCTCGAAAGACATCCCCCTGCTTTTCAGGATGGAAAGATGTTCTTGTCCAGTTCTTGGTTTCTGATTGTCCATATAGATAAAAAAATGACTCGCCTGCAGTTCTTATGGGATGCAGACGAGTTCTGTTATCGTTGAATCGGCATCTGCCGAAGTCTTTTTTCTCTCTGCAAAGGTAATGCTATTTTCCGAGATTGCAAACCAAATACCGCTATTTCTGCACTTTTTTTAGAAGGAAAGGGAGAAATGGATCGGTTGTTTCAAGTTTTGAACCGGAGGTGATAATCTTCGCGTAGATTTGGGTGGTCGAAATGTTCTTATGACCGAGCAGCTTGCTCGTCGTATAAAGGTCAACGTCCAGCGTCAGCATCATGGTGGCAAAGGTGTGGCGGACAAGGTGGTAGGTGACGTGTTGTTTATACCGGCAGCTTTCGCACATTTATCGAGAATGATGCAGATGCGGCTTTCCGACGGCAAATCGAAAACCTTGTCCCCGTCCTTCGCATCGCCACGCTCCGGCAACCACTTCATCGCCTGCTTTGACAACGGCAGGTAAATCGGTTCGTTGGTCTTTTCCATCACGGTGAACACTCGCCACTGGTCGCCGTCCTTGTGAATGTCACCCCAAGAAAGCCCGACAACATCACTGATGCGCAAGGCACAATAGCAGGAAAACAGAATTCCTGTTTCATTATTGGTCGACTCTATGATACGGTCGGTCTTTATCTTGTTCGCCAAAGCCATGTTGTGCTGGTTCATGGCACGGCTGGCAGGGTTAAGTTCCGGAACAAGGTAAAGTTTCAGGAACTCATACGTCCGCTTCCCGTTGCGGTAAATATCCAGATAGATGAATTTGTTGCCGTTCTGTAACTCCTTGAAGCGGATTCGGACAGGCTCTTTCGCCTTTATGATTTTTTTTCGGTCTGGGCATGGCGCTATATTTCTTTATTGATTATTCGTTATGTGTTATCTGCGATTGGCTTTTCCAGTGATTAGCTGGCGGCAATCATTCTCATATATCCTTTCATTGTTTCGGGTGTCAGCCCAAGCATACAACTGATTGTCCTGATGTCGGTGCCGGTGGTGAGCAAGAGGTATATATAAAGATAGTAGTGAAAAAAGGAATAATGGAAAAGCAAAGTTTCATGATTTTATCCATTTCACGGGGAAATGTTTGCATGTTTCAAAACAAAGAAGTATTTTCCCCCAAGCCTCTCCACGATGATCAAATCGGGGAGCGTTTTATTTTATATCCCCATGAATATTCGTTTCGACAAGGTCTATACATCAACCGCCGGTATAGTAAACCTTCTGAAAGAGAGAGGACTGGATAACTTCAAATATTTTTCCCAAACGTATTTTCCATAACATCTGCATCATCAAATGGTTTATCGACATAGTGTCGCCGCATAATGACATGAAAGGTCATTTACAGCGATTGCTGGCAGACTTTCCCATGATAGACGTACAGGCTATGGGCTCCCCGGAAAACGGGCTTGAGGAGCCTTTATGGAAAGGATAAAATACAAGCCGCTCCGAATCATTGATAACTATTTCCATTATTCCGCTTTCCCCTTACGGCACATTCCGCAAGGAGAAAGCGGTTTTCTTTTCCCGGTATGCGGATAATGCTCAAGCGAGCTTGGATCTGCCTTCGGCTTGCACGCTCTTTGACATACCGGTAAAAGGAGAAACTTCCGTAAAAAACAGTTGCATTCCAATAGATTATAAGGCATTTATGTTATATTTGCAATTGGATTAAATCGTTGGTTATGAATTTTGAAACATTGAGCTTTGTAACGTTCTGTGTCGGTAGTCTGGCAGATGCCCTAAAGATGAGTGCCGGACAAGTATATCGTATGCTCCGCGCCTCCGGGGTATTGGGGGACTATCTTATCCCCAATTATGATGTGCTCCACACGTTCGGCAAAGAATATATCGTGGAGGACCTGATATTGTGCCTTAAAGAGAAAGGAGCGTTGTCATGAAACTTTTTCACGCATCGCCTGTTGTGGTGGAGCATCCTGATGTGTGTCATTCACGGGAACATCTGGACTTTGGAAAGGGATTTTATCTGACGGCACTGCACGAACAGGCTTGGAAATATGCCAAGCGTTTCCTTTTTCATGGAAGGAAGGCATATATTAACGAATACGTGTTGGACGACGAACTGCCGGGATTCATAGTGAAAAGATTCGACAAGTATGATGCCGAGTGGTTGGATTTTGTAGGTAATTGCCGGAAAGGAGTACAGCAACAGGCATTCGACATTGTGGAAGGAGGTATAGCCAACGACCGGGTGTTCAATACGATTGACCTGTACTTTTCAGGGAACATGAGCCGTGAAGACGCATTGGGACGTCTGGCTTTCGAACATCCCAACCACCAGTTGTGCATACTTAATCAGGAAGTGATAACACGCCATCTGCACTTTACCGGTGCAGAAGCGATAATGCCGGAAGGAGGTGATAACGATGCAAGCCGATAAAACCATACTTCAAATGAAATATGCCCGCATCGTCAAGCTGTTTGCCGACCAGATGGAAATGTCTTACGAAGATGCGCTTGACGTGTTTTATGATTCCGACCTTTACAAAATGATGAGTGAAGGAATAGCTGATATGCATTGTCTGAGTGATGAATATCTTGCTGATGAACTGATACTGGAGTGGACGGGAAATCTTTGCCCGTCCAGTAAGTCTGCAAATCGGACAACGTGATAAACACTTTCTTTTTGAGACAAGTTTCTCGTCCCGTCTCTCTCCCCGCTATGGAGAAGGACGGGACGCTTGTTTTCCCGGTATGCAGATAATGCCCAAGCGAACTTGGATCTGCCTTCGGCTTACACGTTCTTTGGCATACCGGAAAAAGGAATAATGGAAGAAAAGAACCTGAAAGTTATGGTACTATAAAAAATATGCTATCTTTGAAATAAGAAGATAAAAGCATATCTTCGCACTGAAAAGATAGAATAAAAAGTAAAGATGAAAGATTCAGCAAGCAAAACCGTACGATTTCACGCTATTCTCAATAAAGGAGCAGATGCCAGCGGGGTTATCACCTATGCGGTTCTAAAAGGGGAAATCAAGTTCCGGCCAGCAGGATTTGATACATATAAAAGTTTGGAAGCGGCCAAAGAGAAGTTCGAGAACGAAGAAATTCAAAGTCAGATAAGCAGGTTAGGCATAGAGATGGAAATCGTGGCAATATCATAAAAAAGCCACCGAAGAGTAATCTTACTTATCCGGTGGCCACAAAACATTTTTTTATAACAATCCTGATTTTGGGACAAAGTTAATAAAAATACGCTCATGCCATCGCTTCGAGCATTTTTTACAGGCTCTCACGTTCACAGAGTGTCTTCATACAGCCGCGGGTACATTCCTGCCCTTTTTCTACATCCTTACGCCCCGGCGTATCTCTTCCTCCCGGTCATAGGCAAGAGAAGCCGAAAAGTATTTCATCCCTAACACAAGTGCGGACGTTTGCCCCTGCCGAAAGGCGGCCACGTCCCCGTCCGACAGTTTTTCACTCAGCACCGGCTCACCGTCCACCCGTCCGGCTATCCAGCAACCCCCTCCTGCCCCTCTGCGCTCAATCCGTACGGCGGACAGGCGTGAGGCCTTCTGTGCCGCTTCCATCAGCGAAGCACCGGCAGGAAGTGTCTTTCCCAAAGCCAGACACTCATCAAGCGGAAGATTCACCTTGTCTGCCAGCACACGGGGCGGATAGTAGCGGTCTTTCGCCTCCAGCAGCTCATGCACCCCGGAAGCACGCCACTTGAACCCGTCTTCGAAGAACAAGTTACGGGATGCCATCCGTGCAGACGAGACTACCTCCCGTGTTACAGGAAGTTCCAGTGCAATTCGCAATGTATAAATATCATCGTCAGGGCGCAACGCAAGATACGCCTTAGCTTCCCCGTCAACCAGCAAATCCCGGTGGACCGTACCTGTACCCTGCTCCACCACTGGTTTTCCGGCAAACGAGATCCGGCCCAAGCTGTCCACCCGCTCGCCTTCAGAAAGCAGCCGTCTGCGGATCTCCTGCATATATCCCGGAGCAGCTTCCGCAGAGCGGTTCAGCTCGGTCTCTTCAAAAGGCAAAAAAATACGCGCACGATGGTCCAAAGCCCCTATCCGGCTGTGCCCCTCCATGATGGCTTCCACCACATGATAGCCGTCGGCATCGGAGATAAAACTCTGGTTCCACTTTTTCGTTCCCTCCAATCCGTGTTCTCTCAGCCACGCAGGATCCGTTTTACGGCGGGCAAACTCCACATCAAAACGATTGCTCAACATATTCAAATAGTATTGGAGAGGATAGCCTCGATAGACCTCTCCGGCATAAACTATCTTATCAAGAATCTTCTGCTCAACGTGTGAATAAAGGAGGTCATTCAAGTGGGAAAACTTCCACGCATCCAATCGGATGAGAGTGCTTTCAGGACGGGTGACAGATATGTTTCTGCGTCTGTACGGATCATACAGATTGTCATGCAGGATTGCATAGAGTGCATCACATGACTCCGCATCGGCCATGTGAATTTCCGACATGCTGCATGAAGGGATTTGGGTAACCGGAATGATTTCCCTCCGTATTTCCGGTCTTTCAGTAATAGGATTATTCGTTTCCATTCGTTTCATTAGCTTGGTGATTGACAAAAACGATATTCCCCTGTCTCGCCGAGAATCGGGAATCAGGAGCAATATACGCCCTGCCTTGAAATGAAAAGGAAACAAGACGATAAGGTAAAGATAAAAACGTCGCGTCAAAATTATAACAATTCTTCGGAATAAAAAACTACAAATCACAATTAGTTGCACTTATGTAAGTCAGGATATCCAGTAAATGCTGCTAAACTAAAATATATTGAAGTTTTTTCCATCGAATTTTTCTTCCAGCTTCTTCCAGTATCCACAAGCAGTGAAAAGCAGATTTTGTAAAAGATGCAAAGCCCTTTCCCCTTTAGAAAGAGCCAAAGGGTAAATCCTGTACGGAGTATAGGAAAAAAAGCATTTTAAAAATACACGTTCAACATGATGTATAGATATGCTTTTTTATCTTTTGTATCATGATGCTCAAGTTCAAACTGTATTTTATCCTCACGAGCTAACCAACCTATTGCGCTGGCCAATTCAAGGTCGTTGAAGCCTGTTGCCTGCTTGATTTCTTCCAGTTCCCATTTCTTGCCTGAAACGCTGGCCAGCAAACGCCAAAGTATTCCGGCATTTTCTCCGATAATGTGCTTATCCATAGACCTGTTATTTTTCGTTATACAACTTGTTCTTTAACTCCCTACAAATATACTCAAATATCTGCATATTCTGACAGAAATAGGATTCTTTTTTCAATCACTCCTTCTGCTTTTGAAACTTCAATCATTACTGGTTAGAAATTATGGAAAAAATTTCACCGCATGTCAAATTCAGTGCATAAGATACAGACATCAGATTTCATTATCCTTACAAATATAGGAGAGATACAGGTTACAGTTTGCCCAGTACATCCATCCGAGCATTCACCCGTTTCCGCAACTCTTCGAGTTTCCCGCTTACTTCCTTCTCGCATTGATCAAGCAGTTCATTCACAGAAGCCTGCACTTGTGCGGCGCGATTTTTCAGCAAATCTGAGGTGGGCGAATTTAGTCCGTCTTGGCAGATTTCCATAACAGACAGCTTCTCGTTAAAAAGCCTGTCCATACTGACATACTGCCCGTAAAAGGAAAGTACCTTGATAAAAAAATCCGAATTGACCTTGTTCCCATTCTCCAAACGGTAAATATAGGTTTGGGGAACGCTCAGACGCTCTCCCACTTCCGCCTGACTGAGTTTCAGTATCTCACGCAAGGACTTTAGCCTTTTTCCGAACTGCTCGCTGTTCATTGTTCCTGTTGTTTTATTTAAAATTCCACTTTACGAAGCAAATTGCCAATCATGAAAACGAATCCGCCAACTATTTAATTGCGCCTGTTGCTCTTCAAGTGTTGCTCATAATCATAAGCATCCAACGGTTTGGACGGCCCTGTACTACAAAATACCCGTAAAATCAAGATTGGCCAGAAGATTGGAATGCACAACATAATCAGTGTATTCCAACTCGAGTTGCTCCGCCGCGTTTTCTTTCGCGCATGCCGGGAAGGCTGGCTGCCAAAACTGCACCATAAGGGCTCCGGGCTCTTTTTCTTCCTCTTATGCCTCGGCTTGGCATAATCGCCCAAAAAGGCTTCTTTCCATGCCTCCTTATCAATCTGAATTTTCTCCGTCTCTTTCTTTTTCGGACGGGACACTTCCTGCGGGCGGGATTCCTCTGCCAAAGGCTGAAGAACCGGCTGGCTGCCTTCGGCTTTTTCCTTTTTATCTGAAGTGAAGAAGTCTCCCATTACAATCCACACATCATCATCCACTCTTGCTTTCAGTTTATCCCATTTTGGTCCCCACGCTCTGGACACCCCTTCCAATACTAAGATGACGAATATTAGTGCGCTGGCGAGCAAGTCTCCCGTTCCTCTTACACATATTCCTATTCCGAAAAAAAATGCTATGAACCGCCAAAACCACTCTGTCTTACGGTAAAAGGTTACCAATTGCAGAAAAGCGCATAACAGCATTTCCAAAAAGAACGCCGTTAAAACCAAAGCGAACAGCGCACATGGTATTAAAACAATCGCTAAAAGTACGTATTTCATTTCACTAATTCCTTATTGATATCTCGCAATATACCAGAAGTTTTTTGCAACTGCTCCGGCACTACTCCTCCCTCCTTTGTAGCCGCTTCAATCTTTCCCTATAACAGTTCAGATACATGCGCTTCTGCTTTTCTTCAAGAAAGCTGGCAGAAACAAGCTCCAAGACCTTCGGCTGCTCCTGCAGGAAAGGAGCCAACAGCTTCCGTACCTGTCTTTCGGGCAATCCTATGTCCTCTCCGAAACGAGCAAAGTCATCTTGGCAAGGATGACCTTTCTGCAAGTAAATATCAGACTTTTCCAGCGTGGGCGACAGACCTTCTTCCAATGCAAAGTCCCCATCGTTTGTATGAAGGGACGTATTCATCAGGTCATAAGCCGGAGCCAGTAAATAATCCCCGTCAGGAGATTGTTTCAAGGAAAAGTTTTTCAGGTGAGCGTCTCCATTGGCAAAGGCATAGTTGAACACAACCAGTGTGAAAAACTTGCCCATTTCAACCTGCCATGCAGGAACGTAGCATTTTATAGCCTGCGCAATCCTCGCATAACTGCCTGCATATTTAAAGTCCTTCCCGTCAGTTTCCGCTGTCTTCCCCACCAACGAAGCAAAATCTTCCTGTGGAATCTTTGTACCATCAGAAAGAAAATCAAAACGTCGGGTAATATACGCAGGCATACCATCAGCAAAAAATATCATGCCGTTTTCCGCTGTCGGTATGCGGTAAATTTGCCGCGCTATCTGCATGGTAAGATGCTCATTGGCAGGAATCTGCTTCCGGTCTCTGAGTGCCTTGTTGTCTGGAGCGGGCTTCAGAATATAGCGGCCTTGTTCTCCTTTGGCGGCCAAACGGATAAACCCGTCTTCCTCCACAGCTGACAGTTTTTCCTGCACGCCTGACACGGAAATGCGAACCGTGTTTTCTACAATAGCCGCATATTCATTCTCGTCATAATTAAATTTCATCATATGACTGACCCTTTTACCGGCAAACAGCCGGCGGCAAGCCATCGGGCTATATGTGGTGTAGCCTGCGGCAAGCGTAGAGGGACAATGCGTCAGCTCTTTCATATCAATCTGCGGGTTTTACAGTTACAGTTCCTATGGTATCCTCACTTGTGGTAGCGAGCAGCAGTCCGAAGTAGTCATCCTCGTCGATCTTGTACCTTGTACACTGGATGCGCTTGTTTGCCCCTTCGGAAAGCATATTGAAAAAGAAGGGAAACAGTACAGGACTACGATATTCGCTCTTCGTTTTGGGCAACGTGAGCGAAATGCCACACGCAGCGGTATCTGACAAATAGTATTCGTCATACCGAAAAACGAATTCTCCTTCATCCGTCTGTTCCAATACGCCTGCCAGCATACGGTTATTATAAACTTCTGCCCTTCTCATTTATCTTCTACCTTTTTAATTTGCAGCGTTACTTCCATTCCCAAGACATCTGCTATCTTTGCCAGCACATTCAGTGTAGGGTTTGCCTTGTCATTCTCAATTTTGATAATGGTGCGTAGCCCCACACCGGACATATCCGCAAGATATTCTTGAGTAATGCGAAGCACATTGCGCCTTTGTTTGATTATATTTCCTATCCTCATAGTGCATTGTGATGCATATTCAATGGCAAATATAGGCATTGGTTGGCAATAAAACAAGAAATTGTGCAATACAATACACTTTTTCCATCTTCCCTCCCATAAAGACCAACATCTATACAAAAATGGTTCAAGCCCATTTTACTTACTCCCAGACATCAAAAATAAGGACGAGCTCCCCTGCATTATTTCAAAGATTGTATCAATAGAAGAATCGACAGTACACCTTAATATTACTAATTTTGCGACAATTATTAAAAACTATAATATGTCTGCTCTAAATGTATATGAACTAACTCAAAAAAGACTGGAAATTCTTTTTCGCGACTTTGACAATATCTACGTTTCCTTTTCCGGCGGCAAGGACAGCGGAGTACTATTGAATCTCTGTATCGAATACATTCGCAAACACAATTTGAAAAGACGGATAGGAGTTTTCCATTTGGACTACGAAATACAATATCGGATGACCGTAGAATACGTGGAACGCACTTTCCACGAAAACAAAGACATCATTGACGTATATCATATCTGCGTTCCTTTCCGGGTCACCACCTGTACATCCATGTATCAGTCCTATTGGCGGCCTTGGAACAAAGAGGAAAAGGATGCTTGGGTACGCCCCATGCCGGAAGAAGCCATGACCGCCGACGATTTTCCTTTCTATGACCGGAAGATGTGGGATTACGACTTCCAAGTGGAGTTTGCCCGCTGGCTGCACGCGCGGAAAGGTGCAACCCGCACCTGCTGTCTGGTAGGCATCCGCACGCAAGAGAGCTACAACCGCTGGCGCACCATCTACCGGGGCGCAAAAGAGCAATACAAGGATTACGGATGGAGCACAAAAATAGACGAAGGTATTTACAACCTCTACCCGCTGTACGACTGGAAGACAACGGACATATGGGTGGCCAACGGCAAATTCAAGTGGGACTACAACCACCTGTACGACCTGTACTATCAGGCCGGAGTCCCCCTTGAGCGACAGCGCGTGGCAAGCCCGTTCATCAGCGAAGCCATCGAAACGCTTTCCCTCTACAAAGTGATAGATCCAGACACATGGGGGCGGATGATAGGACGGGTAAATGGCGCAAACTTCTCCGGCATCTACGGGAGTACCCAAGCCATGGGAAGGCAGAAAATCATTTTGCCCGAAGGACATACGTGGAAATCGTTCATGGAGTTTCTCCTTTCCACACTGCCTAAACATACAGCCCGAAAATACCGAAGTAAGCTGGAAACCAGTATCAAATTCTGGCGAAACCGGGGAGGCTGCCTAAGCAGCGAGGTAATACAGAAGCTGCAGGAACGAAACATTCCGATAACGGTTGGCGATGATACAAACTACAAGACCGAAAAGAAGCCGGTACGAATGGAATATCTGGACGACATCGACATTGCCGAATTCAAGGAGATTCCCACCTACAAGCGTATGTGCATCTGCATCCTCCGCAACGACCACGTATGCAAGTATATGGGATTCGCTTTGACAAAGGAAGAAACGACCCTCAAGACCAACGCAATGAAGAAATACGGGAAGATATTGGAACCTTCCAAATAGAAGAACCAAAGGCATAGAATTTAAGGAAAAACATCAGCTTGAAGAATGCACGGCTTTCAAGTTCCACAAACCTGTTATAGGACACCGCATCCGGAAAATCCAGATGCAGACGTACCCTGATATAATGCTGATAGTAGTGTTTGAAGTTGGTGAACGTGCCAAAATGAAATACAATCAGGATAGTCATAATCTCACCATCGGAGAGGGAAGCATTACGATGCCGACAACGAATTCCGTTTGAAGATATAAGCTCACCTTTAGCAATTCCCATATCAAATTTCTTACTGAATTCATCTGCCATACAGAAAATATCCGTAATTTTGTCTTGGATAATCATAGAATCTTTGTTTTGTAAGTTGTTGTTTGTCAGACTTAAATTTACAAAATATTTCTGTGATTACCTATTTCCTTTTTATTATTTACTTATTAGCTTATCCCGAACTCATATATAATATCATGAGACATGCAGAAAAACGGTTATTTATCCGTATATTTACCCCAAATCTGAAAGAGGAAAACAAAGATACAGAAAATCATAAATGCCAATTGACACCTTGAATATAGGCTGTATCCTTATCATCCGACACAAGTCAAACCGCGTATATGTTACACGATGGATTGACATAATTTATGTCAGAATATCATCATATTGCAACTTTAATAAATAAAATTTTATGAAACGACTACTTTTCTTTGTAGCTGTCTTTTACGTCAGCTTTTTGCTGGCTCAGGAAAGAAAGTATTCCACTTTCTATTACCAGCGGACCAGCCTTTTTGAAGAACTTCCGATAGAAAAAGAAGACATCATTTTCTTGGGAAACAGCATCACCAACGGCTGTGAATGGGCAGAACTGGTGGGAAACCCTCATGTCAAGAACCGGGGTATCAGCGGCGACACTTCCATGGGCGTGTACGACCGTTTGGAGGCTGTCACGAAAGGGAGCCCGTCCAAAATATTCCTGCTAATCGGTACGAACGATATTGCTGCCGGACTCTCTGCAGATACCATCGCGCGGAATATTGAAATGATTGTCGATAAAATCATGAAAGATACGCCCTCAACTCGTGTGTACCTGCAAAGTATACTTCCGGTATCCACCTACTATGGGATGTTTACAGGGCATACGTCGCGTAAGGAAATCATTCCCGTGCTGAACGGAAAACTCAGGGAACTTGCCCTTCGGAAAGGGATAAACTATGTCGATTTGTACAGCCGCTTCGTTGATCCGGCAACGGGCGAAATGAACATCGGATATACCAATGACGGCTTGCACTTGCTGGGGAAAGGGTATAAAAAGTGGATAGAAACGATACAGCCGTATATTGGCCAGTAGGTTTGGTACTTTTTAGAAGAAACTTTACTTGAGACGCTGGACAAATCCACCATCTCTCGCTCACTCGCTGTCTTATTGAAATTTAATACAAGACAAGAGGCTATCTCAAAATAGAAAATGAGGCAGCCTTACTTATAATCTGTAAGTTGAAGTATGAGAATCCCCTTATTTTAGCTTTATTTTCTAATAAGAAAGGACAAAATAAGGGGATTTTCTATCAAGAGATTTCAATCTATAAGTTTTTCGTTTTTGAAATTCTATTTTGAGACATTCAGCCTCCGATCTTAAAACGATGATAAAAATAGCATTGTCGGTGGAGACCTTATACTGTTGCGTATTCGTCAAGTTCTTTAATACGCTTTACCATAAGATCGAATCGTTTTTTTGTCAGAGGAGTCAGCGTATCAAGACTCTCACCATCGAAATTCTCACCGAAAATAAGATCATCCACCCCTATCCCGTGGTTATAGTTCTCACGTACGCAGTTGCGCAGTATCCAGAGATTGCCCAGGTTTACCCAGTTTGCCGTGCGATTCTTGATTTTATTAAACAACAATACGGCTGTATAAAGGTAATGCCCGCAATGGTTGCAGTCATGCAGCACCAGCCTGCCCAAATAATAAATGTCAAAGTCCTTGTTCTCTTCATCTTCCTTTGCATAACAGAGGAAGAACGGGATATTCTTCAGATTATCCCAGTCAATATATTCCATTGATTTCATAACGGTATGCTTTAATCGTTTATAAATTCTTTTTTCACTATCTGAATAGTAGAAACCGCTTTGCCTATCAGCTTCGCCACATTACAGATAGAATACAAGGAAAACGGTTCCTTTATATTCATCCCTTCCCTGCTCTCGGCTTTCCGTGTTACCGGGTTTCCTGCCTGTACGACAGTCTTTTCTCTATATATAGCACATGACTACTGTTCAGGCGGTTAAAGTCGCCCTGCATCTGCTTATCTTTTCCTCAAAAAACATACACACCGCATAGTTCCTGTCAATTACAAACTTGCGGAAGTCTATAACCTGTTGCTCGGTAAACTGCCGAACTGGACAGTCTGAATATTGATGCAAGAAAAAATAACCTCATCCATCAGCCGTTTCATAAAAGGCTTATAATGGATTCAGCCGAAATATCGACCTTAGAAAAAGTGAAAAGTTTCTTACCTAAATCTTTCAAGAAAGCCATAATATGATAGAATGGTATTAGCCTACTGCCTAAAATCAACGTCTCGTTTTGATTTTATTCTAAAACCAACAGATATAACCATATCCAAATTATAATACCCTATCTGATAAACTTCGCCGTCAACAGTTGTCGCAAAGTTTGCGACAACTGGAACGTTATTCAGTTCTTCTTTAAGAGCATTACTAATGTGTTTGCCAATTGTTTATCAAGCTGGCATAATATGATTTCTCCTCGATTCATTTTTTTGTTTTCAATCAGTTTTAAGAATTGAATCACGGTTTCACGTGTATGGCAAGATAATTCCCTTCGATGAAAATGTTTTGTATCTCATAATGTTTCTCCAATTCTTTCAACATGGAAAATGGCAATTGCCACATTTTAAGCCGAACTTCTGTCCGTTGCGGCAAATGGCCGTTGATAGCACATTCCACTCCTGTTATACGTTCTACAGTTCTTTTAAGCTCTGCTTTCTTCTTTCCTTGCAAATTTTCAGGAACTACCTTGGTTATCGGTACAATACCACCATCTTCCAAAGCAATCCTCTCACAACTATTTACCGAAAATTCCATTACTTCTACAGTGTCCCGAATTTCCTCTTCACTCATTTTACTTATACCTTGTTGATATTCGGCGGTTGCTTCTTCTGTAATGTCCAATGTCATAATAAAAATATTCTGTTATGTTACAAATCCAAGTCATATAGACCTGCTTTCTACAAAGAAATAATAAAATTCTTTCTGCAAATATAATGAAAAACATCAAAGGAAAATCGGTACACGCAAAAAGCGTACTGAAGCGTACAAACAAATTGATCTCAAAACAGTATGAGAATACAAACATACTACTTAAACAGGAAACAGCCTGTACAATTTCAAAACTGCACAGGCTGTTTTATTTAACAAATTAAAGGATTGTCATTTGCCGGGATGCGTCCGGAAATATTCTTCCCATACATCCCGTCCGATGCCGCAGACTTCTATACGTATGATAGGAATGTAACTGCCCGGAACACTTGCTTCGGTGTAAGCGCCTCCATTCTCCCGATAAACAATATCCATGTAAAGGAGACCTATTTTTTCACCTTTTTCTGTTCCCGCATGCTTCCTGAAATCATTCGGATTTACATAATAAACTCCATTGACATAACCTTCGTTATCGTATTGCGCTCCCCACACGATGTATTGATGCAACAGGCCGATGGAGGGCATATCCAAGCCGATAACCATGTCTTCCTTAAAGGCACGGGTTATGTATTGGGTGATGGACTTGCGGGAAACGGCTTCACGCCCGTTAGTGGGTATCATGTTCTCGGCAACCACTTTTCCATCAAATACATCCTTGAAGTATGCACCTCCTTTATACATATCACTTCCCACAAGAAACCAGTAGAATCCTTGCTGGGCATATCCTCCGTTATTCAAATCAGCATGTGCTACAAAGTCATCGAAAATCTCGCTTCCTGCTGTTTGATAATTATAATCACATGGCCCATCATAGCCATACCGTTCAAGATAGTCCGCATTACGGTCCATCCAATAATGCAGCATGTCGCTGGCTCCAGCCGCCCAACACATTTCATAGATGTCTTGGGATACATCGTACCAGCCGCACCCCGGCTTGGTGGGGACGGTCTTCCCGTCCAGCCCCTCAGTTACATCCCATGTGATCACCTGTTGCCAATCTTCCTTCTTCGGAGGTTTGATTCCCTTCAGCCATTGTGTCGTGCCTTTGAATTCCTCACAGGCTCCGCCTATATTGTCATCCACCAGTTTCCATACCGCATAGGCGGTTACGTCATGCTCCGGCATGATAAAATCGCCACCCACAACCCATTCAAGGAATGGATTCGAAGGCTCATTAGTCCATCCGTCAAACTTACCATTATCTCGGGTAAAATGCCCCTCTCCATCGGGCATAATGATTTTCTGTCCCGGTTTGAGGTGCATGGATTCCATATGGCCTTTTCCACCGTTCGGATCGAATTTAAGGGTGTAAGTGCCCTCCTCCCCACCTTGATTTTTGATTGTCAGGTTCACCGCTACTTCCTTCCCTGCCTCAAAACGGGTAAACGGCTTGCCGTTGATCTGTGACGGCAATTCAAACGTACTGCTCTTTTCTCCCGTTGTCAGACGAATCCAGCCTTGGGACTTATAGGATTCGGTGGATTGGGGAAAGAGAACAGCCGCCCAACCTTCTGACATCGGATGCGCCGTTATCCATTCGGATTCGGTACTTTCGTCCAACACCGCTTCGCCAGTTCCCGAAATGGTTCCGGAACGTTTCGAGAGTACCTCCACCTTCAAGTCTGAAGGAAGCTCTCCACCGGCTTCTTCCGCCACATTCACCCGGACGCGGTGCATAGCGTGCTTGAAATCCATCTGCACCATACTTTGTCCGCTTTTCAGTCCGGCGGAACCGTACAGCAAATCAGAGAAGGTAAAAGATTCATCCGCGCTTTGATCTATGGCAACGGAGTGGTGGTAATCCCTTCCGGTAGCCTGCACAGGCTCTTTGGCAGGGTAATACCCGGACAATGTCACGTCGCCCTCCCCAAGCTGGCTGCGCGGAATTTGAGGTTTCCATTTCCCGCCCTGCATCGTAAGCAGGAAATGCTTCTCGCCGGAAGTGGAACGGGAATAAAGATCTATCTTGTCGCCTTCCGTGAACGAGCCGCTGCCGTCTTCTCCTACTGCAGCCCGTGTCTTGACAGGAGAGCGGGTAAACGAAAACTCTACAAACGGGGCATCACTTCGTCCGCCTGCCATTTCATCCGAGCAGGCATGCATTAACAGGAATCCGCTCACAGCGGCAAACAAAATTAAAGTCTTGTGGAAAAAATGGGAAATCCGCATAATTCGTTCAGATTAGTAATTTGGACAAAATTAGTCATTTTCTCTAATATAAAACATGCAACGGATAATGATTTTTATTTTAAAAAAACTTCTAATTTTATGCTTCAGCTAGATTTAACGACTTTTTTTAATCAAAAAAATCCGGGATGACCTTTTCTTTCTACCGACTTTTTTTCATGTCCCATCTGAATTTATGAGCCTTTTTTACGGCACACAGCAATATGGAAGGAGGGATTGAGAAAGGTTTTGGACGACAAAAAATGTTGGGGACAGCGAAACTGTCCGGCGTTGTTTTTTTCGGAACAAAGGGTTAAGTCTGGAATTCTTTCGTATCCATCTACCGAAATAAATTTGCCGTTCAAAAACAAAGGGGCTCAGATGGAGCAATGAAAAAAGTACACAAAGGAAACAGAAAACAAGGAAAAGGGCAGAACGGAAAGTAAAAACAAACCAAACGAAAATATAAATTACATATTCCTATTTGAAATTATATTATTCTTGAATTTTCTAAAAAAATATTATGATAATCATAATAATTATATATATTTGTACAGTGAAGAAAAATTTTTCACTGTGTGAAAACACATATTTTATTCATTAAACTAATAGCCATATGAAAAAAGTTTATTCATGGGTTGTTATGCTATTGACTTGTATAGCAATAACATCGTGTACAGACAACGATTTGCCCACAGACAGTACAAGTGTAAGAGATTATCAAACAGATGCACAGGTGCTGGCAAAGTTTGTTGATGTAAATAAGACATTAGGTGAATATTACATCAACGAAAACAAAAAAAATTCACCAATGGCTTATGTCACAAATAAGGATTGGGAAGAACTGCAACTAGTCAGCCCGGCAAATAGAGCTAGGTATGAGAACGAATTGAAAAATCTTAATGCCCAACTTGCGATTGTCGCTCAAAGATCAGATGTTGACCAGATTATTTATGCAACTTATGGAGAAACATGGATCAGAGAAATCAAATCTGATTCTCCTATCACATTAACAAGAAATAATCAGGCTGCAACGAGATCATCAAGAAGTAGTTACGGTAGACTAACTTTAGCCTATAATAGTGAGTCATGGCAGTCATTCTATGCTGGCAATAGAATCAACATGCAGATTAACATAAATCTAATGAATTACACTTACTACTTCTTTGAGATCATTTGTGAAACAAATGCATCTAAAACAGGAAGCAGCGCCGGTGGTTCCGATCCTAAGAAAGTTGTTATGTCTGGTACAACTATGATGGAGCAATGGCAATTTACATGGACCGAAAATTCTGGTTCTAGCAATGTGTATTGGGAATTCAGAGGAATGAAACACGCACCTTCAGATATAGGCTCACAGATTGTTGCTGAATTTACTGATTGATAAACAAAGCACACAACCATAACAAAAACACCTCCTATAAAAAAGAAGGTGTTTTTGTCTCAAAATAATTTCAATAATTTAGTTCAAAACAACAGCTTCATACTGTTGGTAATCTCTGTAAGATTGTCCGGGTACAGTCACAGGATCTTTATATGTTTCGTATATCCGCAACTTGTCTGAAGTAAGTTCTTCTATTTCCCAAAACAATTCATAGTCCATATAAATAACGCTGAAATCAGGTGTGGAAAAAGCCCAATGAAAGTAAGTCACGTTCTCTTCCACATTTCCATTTGCATAAGTTGTGATATTTTTACAAGAACCATTGCCATTACTATTAAAAGTCCACCTTTCCTGAATATCAAGTTCCTCACCATTATCTAATTTCGCATGATAAGATCTCTCCCAACTCTTATTTTTTGTCAAGTTGTCAATTATAGTTTGCTCCGCTGGTTCATAATAACCATTTTTTTCCACACAACCGACAACAATCATTAACAGAGAAATCAAAACTCCATACAAGATTCTTACTTGTAAAACTGATTTTATTCGCATAACTTTATTTTTATGACTTTTTTAGGTCGTATTATTATGAATATCATAATAATACGACCTAAAAAATATTAGAACTAAAACAATCAAACAACCTTTAACAAAGCTGTTCCGTAACTGAATCTTCCACTTTCAGGAACAAGAAGTAGTATTTCATCCTCCTTCCTTAAAGGCTTCGTCCTCATTAACTCTTCTAATGCGACAAATATAGATGCCGATCCCATATTTCCTACCCATGTAAGGTTCGTAAACCATTTACCCTCTCCTAAATCTATATTACGTAATTCCAGTTCTTTCAATAACTCGTAATAGAAGAACATGGAAGAAACATGAGGAATAACATACCTAACTTCACTCGCTTCAACAACATGTTTAGAAAGCATTAATTCAATATGATCTACCCAATACTTAACTACATACTCCTTCAGCAATCTTATATCCTGCTTTACTACGAAAATAGATTTCTCGGCTAATTCCAGACTTTCAAAAGACTTCCAACCGGTTACTTCTCCATTGTCAGTAAAATTACCTCCTAACAACATACAAGTAGGAAGCCTGTTAGCATAAGAAACCATTTCCACCCATTCTATTTTTAAAGAAAGACGGTCTACATTCGGTGTTTTTTCCAGTAACAAGGCACATGCACCGTCAGAAAGCATAAATCTTAGAAAATCCTTCTCAAAACCGAAATAAGGATTTTCCCCGACACTATGACATTTCTCATACTCCATATCATAATGCTTGGAAAGCAAAGTGGCGGACACCAGTTCGGAAGCACAACAAACAGCGTTATTCTTATCCCCTACCGCTATTGACTGATAAGCGATCTTCAATGCTTGCAAGGAAGTAAGACATACTCCTGCGGTTGCAAACAGTTCCATATTATCAGAACTTTTTAACAAACCATGTACCATTGAAGCATGGGAAGGAAGAACCTGATCAGGAATAGAAGTTGCAGTAGACAGAAGTTCAACTGTTCCCAACTCCGCTTCAGATTTAAATAGTCCTTTGATGGCATTGGCGGCTAGCTCCGCATTGGTATGCGTAATTTCCTGCTTTTTATTTAAAGCATAATATCTGGTATTGATTCCATTCTGCCTCAGAACAATACGCCTCACACGTGAAGCCTTTCCTTCAATTAATCCTAAATAATCTTCCATTTCATCATTATTAACCGGATTGTTAGGAAGATAAGGGCTCAACCGGTTTATAAATACGTCATTTTTCATATTTTATCTCATTATAAATAGAATAATATAGCCTTTGAAGATCTATCACATTCAATCCCGATAAGATACTGCTTTCAAAGGATAAGCCGGAATAAACATACCTAAATTGTTGTGCAATCATCTCAACATTGCATGAAGGTTTGATTTCTCCATTATCAACAGCTATCTGAACAACCTCCTTCCAATTTTCAAGACTCTCCTGAAAGATAGAGTTTATCCGTTTATCAAAATCCGGATAAAATTGTAATGCCTGATAAATCAAATTGAAATAAGCCCTATGTATATTATTTAGCTTTAAATCGATCAAATGTGACATACGCTCGTCTATCCGTTTCAAGTATCGGTCTATAAAATCTATCAGACTGTTTCCAACTGGTACATTTGCCGATTGCAATTCAATAATGAATTTATCGATAACAGCTTTAAAAATATCTTCCTTCGTCCTTAGCTTATAAAAAATTGCACCTCTGGTTAAACCAGTTTCCTGCTCCAATAAAGAAGTTGATACCTTTTCATAATTATAAGTCATAAACAACTTAAAAGCAGGTATGAGAATACGATCTAAATTATAATCCTTCATAACATAATATTTTTCGCAAATTAAATAAAAAAGGAGACATTATAATGATTATCATAATATTTTTTTATGTTACAAACAATTATTTATTCAAATGTTATCATCAAAAAAGTGTCTCTTAATAAGGTCATCTTCGATTTGGGAAGGCTGCCGTTCCATCTGCGAGCCGGTTAGCGGAGCGGTACTTGACGACCGAATGACGCTGTACCTTCGCATGGGAAAATCACACCGACAAGGGAGTGTGGCAGGGAGCGATAAGAACGAGAATAAATAAAAAGGAAAGGCGAACGGGATATAACGGGTATAGAATATGGGCTTGAAAAGGAAATTTTTCGGTATAATTATAATAAGGTGTTTCCGGACACGAGGCCGGGTAGCGGTCTTGTGTCTGTCATAACCGAAAGGTCCAGCGAACAATGAATAACGCAACATCGTTCAGCAGTCAAAAACAGTAACTATGCCGTCGTACTGATTTACGACAATGCCGATAAGATAAGGAAAAGCCGAAAAGAGGGGGTTGCCTTCTTTCCGGCTTTTCGTGAAAGTCCTATTATCCGGGCTTTCCGTTATTCTATACGGTCCAGCCTGCGGATTTCTCCTGAATCGTCCACAGACGGGCATAAAGCCCTTGCTGACGCATCAGTTCGTCGTGCGTGCCCTGTTCCTTTACCTGTCCGTCTTCCAGAACGACGATCCGGTCGGCATTCATAATCGTCTTGAGCTTGTGGGCGATGACGATGACGGTACGTCCTTTGATAAGCGTGTCGATGGCCTTCTGCACCTCCACCTCGTTTTCCGGGTCGAGCGACGCGGTCGCTTCGTCCAATAGGATAATCGGCGCGTCCTTCAATATGGCACGGGCAATGGATATGCGCTGTTTCTCCCCTCCGGACAATGTGCAACCGCCTTCACCCACCATCGTGTCGTACCCTTGTGGCAGGTGCATAATGAAATCGTGGCAGCAGGCTTTCTTGGCAGCCGCAATGATTTCCTCGTCCGTCGCACCGGGCTTTCCGAAACGGATATTGTCACGTATCGTGTCCTGAAACAGATAGACGTCCTGGAACACCATCGAAATGCGGCTCATTAGGCTTTCGGGTTCTATATCTTTCATCGGAACGCCATCGAAAAGGACACGTCCCTGCTGCGGGTCGTAGAATCGGGCGCAGAGTTTCATCACCGTACTTTTACCGCTGCCCGAAGGACCGACGAGGGCCGTCAGCGTGTTCCTCGGAAACGTGATGGAAACGTCCTGCAGCACCTTCTTGTCCTGATAGGCGAACGACACGTGCTCGAACCGTATGTCGCCGGTGTCCGGAGCCTGCCGTTCGCCTTCCATCTCCGGCTCGTTCATCAGTGTGAGAATACGCCCTCCGGCAATGGAGAAATAACGGAACTCCGCAAAGTTGGTCAATGCCGAAGTCAGCGGGTCGAACACGCGCGAGCCGACCACGAGGAACAATACGAACACGAGCAGCGAGAGTTCGCCTCCCAGCAGCAGGTAAGTTCCGCACAGCACCATCAGGGTCAGTCCGGCCCGCACCAATGTAATGCACAACAGCACGAAAGGTCCCAACAGGGCCTCCTGACGGATACAGGCACGGCGCAGTTCCGCAAAAGCGTCGCGCAGGCGGACGAAGCGGTCTCCCAGCAGGTTGTAGGCTTTCATCACGCGAATGCCCTGCAGATACTCCTCCAAACGGTTACCGGCATTGATTTTGGCTTGTATCTGTCTTCCGCTCAATTTCTTCTGCACGCTCGTGCTTATCCATAAGACAAGCATGGCAACCGGCAGGGCGGCGAACATGGCAACGGCCATCCGCCAGTCGATCCAAACCAGAGAGAGAAATGCCAATACGGGCATGACGACAGCTCCCATCAGTTGGGGCAAGTGGTGGGAAATACCCGTCTCGGCCATCGTGAAATCGGTTACGAGCATGGACGAAAGATCGCCGGGGTCACGCCGGGAAAGAAATCCCAACGAGAGTTTCCGCAAATGTTCCGCCAGTGCGATACGCCCCGACGCGCTCATTTCGTAGGCTCCTCTAAAATTGGCCCGGTAGGAGGCCCGTTCAGCCAAAGCCATCACCAGCATATAAACGGCCAATATGCCGAAAATGCACCACAGCCTTGCCGTGTCGAGCGGTTCGCCGCTACCGTCAAATGCGGCGAAGATGATGCGCACCGCCTCGATGGAGAGGCAGAACGGTATGATATTGACCAGATTGGCGAGCATGGTATAGCCCACGGGCTTGTAAAGACGTTCCGTATGGCCTATCGTAATGTTTTTAATCGCATTCATGTTTTACTCCTTTCTTTTATGTGCAACGATATGCAGTTCTTCTTTTTTCTGAATCACCCGAATGTCGGAAAAGCCGGCTTGGGACAGCAACCGTTTCAGTTCTTCGGCTCCGTACACTGTCATCCCCTTTATCCGCTCCGTCCACGCCTTTCCGAGTTCGGGGTCACCCGCTTCCAGACTGATGAGAAAGCAGTCCCCTTTCCGAATCACACGAAAAACTTCGTCCAGCGCCTTGCCGACGGGAGACCAGAAATAGACGGTCTCGAAGGCCGTTACGGCATCAAACGTCCCGTCCCCGTAAGGCAGGGAGCAGACATCGCCCTGCCGTATGAAACAACGCCTGTCCAACTCTCCCGCATTATGCCTGCGGGCGAAGGCGACACTCTCCTCCGACAGGTCCATGCCGTAAATCTTTCCCTGCGGACACAGCTTCAGCAGACGTTTCACGTTTGCGCCACCTCCGCACCCGATGTCCAGCACGTTCCATTGCGGCCGCCAGTCCACCTGTCGCATACCGCGACGGGCCAGTGAAGTGTGGAAACAGTTCATTCCCCGCAAAATCATCCGTCCCCAGAATCCCTGCGGACAGCTTGTGTTCTGTAAAATATCGTTCAAGAAACTATTCTTTTTCATCTCTCCGTATTCAGTTTTTGTTCAACTTCCAATGATAAGCGCTCGTGTAGGCATCCCACATGTTCTTGTAGAGACCTTCGGTGACAGATAAGACGTCATGCCGTCCCTGCTGCACGATCCGTCCCCGCTGCAAGACCACGATGTTGTCCGCCGAGACGATGGATGAAAGCCGGTGGGCGATAACGATCACGGTCTTGTCCTTTATCAGGGATTGGAGGGCCTGCTGCATCTTGTATTCGTTCTCCGGGTCGGCAAAGGCCGTGGCTTCGTCCAGCACCAGTATCGGCGCATTCTTCAGAATAGCACGGGCCACGCATACCCGTTGCGCCTCGCCGCCCGACAGATATACGCCCTTGTCGCCTATTTGCGTCTCGTAGCCTTGCGGCAGCCGCTCGATGAACTCATGACACCGGGCGGCTTTGGCCGCTGCCACGACCGTTTCTTTCGTGGCGGTGGGGGAACCGACAGCGATGTTCTCGTACAGCGTGTCGTAGAACAAGAAGGTATCTTGAAAGACGAATGAAACGGTATCCATCAACTGCGGCGTAGCAATATTCTTGATGTTCACACCACCGATAAGAATCTCGCCCTGCTCCACGTCCCAGAAACGGGGAATCAGGTTTGCGACGGTGGACTTGCCGCTTCCCGAAGGCCCAACGAGTGCCGTAATCCTGCCTTGCGGCGCCGTAAAGCAGACATCGTGCAGCGCCTCGGTACGTGTGCCCTGTTCCGTATTTTCATAGGAGAACGACACGTGACGGAACTCCACCTCATACGACTGCGGCACTTCGGGGCGTTCCGGTTCGGGAACGGGCTTTTTCTCCAGAATGCGGTCAATCCGCGCCACTCCTTCGTCTATTTCCTTGGTGTTTCCGCCCAGGAATGTCAGCTTATAGATGGGCGAAGCTACGCCCGGCCCCATGATGATGAAAAACAGCCATACGGCGGCCAATGCGAGCGACTGCGGATTTCCTTGTATGAGCAGGATACCCACGGGTAGAATGAACGTCACCATCGAGTTAAGCAGGACGGTGAACGCAATCATCCCGTTCTGGTAAGTGTCGCAGCATTTCAGGGCGAACGTCTTGTACGCCTGTATCTCGGCATTGAACTGCCGGAATGAGCGGACGCTCTGCCCGAATATCTTCACCACGGGCATTCCCCTGACGTACTGTACGGCGGAGGCGCTCATCTTTTCCTGCGCGTCATAATAGATACGCATGAACTCCCGTGCCTTCTTTCCCATGAAATTGGAGAATTGCAGGGCGAAGCTCAACAGCACCACGGTCAGACAGACCACCGTCAACCATGCATCCAACGAGAAAAAGATGACGAGCATCACCACGACCGTCGCCACCACGTTCACCAAATCGGGAATCGTATGGGCGATGAATCCCTCGATTTTCTCGATGTTCTGCTCCATCGTCTTCTTGATGGCTCCGGTAGAGGTGTTGTTGAGATAGCCCAACGACAGCTTGCCGATGTGTTCGGACAGCCGGACGCGCAAACCGTACAGAATGCGGAATGCAGCCACGTGCGAGGACATCAAAGCAGCGTACAACAGCACCAGCCCGCCGATAAGTCCGCAGAAAGCAATCCATCCCCAACGAATCATGCCGGCTCCGTCTACCGAAGCCGGACTTGTACCGTGCGTCAGCAGTTCTTTCAACACCTCATACACAGCCCAATAGGGCACGAGCATACACACGGCGCTGCCTGCCGACAGCAGGCCCGCCAGAAAAAGCAGCCCTTTCTTCTGTCCCGCTATCTCGAACAGGCGGGACAGACCTTCTTTCTTTTTTGTCTTATCCATTGTATTTTCTGATTTCATACCTTGTCATTTCGATATAATTTCATATCCCAACATCGAGCTGAACTTGTAGCACAGCCGTGTCATCCGTCCCAATATCTGCCCGAAGAAGAAGCCCCAACGCGGACGGAAGAACTTCATGTAGTTGGCCTGTTCCAGAAGACGCAGGCGGGATTCCCATTGCTCTACCTGATGCCCGTCGCTCAATCCGGAACGGATTTGCGCCCCGTGTCCGCGGAGCGAATCGGGCTTCACCCCGTGACGGCTCATCATCGTGCCGCAGACGTCGAACCACAGCTCGCCGCCCCCGAAACACTCCGCCACATGGTGCAGGAACGTCTTCACCTGCTTTTCATAAAAGTACATCAGCACACCTTCGACCACGAAGATAAAATGCGCATCGGGATGCCGACAGCGCAGGTCGTCCAACCAGTCGGTTTCCAGCAGGGAGGCTGCGATATAGGAATTGCCCGGCTGCTCCGGAATCAATTCGCGGCGCAGTGCGATGACCTCCGGCAGGTCCATGTCGTAGAACACGACCTTTCCGTCACCGATACGCTGGAAACGGGTGTCCAGACCGCAGCCCACATTCACCACCACCGCATCGGCGTGCTTCCCGATGAACCGGCGCACGGCACGGTCGAAAAACCACCCGCGCACGACGCAACCGACTTCGCTCAACCTCGCCCCGTCGAAACGGGAATAATCGTATTCCAGACTGTCCACCAGCCCCTCCGCAACCTTGTCGTTCAGAATCGGGTTCTTCCGGCGGCTCTCTTTCGCTCTGTAGTAGAGCGGAATGAGCAATGTCTCGGCGACAATGCTCTCGAATTTATGTTTCTGTTTCATTCGTTATGATGTTTATTAATGAACGATATTCAGATTTGTTCACGAATAAAAAAAGAGGAAACCTCCGTGAAGATTTCCTCTTTTCCCGCTGCCCCGTTACAGCAGCTTGTCCGTATGTGTTTTTTCTATCCGTCATACCTTGATGATGGCCCTCCAACCTTGAATTTCAAACAGAATATAGTCGTGCAGGATGGATTCCATTTCCTGCTTGGGCACTGCGTGCATCAACAGCTCCTCGAACAGCGTGAACATCCACACCGTATGCAGGTGAATAATGAAGTCGGACACGGCCGTATTTATATTCGGGTACTTCTTCTTCATGGCGGCGAACCATGCCTTGACCAGCCCGGTCGAGCGGTCGGTGTAGCTTTCGCGAAAATGTTCCAGCGAAGAGCCTTGGGCACGGAACAACAGGATCTCCAACAGGCTGCGGTGCGTTTCGATGAGCGAAACGTATTCGTCGATGCAGGCTTTCAGGTATTTTTCGGAACGCATCGTCATCACGTCCTCGCCGCGTATGCCGTGATGCTCCTGCAACATGGCTTCCATAGCGTGCAGGACGGGACGGACCACTTCACAGAACAATTCGTCCTTGTTCCGGAAATAATTGTATATGTTCCCCACGCCGACACCGACGGCTCCGGCAATCTCGCGCATGGAGGTCTTGGAATACCCCTGCTGCCCGAATCGCTGTTCGGCGACTGCCAATATGCGGCCGTGTATGTCTTCTTTGAGTACCTGCATAAATAATGAACGATGTTTCCGTTTATATTTTTGCAAAAGTACGGGGTTTGAATTTACTGGACAATACCTATTTGTGGTGATTTTACATGATTGACATAAGGGAAAAGCAGGTATTACCGGAGGTAGCGAAATACCTTTGTTTATATCCGAAAGGAAAAGTCATATTGTTCATTGAAAAGGAGAAAGTCTCATAGATTATAATTACTTTTGTACTTAAAACCCAAAGAATCAAATATAAAATGGCAAAGATTACAGTAAAAGATACGAGTGTCACAATTATATCAGTCAACGAGAATGATTATATCAGCCTGACAGACATAGCAAGATACAAAAGCGATGATCCGACTGCGGTTATCGGGAACTGGCTGCGTAACCGGAATACAATAGAATATCTGGGTATTTGGGAGAGTCTATATAACCCTAATTTTAAACCCCTCGAATTCGAGGGGTTTAAAAAGGAAGCCGGGCTGAACGCCTTTACCTTATCACCGACAAAATGGATAAGTACGACAAACGCAATAGGAATACTATCCAAGTCAGGACGCTACGGCGGCACTTACGCTCACAAGGATATAGCATTTAAGTTTGCAAGCTGGATTTCCGTTGAATTTGAACTGTATATTATAAAGGAGTTCCAACGACTGAAGACCGAGGAACAACAGCAACTCGGTTGGTCAGCCAAACGGGAACTGTCGAAAATCAACTACCGCATACATACCGATGCCATAAAACAGAACCTTATCCCGGCAGAAGTAACCGCCAAACAAGCCAGTATTATTTATGCCGATGAAGCCGATATGCTGAATGTGGCGATGTTCGGTATGACCGCCAAGATGTGGCGTGAGCAACACCCCGAACTGAAAGGGAATATCCGGGACTATGCCACAATCAATGAGCTTATTTGCTTGTCGAACATGGAGAACTTGAATGCCGTATTCATCGAGCAAGGCATACCGCAGGGAGAACGACTTATCAAGCTCAATCAAATAGCGATTCATCAAATGGGAATATTGGAGAGTGGCAATAATGAACGCAAACTATTAAAATAAATTTAAAAGTATAGCACTGATAGAACCAACTGCGAGTAAATGAAAAAAGGTTGTGTCACTTCACATTTGACACAACCTCTTGTTTTTAACTATCCGTTATTGCTTTTCCCAAAATATTGTAAATATAATAAATTATCTACAAGAAATCAATAATTTGTCAGAAAAAGAGATTTGAAGTTACCGGCAGCAGCACACCTTATCAGCACCACCGCATACTCCGCAAGCCTGTACGATATGACGGAAGCAGCAGTAGCATATCTACTATCTTCTTGGGGGCAACCGGCAAGGTATATATCATGGACGTGGGGCTGATAAGCCTGCGGCAAGACATCTGGGAAAAATGGAAAAACAGCTTGAAAAAATGACAGGACAACAAATAAAACAATAAAACAAAAAGAACATGAAGAAGTTTATCTTACCCTTATTTGCAGCCGCCCTTCTGGCGAGCTGTGAAAATACAGTGACAGATTCCGCTCCGGACAACATCGACGGACGCATTGACCTCCGCCCGGGAATAGAAGCATTTACCCGCAGCCCGCATCTGAATGAGGATGGATCCGGCACATTTACCGATGGCGACGTTTTCTCGCTTACCATATCGTCCGGCGGCACTTACGTTGAAATGAAGGATTATACAATGCCTTCCACTCCGCTTCACTGGGAAGATCTCAAACTGCCCGAAGGCACAAAGGAAGTCAGCTTTTCAGGCTGCTACCCCAAGCACGACGAGGATATGGGAAGTACCTTCGTTTTCAATATAAACCATGCCGAAGGCGAGGAAAAAGACCTGCTGCTCGCTCCTGCCGTCAAGACGAACATCGGCAGCGCCTCTCCTATCATCCTGCCCTTTGGCCATGCCATGCACAAGCTCGTGGTGAAATACCGATCTGACGACTACACCGAGGAATATCTAAAGACCATTCAGACCACACCTCACGGAGCAGCAGAATGCACAATAGATTTAGTAACGGGAAGCGTATTCGGACTTACCACTGGAACATTGGAAAACTACGGCACACAGACAGGAAAGGAAATATCCGTACTGCTGGTTCCACAGGCAAAAAATCTTGTTTCTCTGCAAGTCTGCATCGATGGCAAGACCCGGATATTCAAACTTTCCGAACTTCCGCAAACCGCATCCGAGGGGCAAAGCATCGAACGGCTGGAGGGTGGCAAGCAATTGGTGGTAGAACTGACCGTCAATAAGAGCGGAATCACTGTCAGCGGTATAAGCATCCAAGGATGGGAAACACAAGGCAGCGTATCTGGCAGCGTTACCATCGGATAGAAATAACGAATTCTAAAACACATCATTATGAGAAGCAAGATTCTAATCACCATGGGAGTTATCCTGATTATCGGTTTCCTGACCTACGATTCATTAGGTCTGCTGGTCAGTTTCCCGGTATGCTCCATTATAGCAACAGGTTATGGCATACGAAAAAAGGACAAGGTCTTTATACGGCTGTCGATAATCCTTCTGGCTCTCTGGATTGCCTACGGACTCTATGCTTTGTATATAATACCTAACTGACAAAGCAGCCGGGCAACGGTACCCACACTTACTGTGAACATCATAAGCCAATCTGTTTCAAGTAAGTACGTGATAAATCTCCTGTATCGAAAAGAAATCCCTGACTTTCGGCAAGCATTGCTGAAAGTCGGGGATTCCTTGTTACCTCCTTACCCATACTTCCTTTCCTATATACGGGAACGTGGAAAGCTAAGCAGCTATTCTTTAATTCAAACTTAGAATTATAAAAACATAAGTTATATTTGAAGTATTCATAGGGAGAAGACAAAGTATTCCCAAGCAGAAGACAAACTTTTCCTGCCTATGCGACAAAGAATTGGCAAGAAGAAGCAGGCAAGAGACAAAATGGAAAAAGGTTTATCGGAATGCCCTTATGACAACCTCCCAAAAGGGAAACGACTTAATGGCCGCTTCCCCCTGCTATTTTCTTCAACATCCTGTAATCCTGCCCACCCGTTTTCTTCAACTCAAATCCGACTGACTGATAGAAGGGGAGCAGCCACTCCTGCCTGCTCCAGTCCATAAAAACCACTCTGCCTATCACGTATTTTACCCCTCTCCTCCTGCCCCACTCGAAAAGGAACTCCAGCACAGCTCTTCCGTACCCCTTCCCTTGTTCTGAGGGAAGTACCGTAAAATCGTCTATGAGGATGGTCTCGGAAGGAGAAGTGCCGCAAATCCCCCAACTTTCCAATATGCCGACAAATTCCGTCCGGTTCAGGCTCAGGTTCAAGACCACTTCCTTGACGGAATGCACCGGTGTACATAAAGATGTCCCTCTGAAAATGCAGAACTGGTCTCCGGCAGCCACAAAAGAAACAATAACAGGAACACCTCCCCGGTTCCTGATGACATAACTGACCGGCTGGTCGGCAAGCAGATTCATGCATTTCGTGTACATGTCATGCATACGTTCCAGTTCGGACTTCAGCCTGTGCAGTTCGCCCATCCTGCCTGCATGCACTTGCACCAGATGTGCATGCCTTTGAAATTCATACTTGTACACCCACCTGAAACAAGGGTGCAGACATCGCCTGAGCAGTTCCTTCAACATGATTCCAATATTCATTTTACCACCTCCGATTATTTTTGGCAGCAAAGATAAATATCATTTCTTTAATCCTGCGCCGGTTTCAAGCGCAAAACAAAAAAGCGCAAGGCAATTTTTCTCGCCTTACGCTTCTGTTACAGACTATACAGTCGATTCTGCTACTCCCATCCGGGGTTCTGCGTCAAATTCGGATTCAACAAAATTTCGTCCGTCGGAACCTGATACAGATAATACTTGTCCAGCCATCCTTTGCCCTCGGCTACCGGATCGTTGAAAAGATACAAATAACCTTCCTGCATAGAGCCTGTTTGCCCGTCTGATACACCTGTTTCAGGATTATACAGCGTCATACCATTGTCTAAAGCAAATTGCTTAGTCACCCAAATACCCTTGGCGGCACGGTTGAGGAACCAAGGAGCCATTCGCCAACGACGGATGTCATAGAAGCCGAAACCTTCTCCCATCAGTTCTACGATACGTTCACGACGCACTTCCCATATCAAGGCAGGGACAGAAACACCTGCCGTATTGCCTTCCGGATAATATTTGGGACGATCCGGATCGAAACTGTCATTGATTTCACTTACATTCATCTTCTCAACTCCCGCACGCTCCCTCAGTTTGTTAATACTTTCCTCAGCCACTTCCTGGGTAAACTTTCCCAGTTCCGCTTGGGCTTCGGCATAGTTCAGCAACACTTCCTCTATTTTAAAAATCGGCTTATCCGCCACATTCTCCGTACCATTGTTGAAGTTATACTCCCAGTTGCAATATAGCTTCCACACATAATATCCCGAACGGCAAGTTACGAAAGCCCCCGTTCCGAGATTCGGAATCTGCGGGACCAGAGAAGCCGACCAGTTTTGCGCCGGCAGACGTTTCATGCCTACACCCGGATTGCTGCAACTGTAGTTCGGCTTCATAATATCAATATATTCGCGATCTGTTTTATCTTTGGTATATCCCCATGTGGCACTGGGATTTTCCGTAGGCTTGTCGTTTCCGTTTGCTTCCACTTTGTAAGGAGGCATCACGGTATGATAAAGACGCGGATCGCGGTTGCGGAACGTATCATACATGGTATGGTCTCCGGCATAACCGGAAGAAGTATTATGAATCGGCTTCCCGTTCTTCATCAGATAAAGGTCAACCGTATTCTGGTTCATCTCCACATCATGACTGGAAGTATGCTCCACATAATTCCCACCCTGAATGGCATTGATGTTCTGCACATACGATTTATAAAGGATAATGCCCGGTACACCTGCCAAGTCCTCAGTGGTCCACATTTCCCCATAACCGGCTCCCGGCTGACCGTCTGTACCGTGGTACAACGTGAGATAAGCCTTCATCAGCTCTTTGGACACACGTACGCACTCATCCAAGTACTTCTCCCATCCGTCCAAACCGTGATATTTCCGCCAAGTACCTTCACGAAGAGTAAAACGTGACAGGGCCGCACGCACACAGTCCCTGTTAATCGCATTCTCTCCGTCCTGTGCCTCATAGTCCCCGATGTTCTGCTCCGCCCATTTCAACCGCGCCAGCACCGAGTCCGCCACTTCCACACGCGGCATGCGTTTATCGTGGATTTCGGGAGAATCTTCCGTCAATACTTTATTTACCCACGGCACATCACCAAAACGGTCAATTAGTTCCATATACCAGAACGCATGGAAGAAATTACCTACGGCATGCCAATGGTTTTGTTCTGCTATCGACATTTGTGAGGTTTCGAGATGAGAAAGCATGATATTTACACGGCGAATGAAGGTACTGAAATCCCATCCGTTACCCGAAGCGGTACTACCTTTGGTTTGATATGCAAATTGATTGAACCCATTCGGTGCACGTTTATTCAAGTAACCTGCATCCACATCACCGTCATATTGCCCGCCGGTTCCCCATCCGTTGCCTCGTGTCGAAGTACGGATGGTAGTATTGGTGAACATCTCATAGCAGGGCCACATGAAGCTCTTAAAATTATCATAAGAAGTAAAGGCATTCTGCTCTGTCAAATCCGTAACGGGAGTCTTATCCAAAAAGCTGTCATTGCATCCCGAAAAAGCCAGTCCTGAAACGACGGTAAAAGCTATTAATAGTTTTTTCATGATACTTCGTTTTAAAGTTATTTTATAAAGAAAGGTTTATACCGAATGATACCGTACGGAATGCCGGATAATCCCATGACAAAGTTTCAGGGTCAATACCTTTAGCCAAAGAAGTAAAGGTTGCCAGGTTTTCAATGCTGACAAAAGCCTTCAACGATGAAAGGGAAATCTTTTTCATCCACTGACGGGGGAAGGTATAAGAAAGGGTTACGTTTTTGATTCGCAGATAAGATGCATCCGACAAGTATTTGTCTGATTGGCGATAATTAGAACCCATGTTACCATAACCACCGTAAATACGCGGAAACTCTGCACCGGGATTCGCACAAGTATAGTCTCCGGCAGCCGCATCTACCGGTCGCCAATAATTCTCCAACCCTTCATACAAAGGAATAAACTTATAATCGGAGTACATCGGGAAAGTCAGCGTATTGGCCAGCCAATAATCACGTTTTCCTGTTCCTTGAAGGAAGACGCTCAAATCGAAGCCGGCATAACTTACTCCCAGATTGATACCATACAAGTAACGCGGCAATGAGTTACCGATAACCTTACGGTCTCCCGGATTCTCCAATGTACCCTCACCTTCGTAAATCAGATTTTCACCCTGTGCATCATCGCGCAAGTTCTTGAACTTCACATCGCCCGGACGAGGATTATAACCGTTGATTGCAACCACACCGTCTTTCAGTTTCCATGTTTTGGTGTCTTCAAAGTCATCAACCGAATAGAAACCGTCGAATTCATATCCCCAAATCTCGCCCAACTGCTGTCCTTCGTAGAAATTGCTTAACAGCTTGGACTTGTTGCTGTCGTATTTCGTGATTTCACTCTTAGAATCAGATAAGTTGAAGCCGATGCGATAGCCAACCTTACCTATCTGGTCTCTCCAGTTCAAATTCACTTCCCAGCCTCTTGTACGCATATCCGCCGTATTCTGATAAGGAGCAGAAGCACCTACCACAGCCGGAAGCTGCATTCCGGGAGCCAACATACCTTTCGTATCTTTCTGATACCATTCGAACAAACCGCTCAAACGGCTGTTGAACAATGCAAAGTCGATACCGATGTTTGTTGTTCCTACCTTTTCCCACGTAAAATTGGAACTGACCAAAGAAGGCAACGAAGTGACAGCTGTTACCGGCTGCTTATTCGTCAACCAGCCGGTGTATTTATTATTGATTGACATGGAAGAAATAAATGCATACTCCACAATGTTCTGGTTACCGATCATACCATAAGAGCCACGCAGTTTAAGCATTCCCAACCAGTCTTGAGCACCTTCCATAAAATGTTCCTGGGCAATATTCCAACCGGCAGAAACAGAAGGAAAAAAGCCAAAGCGTGAGTCTTTCGGGAAACGGGACGAACCGTCATAACGTCCGTTTACTTCCAGCAGATACTTGTCCTTGTAATTATAGTTCACACGGAAGAAAGCACCACGCACCGCATACTCCGTATAGTAGTCATTTGCCTTCAAAGTAGAGGTTCCGCCTCCCAATGAAGGGACTTGTACAACAGCCTGTCCATAAGAATATATATCCGCTGTTTCCTTATAGCTGGATTCCTGATTGAAACCTGCCATCACTTTAAAATGATGGTCTTTCGCCAAATCGAAACTATAAGTACCATATAAGTTGATGGCATTATAATCGGTAAACTGCTTGTACTTACGCAAATAGTCGTTAGAAGGATAGGTATCTTTACCGCCCTGAATGGTAGTCATCTCCATAATTCCGGTATAGTAATGATAATCGTATATATTCTTGTCGAACGTATATTCAAAAGCAATCTCCAATCCTTTCAAAGGCTTTAAAATCGATTTCAAGAAGATACGCGGATTATCGTTCGTATTCCGGTAACTGTTCGCGTTCAGAATTTGATTCCGAGGTGTGAAAAAAGGCAGACCGTCATCTCCACCCACACCATACCCGTCAGGCATCTCCCCTTCGGGATAATAAGAAACCAAACGGGTATTAAAGATACCTACCGCATCCGACTGCGGCAAAGTACGCTTGCTGTGCGCATAAGAAAGAGTTGCCTCTTGTGTAAACCATTTGGTAACATCGGCTGAAATAAAGCCGCTTACATTCATACGCCTATAAGAGTCTTTATTGGTAATCAACACACCGTCGCTGTCCACCAATCCGGCTGAAAGACGGTAACGCAACCGCTCGCTCCCTCCACTTACCGAAAGGTTATGTGTCTGCTGGAAACTGGTTTCCAGCATATTTTTAACCAAATCCTTTTCATTGAGGAAATACAAAGCTCCGTCTGTATCTTTATAGATACCATCACCCTGTACATTCAACGAAGACGGATCTTTCCGGTATTGTGTCAATAACTCCATCCAGCGAGTTACGCTCGGTGCCCCAATCGACCAGTATTGATCACCTTCAGCTTCCTTATAAGCTTGCAAATAGTCCATCAGTGAAGTCTGCTTAGGCAAGTTCATCGCACTGGCAAAAGCAAAATTGTTATTGTAGTTCAACGAAAAACGGGTTTCTCCCTTCGGACGTTTGGTGGTTACCAAAATCACGCCTCCTGCCGCTCTCGCTCCATAGATAGCTGCGGAAGCGGCATCTTTTAATACCGTAATGGATTCGATATCATCGGGATTCAACATATCGATGTCGCCTTCCACATTATCAATCAAGACCAATGGAGCTACATTGGCACCATACGAACCGTCATCATTCTTGATTCCCAAAGAATAGGCACCACGAATCTGGAAAGACTTGCTCTCGCCCGGAGAGTTACCTCCGCTGTTCACAAGCAATCCCGGAACCGCTCCTTGCAACGCATCGGCTGCTTTTGCCAACGGACGGTCTCCCAATACTTCATCCATTTTTACAGTGGTAACCGCTCCGGTCAGATTGGCTTTCTTCTGCGAACCAAAGCCTACTACTACTACTTCGTCCATTACTTCCGTGTCTTCCTTTAACTGTATCTGCAAAGAGATACCATTCCGGTCGATTACAAATTCCTGATTGGCATACCCGATAAAAGATACAACCAAGGAAGCCAAAGGAGCGACCGACAAAACAAACTTGCCGTCCAAATCAGTAATCGTACCGTTTGTAGTACCCTTTTCCAGGATACTTGCCCCGATAACAGGTTCTCCTTTCACATCGGTCACAACCCCCGAAACTTTATAACTAACGTTTTGTTGAATACTTGAGGTAGCATGAAGTTCTACCGGCAGACTTAGTAAACAAGGAAACGACAATCCTAAAGCTAAGGCTCTTCTCACTGTCAGTTTTTTATTGTTCATAATATTAAAATTTAAGAATGCTTCATCTTTATTCAAGGATATATTGCAAATATAATAAATCATTTACAAGAAATCAATAATTTGTCAGAAAAAGAGATTTGAAAAATCAGATAAACAATAAATGGTTTGCCGTTTTGCTACATACCATGTTGAATCAAAAGAAAAATCGAACAATTAGAATGAACCATGATGAAATTCACAAGAGAAAAAGAAATTTTGCTTCTGAAAGCAACGGCTTTTTGAACAAAATCTATAATTTTGTATTCCGTTTTAGGTATTTACGCCTTAATTTATATTAATTGAATATATCATATTAATAAGATGAATTTCATTTGCAAGTTTAATCAAACGACAAAAGGCTTATTTTGCTTTCTTATCCTATTTGCAGCTTGCCTGTCTTCTTGTAACGATGACAACCTGTCAAGCGGAAGCATGGCAGACGGAGGAATTGAATTCCGATTTAACCTGCCCCAGACCCGTGTCTCCATTGACGAGCAGACGGGTATTGGATCATTTGAGAACAACGACGAAGTGGGGTTATACGCTGATGAAAACGGCAACCACCGTTACCATCTGCTCACCCTGCAAGGAGAACACTGGCTTCCCTTGCTTAAACCCAACGACTTGGGCAAGACATCAGTCGTACTCACCGCACTTTATCCGGCTCCGCAGATTCCTGCAGAAGCAGGCATACACGACCTCACCTGCACGGTACAGACTGACCAAAGCTCTAAAGAAGGCTATCAGCAGTCTGATTTGCTCGGTGCGCAACATGAACTGAACCTGCGCAATCCCGGCAAGGAAATCCCCATGACATTCCGCCACCTGATGCATCGGCTGGAAATCACCCTGACGGGAATAGATACCAATGATCCCAGCTTCGCCATCGCCGTATATGGACGGACACAAGGAAAATTCAATCTCTCTGCCAAAGGCACGCTGCAGCCGGACGAAGCGTCTCCCGAAGAATGGATTACCCCACACAAGGCGGACGACGGCTCATTCATCGTCTTGATAGCTCCGCAACCCGTGGACATCGGGAAGGATCGGATACGCATCATGTACAATGGCAAGGAATACAACTACAAATTCCCGGAAAACAGCGTGGGCGGATCGGCCACATTGGTCTCTGGAAAAGAGACCCGCATTACACTCAACTTTAAAGAGGACGAGAAACCGACTGACATTGATTTTGCCAACAAAAAGTTCTGGATATGGGGAATAGAAAGAGACGGACATCCCCTGCCAGTATATAATGAAAATGAAGCAATGTACTCTTATGTAGGCTCTCCAGAGAAGTTCCCTACTGGAAAATGGTTCTATACGCTTCAAGATGACCGATCAGTCTGCTATCTCTCCTGGCAACCAGACTACGGTTGGTACGACTGTGACAAGTTTAATCCGGAAGCAGGCGAAGACCGTCCCGCACCGAAAGATGGACGCATGTGTTGGGCAGCTTCCGCCTCCAATGCTCTTCATTGGTGGATGCACCATAACCGCGAGTATATAAAACTGTACGACCAAACCTACCCAGAAGACAGCGTGTTCTTGTCCCTTAAACGACCCTCTTGTGAGTTCAACGGGAAATTAGGAGAAGACGTATTCACCTTCTTCCGAAACACCTGCCAAGACAAATCAGGCTATGCCGCCTCCGGCATTGACTGGTTCATCAGAGGAAATGGAGTCAATGTACCTTACAAAAACATGCAAGTCGCCAAATTCGAGGGATTTTTCAAGCATGTGTTCCACAAAAATGACGAAATAGCTACCATTGAAAAGCCTCTCACAAAAGAAAAATTTAACAAGATTATCAAAGAAGCGTTCGAGACCAATCAGGCATTGACATTTAGTGTCGCTACTTCAGGCGGACATGCCATGACTATTTGGGGAGCTGAATTTGACGATACGGGTACGGTATCATACCTTTATTATGTGGACAACAACGACTATTACCAATTCGAAGTCATTGGAGGAAGTTCTTTCCAGCACCACCGCATTATCCGCAAATCTGTACGGTACGACGAAAGCGAGCACATATCTCCTATACTTTTGGGAAATATCGGCAAAGTATACATTATGGACGTGGGACTGATAAACCTCCGGCAAGATGTCTGGAAGAAATGGATGGATAGTCTGCACCAATGAGAGAATAAAGAGAAAAAATAACAATATATAAAACCATAAAAAGGAAATCACAATGAAAAAGTTTATTTTACCTGTGCTCGCAATTGCTCTGTTTGGAAGCTGCGACAGCAACAATGATGGAATAGATCCGAACGGAAATAACGGACGTATTGACCTCCATCCGGGCATTGAGGCATTTACCCGCAGCCCGCATCTGAATACAGACGGTTCCGGATCGTTCAGCGAAGGTGATGTATTCACGCTCACCCTCTCCGCCGAAGATGGCCATACGGCGACGAAGGATTACACAATGCCTTCCACTCCGCTTTACTGGGAAGATTTCCAGTGGGCTGAAAGTACGAAAACGGTCTCCTTTGCAGGCTGCTATCCCAAGCATAACGCAGAAACGGGGAAAAGCACTTTCATATTCAACGTAAATGAAGCCAAAGACGATGGGAAAGACCTGCTTCTGGCTTCTGCTGTCAAGGTGAATATCGGCAGCACCAATCCTATCAACCTACCGTTTCACCACGCCATGCACAAGCTTGTCATTAAATACAAATCCGATGACTACGGTGAAGAAGCCCTAAAAAATATTCAGACCACGCTTAAAGGTGAAGCCGAATGCACTGTAAATCTGATGGAGGGCATTGTAACCGAAGTAACGTCATCCGATGTGGAAAACTATGAGCCGCAGACCGGCAAGGAAATATCCACGCTGATTGTACCGCAACCCAAAAGCAAGGTTTCCCTATCCATCCAGATAGGCGACGAAACAAAAGAGTACGAGCTTTCCAACCTGCCGCAGAACACATCAGAAGGACAGAATATTGACCATCTTGGAAGTGGCAAAATGCTGGTCGTAGAACTGACCATCAACAAGAACGGCATCACCGTTAGCGGCATGACCATTCAGGGATGGGAGTCGCAAGGCAGTGTGTCGGGCGATGTCACCATTGGGTAACGATGATAAATCCACCGTCATAAGAAGCAGAATTCTACCCACAATGGAAGTTGTCATGGTTATTAGTTTTTAGCTGGTGTCATAGTATGCACTGTCATAGGAGTCGTCTATGTCCCTCCGAAAGAAGGAGAAAACTTTTATCAGGTTATCGGTTGTCTTTCGGTATCCTATATTGCTGATACCCTACTGAACATTCAAGATATGGTCAGCAAGGTTCTTCCTGACTTTCCGATAAAAGCCGAAGTACAATCCCGTCTTTCCCCCAGTGTGTCGGAGTGAAAGGTGGGGTTTCTCTTGCCCTCCTTATTTATAGAAAACTTAGATAATGGTCTGAACGCCTATTCTTGGGAGAGAATATAAACCTTATTCATAATACTTGTCAGAATGCCCGTAAAACAAGCACATCAGAAACCGAACAGCACTATTAGCTAACCCCTACCCTCATCTATTTGATTGCAAAAACATCTCTGACATACTGACTACAGAAAGACCTACATCGCCAGTAGTTTTGTTTCAAATAAAATAATCCACATAAAAAGAACACAAAAAACGACTTTTCAAAAAATACAATATTTTTTTGCAGAGAATCCTAATTCCTTTCAGATTTTATTCTCATTTTTGTATTAAAAATATGATGTGAAACCTTATAGAAATGGCAATTATGAAAAAGGTATTATTATTAGCTATTTGTCTGTTCACATTACAGGCTATCGCATGGGCAGACAATGAAAAACCAATCCAAGTAAACCAACTTCCAGAGACTGCACAGACTTTTATTAAAACGTATTTTTCAGACAGCAAAGTAGCAATGGCCAAAGTCGAAACTGAGTTGTTCAACAAAAGCTACGATGTAGTCTTCACCAACGGCAACAAACTGGAATTTGACAAGAACGGTGCATGGACTGAAGTAAATTGTAGGTCCAGTGCCGTTCCCTCAGCCCTGATTCCGGAAGCTATCCGGCAATATGCCACAACGAACTATCCCAGTGCCAAGATTATCAGGATTGAGAAAAGCAAACATAATTATGAAGTAAAACTCTCCAATGGCTGGGAGATAGAGTTTGACATGCAGTTCAACGTGATTGACATAGACAATTAAAATTCATCTCAATAAATCCAGTTTTGCGAAAAGCCGTTCCCAAAATTTCAAATAAATATCCGGGGCGGCTTTTTATAAAGAATCGTATTTAAAAGACTCTAAATCTTGAGTAAAGGATAAAGAATACAGAGCGGAACGACGCAGTTACCTTTTCCTTTATTTCTTATCTTTGTGAAGATATCACATGCTTACAATCCTACTAATTCTTGTTCGCAAAAGCTTTCGGCTGTTATCATTTTGTCTATAATTGGGCATTGAACTAAAAATTACAGTATACAAAAACATAAGGAAACGCTCGGTGCAGTATCTTACAGATCTAACGAAAAACGAGCCGAAAAAGGAAATGAATGGTTTTCAGAAGCCAATTCTCAGTCCTTGCAGAGTGCTGCCTAACCTTGATACTCCATATGCCAACTTTTTCGTAATGCAAAGTGTAAGCTAGTCAGTCCAAGCCACAAGAACTGACAAGATTTTTTGTGCCCGCAACACTCTCGGATGGATTTCGGAAAGGGCGCAATCACTATACCGAAAGTCAAGAACGTCCTCATTTGCCGTCTGATATAATTGTAAACGCAAAATAAGATATGATTTAACCTCATTGTCCTTTTCTGATTTCCAAGCCATGAGAAATTCTAAATGTGCAAGGAGTCCACAAGTTGGATGTTCTGCTTATTTGCATCCACTTTGGTCGCATGTAATTCATTGATGGCATAAATCACCGGTGTTTTCCGATTACTTTTCCCTATAGCTATTATCTCCAAACAGCATTTCTATAATTATCTCCGGATATGCCGATAAAGCCAACAAGGCAGTTCCTTATTCAAATCCCATAGAATATAAGAGAAATAGGACATTACATGCTCATTATAATATTGAAAGTCTTCTTTTCCAAGAAACCATGAGTGTGCATAACACCGCACTTTCCCCAATCTCCGCTAATCGCTGATAATCTGATTGTTCTATTTCTCTAATCAATTTTTGCAGTTTTGGATAAGATAATAGTTCTTATCTGACCCGTGCTTCCATTCCGTCCACAAGCATGAACAAATAAGGATAATATTTTTCTTTGTTCAGGCATACTCTTGCCCGATTATCCCCCTAAACTTTATTCTATTTTACTCCCCCCCAGCACTTATACCCAGCAAACCCGTAGAAACCTTTTACCGCCATGTTTGAACCTTATTTCATCAGAAAACGACACATTCCGACTAGCATTCGATAGGTACGACAATTCGCAAATGTATGAGTATGGCAGCATCCGATAAAAATGACGGTAATCAAACTAATGCCTTAAATAATGCAAATCAAGAGTCGGCAACCTGACTTTGCATTATTAATGAACCAAACAAAAACAACTCAAACTATGGATAATACGAAAGAATTTTTGTATTTACATTATTTAATAATTCAAAATAGTGAACTTTGTCTTATTTTGCATCTTAAAAATATAGCTATATACTAAATCGAAGACATCCCAAGACATTATGAATAAACCTATAATAGACATTGACGAAGCGTTTAAATGCCATTATCGCCCACTATGCCTTTATATTTTACATTATGTCCATGACACAGACATAGCCGAGGATATCGCACAGGACTGCTTTTCTGCCCTATGGGAAAAAGTAATGATAAATGGCACTGATATTGAGAATATCAAATCATATTTGTACGCCACAGCCCGAAACCGCAGTTTGAATTATATGAAAAAAGAAGCAATTTATGACTCAACCCTTTCGCCGAGTGACCTGGAAGGAATACTGACTGACGAAGAAGCCGAAGAACGTTCCGTCCGGGAAGCCCGGATGTGGACTGTCATTGATACACTGCCAGAGCGTTGTAGAGAAATATTCTTGCTGAACAAGCGAGACGGTATGAAATACAAGGAAATAGCCGAAAGATTCCAAATATCTGTCAATACAGTGGACAACCATATAAGCAAGGCACTACGGCTGATACGCGAAGGTGTACATAGAATTTATATGTTCCTTTTTAACTAATATTTGCTATAAGCAAATAGTGAATTTGCTTATAGCCATTGTCATAGCAACAGAAACAACAAGAAAACAAGTATGAACAATCTGGAAGAAAAATGCCTGCGCTTTGTCTTGCGTTACTATCAGAAGAATAAGATGAATACACAAAAAGCACTGAAGGCTTTCAAAGACAAGCATCAGATAGTCAAGCATAATAACAAAGCTACCTATATTGGGTGGTTTGCATTCGGAGCGATAGCTGCCATGCTTATCGGATTCCTCATTTATCCGCGATTCCAACAAAAGGAACAATGGAAAACAATAACGGCAGAGATGGTTCCGGTCAGCTGTATGCTTCCAGACGGTTCTTCCGTTACCCTGTACCCTAATTCCTATATTCAGTTCCGTGAAAATAAGGAGTGGCTTTCCCACCGTGAAGTGCGGATGAGAGGAAAGGCTTGTTTTTTTGTCCGGCACGATGCAGCCCGTCCGTTTACGGTTGAAGGGCTATTGGCTCAAGTCAAGGTATTGGGAACAGTATTTACCGTTGACGAAAGCCGGAAGGATACGGCCATTGTGAAAGTTGAATCAGGAAAAGTACAGTTCTCGGCCGTTGGGAAGACAGATCCTATCATATTGGCCAAGGATATGACCGCACAACTAATAAAGAATCAAGGCAAACCACAAATGGTAAAACAACCGGCAACTGGCAGCTTTATTTTTGACAACGCCCCGCTTCCAAAGGTACTTGAGGAACTGTCGCGATATTATAAAGTCAAATTATCCGCAAGCGATACGAATAAACGCCTGACGGCAAGCTTTAAAAACAAAAGTCTTGATGAAGTAATCAGGTTTATAGAAAAAGTGTTAAATATAAAAATAGAAAAGGTAGAACAATGAAGTTAATAATCATTGCGATTATATTGTGTGTCTCTCTGGGTGCCAAAGCCCAACAAGATTCAACCGAAATGAAAAAAGCCATAGATGCCATGCAAAAAATGTACTCTGTTCATTTCGTATACGATTCTTCCTTGGCAAATATAAAACCCAAAGGTATCTTCCAACGGAGCAGTTCTTTGCCCGAAAATCTGAAAAGAATTTTCAGCGGAACCGGCATCCGATGGGAGATCCAGGGAGAATATGTCCTACTGTTCCGCCAGAACAATCATACTTTTTCCGGACACATATGCGAGGATAACGGAGAAACGCTAATCAACGTGACTATTTTCGATCTAAATACCCAAACGGGGACATTAAGTAATGAACAGGGATTTTTCAGTATTACGCTCCCTGAAGGGCAGCACAAACTCCGCTTTTCTTATATTGGCTATCAGGATATCATTAAGGAGATTGATTTGGATTCGGACTACAATAGCATCATTTATATGAAAGAGAGCACGACCTCCCTACACGAGGTGGAAGTGATTGCCGATCTGAACTCACCGCTCCGTACCACACAGACGGGAAAGATTTCATTGGCATCCGAACAGCTGAATACGGAGTTTTCATTGCTCAGTTCTCCGGATTTGGTAAAGACGCTCCAAGGAATTTCCGGCGTATCTTCCGGAACAGAATTATTATCAGGTATGTATGTGCATGGCGGTAAGAATGATGAGAATCTCTTCCTGCTTGACGGTACACCTCTTTATCAGGTCAATCATTTGGGAGGATTGTTCTCTGCTTTCAATACAGATATAGTCAAAAACGTAGACTTCTATAAAAGTGGTTTCCCAGCCCGTTATGGCGGCAGACTCTCTTCTGTTATCGATGTCCGTACAAAGGAAGGGAATATGAAAGAATTTCATGGAAGATTTTCTTTGGGACTGCTGGATGGGAGGTTTCAGTTGGAAGGACCTATTATAAAAGACAAGACTTCATTCAATTTTGCCATACGAAGAAGTTGGGCGGATCTTTTTACCGCTCCTGCATTCTTTTTGCTCAACCGGTCTAATTCAAAAGATAAAAAAAATATGCGTTACGCCTTTTATGATGTCAATGGAAAGATTACCCACCGTTTTTCAGAGAGAGACAAGCTTGCACTCGGCGTATATTCGGGAAAGGATTTGCTGAAGACAAAAGCACGTCAGATATTCGATGAAGGCATGGAAAATGCAGATGTGGAACATTATAACTCGGATTTCAAGATTAAATGGGGGAATACGACTACTGCCCTGACATGGAACAGCCAGTTTTCCCCGAAACTCTATGCAAGCATGGCAGGCGTCTATTCACGTAACGTCTCGCTATACGACTATATAGAAGACGACCGTTACTTTGCAGAGGAACAGCAAATCTCCATGAATAGAACAGAAAGGTTTAACCATTCTATAATTGATGACATTGGCTACCGTATGGAGTTCGATTATCGCCCGGTGGTGAATCACCATATCCGTTTCGGGAACAATTACCTGTACCACATCTATCGGCCTCAAAACATCATTTCCAAAGACCAAATCGACGGAAATACGCTCTTAAATGAAAATTCGAGCCGTTACAAGGGTAGTGAGATCTCTTTTTATGCAGAGGATGAAATGGGCTTGTTCCCCAAGATGAAAATAAACGCAGGCTTACATTATACCCTTTACCGGGCAGACAGCAAAACTTTCCATTCACTTGAGCCACGGCTGGCAGTCAGCTACCGGTTTTCAGAAAAAGCTATACTAAAAGCCTCCTATACGGAAATGAGCCAGTTTGCACACCAGCTCTCAAATACCTACCTGAATCTGCCGACAGACAGTTGGGTCCCATCCACACGCAAGATACGTCCTATGCGTTCAAGGCAGTTTGCCACTGGCATATACATGGAACTTCCCCTACATCTGCGTTTGGATGTTGAAGGCTACTACCGTACTACAAACGGATTACTGGAGTACGACGGGGGAAACAGCCTGATGCTTCCTGCCGACAACTGGGACAATCTGGTCAAGAGCGGGCAAGGAAGATCCTATGGTATGGAACTGTCATTGACATACAACGGACGCAGCAATACTGTCCAAGCCGGATACACACTCTCATGGAGCCAGCAGAAATTCAAGGATTTCTATCCCGACTGGTATTTTTGCAAATTCGACAACCGGCATAAACTGAATATATCTTTCCGGCATAAATTCAATGGCCGCATAGATGCTTATGCTGCTTGGACTTACCATAGTGGAGACCGTGCTACCGTTCCCACGCAATATGTCAACGGGCCTTCCTTTCCGGAAATACCCGATTCCAACGAACCGGAACTGATATACGGAAAACCGAACAATATCACTCTTCCGGCTTATCATCGCCTTGATGTGGGTATCAATTTCCGGCGTTCCATCAAAAGAGGATTCGAACGTATCTGGAATGTCAGTGTCTATAATGCTTATTGCCGTATGAATGCTTTCTATACTCGGATAGAACACCTGCCTGATGGCAGCTTTAGAGGAAAAGGAATCGGTGTGTTTCCGATTATTCCTTCATTCAGTTATACACTTAAATTTTAAATGATGAAATACTTGTGTTATATATTATTGTTTGCTTATGCTGGGCTATTGGCATCCTGTACATATCATTTTGAACTGGACGATGTGGCAGAACCGCCTCAATTAGTGCTTTACAGCTATCCTGGAAGTGGAGACACTACGGTCGTACATCTTTCCCGGAGTCTTCCTCTCAACCAAAAGGGAGAACTTAAATCCGGTCTGAAAGGAGCGGATGTTCGTCTCACGATAAACGATAAGACAACAGGACTCGTATGGACAGACGACTCCATACCGGGAGTTCCGGCCAACAGCTATTATGCGGTACAGAAATACAAGGATGGCGACCGTGTTAGCGTCACTGCAACGGCTGGAAATTTGAAAGCCACATCTTCCCGCACGGTTATTCCCCCTCCGTTCCCCTTGGAATCAGTTGAGTTGCTTCGAAAAACCGAGAATCAGGGAACAATACAATTCCGAATCCGTTTCACCGACAATGCTCTGTCAAGGAACTGGTATGCCCTGAGAGTGGAACGGAAGCGGATGTATTGGAACGATACTATATATACGGAAAAAACTGCCTCCATCCAATTTGAACTGGACGACGAGCCGTTGCTGCACACTTCATCAGGCCTGGATGATATTCTGATGATTGAAAACGGATTCTACCAGAACCTGTATTTCTGGAACGACGAGAAAATTCAAGGCCAAAAATACACTCTTCGGCTCAATACCAATTATGAAGAAAATTACGAGAATGACTTCATCACTCCCGACGGAAACGAACATATCAAATTTCAAGTGAAATACAGAGTCTATCTATATGGCCTTTCAGAGGAATGTTACAAATACTTGAAATCATTGAACAATCAAAAGAACAACGGACTTGGAAATGCTGAGCTGGCCCCCATACGAGCCACCTACACTAATATGATAAACGGTATAGGCGTAGTGGGCGGATGCAGAACTTTCCAAACACAATGGATGGATAACTTACAAGAAAATTAAATATTTTTTTACAATGAGAAAGACAATTTTATCAACCCTATTCCTGATTGCAGGGATAGGATGCTTTGCGCAAAAATCAGGTATCATCATCGGGATGACGGATGGACACCTCGGCAAATATTCGGGATATTCCTATATGGGTTCCGACTATGCTGAAAATGGAAGTTACGTTTCATACCCCGAAACCAAATGGACGCCAGGAATAGGCCTGAACTTGGGATATCAGTTGAATTTCAAACTTTCAGAACGCTTTTCCATTGACGCTTCTGTTTTGGGAAAAGTCGTGCAGGGAAAAATCAAATCATTCAATGTAGATGACAACAAAATAAAGCCATGGTCCGACAAAGGATGGATATGGGGAGCTTCTGTAAACGGAACAGCCAATTACTATATTTATTCCGGCCTATATACCGGTATCGGGATAGAACCTACATGTTATATCAAGACGAGTAAGCTGAAAGGAAATTCCAACAAGCAAGTTTTCGATTTCCCCTTGGTCTTTACTCTGGGCTATGAGCTCCGTAACGGAATGAAACTGAGTGCTTCTTATAAACACGGCTTCAGACCGCTATATGAAAACAGTTATGCAACTAACACAAAAAATAACAGAGAATTTGGCATATCCCTATATGTGCCTATTTTTAAATAATCATTTTAATTAAAATTTTTATAATTGTGAAGAAAACGCTTTTAGGCCTTACCATGACTATGGCCGTTTTATCATCATGTAGTTCGGATGATACCGTAAATAATCCGATGGAACAAAACTGGATTAATTCACATTCATCCAGAAGTATGCACGAAAACATCCTATCCTTCTCCAGCGAAGAGGAATACAATGCCTTGCTTGACTCTCTCGGTGCCTTATCTGACAAAGAGCTTCTGCAATGGGAATCCCGCCAAATAGGATTCACCTCCATGTACAGAGTGCATAGCGAAGCATTGGAACGTATCTTGTCATCCACAGACAAAACGGAATATGAACTCGTCAAAATGGATTACCTGCCTACCTTTATTTTCAATGATAAGGATAGCACAGACCTGTCAATATATATGCCTGTTCTGGATGCAAGCAGAGCGATTACACTAAATCCTGAAGGACTGGTTTGTATTGCCGGAGAGGTAAAGAATATGAAAGAGTTCAATGATTATAACGGCTATCAGAAAGCACTCTCCGCACTTTATCCTATTCCACTGGGCGTTACAATTGAAAATGGTATAAACAAAGTCTATGTAAAAACGAAAAAACGCAAATTCTCTGCACAAATCGGTCGCCGAGGCAATCAGCAGGCCATTCGTGTAAATGCTTCCAAGAAATTCCTGTGGGGCTGGGTCGAATATACTACTGCGTACTATTGGAAGTTTACTCCTAATGGTCCAGTTCAATATGGAAAGGAAGTAAAGAGCGGACATGATATTATGATTGTAGGCAAACCTTTCCAGAACGGAACTAAACTATATATGTGGACCCGTGGAACAGGTGAGGAAAATTGTGGCATCATGACCGTACAACTATAATAAGTGCAGTCCCTTCATTTCAGAGGTTCTGAATAACTTTAGTCGGAAGGATAAAGGATATAAGCAATTATTCTTCCGACTTCAATCTTCAATTTAAGTTATGAATTGGAAATCATTTATTTGGTTTATCCCAATCTTTCTCCTTTCACTCTGCCCGATCAGTTCCTGCGCTCAAGAAGTCCGGAAGGCAGACAATATAAGAATTACGTGAGTTCGGGATAAGCTAATAAGTAAATAATAAAAAGGAAATAGGTAATCACAGAAATATTTTGTAAATTTAAGTCTGACAAACAACAACTTACAAAACAAAGATTCTATGATTATCCAAGACAAAATTACGGATATTTTCTGTATGGCAGATGAATTCAGTAAGAAATTTGATATGGGAATTGCTAAAGGTGAGCTTATATCTTCAAACGGAATTCGTTGTCGGCATCGTAATGCTTCCCTCTCCGATGGTGAAATTATGACCATCCTGATTGTATTTCATTCTGGCACATCCGCCAACTTCATACACTACTATCAGCATTATATTGGAAATTGAAAGCCGTGTATTCTTCAAGCTGATGTTCTTCCTTAAACTCTATGCCATTGGTTGCTGTTCGGGTATCAGTTTCATAGACTGTACGATGATTCCGGTCTGTCATAACCTCAGGCGCTATGCCGACAAGGTTTTCAAAGGTATGGCTACAGACGGGAAGGAAACAATGGGGTGGTGTCAGGAATTCAAGCTGCACTTCACCTGCAATGACCGGAGAGAAGTCATCCCCTTCTGTCTTACCGGAGCCAATGTGGATGACAGGAATCCGGGAATCTGGAACGTACTTGCCAAAGAGCTGTACGGCAGGCTCTTTTTTGACAGAGAGGTATATCTCACCAAGACTATTCGAAGACCTTTTTAAAGATGGTATACATCCCGTTACGAAAAATCGGTTTTGCTTCCTATCTAAATAGATTCCCCTATAAAGTATTCCATGACATACAATTACTTTATTGTGCAGATATATATACAAAGATTACCTACAGCGACAGAAAAGTAGAAAAATGACTATATATAACGAAACAGGTTTATTAAAATAATTTAATTTTATAATATAAAATAAATGAAATAATTAATTTATATATAATTTTACGAAAACACTCTATGAAATTAACTTTATATTAACTTTAAATTAGCAAACTATGCTACAAAAACCTCAATTAGTTAGTGCACTCTTATTGATGTTAGGTAGCCCTATTGCCATGGCATATACGGGAACGTACACTCCTAATGCAATAAACGCAGAGCAACAACAAACCTGTAAAGGTATCGTAAAAGATGATCATGGCGAAACAATCATTGGTGCTTCTGTAATTATAAAAGGAACCAGTAACGGAACCATTACTGACATGGATGGAAATTTCTCATTACCGGGTGTCAACAAAGGAGATGTCATTCAAATTTCTTTTGTAGGATTCCAAACGCAAGAGATTACATGGGATGGAAAACCGATTACTGTTACTTTGAAAAACGACATGCAGGAATTAGACGAAGTTGTTGTAGTAGGCTATGGAATACAAAAGAAACGCGACTTGACCGGAGCCATTTCTTCTGTAGACATGGATGAAGCCGCCATCAACACCTACTCTACCGTCAGCCACGCACTGGCTGGGAAAGCCCCTGGTCTGCAAGTTACACAAAACAGTGCCCAGGTAGGTGGCGGTTCCACATTCCGCATCCGTGGTGCAGCTTCTACAGGAGCCGGTAACGACCCGTTGATTATTATCGACGGTATTCCTGTATCATCGGGAAGTTCGCTCAATTCCGGTAACCGCTACAATGCCGGAAGCACAGACAATGTATTGTCCTCACTGAATCCCAACGATATCGAATCTATTGAAGTCTTGAAAGACGCCAGTTCAACCGCCATTTACGGTTCACGTGCAGGCCACGGAGTTATTATCGTAACCACGAAACGAGGCAAAGCTCAAAAAGCCCAAGTACGATATTCGGGAAATGTTTCTGTTCAAAACATGAAAAACGGATATAAAACCCTTTCCGGTCCTGAATATATGAAACAAGTAAACCGCTACAATTATGAAAATTTCCTACGTACCAATGGGCAGGGGGTATATCAAGGTTATGTAGACACCAATGACGAAGCTAAATACACCCCAACTTATAGCGAAGAACAAATCAGCCAAGCACCTACTACCGATTGGTTCGATGAAGTAACACGTACCGGAATGATGCATTCGCACAATGTATCGGTAAACGGAGGCTCCGAATCGACACAATACATGGCTTCATTGGGCTACATGGGACAAAAAGGTGTCGTGAAAAACAATGACTTGGAACGTATCACCGCAAAAATTAATTTAGACCAAAAACTGTCTAAATATGCGAAGGCCGGCATATCATTGAACATCAGCCGTAACTCACTTGACAACGTACCTCTCGGTACTGGTGAATTTGAAAATGCCGGTATCTTGTCAGCAGCGGCCATGTTCAATCCAACCCTTCCGGTATTCGATGAAGAAGGCAATTATTCTGTTAATCCTTTTTTCACCCAACTTCCTAATCCCGTATCGTTACTGGAAATCACAGACAAAACAACCAAAGACCGTATCTTAGCTGCCGCATATTTGCAAATAGAACCAATAGAAGGGCTGAGCCTAAAAGCTAACTTCGGCATAGACCGTCGCTATGAAAAGCGTAAGCAATATTTGCCCAAAACAACAATGTACGGTCAGCAGGCAAATGGACAAGCCAACTTGTCGCAATCCGATGATAATGATTACTTAATGGAGCTGACAGCTACCTATACAAAGGAATTTGGCAACCATAATCTGACAGCATTGGTAGGCTATTCTTTTCAACAGTTCAACAATGAATGGATGTCGGCAGGAAACCAAGACTTCATTACGGACGGATTCCTGTACAATAATATAGGTGCCGGCAACTACGCAAAACCGTCTGTTGGTTCAGGAGCATCCAAAACATCATTGGGGTCTTATTTCGCTCGTGTAAACTATTCATACTTGAGCCGATACTTACTCACCATGACGCTGCGCGCTGATGGAGCCTCAAACTTTGACCCGGATAACCGTTGGGGATATTTCCCTTCAATATCAGCCGGTTGGCGTTTCAGTGACGAACCTTTCATGAAAAACCTCACAAACGTTATTTCCAACGGTAAGTTACGTTTCAGCTACGGACAAACAGGTAACTCCAATGTAGGTAACCGTACCATGAGCTTATTCAACACCGGTTACAACACCGTTTTTGGCAATACAGCCTACACAGGTGTATATGCTTCGCAATTAGGAAACCCTAATTTGACATGGGAAACGACTAAAGAATTCAACGTAGGTTTGGATTTAGGTTTTTTCAATAATCGCATCTCAATGACCATGGAATACTTCAACCGAACTATTTCTGATTTGCTGGTAAAAGAAAAATCACTTCCATCGTACAATGAGGTAACAACTATCGCTTCCAACATCGGTGAAACCCAAAGCCAAGGCTTTGAGTTTAGCCTGAATACAATCAACATAGACAATAAGGATTGGACTTGGACAACCGACATTACCTTGTCGCTATACCGTGACCGCTGGAAAGAACGCGACCCGAACTGGAAACCTGCCGCTTACCAAAAAGAAGATGATTGGATCCGCTCCATCTACAGCTATGTGTCCGATGGACTGTTGCAGCCGGGAGAAACAGCTCCCAAACACCAACCGACCTTATTACCCGGACAGGTCAAGCTGAAAGACCTAGACAAAAACGGTGTATTGGACGATAAAGACAAGGTCTTGCTAGGTTCCCAAGATCCTGCATTCCTATTTGGTTTCAACAACACAGTACGCTATAAGAACTTCGACCTCAACGTTTACTTCTACGGAGAAGTAAATGCCTTAAAAGGACAGAGTTACTACGAATCATGGGGAACAATGGGATATGGATTGGTTCAAGGACGAAATTCGTCAAAAGGTTACGCCGAAACTTGGAGCCACGATAACACCAACGCCAAATACCCGAACATATTGGGTGCAGGCGATAATGGAGCAGGTGATTATTTCATGAAAAAAATCTCTTATCTGCGCTGCCGTAACATCACATTGGGATATACCATTCCTATTTCCAAGAAAATCCTGAATAGCATCCGCGTATATGTCGATGTAAACAATCCGTTTATCCTGACCAACTGGACTGGACTGGATCCCGAAACTGATACGTCATCGGATGCCAGCATCAATACCTATTCGTACCCTAACGTAACCAGCTTCAGCCTTGGAGTAGATATTACATTTTAACATAAGGAGACTTATTATATGAAAAGCATAAGATATTATTTAATGGGAGGATTAATGCTGGCCTCTCTCGTTGGTTTTAACAGTTGTGAACTGGAACAAGAAATATACGATTCTATCAACTCCGGAATGTTTCCCACAACAGAAGATGATGCCGAAGCCATGGTTACGGCAAACGCTTACGGAGTATTTCAGAACAATGGTTATAGTGGCCTGTTCAATATAGCCACAGGTTATCCCATCATGTCGGATTTATTGAGCGATTATGGTGAATGTTCTTGGCGTCAATGGGAACCGGTACTCTATCTAAGTTTCACGAACAGTAGTAACTGTAACAATCTTTCCAGCGCACTGTATCAGCATGCTTCTTTCATGGGAAAAATGACCATGACCATCGACAGATTGGAAAAAATGAATTTGGACGAAGAAGTTAAGAAACAATACTTGGCCGAAATGCATTGTGCACGTGGTTGGCTGGCTTTCCTCATGTGGGACATGTTTGGACCAATTCCACTCCCCTCATTAGAGGCTCTGCAAAATCCATTGGAAGAACAGATTTTCCCTCGTGCTACAGAAGAAGAAATGAAAAAATTCATAGTCGATGAATTGACTCAGGCAGCCAATGTATTACCTCCCAGTCATACTAAGGACAGTCCTAATTATGGACGATTTACTGCCGGATTATGCAACACAATCCTGATGAAGTTCTACATGCAAACCAAACAATGGGCAGAGGCTGAAAAAATTGGTCGAGAACTGACTAACGAAAGTAAATATGGATATAAATTAATAAAAGATTATCGTGATTTATTTACTTTAGCTAACGAAAAAAATGAGGAAACAATTTGGGCCGTCAACTGTTTGCGTGGAATCCAAGAGCATAAATGGCATCCACATGTGTTGCCCAATGACTACCCCAACACAGCTTCATTAACCAAATGGAACGGATGGAAAATTTCATGGGACTTCTTTAATACATTCGAGGAAGGTGACCTTCGAAAAGAAACACTTATTTACGAATACATAGGAACTGAAGGAGAAGTTCATAATCAGAATAACGACCGAACCAATACCGACAAAAAATTATATTATGGTGCAGTTCCTTTGAAGTACGATTACAAAGATTTTGCCGGAACTATGGGAGAAGATAGCGAAACGGATTATATCATCTACCGATATGCCGATGTAGTAACATTGCTGGCCGAAGCTATCGTACATAATGGGAAAACTGTAACTCAGGAAGCCGTTGATTTATTGAACAGCGTGAGAACTCGTGCCGGACTAACCGCTTATCAATTATCAGAATTTTCAGGTCCCGATGACTTCATCGACAAACTATTGTTGGAACGTGGGCACGAACTAATATTCGAATCTTGTCGTCGTCAAGATTTGATTCGTAATGACAAATATGTAGAAGCAATTAAACAAAAGGCTAAATATGCCGGATATCCCACCTTGGTAAACGAAAAGTATGAGCGTTTGCCTCTTCCTCAATCCATTATTGATGAAGGAAAAGGTATCATCAAACAAAATCCCGGATATTATTAATAATTGAATCCTTTTACTGAGAGGTACCAAAATCGAAGAATATAATCACTCCGATTTTGGTATCTTTCGTATATTCCACATTAACTTTAATTTGAATTTTATGAAATTATCCTTTTACCTATATGCCACATTAAGCTAACTGTATTTCACACACATCAAACAAAAACATTTTCTTTTACATGCCGGAACCTTTATGCAGCATATCGCACTTCATTTTGTCGGAAACAGCTTCAGCTTCTATGCACCGTCTATCCCTATGTCTATATAGAAAGACCGATAAAGATCGGACAAGGGATATTTCACAGAACTATACTTTCTTACCTCATTCTCTCCAAGAACAAGCCTAAATCATAAGTCGATAACCTTTCGGGTAGAGCAAAACCGAGACCTTTTATACCACAATGTTCCGCATGCCCCTTTGTATCCTTTACTGGTCTTTTCTGTTATATATCCCGGCGGATCGCCGTATCTTTTCCTTTTTCATTTTTTCCAAGCATTTATACCTAACAAGACCGTACTTCCTTTCTACCGGTTCCTTTACCGCTTTCCTTGTCTCATTCTCTGCCGTCACCGTTGTGTTTTATCAGATGCAAAGGTCTGCTGTCGCGCTTGATACGGCGGATTGAAGTGCATTTCCTGCAAATTCTTCCTTTCTGCGAAAGAGTAATTGGCAGGAAAAACCGCCGTATAAAGCTGTACCGACAGCCGTGTACCGCATCCGTAAAACCTCAAGCGGTTCAGGCAGAGAAAAGAACCGAAAAGAGGGAAAGAAAAAACAACTTAAAATTGACAGCGATATGGATAAAATCAAATTAGTAGTTTATAACGAATATGCACTGGGTTATATCATGCCCGAACAACCCGACAAAGTCTGTACGTTGGTTGACAGGGTAACGCTCGGCGCACCGTTTCGGACAATGTGCGAACCCTATTTCATCGAAAAAAACGATACCGTCAGACTGGCTGGCAGGAAAGACTTCGACACGTTCCGGCTTTCATTTGAGGGGTACGACAATCCGCAGATATACGAGTATGATACCACCCGATAAAAACGGCAGTAATCAAACAATCAATTAATAACGTACAAATGTACGACAAGTTAATATTTATGAATTATGGAAACAGCTAACATTCAATCTGTAGCAGAGAAAAACATCGTATCGGTAGCATTAGCAAACATTCAGCCGAGCAGTTATAACCCACGCAAGCATTTTGACGAAATGAGCCTTGCCGAACTGGCTGAGAGCGTTCTTCAGCAGGGAATGTTGCAACCTATCGGAGTGCGCCCCCTTGATGAAAGCGGAAAGTTTGAGATAGTTTTCGGAGAACGCAGGTATCGTGCTTCCCTTTTGGCAGGATTGGAAGAAATTCCGGCTATCTTGCTGAACGTCTCGGACGAGACCGCCGCCGAAATGGCCGTGACGGAGAACCTGCAACGCAAGGACGTTACTCCTATAGAGGAAGCCAACGCCTACCAAAGACTTATAGAGAGTGGGCGCTATGATGTGCAGTCGTTGGCCGTGCAGTTCGGCAAGAACGAAAACTATATCCGTACCCGTCTGAAATTCGTCTCGCTGATACCCGAAATCGCCGAACTTCTGGAAAAGGACGAAATCACAATCAGTGTGGCGAGTGAAATTTGCCGATACGGTACAGATATTCAGAAAGAGGTGTACGAAAAGCATTTGAAAGCAGGTTCTTACAACAGTTGGCGAGGACTGAAAGCCGCCGAGATAGCAAAGTTTATCGAACGGGATTTCACGACAGACCTTAACCGTTACGCATTCGATAAGACCCTGTGCGCCTCATGCCCCCACAATACCAACAACATGATGTTGTTCTGCGAGGGCGGTTGCGGAAATTGCGCCAACCTTAGCTGTCTGGCCGAAATGAACGCCTCCTATCTCGTAGAGAAAACCCTGCAGTTTGTGGAACAATACCCCTCTGTATCGTTGGGCTACCAAGATTTTAACAATAACATGGTTGTGGTGGAACGCCTTACCGCTATGGGATACGAGGTCGAACGCCTCAATACCTATGCCAAGGCATACCCCGAAACGCCCATAGCTCCCGAAAAGGAAGAATACGACACTATTGAGGAATACGAACAGGCATACAAGGAATACGAGCAGGATTTCAGTAACTATATGAAAAAATGCAGGTCAATCCACGAACGAATCGACACGGGTGAACTCACGTTTTATATCTGCATCGGACAGAAAGAAATTACGCTGTGCTATAAGGCAAGTGCCACCGTCAATACAAACGGAGCAACCGAAAAAACACTCTCTCCGATGGAGAAACTGGAGAAACAGGACGATCGAAACAAGGAAATAGCCCGTGAGAAAACGGTAGAAGATACCAAGAAACAGATTTTGAATGTCGATATGTCCGAAAGCAAATTCACACAAGACGAAGAAAAGATGATATATTTCTTCCTGTTGCCGTCTCTCCGCAAGGAACACTTCGAGATATTCGGTATTGGGGAGAAAGAAGTCTATCAACATCTTACGGACGAAGAAAAAATGGACATCATCGCCAACCTAACGGCCAAGCAGAAAGCCGTTATCCGTAGGGATTTCTTGATAGAGAACTTCAAAGGCGCACACGGCAGTAACGCTGCCGCCACCCTCTTGCTCGATTTTGCCCGTAAGCACATGCCCGACATGCTCGCCGGAATTGAAAGTGAATACAATGAGGTGTATGAGAAACGCCATAAACGTATCGAGGAACGCAAAGCCGTGCTGTTGGTAAAGGAACAGCAGGAGAAACAGACTGAAACCGCCGAGACCGAAGAAACACAGTCCACGGCAGAAGCACAACCCGAAGCACTGCCACAGCCCGAAGAAACGGCTGCTTGACCATAATTCAGAAGCAGGACGGATTTCTCCGCCCTGCTGATTGCATATTATTTCCAAAAGGAAGTAACGATAACTGTAAGGACTGCATACGCGACATCGGTACAGCAATACTCGAAGCCGAAATATGCATGCAGTGCAGGCACGGCTGTCTTTTTAGCACCGGCCACCGGCAGATCCTCCTTTTTTACTGTTCCACTTCCTTTTATATTCCCTTTATAGGTGCCTGTCCCGCATAAGGCTGCTTCCCGTCGGAGCTTGTTTTTTCCTGTGCAAAGGTATTGCCTTGGAAGAACATTCAAGTACCGCTGTCGCTATTTGAACGCAATTTTCCAGTGGCTTTCCCGATTTTCAATCGCTCATATTTCGCAGAAGCTCCATACCGCTACTATAAAATTCCGCCCAAATTCCTTGCCTGTTTCTTCCTAAAGGCAATCTTTAATGCACATAAAAAATCAACCCCCGATGGGAGAAGCCGAAAGGCTTCCGAAGGAAGGGAAAAAATAAAAACGATGTTTAATCAATTAATAGCGAAAAAAGTTTATGGAAATTCAATTTGCAATCGTTCGTTCGGAAAACAAAGAGTATTTGTGTTACAAGGCAAATGACGCCACCTATGTGGATGCCAGTAACCCCATGATGACCTTTACCGCAGGTGAAGATAAGTTTGAAATCGTAGAGCCGGACAAATCTTTCGCTCATAAGGAATACGAGTTCAGAGGCGAACAGTATTACCTCGTACCAGAGTTTTACCGCAATG